>Ga0187782_10000114_pt1 | contig 47080 bp, 45 predicted proteins | sample 0715_SJ02_MP15_2_FD_132454 | JGI IMG/M metagenome (GOLD analysis project Ga0187782, IMG submission 132454) | Tropical peat soil microbial communities from peatlands in Department of Meta, Colombia - 0715_SJ02_MP15_20_MG | ecosystem: Environmental > Terrestrial > Soil > Wetlands > Peat | place... | reverse complement strand
TTGAGCGCGTGGATGAAGAGATCCGCAAGCTTGGCGGAGCACCGGAAGGCGCAGAAAAGGACTCCTCGGAATTCGAGGTCATCAAGCGTGAGGTGATGGCGCTTCCTGCTCCCTCGAAGGCCAAGCCTCCCGCTCCGTCTGCTGGGAACTCTCCTGCGAACGTTTCCAAACCCAGCGATCCCTCCGCGAATCTGAATGCACTTCGCTATGGGAAGGTGACGCTCTACTATCCGGCCAACTGGAAAAACTACGTGAAGAGAGACAGCGTGGTGATCGTTCCTGTGAGTGGGGTCGTCGATTCCGGGAATGGGCAGGGCGCTTTGGCGTGGGGCATGATCGGTGGCGTTGCTCCAATGAAAAACAAGAACGCTACCTCAGACGACAACCTCCGCAACGGCACGCAAAAACTGATTGAAGCCTTGCAGAAGGAAAATGAAGGCATGGAAGTGGACCAACAGCCCGCGTTGATCAACGTCGCGGGCCGGTCCGCACTCTCCACGTATCTGCACAATGATTCTCCGGCCGGAGGAACCGAAAGGGACTGGCTGGTCACCGTCATGGGGCCCCAGGGACTTTACTATTACATCTTCGTCGCACCAACCAATGACTATCCCCGCTTCGAGTCAGCCTTCGACGCGATTGTGGGCAGCGTCCAATTCCAGAAATAGGCCGTGTGACGGTTGCTTCCGCCTCAGGCTTTGGTCTTCCGGATTATATCCCCGTCCGCGAAGGCGCCAAGATTGTGCTCTCCCTGTGAATGGCCTCAGCCCGCTGCAGCGCCGCCGTGATGTTCTCGCAAATATTGTCCGCGCCCACGTGGCGCTCGAACCCAGCCTCTTGCATAAGCGCTGCGGGTTGCGGTCTCGCCCCGCAAATCAACATGGAGCGCCCGCTTTTCTTCAATTGGTCGGCAAGTTCCTCGAGTGCCGCAATGCCCGTTGCGTCGATCGCGGTCATGTTGCGCAGTCGGACGATCACAATCGGTGGAAGCTCGGAAATATCTTCGGTAATGGCGGATATCTTGTCCGTCACGCCAAACAAAAACGGTCCGTGGATGCGGTAAACCGCCGCGTAGTCTGGAATGTCTTTGTCCTGCAAAATATGCACCCGGCCGTCTTCGATATATTCGTCGGTAACCTTCGTCACCGTCGTTGTCTGCGAGATCTTCCGTATAAACGTGAACGCCGCCAGAATCATGCCTACTTCCACGGCCAGCGTCAGGTCCGCAAACACCGTCAGGCTCAGCGTGAGAACCCACACGGCGATGTCGGCGGTCGTCAACTTCAGGATCTCCGGGATTTCCGCCCAGTCGCCCATGTTGTACGCAACCATGAAGAGGATTCCCGCGAGCGCCGCGAGCGGCAGGTTCTTGACCAACGGCGCGGCAAACAAAATTACGGCCAGCAGCGTCAGCGCATGAATCATTCCCGCCACCGGGGTCTTTGCCCCCGAGCGCACGTTCGTTGCCGTGCGCGCAATCGCACCCGTTGCCGGCAGTCCGCCGAAGAGCGGGGAGAAGATGTTCGCCACGCCCTGCGCCACCAACTCCACGTTCGGGTTGTGTCTGTCGTGGCTCATCTTGTCGGAAACAACCGCGGAAAACAGTGATTCAATCGCCCCCAGCATCGCCACGGTGATAGCGGGGGACAGCAAGTGCAGCAGCAACTTCGGCTGTAGCTGCGGGATCACTATGTGCGGTAGCCCGCTGGGGATTCCTCCGAAGCGCGTCCCAATGGTCTCTACGGGGAGGCGGAACAAGCTAACGGCCGCCGTGGCCCCAAAGCACACCACAATGGCTCCCGGTACGCGCTTGAAGAAACGCACGCAGAGGATCATCACCAGCAGGCAGCCGACCCCAACCGCTGTTGCTGCCCAATTGATGGTGTGGAAGTTCTCGGCGACCGCGCCCATGCGATGGAGGAAGTCGCCAGGTACATGCTCCATCCGCAAGCCAAAAAAGTCGCGAATCTGTGTACTGGCGATGAGGATCGCGATCCCATTCGTGAATCCGACCACCACAGGCCGGGGAAAGTAGCGCACCATGGCGCCCAGCCCCGTCACGCCCATCACGACGAGGAGCACCCCCGCGAGCATGGTGCAGGTGAACAGGCCATCGATTCCGTAGCGCCCGATGATGCCCAAGACGACCACGACGAACGCGCCCGTCGGGCCGCCGATCTGCGTTTTCGAGCCGCCCAACGCCGAAATCAGGAATCCCGTCACAACGGCGCAGTAGATGCCCGCCTGCGGCGGCACGCCAGAGGCGATCGCAAAGGCCATTGCCAGCGGCAACGCCACCAGGCCCACTGTCATGCCCGCGATTAGATCGGAAAGGAATTTGTCGAAAGTGTAGTTACGCAGCAGGAGGACCGATTTCGGCATCCATGCTTCAAGCTCAAAACTCATTTTCTTAAGGACCTGCCCGTTTGTGCTGCCTATAGCTTAACAGGTGGGGAAGGGAATCCGCAGATTTGCAGATCCGCTGTTGCCAAAAGAGAGGCATGGTTTGTTGGAATCACTTAATCCGCGGCTTCGCGTCGTTTTGCCGTTGGCTTCCAACGCAAAACGGGTTTGCGTGCCGCGGCAACTTCATCCAAACGCCGAATCCGTGTCGTGTGCGGTGCGCTCTTCACCAGATCGGGATTGGTCTCCGCCTCTTCGGCCACGGATTTCATGGCCTCGATGAAATAATCACACTCTTCCTTGCTCTCTGATTCCGTCGGCTCAATCATCAGGGCGCCGGGCACAATCAGGGGAAAGGCCGTCGTGTACGGGTGGAACCCATAGTCGATCAATCGCTTGGCGATATCCATCGTGTTCACGCCATGCTTTTTCTGAATCGCGTCGCTGAAAACCACTTCATGCATCGACGGCCTTGTATACGGCAGATCGTAAACTCCCTCCAGGTGCTTGCGGATGTAATTGGCATTCAGGACCGCATCTTCGGTAGCCTGCCGCACGCCTGGACCGTAGGCCAGAATGTACGCGAGGGCTCGCACCGACACCCCGAAATTCCCGCCAAACGCTTTTACGCGCCCAATGCTCTCTTTTCTCTGGTAATCAAGCGCCAGTCGCCCGCCTTCTTTTTCCACCAAAACCGGCACAGGCAAGAAAGGCTCCAGGATTTTCTTCATGGCCACGGGCCCTGCGCCGGGACCACCTCCGCCGTGTGGGGTTGAAAAGGTTTTGTGTAGGTTCAGGTGCATCACGTCCACGCCTAAGTCGCCGGGCCGTGTTACGCCAGCCAGGGCGTTCATGTTGGCGCCGTCCATATACAGCAGCGACCCGTTCGCGTGGAGAATCTCCGCGATGCGAGGGATTTCCTGTTCGAAGACGCCCAGGGTCGAGGGATTGGTCAGCATCAGCGCGGCCACCTCTTCGTTCACGTGCTCCTGCAGATGCGCCATGTCCACCTGGCCATTCGCGTCGGACTTGATGTTCTCGACTTCGTACCCGGCGATGACCGCCGTCGCCGGATTCGTCCCGTGTGCAGAGTCGGGAATAAGCACTCTCTTTCGCGGGTTTCCATTTTTCTGGTGGTAAGCGCGGATCAGTAGCAGCCCCGTCAGTTCGCCCTGCGCGCCCGCTGCGGGCTGCAGCGTAATTGCGTCCATTCCGGTGATTTCGAGCAGGCACTTCTCGAGCAGGGAGAGAATCTTCAGGCAGCCTTGCGAGAGTTCCTGAGGCTGGCAAGGATGCTCTGTCGCAATTCCTGCAAGCCGCGCCACATATTCGTTTACGCGTGGATTGTATTTCATAGTACAGGAACCCAACGGATACATTCCCAGATCGATCGCGTAGTTCCACGTCGAAAGCCGGGTAAAGTGGCGAATGACTTCTATTTCGCTCACTTCCGGGAAGCCGTCCACGCCTCCGCTTCGGTGAGCGCTACCCAGCGTTTTGCTGACGTCCGCGGCAGGTACATCCAAGGGGGGGAGTTCAAACGCGCGTTTCCCTGGCGAGGATTTCTCGAAAATCAATCCCTCATTCTGATTCGTGTGCCGCGAAGCTTTCTTGATTTTTTCGTTCATCTTTGAAATTAATAGGCCGCTTTCTACAGCGGCATTTCCAGTGCCGCCCTCACGGCGCTGACAAATCTCTCGATCTCTGCTCTCGGGGTCGTCTCTGTCACGCATACGAGTGCGTGCTTGCTCAACTCCGGATATGCGGACCCCAACACATAGGGCCCCACAATCTTCGACCGCAGCAATTCGGCATTGACCATCTTCACGGAACGCGGCAGTTCCACGGCAAATTCATTGAAGAAGGGAGCAGCGAAACTCCGCTTCACGCCCGGAATCTTCAGAAGTTCGCTCAGCGCAAATTGTGCCTTGGCAAGATTTTGCTCTGCCATCTCCCGGATCCCTTCTTTGCCAAGGAGGGAGAGGTGAACGGTGGCTGCCAGCGCGCACAGCGCCTGATTTGTGCAGATATTCGACGTCGCCTTCTCCCGCCGGATGTGCTGTTCGCGCGTGGCCAGCGTCAACACAAAACCGCGGTGCCCGTTTAGATCCGTCGTCTGCCCCGCCAATCTACCGGGCATCTGCCGCACGAATCTCTCGCGGCAAGCAATCACGCCAACAAACGGCCCGCCGTAGCTCGGTGCAAGCCCGAAGCTCTGACCCTCCATGGCCACAATGTCGGTTTCCGAGGGAGGCTTGACGACTCCTAGTGATAAGGCTTCTGCCACTGCAACCACCAGCAGCGCGCCCGCATCATGTGTGGCCTCGGCTATCGGGGTAAGGTTTTCGATGGCTCCAAGAAAATTCGGCGATTGCACGACAACGGCGCAAACATCATCCCGCAACGAGTTCTTCAATCCGCCAACGTCCAGCGTCCCCGCAGAACCAAACGGAACCTCCTCCACTGTCAGTCCGGAATTCTTCGCGTACGTTCGCAGTACTTCGCGATATTCCGGATGCAAGGACCGCGCCACGAGCACGCGCCGCCGCCCCGTCAGACGTTCCGCCATCAGCACGGCTTCCGTCGTCGCGGTCGACCCGTCATACATCGACGCGTTGGCTACTTCCTGACCGGTCAACTGACACATCAGGGTCTGGAATTCGAAAATGGCCTGAAGCGTTCCTTGTGAGATTTCCGCCTGGTATGGCGTGTATGACGTCAGAAACTCGCCGCGCTGCAGAATCGCGTCCGTCACCACGGAGCGAAGGTGCGAGTAAACTCCCGCTCCCAGAAAGCTGCTGTAGCCAAGTGAATTTTCTGCGCCCCGCTCCTCGAAATAGCGAATCACCTCGGCCTCGGAGAAAGGGCCAGGCAAATTAAGCGGTTTTTTCAGTCGATAGGCTTCGGGAATCGTCGAAAACAGATCTTCCATCGATTTCGCGCCGATCGCGGCGAGCATCTCTTGCCGCTCGGTTGGACTCTTGGGGAGATAGCGCATCAGGCAGACGCTTCCTTCTGCTTTTCCTCGATGTACGCTTGGTAAGCCGCCGCGTCCAGCAGGCCATTTACCTCCGCGGGGTTCGCCAGTTTGATCTTTACAAGCCACCCGGCCCCGTGCGGTTCGCTGTTGATCGTTTCAGGTTTGTTCTGAAGGGCGGGATTGGCTTCCACCACTTCGCCATCCACCGGCGCGTAAATTTCGCTTACGGCCTTCACGGACTCCACCGAGGCGAACGTCTTGCCGGCGGCCAATTTCGTCCCCGGTTTTGGCAGTTCCACGAAGACCACATCCCCGAGTTCGTGCTGCGCGTAATCGGTGATTCCGATTGTTCCGGTGCCACCCTTCGCTTCGATCCATTCATGGTCCTTCGTGTAGCGATACTGTGTTGGATATGCCATGCGCCTGCTCCTCGTTGCTAGAAGTTTGCCTTACTGCTTTGCGCTCGCTTTCCGGATTCTCTTGTAAAACGGGGTTGCCACGACCTGTGCTTTGCACTTCTGCGCGCGAACCTCCACGTAAATCGTCGCGCCGATCGCTGAATGCGCCGGAGGTATGTAGGCGAGTGCAATATTCTTTCCGAGCGTGGGCGAGGGGGAGCCGCTGGTGATTGCGCCGAGGAACTTTCCACGCTCGTCAACGCAGCGATAGCCATCACGCGCAATTCCGCGATCGATCATCTCGAGGCCCACCAGGGTCCGCGCCAAGCCCCCCGCGTGGGCTTTTTCGAGGGCCGCGCGGCCTACAAAGTCGCCCTTCTCCATCTTGCAGTATCGGTCAAGGCCCGCTTCCCACACGTTAATGCGGTCACTGATCTCGTGTTCGTAGAGCGCCATTTTGGCTTCCAGCCGCAGCGTGTTCCGCGCTCCCAGACCGCAGGGCAGGATGGCGAACTCCCTACCCGCTTCCATCACCGCGTTCCACACGCGCTCGCTCGTTGACGTATCGGAGGGAATATAAATTTCAAATCCATCCTCGCCGGTATAGCCGGTCCGCGCAATCAAAGTATTCTTCAGGCCACAAACGGTCCCGTGAGTAAACCAGTAGCTCCTTATGGCTTCCAGATTCGCATCCGTCAGCTTGCGCAGCACGTCCACGGCGTGCGGTCCCTGGATGGCTAGTTGCGTATAACTGTCGCTTCGATCCTCCGCCGTGCAATCGAAACCCACGGTGTTCTTCTTCACCCAGTGAACGTCTTTCTCTCGCGTTCCCGCATTGATCACCAGCAGGTAATCGTCTTCGCCCAGCCGGTGCACGATGACGTCATCCACGAAGGTCCCTTCGGGATAGAGCATCGCCGAATACTGTGCCTGCCCGATGGCGAGCTTCGAAGCGTCATTCATTGTCAGGTGCTGGACCGCTTGAAGCGCGCCGCCCGGGTGCTTCGCCGTGTGAATCCGGATGTCGCCCATGTGGCTTACGTCAAAGACACCTACGCCATTTCGCACGGCTTTGTGTTCCGCCAGCAGGCCACCGCTCGCCGGATACTCGACAGGCATGTCCCATCCGCCAAAATTTACCATTTTGGCGCCCAAACGACGGTGCAACGCGTAGAGTGGCGTCTTGCGGAGTGCTGAGTTGGCAGGAGAGTTTACGGATTCCATTCCGTTCGCTCGGGCAATTTTCGATGGTAACATGCGCCCCACGTGCCGTCAAAAGCGCTGGGAATCACATCGCTTGTGGCGTCTTTTCGATTGAGCAATGGCTTCCCGTCTCGGACTTGCTGCTGGAATTGCGCTCAGGTAGAGTCTTGTGCGGAGGCGGAATGGCTGCCAATCGTCAACAGGTTCTTTGTTCGCAATGCGACAAGACCGAGGAATACTGCACCTGTGATAAGTACTGCACCATTTGCAAGGGCCAGAGCAACGTCCGGCTCGGCGTCGACGGCCTCTATTACTGCCCGGAGTGCCGCGAGGCCTGCGACGTGGCCCTCGCCAATGACCGCTAACCGTGAGTACTTTTCCTCATCAGATTACTGTCCGCCTGGATCCTGACGAGCGCTTGGTTGCTGCAGTAGGGGGAGTCGCTCGCTACTTAGCTGATGCCGCGGGCCTCGGCAACGAGACGATTCTCCAGTTTCAAGCCTCTGTGGTTTCCGCCTGCAAACACTGCTTCCACTGTCATTCTTCCGGGACGCCTTGCGGGATCACACTTCGGAGATCGCTTGACCGGCTGGAAGTGGAAGTGGACCTGCCGGGAACCAAGCCACCGGACCAGGAGAAACCCACTTGGGAAGGCATCGATGAGGTTCGCTGCGAGTCTCACGAACACTCCGCAGTCTTGCGGCTAACCAAATTCGTGCCGCCAAATCCTCCGGCCGACTGACGCACCAGGTTCGGCTAGGAACCCACCACAAGGATGAGGAATGCAAGTCCGAGCGGAAACGTTACATCTTCAATGCAAACGTATTGCGACGAATGAGGGAAGACATCTGATCATCCGTGACAGAGAGCCCAATGACCACGCGGTCTCCCGATGGCGTGATATTGGTCTGGTCCAGTAATTGAGCCAGATCGGGATTGTCCCGGCTCGCTTGGTACTTCTTCACGAGCAACCCCGCTGCCATCAGTTGGCTCAACGTGTTTGCATCCTGCGTCGACCCGCACACGGCCTGGAACTTGGAGTCCACGCCGCTGCTTGTCGTCGCGGTGATGATCATCGCTTGCATTCTCTGCACCAGGGCTGCGGCCTCAGGGAACTGCTGCACTTCCGGCGCAAGTTGGCCCATAGCCAGGCGCGTGTAACCCGGATCGAGTACGGCCCAAACAACACTCGAGCCGTTCACTTCGTTGATCAGGTTGTACATCTGATCGTTACGCAGCAACCCGTCCTGCCGGCCCATGCGGATATCCAGCACCTTTTCGAGCAGGGCTTTTTGTCCAAAGACGGCCTTTGTGGAATCCAGGAATAGGAAGTACAGGTCAGTCGCTCCAGCCCCCGATCCAAAGGCGAATAGCGTGTAATTCTCGATCTTGGTCGTGCTCAGATTCTGCTGCTTGAAATAGGCTTCCGTGGTTTCGGGATTGTAGTTGCCCATGGCGATTCCAACAGTCAGCTCGCTTGAAGGTACGTCCGTTGGCACACCCTTGTCGTTCTTCGTCATGGCATCAGGCACCAGTCCCCATACCAGCTCGTCCACCTGGCTATTGGGGTCGACGCCCGCCGACGCGAGAAACTTTTCGAATTGTTTGAACCTGTCTGGAAGGATCTGCTCTCGCAGGGCAGGGAACCACTTTTCGCCGCGCGCCGTTTTCAGGTCCACGTAGCCGACCTCACCCGTATCCTTCGGGAAGAGCGCAAGCGTGTCTGCGCTGACGCCGCCCGTCGCTTTGGCCGGCCTTGCCGAAGCCGCCATCATCACCGCTAGCGCGCATGCCGCCAGCGTCCGGGTCACGTTCTTCGTCATGCTCATATCTGGCTCCTTTGAGCGGCTGGGGAATGAATCCTTATTTTAAGCCAATGTGTTTTCGCTAACCTAGCTGGGTGCGCAATTCGCTAACTCGGACCCTCATCTTTTCCACATAGCTCGGGTCCTTCAAGCCTTCGAGATTGATCTCCACGTTGGCCAGAGCGCCCTTTCCCGCGGCTACTGCCATTAGACGCGCCACTTGCAAATCTGACTTCATGGATGCCGATGAGATGGCCTCAAGTTGTAGCAGGCGCCCATGAAGCTGCGCCGCCCTGGTCGCCACTTGGAGAGGCACTTCGGCCGCGGCTTTGGTTGCTGCCTGAATCGAACTTTCGCGTTGCGCTATCTCCTGCGTGTTACCCTGCGGCATCTTGAAAGCGGCCATCACCGATTCATACGAAACGGCGTCCCGGTCGATTGCTTCGGTCAGCTCGTCTGCGGTTTTCCGCAGTTCATCCAGAATTGCGGAGAGGTCGCTGACGTACAACACCTGCGACTTCTTCTTTCGCGACAGCCCGGCGACCATCTGCCCGAGACCAGCCGCCAGCGCTCCTACATAGGCCGAAACGCTGCCTCCTCCGGGTGTGGCGTTAGGGGCTGCAACCGCGTCCAGAAACGGCCGGGCAACGCTTGCCAACTTCCCCTCTTTGGAATCGAGAGGCGCACCACTGAGCACTGCCTGCAACTTGTTTTCAAACACCTGCGACGGGGAGAAGCTTTCCAGTTGCAGGAAGTAGTCTGCGGCCATTTCTATGGCCTTCTTTGGCACCAGACCAACAATCTCGCTTCCCACCGGCATGGCGCCGTATCGTTCGGCCTCTCGTTTCACCATCTCATACACGCGGTGCATCGGCGTTTGTTCAAAGTCGGTAAGATTGATCGAAACCTGGGCAAGATTCCGCGCCTTCAATTCCACGCCCATGGACTTCACATAGCGCAGGCCTCCGCTCGAAAAGCGAATGGCTTTGGCAATCTTGTTCGCGATGCTTACGTCCGGAGTATTCAAGTTCACGTTGTAGGCGATCAGGAACTTTCGAGCGCCGACGACGGTTACCCCTGCCGTCGGATGCAGTTTGGGTTCGCCAATGTCCGGCTGACGGTCGTGATTTTTCTTGAGTTCCTCGCGCAGGCCCTCGAATTGTCCCTTGCGCACATTTTCGAGGTTCACGCGGTCTGGCCGAGTCGCTGCGGCTTCATAAAAGAAGATCGGAATCCGGTATCTCTTCCAAATCTCATTTCCCACGCGTCGCGCCAGTGCCACGCAATCTTCGAGCGTCACGCCTTCAATGGGAATAAACGGCACAACGTCCGTCGCCCCCACACGCGGGTGAGCGCCCGTATGCGTGGTCATGTCGATCAATTCCATCGCTTTGCCCGCGCCGAGCACCGAGGCCTCACCCACTGCGTCAGGATCGCCCGCCAGCGTGATCACACAGCGGTTGTGGTCCTCGTCCATTTCCCGGTCCAGCACGTACACGCCCGGCACGCCGCTCATGGCCTGGACGATGGCATCCACCTTCGCCGGGTCCCGCCCTTCCGAAAAATTCGGCACGCACTCAATCAGTCGTTTCATAGTCAGCCCGTCTATTTGTCGTGGGTTCAAATCCTGCCCGACCAAATCCGGATATCGCCGCGCGCGGATTGAACCACCACCCGGTCAGTCCTTCATGTACACAATCTCGCCGCGTTTCATGGTCATCCAGCAAAGTTGCATCCCAAAATAATAGGAAATTTCGCGATAATCCTCCACTTCGAACACCGCCAGATCCGCCTGTTTCCCTGCTTCAAGCGAGCCAATCCGTTTCTCTCGCCGCAGTGCGTACGCCGCATTGATGGTCGCCGCAGCAATTGCTTCCGCCGGGGTCATGCGCAGTTGCGTACAAGCGAGAGAGAGAACCATCGGCATGCTGACGGTCGGGCTCGTCCCCGGATTGTAGTCCGTCGCCAGCGCAACAACGGCGCCCGCCTCGATCAGACTTCGTGCGGGCGCATACTCTTTCCAGCCCAGATGAAAATCACATCCGGGAAGTAACGTGGCGACGGTCCGGGACTTCGCCAACGCCCGGATGTCTGAGGCGTCTACCCGCTCCAGGTGGTCGCAACTTGCCGCACCCAATTCCACGCCCAGCTGGGTGGCCCCGGTTCGCGTCAACTGCTCGGCATGGAGACGCGGCGCCAGCCCAAGGTCCTTTGCCTCGCTCAGAATCCGTCGCGCCTCGCCCCTCGTGAAAGCACCGCGGTCACAGAATACGTCGCAAAACTCCGCCAGACCTTCGTTCACCACTTCCGGCAGCATGTGCTCCAACAGCAGGGCGATGTATTGCCGCGCGCCATTCGGCTTCCCGCGAAATTCTGCCGGCACCACATGGGCGCCCAGGAAGGTCGAAACGATTTCGAGCGGCTGTTCGCTACTCAACTCCTTCTGCAGCTGCAATATCTTCAATTCGCTGGCGACGTCCAGCCCATAACCGCTTTTTGCCTCCACTGTCGTTGTGCCGCACGAGCTGAACTCTTCGAGAGCTGCCCGCGCCCTTGCCTTCAATGTCTCGGCGCTGGCTGCGCGCAGCTTTTTCACGGAGTTGAGAATGCCTCCGCCCTTTCGTGCGATTTCCTCGTAGCCGGCGCCCTGGATTTTCAGTTCATACTCTTCCGCGCGGCTCGCGGCATGAATCAGGTGGGTATGCGAATCCACGAAGCCCGGCAGCACCACACGTCCGCCGGCGTCCAGTTTTTCCGCCTGTTTGGCGTCTTTCCGCTTCTCAACCTCTGACCGTGTGCCAACCGCTACAATCCTGCCGTCAGACAGCAAGACCGCCCCATCCCTGATAATGCCTAGCTTTGGAAAGGAATCACCGCGCTGGGGAACACCCCCCCGCAGCGTCAATAACTGCGAAGCGCCTGTAATCAGCCAGCTATCGGTCAAGCGTCGCTAACGCCTTTCCGTCAAAGGAAACTCTTCAAGCCCCAACTGCCATTCCTTGATAGGCAGGCACAAAAACTTCCTTCACGAAAGTTTCAATCGATGTCGGAGTCGTATTCTCCGCGGACCTCCGCTCTGTGCCCACAACAATCCCGTTGTTGAAGCCCTCAAACATCTCGATAAAGTAAGAGGCGGTTCTTGCAGGCGTGCCCATCTGCACCAGCACCTTCTCCACTTGATCATAGGGAAATTGGGCATACCGGAGTTCGGCCTTGTTAAGCGCCCTTCCGATGGTCGAGGCCACTTCATTCAAGCTCACGTCGCGCTCGCCCAGCAACTCCTGCGTGTGTTTCCCCTTGAAATCCAGCTTCAGCAGCCGCTCCGCCGCATAGGCTCCAATGTCCTTGGTCGCGATCATCGGAATGGGCATATCGCCCTTCATCGCGCCCCCGAATAGCCCCATCATCTGAATCATGTTGATCCCCGCCAGATGGTTCTCGAAGAAATAGGCCGGGCGCAGATGCAGCACATTCAGTTTTTCCACGGCGTTCAGTTTCAGCTCCGACCGGTGCAGACCTGAGATGGGGCCAGTCCCCGCGGGCGCTTGCGCGCCAATGCTGCTCAAGTGAACCGCATAGTGCAAACCGGAGGACCGTACCGCCTTTGCCATCGCGTCGCTTTCCTGATCCTGCTCGGCGCTGTAATCCGGCGAATTCAGCCCCGGCGGCAACATCAGAAAGGCTGCGCGCGCATCCTGGAAGGCGCGCGTCAATGCCTCTTCGTCGTGCACGTCGGCGATAAAGGCCTCGGCGCCCTTTTGCACAGACGGCTGCAACCGCGCCGTGCTCCTTCCCACGACGCGCACCTTTTCGCCCTTTTCCAGAAGCTTCTTCGTAATGACAGAGCCGATGTGGCCTGTCGCACCCAATACGGTATACATCGGTTGGCTCCCTCGACTGAGTTTTCTTCCTGGGTTCCCGAGTGGCCCACAAGCAATTCGCCCAGACACATGCACCTGCGCCAGGGCACGAACTCCTGCTTTACAGCATGGGGATCTTTACGCCTGTCTTTCTCGCAAAATCGATGGCCTCAGGATACCCTGCATCCACGTGACGTACCACCCCCATTCCGGGGTCGTTCGTCAACACTCTTTCGATGCGTTTGGCCATTTCTTTGGTTCCATCGGCACAGGTCACCTGCCCGGCGTGCTGGGAGTACCCAATTCCCACCCCGCCCCCGTTGTGAATGGAGACCCACGAAGCACCGCTGGCCGTATTCACCAATGCATTCAACAACGCCCAATCCGCCACTGCGTCCGATCCGTCTTTCATCGCTTCGGTTTCGCGGTAAGGCGAGGCCACGGAGCCGCAATCCAGGTGGTCGCGCCCCATGACGACCGGAGCCTTCAGTTCACCCTTGGCCACCAACTCGTTCAATGCCAGGCCGAATTTGTCCCGCTCGCCATAGCCCAGCCAGCAGATCCGCGAAGGCAATCCCTGAAACTTGACCTTCTTTCCCGCCAGCGTGATCCATCGTCGCAAATGTTCGTTCTCGGGGAACATCTCCAAAACCAGGCGGTCGGTCCGGGCGATATCGGATGGTTCACCGGAAAGCGCTGCCCAGCGGAACGGCCCTCTTCCTTCGCAGAACAATGGGCGGATGTATGCCGGCACAAAGCCCGGAAAGTCATAAGCGTTCTTCACGCCCGCCTCAAAGGCGAAGGTCCGAATATTGTTGCCGTAGTCAAAGGTTACAGCGCCCAGTTTCTGGAGCTCCAGCATGCCGCGCACGTGCTCGCCAATGGCGGCGATCGCGCGCTTCCTGTACTCACCTGGATTTGTCTTCCGCAGTTCGATGGCCTGTTCGAGCGTCATGCCGTTCGGCACATAGCCGTTGATCGGATCGTGCGCGCTGGTCTGATCCGTAAGGATGTCTGGAACAACGCCTCGTCTTGCCAGTTCGGGAATCAAATCCGCGCAATTTCCCACCAGCCCCACGGATACGGCTTCGCGCTTGCGCACTGCGTTTTTCAGGATGCGAAGCGCTTCATCGAGCGACGTCACCATTACGTCGCAGTAGCCGGTCTTCGCCCGCTTCTTGATCCGCTCCGGGTCCACATCGATTCCGAGAAACGCCGCGCCGTTCATCGTGGCCGCGAGCGGCTGGGCACCGCCCATCCCTCCGATTCCACCCGTGACCACCAACTTGCCGCTCAGGTCCCCGCCAAAATGTTGTCGTGCCGCGGCTCCGAAAGTCTCGTACGTCCCCTGCAAAATCCCCTGCGTGCCAATGTAGATCCAGCTTCCAGCAGTCATTTGGCCGAACATCATAAGCCCGGCGCGATCCAGTTCGTTGAACTTTTCCCAGTTGCTCCAATGGCCCACAAGGTTCGAATTGCAGAGCAACACGCGCGGGGCATAGTCGTGCGTCCGAAACACCCCCACCGGCTTGCCGGATTGCACCAGCAGAGTCTCGTCCCCCTCGAGCGCCCGCAAAGACTTCACAATGGCGTGAAAACAATCCCAATTTCGCGCCGCCTTGCCCGTTCCGCCATACACCACAAGTTCTTCCGGCTTCTCTGCCACCTCCGGATCGAGATTGTTCAGCAGCATTCTCAGCGCCGCTTCTTGCTGCCAGCCTTTGCAGGTCAACGCCGTGCCGCGCGGCGCCCGAAATGGTCCTCGGGTTGTCGCCGGGTCATTCACCGCCGGAATTGTCGCGCCCATGACTCCGATTCCTCTGACTCTATCTTAGCTCAGCTTCAATCGGCTTGAACAACCGCGCAGGCCCGTTGCACCTTGTTTCCTTCTAAGGTAAATTCAAATTTCTGATGAGCTACAGTTCACTTCCAGCTGGCTTTCTGCGCGCCGTAGACGAGCATCCCTCGCCCCGCGCGCAGATGTACCGCACCGCTGAGCGCTGGGAAACGATCTCTTCCCAAGAATTTCTTCGCCGTGTGGCAGGATTGGCGAATTGCTTGGTGGAACTCGGCGTGAAGCCCGGGGATCGCGTTGGGCTTTTTGCTCCCAATTGCCCCGAATGGCATACCGCCGATTTTGCGATCAACGGTTCCGGTGGAGTCACTGTTCCGGTTTACTTCAACGAATCCCCGGACCGCATGACCTATATTCTGAATCACTGCGGAGCACAGATTGTTTTCATTGCCGGCCTTCGCCAGCTGGAAAAATTTCTGCAGGTGCGGGATCAGCTTTCCCGTGTTCAGCAGGTCATCGCGGCGGGCGCGGAGGGCAGCATGCCTGCGGAGTTTCTTTGCTACGAAACGCTGATCGCCTCCGCCGGTGAAAAGGATATCTCCTCCTACCGAGCTCGCGCTGCGGAGGTTCTTCCCACCCAGCTTGCCTCTATCATTTATACGTCTGGCACCACCGGTGAGCCCAAAGGAGTCATGCTCACGCATGCCAACTTCTCCTCGAATGTAGCGGACTCCTGCGAAAACATCGTCCTCCGCCCGGAAGAGGACCTCGCGGTTTCTTTTCTTCCCCTCGCCCACGTTTACGGCCGCATGTTGGACTATCTCTACATCTTCCAGGGCTGTCCGGTTGCGTATGTGCCCGTAGTAGAAAACGTCGCCCAGGCGCTTTTGGAAGTGCATCCCACGATCCTTGCGGCCGTGCCGCGCTTCTTTGAAAAAATCTACGCACGGTTGATGGAGCAGGGAAGCAAGGCGACTGGTCTGAAACGCAAAATCTTTCAATTGGCAATGAATACGGCCAAGGAAGCCGCACCTTGGCGTTGTGGCGAGAGGCCCGTAAGTCCACTGGTTAAGCTCGAGTGGGCAGTGGCTGATCGCCTGGTGTATTCGAAGATTCGCGCGGGGACCGGCGGCCGCTTGCGGCTGGTTCTCTCCGGCGGTGCGCCGCTCTCGAAGTCCCTTGGCGAGTTTTTCTGGGCCGTTGGCATCCCGATCTATCAGGGATATGGGCTCACAGAAACCTCGCCTGTTTTGACAAACAACTATCCCCACAATCGCATTGGCAGTTCTGGCAAGCCGATTACCAATGTCCAGATTCGCATTGCCGATGACGGCGAAATCGTCGCCAAGGGGCCTTGCGTCATGCAGGGCTATTACAAATCGCCGGAAGCGACGCGCGAAGTCCTTTCCGAGGACGGCTGGTTCAGAACCGGAGACATCGGTTTTCTGGACAAAGACAACTATCTCTTTATCACCGACCGAAAAAAAGACTTGCTCAAGACGGCTGCGGGTAAGTTCATTGCTCCCCAGCCCATTGAAAATCTCCTGAAAACCAGTCCGTACATCCTTAATGCCATGGTCGTTGGAGACCAGCGCAAATTCGTCGTGGCTCTGATTGTTATTAACCCTGCCACGCTCGGCGCCAGATTGGCAGAAGAGGACTTGAATTTGTCATCGAATCCTGAGATGGCCGCCCATCCCCGTGCTTATGCTCTCATCGGGGACGAGGTCGCGCGGCTTACGGCTCAACTTGCGCAGTACGAAACCATCAAGCGCTTCGCCCTTCTGCCTGATGATTTCACCTTCGAGGGCGGCGCGCTCACCTTTACGATGAAGCTCAAGCGCCGCGTCGTCGAAAACCAGTACCGCGACCTGATCGACAAAATGTACTCTGACGTCATCGAGCCTCGCCCCGTCATTCCCAATTAACTTCTGTCCAAATCGGAGCCGAGTTGCGTTGGTTTTTCCGTATCCGACCCTCTTTTGCGGGCATCGCATCGAGTGGAAGGAGTGCCTTAAGGCAAGGAGGAATTTCCATGACGAAAGCAGCTACGGCCATTGCCCGCACCTACCCCACAAGCGTCGGGGTACGGCAAAATAACCGCCAGGCCATAATCGCTCTTTTGAATGCGCGTCTTGCGGACAGTGCGGATCTGCGCACCCAGGTGAAGTGGGCGGCATTTTATTCAACTTCACGAACTCTTTGATTCCATCAGGCCGACTCTATCGCGGAACGTGTCTCTACGCTCGGTGGTGTCGCCAATGGAACGGCACGCGAAGTCGCAGCCAAGTCTGGCCTTAAGGAGGCCGACCTGACCGCCTCTGACGGTCCTTCCATGCTCAAGTTTCTCGTACACAACGTCGCCCATCATGCCAACGCGCTGCGCGGGGCAGTACAGGATTCCGATGATCTGGATGATCCCATTACATCCGACCTTTTCACGACGCTGACCCGCGAAGTGGACAAGGACCTCTGGTTCCTCGAAGCTCACCTCACGCAGGCTTAGGAGTCTGTTGAGTTCCTCGGGCGGCAAGGCCTTCTTGCCGCCTTTTCTTTCTACTGCGCTATTTGTTCTGTAACTCTCCCGGGAATACAATTCTCTTGGAGAAGCCCCCATGCCAGATCAACTCGTCATCGCAGGTCGTGCCTTTCAGTCTCGTCTAATTGTGGGAACGGGGAAGTACCGCAGCTTTCCTGAAATGGCCCGCGCTCATGCCGCCTCCGGCACCGACATGGTGACCGTTGCCGTCCGCCGCGTGAACCTCACGGACAAATCCAGGGAATCGTTGCTCGATTACATCGATCGCGAAAAAATCTTCATCCTGCCGAATACCGCCGCGTGTTATAGCGCAGACGAAGCCATCCGCACGGCGCGCCTCGCTCGTGAAGTCGGCCTTTCGAACTGGATTAAGCTCGAAGTCATCGGTGATCAACAGACTCTTTTTCCAGATACCGAACAGCTTGTGGAAGCAACCAAGGTCCTCGTGAAAGAAGGCTTCATTGTTTTGCCATACACCAACGACGACCTCATTGCTGCGCGCAAACTGATTGACGCTGGCGCCGCCGCCGTCATGCCTCTGGCGGCCCCGATCGGCTCCGGGCTCGGCATTCAGAATCCCGCGAATCTTCGCATTCTCCGCGAGCGCATTAGCGAAGTTCCCATGATCGTCGATGCAGGTGTAGGCACGGCTTCCGATGCTGCGGTTGCAATGGAGCTAGGTGCCGATGGCGTTCTGATGAATACCGCCATCGCCGAAGCCGCCGATGCGGTCCTCATGGCGGAAGCCATGCGCGACGCGGTCATCGCCGGCCGCAAAGCCTATCTCGCTGGACGTATGCCCAAGCGGCTATATGCTTCTGCATCCTCGCCCCTCGCTGGCGTTGTCCGCTGAGACAATGCCGCCAATCGAATCCCTCTCTTCGGTCGCTGGACCTCGAATGAGTCGGAGGGAGTCTTTGCATCCCGCAGGTTCCAAATTCCACGTTGCAATGGATCCGCGCTTCGGGGTCGATGTGACGTTTGACTGCAGCTATCGAGGTCGTCGATGCAATGCCGGTCGAAGACGCTACCGCTCTCCGTTTGATAGGCATTGAGCACTTGCCCATCGGGCAGGAACTCAGATCGTCTTTCCGTGATGGCGGCCTGCGTGCTCAAACAGGGACAGCAGATTGGTCATAGTGAACAGATTGCGAATCTGCTCGCTGGCGTTCACCAGTTCCACCTGGCACCCGCGGGTCCGCCCGGACACATACAACTGCATGATGGTTCCCAATCCCGAGCTATCCATCATCGGCACTTCCTTTAAATCGATCACAATCCGCTTGTGCCCTGGAATTCTCTCCCGAACGGCCTCTTTCAGCTCTTGGGTGTTCTCAAAGGTAAGTTTGCCATGGCATTCCGCCACAAGTACCCCGTCTCGTTCTTCGCAATGCACCCGGAATCCGCGAGTCGAACTTCCCGCATAGTTGCTCACCAAGCACCTCCGCCAACTCAGCTGGCCCTGTTGTCCGGTCTCCCCTTCTATCGCACTTGGAGCACATTTACCACACCATCCCACCCGCCTCACGCAAACCGCGCTAGACTGGTCCGGTGCAGCGCAAAATGTTCTGGATGACCTTTGTCGGTCTCGGCCTCGTTGCCGACTTCGTACTCCCGTTCTGGTGGGCCCTTGCCTCCACCATTCCCATTCTCGTTTTCAGCTGGTGGGTCGCATACCGCAGCGATTGGTTCAACTAGCAGCCTGGCGAGACTCCAATGATCTGAGAGTAGCGGATTGTGCTCAAAGCGTCTTGAACAGGAAGTGCCACACGACATCGACTGCGGCATGCACCAGCGCCGACGCAAAGATGGATCCCGTTTTTTTCCACGTCCAACCGTAAAATAGGCCCGCCACGGTCGCGAGAATCACATAACGCCAGTTCGGGAATCCCATATTCGTGATGTGCGAGAACCCGAAAAGCACCGAAGCCGTCCACCATCCCGCCAGATCGCTTTTCGATGCTTTAGACAGGAGGTTCTGCAGCAATCCCCGGAACAACAGCTCTTCGGGCCAGGCCGTAAAAAGCAAAATCGCCACTGACAATCCCGCGTAATTGCTCCATCTGGTCCACTGTGGCTCAAACCGGATGAAGTGCATCGCCGTCCCTGTGGGGATGGCGACGCAGGCGAATGCCACGAAGCTACCCACGATGTATAGTCCCCAGTTCCTTCCCCATCCAATCGAGTAGCCAACCCCCTTTGCCCGCCGCAAAAGAAGAAACGAAGCCAGTGCCGCACTCACCGCTACCAGCACGGTCATCACATGAGCCAGCTTGCCTTCGGGGTAGGGCCAAAGATGCCATATTCTGTTTCCGAACTTCACAACCACCCATATCCCCAGCAGGCTCGCAAAGTCCTGCCAGGCTCCTGCTGCGGCGTTCCCCGCCCACGTCGCGAGCCCCAACGGCACAAAAATCAATCCCGCTGCGACGGCGATCCTGCTCCAAAGCACGTTGCCACTACCGAGCAGGTACAACAGGTATACCAACAACGAGCACGCGCCCAGCAACACACCGCTCGCCGGACCGAACCTTGCATTCATACCATCCGCGACTCCCCGTGCGGCCAGCAGCATCATCACCAGCAGCAGAAACGCGAAACACGTCAAGGTTGCCGCAAACGCCTGCCCGCCATATCCTTGCCATGAGGCATACAATGCACCGCCCAGACAAACAGCGGCCCAAATTCCCAACACTGCCCATGCACTCAGTTGATTCATATCGCCGATTGCCTCACTTCTGTTCTCCCCGTAACAATATTTGCACATCCCGTTTCGTCTTGCCGGTATCCGGTTCGTGAACCCGCTACACTAAGGTGGAGTTCCGCCCTTGAAACGCCTCGCTTACATTGACTGGATGCGCGGTCTTGCCTGCTTACTGATGTTCCAGACGCATTGCTACGACTCCTGGCTGCGTCCGGATCTTCGCGACACCCAACTCTTCAAACTGTCTCAGCTTGGTGGCACTCTGCCCGCGCCGCTTTTCATCTTCCTCGCGGGGGTTTCCTTCGCTCTGGTTACGGAAAAGCTTCGCGAGAAAGGAGTAGGCCGATCCGCCATCGCAAAACAGACCATTCGCCGTGGCGCGGAGATTTTCGGTCTGGGCATTCTCTTTCGTATCCAGGAATATGCACTGGGTTACAAATGGGTTCCCTGGACCGACCTGCTGCGCGTCGATATCCTCAACATACTCGGCATGTCCATGATGCTCATGGGCGTCCTCTGCTGGTTCACCGCTGGCCGCACGGTATCCCTTGCGCGCACGCGTAGTATCCTTTCCTCGCTTGTCGTAGCCGCTCTGATTGCGCTTCTTACGCCACCCCTTTGGACTACGTGGCGCCCCAAGTTCCTCCCCTGGCCGCTGGAAACTTACATCAACGGTGTGCACACCTTAGACATTCCCCAGCACTGGCTCTTCCCGATCTTTCCCTGGTGCGCGTTTGCCTTCGCCGGCTTGGCGGTCGGTTTTCTGCTGTTCAGCGATTTCGGCCGTCAACGTGAATCCGTCCTTTTTGCGTCGCTTGGGATGGCCGGAGCAGCGGCCATTGTTCTGTCCGTGTTTTTCGATGCGCTACCGATTCACCCCTATGCGGTCTACGACTACTGGCATTCGAGTCCCGATTTCTTCCTGGCGCGCTGCGGGGTTCTCTTGGTCATCCTGTCTTTGGTCTACGCCTGGTGCAAATGGGGATTCGCTCAGGACGGCTTCAGCCCAGTCATCCAATTAGGGCAAACTTCGCTCCTCGTCTACTGGGTGCACATCGAATTTGTCTATGGGAGATTTTCGATTCTGCCGAAACATGGCTGTTCCCTTGCCAAGGCAACGGCTGGTTTGTGCGTGATCTTTTTCGCCATGCTCGGCTTGTCGATGCTGCGCACCCGCTTCAAGAAGGAGAAGGTCAGGGCTTTGCGGTCGGGTACGCCTGCGGCTCCGGAGCCGGCAACTTGATGATGATCTCACCGGGCTCCGCCAGCCCGAGTTCCTCGCGCGCGATCTTTCGAATGGTTTGCGGGTCGCTCTGCAGATCCTGGATATCCTGTTCGAGCAGCGCGTTTTCTTTGTTCAGCCGCTCCAGCGACTTGCCCACTTTCCGAATCTCCTGCTGCTTGCGCCGCATCGCCAGGAAGCCGTGGGTACCAAATACGTCGTGCATCATCAACACCACCACAAAGACCGTCAGCACGTGTGGTCCGTAGGCCCGCCAGAGTTTTCCCGCTCGTTCTTCCCAGTCGATCTTCAAGCTTCCCTCGCAGACAGATTTTGCACCATCCGCTCGCTCCTCCACAAAGCTTTTCTGTCCAAAAGTGTCGAAGCGTCCACCATCCCGTCTCCCTGACGTTTGCCTTCTTTTCGTCGCAGACGGAGTCGGATCCTTACTCCGCAAGGGGATTATCGGCCGGCATCGGGATGGTTATGGCGCCAGGCCCAATACTCATGTTGCTGTTCGTGGTTCAGGTGGGCATACTCGCGGTATTCGTAGTGCCTTTCCGCGAGCCACATGCGATAAGCGCGGTCCTCCCGATCGTTCCAATAGTGATAGTCGGAATAGTAGTCGTCATACACGCGAACGCGGGCAGCGCAGCCGCTGATTGCCAACGGCGCCAAGGACGCGGCCGCCAGCAGCGCCGTGCTCACATAACGTTTTGTCCGGGTCATTCTGTTGAGTCTCCTCAATGAGGGTGCTTTCATGATTCGCGCTGGGCACGCGTCTTTCCGAGAAACTGCCTGTGGGAATTCCGGTCGGGCACACAGGGCGGTTTCTCCACTGTTAACAAACACTGTTGGGGTACACAAAGTTGCGCTGTTGTATCTCGCGATGCGTCCGCGACTCACATGAAAGGCCCTGTGGTGGCGGCGCGGGCCGTTTGCATGCGGGCGGAGCACGAAAGGTCGTATACAATCTTTGGCGGAGAGATGGGGCGATGAAGCGTGAAACGAGATTTCGAGTGGTCTGGGTTACGTGCGCCACACTGGAAGAGGCGCGAAAGATCGCCCGTGGCGTTGTGCAAGGCCGGCTGGCCGCCTGCGTGAATATCCTGACCCACGCCGTCGAGTCGTTCTACACGTGGGAAGGGAAACTCGAGGATTCGAGCGAATATCTGCTGATGATGAAGACTAGCGAGGAGCGTCTCGAAGAGCTACAAAAAGAAGTGTTGCGCCTGCACTCCTATGACACGCCGGAGTTCATCGTCCTGCCCATCCTTTCAGGCTCCGAGCCGTATCTGAAATGGCTCGGCGAATCCGTAGACACGAAATAGAACAGCTCTCCTGTTTTTGTGGACCGAGCCGGAATGTCCTGTTTCCGTTATATGTAAAGGAGTGCCTGGTCGATGTCGGCGATGATGTCTTCCACGTCTTCAATGCCGACGGACAACCGCACCAGGCTTTCTGTAATTCCGATGCGGTCGCGCATCTCCTTGGGGATCGAGGAATGCGTCATTTGCGCGGGAAGGGAAATGAGGGACTCCACCCCTCCCAGGCTTTCCGCCAGCGCGCAAATTTTCACCTGGTTGAGGAACCGGCGCGCTGCTTCTTCTGTTCCGAGGTCAAAGGAAAGCATGGCTCCCGGCCCCTTCTGCTGGCGCCGGGCGAGCTCGTGCTGCGGATGATTCACGAGGCCGGGATAGAAAACCTTGCGCACTTTCGGATGCGCATCCAAATGACGAGCCACCGCAAGTCCGTTGGCGTTGTGCTGGAGCATGCGCACCGCAAGCGTCTTGATGCCGCGTGATGTCAGGAAGCAGTCCATCGGTGCAAGGCCGGCTCCCACCGAACGCTGAATAAAGTAAATCTTATCCGCATCATCCGGTCGCGTGAGCACCACGGCTCCCCCCGTTGAATCGCTATGCCCATTTAGATATTTCGTTAGTGAATGCACGACGATGTGCGCGCCCAACTCGATCGGCCGCTGAAGATATGGCGTGAGGAACGTATTGTCGACCACAAGCGTGGCGCGCCGCTCGTTGGCCAATTTTGCCATCGCGGAAATATCCGTGATGCGCAGGGTGGGATTCGTGGGTGTCTCAACATAAATCATCTTCGTGTTCGGCCGGAAAGCACCGAGCACCACGGCCGGGTCGGCCGTATCCACGAATGAAAATTCCAGGCCGAAATGCACCAGAAGCTGTGTCGTCAGCCTGTACACTCCGCCATATACGGCTTCGGAAAGCACCACGTGATCGCCCGGCCGAAGCAGGCGAAACACGGAGTCAATCGCCGCCATTCCCGTCGTGAACACATACGCAGAAAGCCCGCCCTCGAGCTTCGCGATAGTCCGCTCCAGGGCTTTCCGGTTCGGATGGTTCGTCCGGGCGTAATCGTAGCCGCCTTTCGTTTTGCCCAACTCCTCGTACACATACGTCGAAGTCTGATAGATGGGCGCGACCACTGCGCCGGTCGATGGATCCGGTTCCTGGCCTACGTGTATCGCGTTTGTAGCAAATCCCATTCGATTCTCCTTGATGGCATGCGCTTAAACGAGGACGAAGCGGGTCGACCTAAGCGGATGGATCCCGGCTTGTCGAGGCTAGGAAAAAGTTACAAGAGCAAAGGCAGTGAGTCAAATGGTGGCGGTCTTGACGTTTCCTACTCTTCCGGAGAGGATGAGAGAGGCTCATTATGAGACAGAGACTCTTACGAGCTTCCAAGGTTGCCCTTTTGTTGGGAATCATTCTTGCAGCCGGAGCCGCTGCCCAGGATCAGGCTCCACCTTCCAAAAAAGAACAGGCTCCTGCACCCGGCAACAAGCTCACCATCGAAGTCACGGCCGGTGACGCCAATAAGCCCGTGGAAAATGCCAGCGTCTATGTAAAAACGGTTGAGGAACACCTGATCAAGGACAAGAAGTTCGAAGTCAATGTGAAAACCAATCCGGAAGGGATCGCCCATGTTCCGGATGCGCCCACGGGCAAAGTTCTGATTCAGATTGTTGCGGATGGATGGAAACCGTACGGCCACTGGTACGACATCACCGATGCGAAGCAAGTCATTAAGATTCATCTCGAGCGCCCGCCGAAGTGGTATTAGAGACACCCTGAACCGAAGTTCCTCCGAAAAGCACCCGCGCTCTTTGCGCGGAGCCGTCTGAAAATAGATTTCATCGAATCTGCGATCAAACAAACACAAGACCCATGCTCGGCTCATTCGCTGGAACAGTCGTTCGGACTTTGGCCACAGGAAAAATTTTACCAAGTAGGAGTCGATTGCACCAAAATTGTGCAATCTGCATCATCGCATTGAAATTTGGTGGTTTAGTTGGAGATTTCCGGTACTTTCCACAAGGTTTTCCACTTTTGTGTTGAAAACTTAACACCAGAGAAATATTTCTTCTTGTGCGTCGGAAGGAGTCGTGCCATGCACAAGCGGCAAGAACTTTCCTGGACAAATTTTGACGGTCAGATTTGGCGAATGTTACAGTGAGAATGGCGGAAAAATCTGATGAACGACAGCACCAGCGGTCCTTTTTCCCTTATGCAAATGTTCTGGGGCAATCTGGCAGCACGCCCGCTTCGTTGTGCTCTGAGCATTCTCGCTATCGCAATCCAAGTCGTGCTCGTGCTGCTCATCGTCGGCATGACTTCCGGCGTCCTGGCCGACTGGGGAAAGCGGACGGAAGGGGTCGGCGCGGACATTATGGTCCAGCCGCCCAACGCCTCTATTTTCTTTGCGTTCTCAAGCGCGGTGATGCAGGAATCCCTTAGGGATGAGATCGAGAAGTTGCCCGGCGTGGACGAAGTTGCGCCTACGCTCATGATGAGCGATCCGAAGACCATGGTGGTCATCTATGGGATCGACTATAAGCGCTTCAATGCCCTGAGTAAGGGATTTGTCTTTCGGGCGGGTGGGCCGTTCGAAGCCCAGGACCAGGTCATTGCGGATGACATCGCCGCACAATCGCGCCACCTCAAGGTAGGGGACAGCGTAACCCTGATCAATCACCCTTTCCGTGTTTCCGGGATCGTTGCCCACGGCAAGGGCGCACGGTTTTTCATTCCTCTGAAAACAGCTCAGGACTATATGGGTGCAGACAGACGCGTTTCTATGTTCTTTGTCCGCAGCAAAGGAGACACCGAAGGCACCCGCTCGGAAATTCTCAAGTTGAACCCGCAGAATCGCGTACGTTCCATGTCCGAGTACGTTTCCCTGATGAGTTCCTCGAAACTCCCGGAACTGAAGCCTTTTATCCGGACAATGGTCGTGCTTGGCATTGTCGTCAGCTTCCTGGTCGTATTGATGAACATGCACACCATGGTGATGGAGCGCACGCGCGAGATCGGCATTCTGAAGGCACTGGGGTTCACCCGCCTCGAAGTCGTTGAAATGCTACTGGGAGAGACCGCGGTTCTGGCTATTGTCGGGAGCCTGGTGGGTATCGGAATCACGTTCCTAACGGAAGCCATACTGAAACAGACCAGTCCCTCGCTGCCGATTCTGATTTCGCCGGGTTGGCTCCTCGCTTCTGTCGGTCTCGCGCTTCTAGGCGCCGCACTTGGAGCGGCGGTCCCCGCCGTGCGGGCATCGAGCTACGATCCGGTCGAAGCTCTCGCTTACGAATAAGTCCTGCTCGAAAAATTACTCTCGCTTTTTCCTCAGCCCGGGCATTGCGTTCCCTCATCCAAAACTGATATGAGAGGAATAGAAACTAGCAGGTTGCGCTCGCATGAGCAGCGGGTGTCCCCAAAACTGAGGAGAAATTCATGAAGCGAATGACATGGGTGCTATTGGTTTTGGCGCTGGCATTCACTTCGCCGGTCCGCGCGCAAATGGGGATGGACCTTTTCAAGCGTCCCGGTTTCACAAAGGTCTTTCGTCCTGTGGTGGGGCAGGGTGCCGAATATCAAATCAACACAGATTCCGGAGCAAACGCGAAATCGCGCACCATGCAAATGGGAATCGTCGGGAAAGAGAGTGTCGAAGGCAAAGAAGGCTACTGGATGCAGATGGTTATCCAGGACGAGCAAGGTCAGGTCCTGCTTTCGAAAATGCTCATGGGCGGAACCGATCTTCAACCCTACCGCATGATCATCCAACCGCCAGGCCAGCCCGCCATGGAAATGCCCATGAACATGGCTACCTCGAACCGGGGAAAGGTGGCCGAGTCGATGCAGGATTGGCATTCAGTCGGGACGGAAACAATCACCGTGCCGGCCGGAACCTTTTCCTGCGAGCACTGGAAGAACGACAAAAATGGCGGCGACGTTTGGACGAGCGACAAGGTCACTCCTTTCGGGATGGTGAAAGAGGCGGGAAAAGATCACTCCATGGTACTTACGAAAGTACTCACTGATTTTCCGGACCGCATTACCGGGCCGGTGCAGAAGTTCGATCCCCAGATGATGATGCAGCAAATGCAGTAGGGCCGGCAGCCGCAGCCATAAGATTGGGGCGGTTAAGAAGGAACTGCCCCCATACACACGGGCGGGAACGCAGTGGCGTCCCGCCCGTGTCTTTTTCAAGGCGGCAGCATCGAAACAGGGAAGGGAATCAGCCGATGGCGACGGAGAGATATCTTCGAGCGAAAATCGTGGACCGCAGGGAAATTGCGCATGATCTTTTCCTTCTCCGCGTAGAGGCAAGCCAGGGGCTGCCTTATTTGGCCGGCCAATACGCCACGCTCGGCGTGGAGGTGGACGGCAAGCGAATCGAGCGCCCCTACTCCATGTGTTCGTCGCCCTATGAGAGCGCACTAGAGTTCTTCGTTGAACGCGTGCCCCGGGGCGAACTGACGCCGCTTCTCTATGCAATGGATAGAGGGGCGCCGTTACTTCTGCGCCGTTTCGCCAAGGGGCGCTTTACCCTCGATCTGCGGAGCGGCAGGAAAAATCATCTCCTGCTTGCTACGGTCACCGGCATTGCCCCCTATGTGAGCTACGTTCGAACGTTATTTGCCGATTGGGCCAAGAGCACGGGCCCGGCCACGGAGGGGCACCGCCTCTTTTGCATGCAAGGCGCCAGCCGAAGCTGGGAGTTTGGCTATCGAGAAGAGTTGGAACGCGTCGCTGCCGAGGCCGCGTGGTGGAAGTATCTTCCCACCGTGAGCAGAACCTGGGAAGACGAAGCGTGGACGGGAGAAAAGGGCCGCGTCGATGACCTCATTCGCAAGTACGTGGAGCTGTGGCAACTCAAGCCGGCAGACACCACGGTCTACCTGTGTGGTCACCCGACGATGGTCGAAAACGGACGGGGCATCCTACTCCGCGCCGGCTGGAAAAAGGATGCCCTCCAGGACGAAGCCTATTTCCCCTTGCCTAAATAGCCCTCGATTGCCTATCTATATCGTTGCTCACAACTTGACAGTGACCGTCTTCACCTCGGTATAGTTCGCCAGCCCGTACTCTCCGAGTTCGCGCCCGATACCCGACTGTTTAAACCCGCCGAACGGCGCCGCGGCGTCAAACACGTCGTAGCAGTTAATCCACACGGTTCCGGCCCGCACGCCATCGGCAATTGCGTGCGCTTTGGTGATGTCCTTGGTCCAAACCGCCGCGGCCAGTCCATAGAGCGACTTGTTCGCGCGATTCACCACTTCGTCGATGTCCTTGAATTTCAGAATCGACATCACCGGACCAAAGATCTCTTCCTGCGCTATCTTCATGTTGTCCTGCACATCGGCAAACACGGTCGGCTCGATGAAGTAGCCCTTGTCACCCACGCGGTTTCCTCCGGCCAGCAGCTTCGCCTTCTCTTGCTTTCCGGATTCGATGTAGCCCATCACCTTATTGAACTGGTCCTGATCGACCTGCGGGCCTTGCTCGGTGTTCTTGTCGAACGGATTCCCGACGGTCCGCTTCCTCGCGCGCTCCACACTTTTCTCGACGAACTCGTCGTAGCACTTCTCTTCCACATACAGTCGCGAACCCGCGCAGCAGCATTGACCCTGATTGAAGAACAACGCAAAATGCGCTCCTTCAATGGCCTGATCCATGTCTGCGTCCGCAAACACAATATTCGGGCTTTTTCCTCCAAGTTCGAGCGTCACGCGCTTCAGGTTCGATTCCGCCGAATCCTTCATGATCAGGTGGCCCACTTCTGTCGACCCTGTGAATGCGACCTTATCCACATCCATATGCCGGGCGATTGCGGCTCCCGCAGTCGGTCCATAGCCGGGCAACAGGTTCACCACTCCTTCGGGAAACCCGGCTTCCAAGATTAATTCGCCTACACGCAGCGCCGTCAGTGGAGTCTGTTCTGCTGGCTTCATCACCACCGTGCATCCCGTCGCCAACGCCGGACCGAGCTTCCACGCCTGCATCAGGAGTGGAAAATTCCATGGAATGATCTGCCCAACCACACCCACCGGTTCGTGCTTCGTGTAGCTGAAGTACCGTCCCTGTACGGGAATCGTCTTGCCTTGAATCTTGTCCGCCCAGCCGGCGTAATAGCGATAGCATGCAATCGTCAGGGGCAAATCGGCGGCCAGCGCCACTTGGTATGGCTTTCCGTTATCCAGGGACTCCAATTGGGCCAATTCTTCCTTGTTCGCTTCGATCAAGTCTGCCAGCCTGTTCATCAGGACGCCGCGCTGCGACGCACTCATCTTCTTCCGCCACGGGCCGTGATCGAACGCCGCGCGCGCCGCCGACACTGCCTTGTCGACGTCAGCTGCATCGGCTTCCGCCACTTGTGCAATCACCTCGCCGTTCGACGGGTTGATCGTCGGGAACGTCCTCCCGGAAGCAGCATCCACCCATTTCCCGTTAATGAGCAGTTTCGTGGCACTAATCTTGACCTTCGGTTCAATTACGGTCGTTGCTGTCGCCATAATCTCCTCCTCGCTGGGTTGGGCAAGGCTACACCCCCGCGCGGCCAGAATCAATATTTCCAGTTCATGTCATCGATTTTCAAGGAGGCTGGTCCGCGCCGGCCGCATCTCGATGCCTAACCTGCCATCCTCCGGGTGGCCATGACCGCCATCCCCAATGCGCCGAGGAGCAGTACCCCTGCCAGATAATAAGGAGCCCCCGGCATATGCCACTTGGCGTTCTGCTTTATGGCCTCGGTAAACACCTGTGTGAACAAGAGTGGCCCGACCATCCCCGTCAATGCCCGGAGCGAATTTACCGCTCCCTGCAGTTTTCCTTGAGAACTCACATCCACCCTTTGTGACATCAACGACTGCATCGCCGGCCCGGCCACACCCCACAGTGCAATAAACGGTATCGCTGCCAGGGCTCCCCATCCCTTCCACGCCAGGCCAAATCCGGCAAATCCCAGGGATCCATAGAATAATCCGCTCACCAGACTCAATCGTTCCCCCAATCGCTTCACATAGGGGCCCACGAGCCCGCCAGACACGATTGCCGCGCACACTCCTACGAGAGCGAGGGATAGCCCGATATCCTGCCTGCTCCATCCGTACCGATATTCTGTGTAGAGTACCCAGACGTTCTGCAGCGACTGGTGTGCCAGGTAATACAGGATCGCCACGAGCGAAAGCCCCGCCAACTCCGGGTGCGATCGCAGCAGCGTCAACGACCCCAGGGGATTCGCCATGTGCCAGGCCGACTTCGCCCGCTTTTCCCTTGGCAAAGATTCCGGCAGGACAAACATCCCATACAAGAAATTTGCCAGGCTCAACGCCGCCGCGGCCCAAAATGGTGCCCTCAAGCTGTGCTGTCCCAGCAGTCCGCCCAGAGCCGGTCCAACCACGAATCCCACGCCGAACGCCGCACCCAGCATTCCAAACCGCTTGGCGCGGTCCGCGGGCGCGGAGATATCCGTAATGTAGGCGAAAGCGGTCGAGACATTCGACGCGGTAATCCCCGAGATCAAGCGCCCAACAAACAGCCACTTCAGCGACGGCGCCAGCGCCATGAAGATGTAGTCCAACCCTAAACCCAGACAGGAGATGAGAATTACCGGGCGCCTCCCGAAGCGGTCGCTCCATGCCCCCAACACCGGCAGAAACAGAAACTGCATGAGGTTCCAAGCGAATCCAAAGTACCCCGTGATGTTGGACGCCCGAACAAAGTCCCCGCCCTCAAACCACTTGATTAAGTCGGGCAATACCGGCGCAATGATCCCAAACGCCAGGAAGTCCAGCAGCACCGCCACCGTGATGAAGGCCATCGCCGCTCGTGACCCGGAAGGGGCCGCATTTGCTGCAGCTGGGGCAGGGAATTGTTCAGTTTTGGAAGGAGTGCTTTCGAGGTCCGCCATGCGCGTTCGATTCTAGCCTATTTCCTGGTCAACGGCTCTCCGCTGCATGCAGAAAAGGCTGACTTTGCTTGGGGACCGAACTGGATTTTTGCTTCCGAATATCCGACTCGCTGAAATCTGATGTCTCTTTTCCTACACTTCCAAAATCACCGGCAGAATCAAAGGCCGCTTCGACGTCTGCTTGTTGATGTACCTCTTCAGATCCACGCGGATCTTCTCCTTGATCACTGACCAATCCGCCCGCTCTTCCAGGTTTGACGACTCGACTGTACGCGAGACTACATCCCTCGCGCCCTCGAGGAACTCATTGCCGTTCTCGCTCATCAAGCCGCGCGTAACGATCTCCGGCGACGATTCTACTTGTCCCGTATGCTTGTCAATCGCGATAATCGGGATCACGACACCCTCTTCCGACAGGTGCTTGCGGTCACGGACCACCAATTCTTCAATCTCTTCCAGCGATCCGGAATCCACCAACACCCGCCCGGCTGCGACTGGATCCCGCCTGTAAGCTCCATCCTCCGTGAACTCCACACACTTTCCGTTTTCCAGCAGCATGATCTCTTCACTCACGCATCCCAGCTGGTGTGCCAGGGCCGCGTGGCGGAACAAATGCCGATACTCTCCATGGATGGGAATAAAGTACTTCGGCTTGACCAGCCGCAGGACCATCTTCTGCTCTTCCTGGCTGGCGTGTCCGCTCACGTGGATCGGACCACCGGAATTGTCGTAGTAGACCAGCGCCCGCCGCCGGAACATATGATCCAGCATCCGGAAAATGGCCTTCTCATTCCCGGGAATGATTCTGGCAGACAGAATGATCGTGTCGTTTTCGTCGATCGTGACCAGGCGGTGATTGTCGACGGCAATCCGGGACATGGATGACATCGGCTCGGCTTGCGACCCGCTCACAACCAGCAACAATTTCTTAGGGTCGAATCCGCGGATATCCTGGGGCCGCACGACCATCCCGTCGGGAATCCGCAGCCTTCCGAGGTCATGGGCGATCTCGACGTTATCCACCATACTGCGGCCAACGAATCCGATCTTTCGGCCCACACGCTCTGCGATATCGATGACCTGCTGGATTCTGTGGATGGACGACGCAAAACAGGACAGCACCACGCGCCGAGGAGCCAACCGCGTCAACTCCTCGATGCGCGGTACGACAACCCGCTCCGAGGCCGTGAATCCTGGCCGTTCCACGTTCGTCGAATCGCTGAACAAGGCGAGCACGCCTTCGTTCCCGTAGCGCGCAAAGGCGTGTAAATCAAATGGCGCACCGTCGACCGGGGTCTGATCGATCTTGAAATCCCCGGTGTGGACGATCACGCCAATCGGCGTTCGAATGGCCAGCGCCACGCAGTCAATCGTGCTGTGCGTAACGGGGATAAATTCGATCTCGTAGGGCCCAATCTCGACGAGCCTCCCCGGCGTAACTTCGAACATCTTTACGGAGTCGAGCAGTCCTGCTTCTTCGAGCCTCTTTTTGGCCAACGCCAAGGTGAAGCGCGTACCGTAGATCGGCACATTCAGATCTCGCAGGATGTATTGCAGCGCGCCAATGTGATCTTCGTGCCCGTGCGTCAGGACAATTGCTCGGACGTGCTCGCTGTTCTGTTTCAGGTAGGAGATATCCGGAATCACCAGGTCGACGCCCAGCAGTTCCGATTCCGGAAACATCATCCCCGCGTCCACAACGAGGATGTCCTCTCCGAAGCGGAACACCATCATGTTCATTCCAAATTCGCCAAGACCACCAAGCGGAATTGCGGTAAGCGTCTGTGTCGGCTTGCTCAAGTAGTGTTTCTCTCCATCACCAAACTCCAAATCGTATCACACTGCTCTCAACACTGCGGGAGCGGCCTCAAGCCCTTCTCGTGGTTCCCTGGTTCGCATGCACCGCCAACCCCGCAACGAACTGGCCGTTGCGCCACGTCCTGTGGCCCTACCGGGTTCAAACCATTGGGGTTTCATTGCCGGCAAATTTGGGGGAAAGGAAAAGACCTATGAAGCGTTCTCTCGCTCCGACTCTTTTCGCTCTGCTAGCTGTGTGCTGTCCGGTTTACACGAATTCTGTTCGCGCTCAGGAGCTGACCGAGGCCGACAGGGACAAAGCCGTCCAATACCTCGCGACCACCAAGAAGGATGTTCTCGATGCGACCAAAGGCCTCTCCGATGCTCAATGGAACTTCAAGCCTGCTGCTGACCGCTGGTCCGTCGCCGAGTGTATGGAGCACATCGCCGCCTATGAGTTCGTCCTGCTTGTTGCTGCTCACAGTGAACGTCACACCAAGCAAATTGAGGAAGTAAAGGCCGATCCCAAGTTCCCCAAGCACTAGTGAGGTTCTGCGCAGGGCGCAGCATTGCTGCGCCCCCCATCTACCTGCCCTAGTTGTGTTGCCCCCCAAAAAACAGATGGGCAATCGAGACCAAAATCACAGCCCCGACGGTGGCCGCGGCCAGCGAAAACAAAAACGTATTCGAGTGCACGATTCCCAGTTTCGTGAAAATCCATCCGCCAATCACAGATCCGATCAGTCCGAGCACGATATCGCCAATGCATCCAAAACCACGCCCGCGCGCAATCTTTCCCGCCAGCCATCCCGCAATCAATCCAATAAGAAGCCAGCCGAGAAGCCCCCTCTGCCACTCCACAATCACCACGCGTTCCTGCAGCATTCCGACCGCGCTTAATGCAACCATCTCGCCTCCTCCCCGGATCTTTTCTGCGTCTCTGGACTGGGCTGCCTTATCCCCTCACCGGTTCCTGCTGCGTCATACAATGCAGGGTCCCTAGCCCCAACACCAGATCGCGGCAGTGAATTCCCGCCACCTCGCGTCCCGGAAACAGCTTCGCTAGGATATTCAGCGCCACACGATCGTTCGCGTCGTTGAATGTCGGTACCATCACCAACCCGTTGGCAATGTAGAAATTCGCATAGCTTGCCGGCAATCTCTGCTCATCGAAATGGACCGCCTTTGGCATCGGCAAAGTCTCCACATGCAGCGGCCTCCCGTCTTGATCCTTCATGGTCCGCAACCGCGCCAGATTCGCCTGCAGCGGAGCGTAGTTTACATCCCGGGAATCCTCTTCCACGATCGTCACCACGGTCGTCTCATTCACGAATCGTGTCAAGTCGTCCACGTGCCCGTGGGTGTCGTCGCCCGCGATTCCGTTTCCTAGCCATAATACGTTTGTGACGCCCAGATAATTTCGAAACACTTCCGCGTAATCCTGTTTCGTGAATTCCGGATTCCGCTCCTGAACCTTGCTCTGCAGACACTCTTCCGTCGTCAGCAGCGTCCCCTTGCCATTCACGTCGATCGAGCCGCCCTCCAAGACAACGCGTTTTCCATTTTTCATCGGCAAGAAGACCGGCCGCTTTAATCGCCCATTGGCCTTGCTTACGGCCGCTGCGTCTTTTTTGTGGTTGTTGTACTTTGCCCAGCCATTAAATACAAAATTGTTGTATGCGACCTCGCCCGCAGCATTCTTCACGCAGATAGGCCCAGAATCGCGCATCCAGCCGCGGTCGGTGGGCACACGGAAAAACTCCACCGAATCCAGCTTCGCGCCAGCCTTTTTCAAAATTCCGCGCGCTCTCTTTTCCGCCGCCCCGTCTTCCACCAGGAGAAATACTCGCTCCACCTGAGACAGCAGCCGCACCATCTCGGCAAACGCCCACGGGATCGGCGCGAACTTTCCCGGCCAATCGCTAAGCTCGTGCGGCCAGCCGAGCCAGGTTGCCTCATGCTTCCCCCACTCCGCCGGCATGCGAAACCCCAACTGTCCCGGCGTTTTCTCCTCGATTTTCCTCTTCATGATTTCTCGGCGAATCTCTGTGTGCTCCGAGCCTCAGCGTCGGTTTCTTCTTTTCTCGCCAACTTCACTTCTTCTCAATCCACCTCTCCGTCAACGGCCCAAACGCATCAATCCGTCGATCCCTAAAAAATGGCCAATTCCTTCGCGTATCCTCACTCTTCGCCGGATCGCACTGCACCACCAGAATCTCTTCCTTGTCGTTCGAAGCCTCCGCGAGCAACTGGCCAGAAGGATCGGCCACAAACGAATTCCCCCAGAATTCAATTCCCGGATCGCCCTTCTCCGGCTTGCCTTCAAAACCTACGCGGTTGACCACCGCCACATACATTCCATTCGCAACAGCATGCGCGCGTTGAATTGTCTTCCATGAGTCCAGTTGTGCCGCGCCAAACTGCTTCTTTTCGTGTGGATGCCACCCAATGCTGGTTGGATAGAAAATCACCTGCGCGCCTTTCATGGCAGTAATCCGCGAACCTTCCGGATACCACTGGTCCCAACAGATCTGCACGCCGATGCGCGCGTACTTCGTGTCGAAATTCAAAAATCCCAAATCGCCGGGCGTGAAATAGAATTTCTCGTAATAGAGAGGATCATCCGGGATGTGCATCTTTCGGTATTTCCCCAGGTACGATCCGTCCGCATCCAGAATCGCGCAAGTGTTGTGGTACACGCCGGCAGCACGGCGCTCAAACAGGGAAACCACCAGCGCCGCCTTGCTTTCTTTTGCCACGGCGCTCAACCGTTCCGTCGTCGGTCCGGGCACGGGCTCGGCCAGATTGAACAGGTCGGCATCTTCCGTGCGGCAAAAATACTCTCCGGCAAACAATTCGTGCAGGCAGATAATCTCTGCCCCGCGCTTCGCCGCCTCGCGAATCTTCTCCGTTGCCCGCGTCAGATTCTCTTCTTTGTTCGTCGTGCACCGCATCTGCACGAGCCCAATCGTGAACTTATTCGCCATTCGCTACATCCTCTTTCAAGCTGTTCGATTCTACTTTCCTTCCTGCTCTGTTTGTACTATCAATTTCCAGAGCCTTGCAATTTTTCCACTCGCATTTGGATGATGTTGAGTTTCATTCGTTACAAGACGTTCACATTTTGTTTGTGAGGATCACTTTTCGAGGCGGTCCACTCTGCGTCATCATCCTGGTTGCCCCAACACGCGCCGAATTTTGTGTATGATGGCAACCGTTTAGAAGGAGCACTCATGGCAAAGTCATCCGACAAAACGGTCACGGGCCGCGTTCTTCATGATCCTGTCAAAGATAAGCTCCGCCCGATTTATCCGCTCGATCTCTCCAAGATCAAAAACATCGACGATCTCGTCCGCGCCATGGGAGACACCGCCTACACGGCGCGCCAGATCGGTGACGGCGCAGATGTCCTCGAAGCCATGGCTCGTGACAAAGACTGTTTCGTTGTCATGACCCTCGCCGGCGCTCTTACTGTTGGCAAAATGGGGCTTATCTTTTGCGATCTCATCGAGTCTGGCCTCGTCAAAGCTATCGTCTCTACGGGCGCGCTCATGGCTCACGGGCTCGTCGAGGCCACGGGGCGTTCTCACTTCCGTTACGATCCCAGCAAAATGAGCGACAACGAGTTGTTCCTCGCCGGCTACAATCGCGTTTACGATTCTCTGGAGCCGGAAACCAACCTCGATCACGTTGAACAGGTTGTCGATGACATTCTCGAGAAATGGGACGACAAGGAAGTGGTCTGCAGTTGGAAGCTTCACAAACGAATTGGGGAGTATCTGAAGAAAAACACAAAAGGCCGCGGCATCCTGAAATCCGCCTTCGAGCATAACGTCCCCGTATTCGTTCCCGCTTTTTCCGATTCGGAGCTTGGCCTCGATTTTGCCCTCAATCAGTATGCGCGCCGGAAAGAGAAGCGCCCGACGCTCCGCTTCGATCCCTTTGAAGATTTTGAGACCTTCGCTTCCATCATGATGGCCACGAAGAAAATGGGAATCTTTACCATAGGCGGGGGAGTTCCGCGAAATTGGTCGCAGCAATTTGGCGTCTTCGCCGAACTAATGGCGCGCCGCGGCTACGAGAATCTTCCCCTCAAGCGCTACAACTACGGCGTGCGCATCTGTCCCGAGCCCGTCCACTGGGGCGGCCTCAGCGGCAGCACGTACACCGAGGCCGTTTCCTGGGGTAAATTCGTTCCACCCGAAGAAGGCGGCCGTTTCGCCGAGGTCCTCGAAGACGCCACGGTTGCGCTGCCCCTCGTCGTCGGGGCCGTCCTCCAACGGATTGGCTATTTGAAGAAATGAGCCCTGAATACAAGGGCTACTGGGCATTTGCTAGTCGCTGCTGTGGCTTCTCTGCTTAAGCTGTGTGGTTCGGCCACTTCTACTCGCCTGGTTTCTGATTGCCGATGATTGATTGCGGATTAGCGAATCTTCTCATCGTCTTTCGCACACCTTTGCGTTAAACTCCACGCCCCAGGAGGTCCCTCGATGCCTAAATCCGCCGCCCAATCCGCTTCTCTTTACGATGTCCACCCCGGCGTGGCCATGGTCCAGAAATGGGTCGCCGAACTTAAGCCCAAAACTGGCCGCTCACTCGAAGAATGGATTGCCCTCCTCAAGAAAGAAGGTCCGAAGGAGTACAAGGCCCGCCGCGCCTGGCTGAAATCGAAGCACAATCTCGGAACCAACTCCGCGTGGTGGATCGCCGACCGCGCGGAAGGAAAGGGCGGGGAAGAAGACTCTCCGGAAAGGTATCTTGCCACAGCAGCCAAATACGTCGAAGAGCAGTACTCGGGCAAAAAGTCTGCGCTCCGTCCGATCTATGACGAACTGCTCCATTTGACCAAGTCGCTTGGCGCCGACGTGAAAGCCTGCCCTTGCAAGACCATGGTTCCTCTCTACCGCAACCATGTCTTCGCCCAAATCAAACCAACCACCAACTCCCGCATCGATTTCGGCCTCTGCTTTACGACCTACAAAGGCAAATTACCGAAACGCCTGATCGACACCGGGGGTCTCGCCAAAAAAGACCGTATCACACACCGCATCGAACTTTCTTCGCCAGGAGAAATCGACGCCGATTTGAAAAAGTGGCTCCAGGCGGCCTACCACCTCGACGCCTAAGTTTGTTCGTGCGCCGATGGTAGGTTGTGCTACATTCTTTTTCCCGATTTCCCTCCTCTCGAGGAACCCATGAATCGCGTATTTCGCCACGTAGTTGCGGTCCTGTCCCTGCTCTGCGTCTCCGTCCTCTACCTGACGCCGAGGCTCGCGCACTCCCGCGCTCCTCTGCCCACAAAATCACAAAAGGAATCTCCCATGATCCAACACGCCAAAGGCGAGTTCGAAGTTAAAATCACTCCGCTTGAACCGGACTTCAAATTCGATGAGAATCCACTCGCGCGAATGTCCATCGACAAGCAGTTCCACGGCGATCTCAAAGCCACCGGCAAAGGCGAAATGCTCAGTGCGGGAGATCCTGCAAAGGGCGCGGGAGGTTATGTCGCGATGGAAAAGGTGAGCGGTTCGCTGCATGGCCGGACGGGCACTTTCGTCCTGCAGCACAGCGGCACGATGTCCCACGGTTCTTACCAGGTGCTGGTCACCGTCGTTCCGGACTCCGGAACAGGCCATCTCGCTGGCTTGACCGGCACGATGACCATCATCATCAAGGACGGCAAACACTCCTACGACTTCGCCTATTCCTTGCCCGACTCCCGATAAGGCGTTTTGTAGGTAATGTCAACAAAAAGAGCGCCTCCATCTTAGGAGGCGCCGGGCAATTCCTTCTTGCTTCCGGCCAGAAGCTACCGGCTTCCGGCTCTCTTAATCGTCGTCTCCGTGCAGAACCGCCGCGGTCAGAACGGTGGTCCACAAACCACGCTTATCGCCCACGGCCGACTGCGTGATATTCATGGTCCGGACGATCTTGTTCGAAATCCGGTACACTTCCTTTTTCTCGTCCCAGGACAAGTCCGGATCAAACTCGACATTCAACGTTGTCGCCAGCATTTCCGCCGCTAATTCTTCGGCGTACTCGCCCGCTACTTCCTCGGTCTCTCCGAACGAATGGTGCTCGCTCAAATATCCGTACATTGGCCGCTCGCTCGGCAGGGCCAACCCGATGCTCGCCGCGATCAAGCGGTGCGGTTCCTTGGTGGAATTTTCGCTGATTACCGTGAACGCCACTTGGCCCGGTCTAATCAGCTTCAATCCTTCGCTCCGGGAAATCAGTTTGCAGTTCGGTGGGAAGATTGAGCTCACGCGCACGATATTGCAAGCCGCGATTCCGGCGTTTCGTAGCGCCAACTCGAAGCTTGAGAGCCTCTCGCGATGTTTCCCCACGCCCTTGGTCAGGAAAATCTTCTTCGCTACGAACGCCATTTTGCTGGGTCACCGTCCAGATTAGATTTTTTCCTGCAAAATATTTTCTGCCATTCAAAAAGTAACAAGCTTGCCCTTCAGTGTCAATGCGCTTCCCTCTGCAATCGCTTTTGTCCTCAACGCTTGTCATCCTGTGGGCGTCTTCTGCGCGGAGGATCCCAACCACTACAAGCTGCAAGGCCTGCACACGTGCACTTTTCTGAGAATGGCCGTCAAAAACGAGAAATGAATTCAGACAACGCAAGTGAAAAGAAAAAATTAGGGCCTTCTTTACTCCCCCGCCAAAACATTCACTAATTTCCCGAGCGGCCGGCAGATCGCTTGTACCTTCGCGAGGTCTTCCGTGGTGAAATCCGGTCCGGCATTTGCTGCGCTCTCACCCTTCCGGCTGATCTGCATCACTCCTACGACTTTTCCTTCGTTCACAATCGGCGCGCTGATGATCTTCTGGATGGATTCCCCTGTTGTCGTCGCCGCTTTCACTCCTTCAAACACCGTGGCATGGCGGACCGTGGAAAAGTTATTGTTGATTTCCGCCCGGCTTTCGCGTGCCGTACGCGCCGCCAGCGCCGAGTTGCTGGTCAACGGCACGAATCCGACGTTCTTCAGCGCCGTTGGCACCAGAAAATGTAAATGCCTCCAGCGATTTGAAACGCCCAGGATCGCCACTTCGTCTGCTTTCACACGCAGCTCTTTCGCAATCTTCTCAGCGAGCGAAGGCATGGACACTTCCGCCACACTCGATTCATCCGATTCGAGCGCACTCGCCAGCCGCTCCAGTTCAGACACCAGGCTTGTCGCCATATTCGCTTATTTCATCTCCGCTCCCGCGGGAAGGGAATTGCGGGGCACCCAGGGGTGATTCCTCCGTTCATCTATCGTCAATCGTCGGACTTTCTGCGCCTTACCGCAAGAATTTTTCGAATCCTCTGTGCTCTCGGAACTGACAGTTCGCTTGCATCCCCTCTGCCATCTCCTTATACTGAGTCTGCCGCAATCCCATCTTGATTCTGCTTCAAATTCCAATTAAAGTTTGCGGGACTCTCGCGGCGGAGAGGGCATGTCTTTCACGACAACCCAGCCTGGTTCAGCGCATCTGCTCCTTGAGCCTCATTCCTTAGCCGGATTCAGTCATAATGGGAAAAAGGACGAACCGATCCCATGAGCGCAACTGCGGCAAATTTTACGGCTGCGGATTTGCGGTTCTGGCAGACCACCGTCGGCAAAAAAGCAATCATGGCGGTCACTGGTTTCATTCTTTTCGGTTTTGTCTGCGGCCACTTGCTCGGGAATTTACAGATTTTTGAGGCGCCGGATAAAATCAACCGCTACGCGGCTTTTCTGAAATCGGTGCCACCCCTTCTGTGGGGTACCCGCATCACGCTGCTCTTTGCTGTCGGCCTGCATATCTGGTCTTCCTTCGAACTCTGGTTATTGCAGCGTGAAGCCCGCCCCATCAAGTACGTCAAGAAGACAAATCTCAATTCCACTTATGCTTCCCGCACCATGATTTGGAGCGGTCCCATCATCCTGGCGTTCGTCATCTGGCATCTTCTGCAATTTACGTTGGGAGCCGTGCATCCCGGCGCGCCTTTCGACGAACACAACGTCTATAACAATGTCGTGTTCGGTTTTCAGGTCTGGCCTGTTTCGCTCTTCTACATCATTGCGATGACCATGTTGTGCTACCACCTCTATCACGGCCTGTGGAGCATGTTTCAATCCTTGGGTATCAGTCACCCTATTTACACGCCTATTCTCCGCGTTTTGGCCAAGGTGGTGGCCGTCCTGATTGCGATTGGTTACATTTCGATTCCGGCCGCCGTTCTGGCCGGCTTCGTAAAGCCTGTCTAGCGCATGCTGACCAACTACAAATTCGTCATTCCGAACGCCCGCAAAGTGAGGAATCCCTCTTTCGCAAGCCTCCGCGAGCGCAGCTTTCCAGGGAGACTCATACCATGGAACTAATCTCCCACGCCCCGACCGGCCCGATTGAGCAATCCTGGGAAAAACACAAGTTCGAGCTTAAGCTGATCAATCCTGCCAACAAGCGCAAGTACAACCTGATTGTTGTGGGCTCGGGCCTCGCGGGCGGCGCTGCCGCTGCAAGCCTCGGCGAGCTCGGCTACAACGTTCAGTGTTTCTGCTATCAGGACAGCCCGCGCCGCGCGCACTCGATTGCCGCACAGGGCGGCATCAACGCCGCAAAAAATTATCACAATGACGGCGACAGTGTTTACCGGCTTTTCTATGACACCGTGAAGGGCGGCGATTTTCGCGCTCGTGAAGCCAACGTCTATCGCCTGGCGCAAGTCAGCGTGAACATCATAGACCAATGCGTTGCGCAGGGCGTGCCCTTCGCTCGCGAATACGGCGGCCTACTCGACAACCGCTCTTTTGGCGGCGCCCAGGTCTCCCGCACGTTCTACGCTCGCGGGCAAACCGGCCAGCAGCTCCTCCTCGGCGCCTATCAGGCGCTGGAACGCCAGATCGGTATCGGCACCGTGAAGATGCACCCGCGGATGGAAATGCTGGACCTGATTGTGGTCGATGGGCAGGCTAGAGGCATCGTTAGCCGCAGCTTGTACGACGGCAAAATCGAGGTCCACATGGCTGACGCCGTCATCCTGGCCACGGGCGGCTATGGCAACGTTTTCTATCTGTCGACCAACGCGAAAGGCTGCAACGCCACGGCTATCTGGCGTGCCTACAAGCGCGGGGCCTTGTTCGCCAACCCTTGCTTCACGCAGATTCACCCGACTTGCATTCCCGTCGCCGGCGAATATCAGTCCAAGCTCACCCTGATGTCCGAGTCTCTCCGAAATGACGGTCGCATCTGGGTTCCGAAGCAGCCGGGTGACAAGCGAAACCCCGCGTCCATCCCCGAAGGCGAACGCGATTATTACCTGGAGCGCCGCTATCCGAGTTTCGGCAACCTCGTGCCCCGCGACATCGCTTCCCGCGCCGCCAAAGCCGAGTGCGATTCCGGCCACGGCGTCGGCCCCAGCGGCCTTGGCGTTTATCTCGACTTCAGCGACTGCATCAAGCGCCTGGGCAAACACACAATTGCCGAGCGCTACGGAAATCTCTTTGAGATGTACGAGCGAATTACAGGGGAGAATCCGTACGAAGTTCCCATGCGCATCTATCCCGCTACGCACTACACCATGGGCGGCCTGTGGGTGGACTACAACCTGATGTCCACGATCCCCGGTCTGTTTGTGCTTGGCGAGGCCAACTTCTCTGATCACGGCGCCAATCGGCTCGGCGCCAGCGCGCTTATGCAGGGGCTTGCCGATGGCTACTTCATCATTCCTTACACGGTGGGCGACTATCTCGCAAACGCCAAGCCCGCCAAGGTATCCGCCGATTCTCCGGCTGCCAAAGACGCTGTCGCCAACGTAACCAACATTACCAAGAAGCTGCTAAACGGCAGTGGCACTCGCACCGTCGATTCCTTCCATCGCGAACTTGGCAAAATCGTTTGGGAATACTGCGGAATGGCCCGTAACGAGGCTGGCCTCAAGAAGGCCATGACCCAGATCGTCGCGCTTCGCGCAGAGTATTGGAAGCATGTCCGCGTCCTCGGTGCCAACGAGGAGTTCAATCAATCCCTCGAAAAGGCTGGGCGCGTTGCCGACTTTCTCGAACTCGCAGAGCTAATGTGCATGGATGCTCTCGACCGCAACGAATCCTGCGGCGGCCACTTCCGCGAAGAGTTCCAGACACCGGAAGGCGAGGCCCGCCGCGACGACGAGCGCTATTCCTACGTCGCCGCCTGGAAATATCAGGGAGAAGGGCGCACGCCCAGCCTTAGCAAGGAACCTCTCGTCTTCAACTACGTGCACCCGTCGCAACGGAGCTACAAGTAAAATGAAACTCATTCTCCACGTCTGGCGGCAAAAAAACGCCCAGGATAAGGGCCGCATGGTCCGCTACGAGCACCCCGACGTCAACGAGCACATGTCATTCCTCGAGATGCTCGATGTCCTCAACGAGAGCTTGATCGCCAAGGGAGAAGACCCCGTCGCCTTCGACCACGATTGCCGCGAAGGCATCTGCGGCATGTGCGGGTTCATGATCAACGGGAAGACCCACGGCGGATTCAAAGGCACAACGGTTTGCCAGCTTCACATGCGTCATTTTAGGGATGGCGACGAACTCTATCTTGAGCCCTGGCGCGCCAAGGCCTTTCCCGTCGTGAAAGATCTGGCAGTCAGCCGCGGCTCTTTCGATCGCATTATCGCGGCCGGTGGTTTCATCTCCGCTCCCACGGGCAGCGCGCCAGACGGCAACGCCATTCCGATTGCGAAGCAGGACGCCGAGCTGGCCATGGATGCCGCTGCCTGCATTGGTTGCGGCGCTTGCGTCGCCGCCTGCCCCAATGCCGCTGCGGCTCTCTTTGTTGGCGCCAAAATCTCTCATCTCGGTCACCTGCCGCAAGGTCAGGTGGAGCGTGATCGCCGCGCCCTAGCGATGATTCGCCAGATGAACATGGAAGGCTTCGCCAATTGCGCCAACATCGGCGAATGTGAAGCCGCCTGCCCCAAACAGATCAAGATCGAGGTCATCGCCTTTTCCAACCACGATTACATCAAGGCGTCCTTCCTGGAACGTCCGGAGTCCGAAATCGCCGGCGTCGGCTAACTTCGGACTATGGCGGATCCCCCGCTTCTGCGGTCCAAACGATTCCTCTCAAAACGCCGCACATCCGTGCTCCATCAAAAACGGTTGCCTGCGAGCCCGGCTTCTCCCTTCAAATTCGGATAAGGCCAATTCTCCCTGCTCATAAATCGTGTACTTTATCGTTGGGCATTTCTCTTCGAGGTGAATTCCCGTCAGTTTCCGGTACGCGGGAAAACCGTGCACGCCTGATTTTCGAGGAACTCCCCGCCCATCTGCTTCGCGGTCCCGTCGGTCACATGCGAACAACCCGCCAGGAACACCACAGACGTCCTCCCACCGCCTGGGCAGCTCTCGACCTGGGTCGTTTGCTGTCCGACGGCGCGCCGTCAGACTCAGCGCAAACCACAGAATTCTCTCCACCCGCATAAACCCTCCATTTCCATCTCAACTTTCGACCTTGAATCTTCCATTCCTCTGTTACTCTATCGAGCTTGGAGTAAAGCAAAGCAATGATCCGCCAATTCGCCGTGCTATTGTCGGGAGTGCTGATGACTGTTCCTACCTTCGCGCAATCCGTTTCTGAAAAAGCCAGAAAGCTGCACTTCTCCTCCATCGTCATCGACACGCACGACGATACTACCCAGCGCCTTCTTGATCCTCATTTTGACATCGCCGTTCCGCATACCGACGGCAACATCGATCTCCCCCGTATGCGCGACGGTGGACTCACGGCCATCTTTTTCTCGATCTACATCTCCGGGAAAATCATGGGTCCCGATGCCGTCAAGCAAGCCCTCGATCAAATCGACGCCGTCCGCGAAACTGTCCGCAAGCATCCGAACGGCATGATCCTCGCTACCACCGCCGACGACATTCGCGAAGCCAAAAAGCAGCACAAAATCGCCGCGCTCATGGGTGTCGAGGGCGGTCACATGATGGGTAACGATCTAGCCGTTCTTCGCACCTTCTCCGAGCTCGGCGTTCGCTATATGACCCTGACGCACATGGAGAACACGGAGTGGGCTGATTCTTCTACAGCGAAACCCGAGCACAACGGACTCACCGATTTCGGCAAGGACGTGGTCCGCGAAATGAATCGCTTGGGAGTGATGGTGGACATCTCTCACGTCTCTGACAAAACCTTTTACGACGCCCTCGCCATTTCCAAAGCGCCCCTCATTGCATCGCACAGTTCATGTCGGGCGCTCTCTAATGCCTCGCGCAACATGACCGACGACATGATCCGGGCCCTTGCAAAAAATGGCGGCGTCATCCAGATCAACTATTACGTCGGGTTCCTCAGCCAGCAGTTCCGCGATTATGAGGCCGCTCATCCCGAAGCCGAAACAGAGGTCCGTGAAGAGGTCAAGAAGCGCTGCGGGACGGATGAAATCTGCGCCGGAGTAGCCGGAGATCAAATTGTCCGTGAACTGATGAACACCGGCAAACTCCCCAAAGTCGACTGGACGCTTATCGTCGATCACATTGATCATGCCGTGAAAATCGCCGGAGTGGATCATGTCGGTCTCGGTTCCGATTTCGACGGTGCCGTTATGCCCGTCGGCATGGAGGACGCGACGCACCTGCCGCAAATCACCGACGCGCTGCTGAAAAAGGGCTACTCCGAATCCGACATTCGCAAAATCCTCGGCGAAAATACCTTGCGCGTCATGTCCGAAGTCCAGCGCGTCTCCCGCGACCTCAATAAATAATGCGCGTTACTTTTGCGCTGTTTCGGCTGCCCGCTTCGTTTCTTGGTCGCTTCTTGCGCTAAACTATTCCGAGCAACTCATTCATTGCACACATTGGGAGGTCTGCACTAAATGCGTTTGACCAGCCTGTTCGCCTGTTCCGCAGCAATTCTGTTCGCCGCTTCCATACCAACCTTCTCGCAGACGCCGACGACCGCGCCCGCGAAACCAAAGACATCTACAACCGCAACTCACACCACTTCGCCCTACGACCGCGCTCTTCTGAAACCCAGCCTCCTGAAAGAAACCGCTCCTGCCACCTACCAGGTCAAATTCGTGACCACGCGTGGCGACTTCACGATCACAGTTACTCGTGCCTGGGCTCCTCTTGGTGCAGACCGCTTCTACAACCTCGTGAAGCATCACTATTTTGACGGCGCCCGCGTTTTCCGAGTCGTTCCCGGTTTCGTGGCCCAGTTCGGTCTTTCGGCTTATCCTCCTGTTACCGCCGCGTGGAGCAATGCCAAGATCAAGGATGATCCCCACAGCCAGAGCAATAAGCGGGGCACCATCACGTTTGCCACCTCCGGCCCCAACACGCGCACCACGCAGCTGTTCATCAACTTCAAAGACAATTCAAATCTGGATTCGCAGGGCTTCACGCCCTTTGGCGTGGTCGACGGCAATGGCATGAACATCGTCGAGATGTTCTATGACCAGTACGGGGACAGCGCCGGGATGGACCAGGAAGCCATCGAAAAGGGCGGGGAAAAGTACGTCGCTGGAAGATGGCCCAAGCTCGATACGATCACATCGGCCACCATCGTCGGCGGTACCTCTTCTACGACCGCCGCTCCCAAGCCCGCAACCGCCGCCAAGCCAGCGCCTGCACCCGCAACCAAGCAATAACATTGGACTTACGGGGACAGACTTCCTCTAGGCAGCTCCATAAGCAATCGCCTGGAAAAGCACGGGTCTAAAGACCCTCGTACACCAAGGCCGGCGGTTGGGTGTGTATCCAATCCCCTGATACCAAGCATCCAATTTTTGAGGCTAGGTACTGGTTGACGTCCCCGTCGACTCTACGTAACCTCATCGAGATATGTCGCACTTTTGCCAGGCCAACGGTCAGCTGAAGGCGCTCTGTTGCTGCTGTTGTTGTCGGTCTGCTCGCTCTGGCAAAAGGTGCTTCCATATGTAGCTCGCTCTAGTCACCGACTTCGAAGCCCACTTGCCAGACTCCCCGGCAAGTGGGCTTTTTGTTTTTGCCCGGTTGTGTTGGCGGGTCTTTTGCTTGTCCTGAGGAGAGGAAGCGACCCGCGGTTTCCGGTAGGGAAGAAAGAAGACCAGGAAATAAAGATAAAGGGACCCATGCCCGAACTCAAGGAAACGAAAGCGCAGCGCATCGAACGTCTCAAGCGTGAAAAGAATGCTTGGAACCATCTAGACGAGATCCGCTCTTTCGCCCGGCAAGGCCATTCTTCCATTCCTCCCGAATGGCTCGGCACCTATTTCCGGACCTGGGGCATTTATACGCAGGGCGATGGTCTCGGAGTCGTGGGAGGTTCCGGGGGAGAAGGACGGGCGACACCGTTCTTCATGGTTCGCATCCGCGTTCCAAACGGGCTCCTCACCAGTCATCAGCTCCGCACCATCGCCGATCTTTCTGCGGAACATGGCAACGGTGTGGCAGACATCACTGTCCGCCAGAACATCCAACTCCATTGGGTGCGCATTGAGTCTGTCCCCGAAATTCTCGATCGTCTTCGCGAAATCAGATTATCTACGACCGGGGCCTGCGGCGACGTCGCGCGAAATATTACCGGCTGCCCCCTCGCCGGTGTTCACGCCGACGAACTCGCCGACATCTCCTCCCTCGTGGTCGCCCTCGATAAGGAGCTGGGAGGCAATCCCGAGTTCTACAATCTTCCCCGCAAATTCAAAATCTCCGTGACCGCCTGCCCCGACTGGTGCTCCTATCCCGAAATCAACGACATCTCTCTGGTCGCTACCCGCCGCGCCACTCGCCAGTCGGCGCTCGCCGCCTCTTCTTCCGAGATAGGTTTTTCGCTCCGCGTCGCCGGCGGTCTCTCGACGCAACCTCATCTCGCCGTCCCCCTCAATGTTTTCATTCAATGGCACCAGGTCATCCCCGTGGTCCGCGGCATCACCGAACTGTTCCGGGAATCGGACGTGCTCCGCCACTCTCGCGAAAAAGCCCGGCTGAAATTTCTCTTCCTCGAGCACGGCTGGACCGCCGATTCCTTCCTCGCCGCGCTCGAAGCCAAACTCGGTTTCTCTCTCGATCCCGCCGAACCCGAAGTCCCTCCCCCCCAAGTCCACCGCGATCACCTCGGCGTCATCCCACAGAAGCAGTCCGGCCTGTACACCATCGGCGCTTCGGTTCTTCGCGGACGCATAACCCCCGCGCAACTGATCC
>Ga0187782_10000113_pt1 | contig 47118 bp, 30 predicted proteins | sample 0715_SJ02_MP15_2_FD_132454 | JGI IMG/M metagenome (GOLD analysis project Ga0187782, IMG submission 132454) | Tropical peat soil microbial communities from peatlands in Department of Meta, Colombia - 0715_SJ02_MP15_20_MG | ecosystem: Environmental > Terrestrial > Soil > Wetlands > Peat | place... | reverse complement strand
TAATCTTCTGCATTGCCGGTCTCCTTTTCTTTGTGCCTCGAGCACGCGAACATTGGGAGCGTATCGCATCCCGCGGGAGACCGGCCTTCTCATCCCATCTGGTTTGTCCTTGTTTACCAGGCGCTGTCTCTCTTGGACCCACAAGCCAGCCTCGCCTCCGCGATGAGGCCCTGGAAATAACAGAGAAGCTGTTTCTGCAGATGACGCACTGGGAGCAGCCCCAAGAACCTAAGCGTGCAGCTGGCGACTCAACCTGCGCTTGCTACAGGCTAAGCAGTCAACTGTTCACCCGCCTTGAGCTTTTCAACTTCTTCGTCGGTGAGAGGAGGGCCAGTAATCTGCATCCCACCGATTTCAGCCGCCGCAATAAGCTCAGGGACATCTGCGACGGTCAGGTTCCGTTGCTGAATCGTTGGGAAGAACTCTTTGAAACCGCCGGGACCGCCGGGCGTAACGATCACTGTCAGGTGAACGGGCCGATCATCGATGGAACGCCAGGTATGGGGAACGCCCGAAGGAAGGGAGATGACGTCTCCTTCGTGCAAGACCCCGCAACAGTCAGGACTCCAAACCGCAATCGTGCCCTGATGGATCTCAAACACTTCGTCCTGAACGTGGTGGAGGTGACGAGGTGGGCCGAAACCGGCCGGCGCCCGGTAATCGAGTATGCAAAAGTTGTTGTCAGGGTCTAGGCGGAGCGCCCGGATGCAAGCCATTTCGCCCCAGGAGGTAATGGCAAATTCGGCCAAATTCTGAGCCCGGCTTACGATGGTGCGTTTAGATGTGTCAGGCATGCAGGAGATTCTATTCATCGGGAGTTAGCGAAGAAAGAAAAATTTGCGGCGGATTGTCGTCGATCCGGATTTTTGAAAGCTCATGAATCCTGAGTATCACAGAATCACCGATGCACTCATTGAGGATGGTAACCGCAAGTTGGGTTATCGGAAATCGACCCAGTACCCAATCTGACTTTTGGTGCTGAAAAAATTAAAAATTGAGTTGAGAGCAGTTCGCGCCCGGGGTGAAGGCACCCTCATGCCTTAGCGTCCGTCCCCCAAGCCAGACAACTCGGAACTACCGATTCCCTATGCGTTGACTTGCCTTCTCGCACAACCTAACATGTGCGGCAATGTCGGACGCCTTCATCGGCCAGACCATTTCGCACTATCGCATTCTTGAGAAACTCGGTGGTGGCGGAATGGGTGTGGTCTACAAGGCGGAGGACACCCGCCTCGACCGATTTGTCGTTCTCAAATTCCTTCCTGAACACCTGGCCCATGATCGACAAGCGATGGAACGATTTCGCCGTGAAGCAAAAGCTGCTTCTGCGCTGAACCATCCGAACATTTGCACGATTTATGACATTGGTGAAGAGAGCAGTTGCGCTTTCATTGCCATGGAGTATTTGGAAGGCAAAACTCTCAAGCATTTAATCTCTGGTCGGCCCATGGGGCTGGAAGCATTGCTCGATGTGGCGATTGGCGTGGCTGACGGGCTGAACGCTGCTCACTCGAAGGGCATCGTCCATCGAGACATCAAACCAGCGAACATTTTCGTTACTGAAGGTGGCCACGCCAAGATTCTCGACTTTGGCCTTGCTAAGGTCAGTCCGGTAAAAGGTGTGTCAGTAGCTGCGGAAACGCAGGCAACGCAAGATGTGGACCCGGACCATTTGACGAGTCCCGGCAGCACCTTGGGAACAGTTGCCTATATGTCGCCAGAACAAGTTAGGGCTAAGGATTTGGATGCTCGGACAGACTTGTTCTCGTTTGGCGTTGTGCTCTATGAAATGGCAACAGGTAGTCTCCCGTTCCGTGGCGAGAGTTCAGGTGTCATATTCACTTCGATTCTCGAACGAATGCCAGTGCCTCCCGTTCGCCTGAATCCTGACGTTCCCCCGAAACTGGAAGAAATCATCAATAAGGCTTTGGAGAAGGACCGAAATCTGCGTTACCAACATGCTTCGGACATTCGGACGGACTTACGACGATTGAAGAGGGACACAGACTCAGGGCGCTCGACAGCAATAAATGACACAGCGCAGTTAGCAACCCCTGTAATGGCATCCAGCCAAGAAAAGAAGTCTAAATCAGCGAGCCAACCAGTGATTGCGGAGAGACCGCGACGGTCTCCATGGAAAATTGTGGTTCCTGTTGCAGCCTTAGTCTTTGCCCTGATTGCGGGTGCCTTCTACTGGCGCTCTCACAAGGCGGTGAAGCTGACCGACAAAGACACGATTGTGCTCGCGGACTTCACGAACACGACTGGCGACCCGGTTTTCGATGGAACGCTCCGACAGGGTTTGGCGGTACAGCTTGAGCAGTCACCCTTCCTAAGCACTGTCTCGGACAAGCAAATCCAGCAGAGCCTGCAGATGATGGGTCAGAAGCCAGATGCGAAGCTCACGCCCGAGATTGCTCGGGAACTCTGCGAGCGGACGGGCAGCGCCGCCGTCCTCGACGGCTCTATTGCGCAGATTGGCACGAAGTACCTTCTAACCCTTAAGGCGGTCAACTGCGTAAGCGGGGAATCGCTGGCGAGTACGGAAGCGCAGGCGAATGACAAAAACCAAGTGCTCGATGCATTGGGAAAGACAGCTTCGGAAATTCGGACCAAACTCGGCGAGTCGCTAAGCACGGTCCGTGCGTACGACACTTCACTGGTGGATGCCACGACTCCCTCACTAGATGCGCTAAAGGCATATACGGTGGGTTTGCAGAAAGGTAAATCCAACGATGCGGCTGCGGTACCCTTCTTCAAGCGGGCCATCGAGCTCGATCCCGAATTTGCATCCGCCTATTCCGGGCTGGCCGCATGCTACTTGAATCTGGGCGAGTCCGGCTTGGCGCAACAGAATTTTGCGAAAGCCTTTGAACTCCGCAATCATGTAAGCGAACGCGAAAAACTTCTAATTGCGGCCCGTTACTACCATCACGTCACCGGAGAACTGCCGAAAGCCATTGATGCCTACCAACTGTGGACCCAAGCTTATCCGCGCGATGCCGGGGCCCGTGGAAATTTGGGGATGCTTTACGGCGCGTCGGGCCAGTATGAAAAATCGATTGCCGAGACTCAGCAAGCCATCCGACTTGAGCCTGATTCCGGGACAAACTATTCGAACCTGCTCTTGGCGCAAGCCGCGCTCGACCGCTTCGACGACGCGCGAAACACGTTTAATCTGGAAGTGGTCAAAAAGATCGAAGATCCCATTCTGCGGGTGAACTGGTTTGGGGTGGCCTTTGTGTTGGGCGATACCGAGGAGATGGGCAGACAAATGGCGTGGTCCAACGCAAAGCCGCAAGCCGAAGATAATTTTCTGGCGGCAAAATCAGACGCGGAGGGTTACTACGGCCACGCCAAGATTGCGCGCGAGTTTTCGAAGAAGGCGTTCGAGTCCGCCCTGCGCGATGACCAAAAGGAAACAGGCGCGCAGTGGAAGATGGACGGAGCCCTCCGCGAGGTTGAGTTCGGCAATCGGCAGATTGCAAAACAAGAGACCGCAGCCGCGCAGGTCCTTACTTCCAGCCACGACACCGAGATTCTAGCCGCAATCGCACTGGCGCGTACGGGCAACGTTACGGAAGCCAAGAAACTGGCTAGGGATTTGGAGAAGCAATATCCCCTGGACACGCTGGTAAACAATTACTGGCTGCCGGTGATTCGAGCGAGCGAGGAGATTGTGAGGAAGAATCCCGTAAAAGCCATCGAGCTCCTGCAGCCATCAGCTACTTATGAATTGGCAAGTCCGATGGCGTGGTCCGGATTGGGCGGGCCGATGTATCCGGCTTATCTTCGCGGAGAGGCTTACCTGCAGCTCCGCCGGGGAAATGATGCCGCCGCGGAATACCAGAAGATTGTCGATCATCCAGGTTTCATGCTGACGTGTCCACTGGGGGCACTCGCACACCTCGGCATCGCCCGCGCCTACGCCATGGAAGGCGACACGGCCAAAGCTAAGTCTGCCTATCAGGACTTTCTCACGTTGTGGAAGGACGCCGACTCCGACATCCCTATTCTGAAGCAAGCCAAGGCGGAGTACGCGAAGCTGCAGTAGAGCACCCGACGGTGAAAATTAAAAAATTGAGAGTGGCTCGCGCTGGTTGAAAGGCGTCCCTGGGCACTCGCATCCCGGTGGCCGGACAACTCGGACGGTCTCTCGGGTTCACCCCACCCAATTGTGCCCAGTTTTGTGCCTACCACCGAACCCTACGGAGTGCTATCGGATGAACACTCGGATACAGAAATCCTCGCTGAATGAGGCAGTTATCGCATTCAGTAGCATTCCATCGTACTTGGTCGTAACTTATTGATTTTTCGTACGACGAGACTTAGAAGGCAGACGCTCTATCCAACTGAGCTGCGGGCGCGCTGCTTACTGCAATTCTATCACTGAGTTAGAAGTCTCTGGCCAGCGGATTCTTGGTGTGCCCAATTTTCTGCCTACCCAGCCGCGAAAAGAACTGCATCCTCTGACGGGTGGACGGAGCGAGATGAATAGTAATCGAGGCATGGCCAGCAATCCTCGCCAGCGTCTAAACATCACAACCAGACTCCCCTAGGCGCGATAAGAACGAGCATTCGTGGATTGGGACTAGCGCGGAATTCGAGGGTGTGGTCGTCGAGACAAAAGACAGCAAGGCGAAGAAGACCACGTCACAAAGCAGAAGGAGAAGTATTTTCAGAGATGGTGTGACAGTCCGACCTTCTTAGAGATACGTACTTTGATGATTACCCCTTACGTTAATCGGGCGGTGGCCCTGGCAATGCGAATCCTCGAACGTGTGCTTTTGCATAGGAGAATCGATGCTCTGGTAATCGTCGTCCCAAATAACACAATTCCCTAGCCCTCGGCCCAGCGCTTTGCTAGCATCCCGGACATAAATCCTGGCCAAGGGGAGAGAGACTATGAAAGCCAAAATGACTCAAGCGGCGGGATTGGCTGCGGCGTTTGTTGCGGGGATGGTGGTGGCAACTGCGTTGGGTGGAGGAATGGCTGCGGTAGGGGCGAAGACGCAGGGGCAGCAAATTGCCGTTCAGAGTGTCATGAGCCCGACAGTGACGGAGGCGGACATTGCGTTGCTGAGGAAGGATATACGGGCAATGAAAATGCAGGTGATTGGGGAAAATATGTCGCTGTCGGATTCGGAGGCGCAGAAGTTCTGGCCCATTTACAAACACTACGCGGACGATTTGCATGAAGTGCACAACACGAAGTATGCGCTGTTCAAGCAATACGCTGAAACGTGGGCAACGATGACGGATCAGGATGCACTGATTTATGTGCGGAACTCGATGGAGGCGGACGCGGAGGCGCAGGCGTTGCGGTTGAAGTACGTGCCGGTGGTGAGCCAGATATTGCCGGGGAAGAAGACGGCGACGTTTTTTCAATTGGAACGACGGCTGTGCCTCATGATCGATTTGCAATTGTATTCGCAGATTCCGTTGGCGCACGCCGTGAAAAGGTGATGGTCCACCGCGGGAGTTAAACCCGCCAGGAAACTGGTTCGCTCCATCCGGTAGCTGTCAGAGCAGTAGTGGAGGCGACGACTGAAGCCTCTGGTGCAGAAGGTCGCTAAAGGCGACCAGGCGAGCAGCGTGCGGTGAGTGTGTTCATGCAGCAGCAATTTCCTAGGAGGCAGCGTGGGCAGCGGTCGGGAGGCGCGCGGAAAGGAGAACCCTTGGTGGTACTAGTAGTTTTTTGAACCGAACCCGCGAGCCTAGTCCGAGGCAGCTCGCGACGGATCACGATTATGCGGTTTCGACCCGCGAATATCAGAGTGATCAACCGTCGCAATCGCCGCCTCGACCGCGACTTCCGCTGCCTTCTAAAGGAAAGAACAAAATAGTTGACAGGTCATTCCATATCAGTACCTTCTTCAGCGGCAACCTTCGGCACCTATCTTCGAAAGATGTGCTTATTTTCCGAGCACGATGACCTCATTTTCACTCGCTAGGGAACTGTCCTGGCTTCAAAGACAGAGCGCGATGCCTAACGGAGGCGGTGGGGTGTATGCTGTGTATGCTGTGTGTGGCACGAAAAGGCAAAATCGGAATCGTAGACCACGGGAGTGGATCATGCGTAGTGTTAACACGGGTTGGAGATCTAGCTGCCTACTCGCCCTGGTTTTGAGTGCTCCGATTTCCCTGAATGCGCAAAGCGGATCCTCACCGCAATCGCAGCCAGCACAATCGGCCTCCGCGCCGCCGCCCGCAACGCAATCGCAATCCCAGAGCACGCCTGCTTGCTCCGACGCTCCTCCCATCTTGAAACGAGGCAAACAGCCGGATCTGCCTCCCTGTCCTGACCCGCCGCTGCCCGCGTCGGCCCCCGCGGACTCCATACGCACGCGTTCGCTGAGTCCCTCCGAAGCCTTGATCGAAAGGGCCAGAGAAGCGGCCTTCGAGTTTTCAGAGAACCTTCCCAACTTTATTTGCCAGGAGGTCATGGCGCGGTACAGGCAGCGAGGCCGCGAGGAAACGCCCCTAGACGTTGTTTCGGCTGAAATTATTTACGATCATGCCAAGGAAAGTTATCGCAACGTGAAGATCAATGACCGCCCCACGGACACGGGCCTGGAGGAAATCAGTGGGTCCTGGTCCACTGGAGAATTTGCATCCACACTGTTGAGCCTTTTTTCCGCCGATACGAACGCCCGGTTCCGGTCCGGCGGCACCTCTTCCATTTCGGGTTCCAGCGCCAAGGTCTACGATTTTGAAGTGCCAAGGGGAAATTCGCGCTGGACGGTGCACGTTGACTCTCAGACTCTGGTTCCGGCTTACGAAGGCTCGGTATGGGTGGATCCGAGCACCGCGCGCGTCCTGCGAATCGAGATACAGGCCCGCAACATACCATCAGATTTCCCGATGGATACCATCGAATCCGCGGTTGATTATTCGTACGTGTCGATTGGCGGGACGTCGTTTCTGCTTCCGGTTCATGCTGAGAGCTTGGGTTGCCCCCGAGGGGTCGGCGACTGCAGCCACAACATCATTGACTTCCGCAACTATCACGAATTCAGAGTCGACGTAAAGATTGGTAATGTGCAACGTCCCTGAAGGAACTGTCACGGCAGAGGCCGCGCGGGTTCGACTCCCGTTGTCCCCGCCATTCCTCCGATCTGACTCTGGCGCTGAAAAAAACAGAAATTTGAGATCAGCCCGCGCCGGGTGAAAAGACACCCTCGTGTCTTAGCGTCCCCCAAGCCGGACAACTTGGAGTTGCCGAACGAGACCGAACAAGCAGCCCATTCGTTCGCTTGCCCAGGTGCCCAACCTAAGATGGCCCCACTGTGGCGGATACCGGAACGCTCATCGGCAAGACCGTCTCCCACTACCGCACCGCTTGAGGTACTATTTCGCGTTCAATTCGGGAGTGCGTCTTGCGTGAGAAACGAGACTCCAGAAGATCCAACGGGCAAGGTAGGGGAAGCGAAGCACGGATTTTCTTCCAAATCGGTGTCGCAGAGGTAAAGACGAAAGTACTAAAGGAAATGGAACTGCCTGCGCCAAGGACGACCAGGTCTCCTGGCGCATTGGCGCGAAATCAACGCCTGCGCCAGACCTTCCGAAGCAGCAAAGACCTTGGTACACAAGAAGTTAGCCTTTCGCCCTAATGGTCTTTTCGAAGGGAACACCCTCGCGATTCGCAGCAAACGTTGGTTACTGTCCCACTGGAACGCACGGCCGGGTGTGTTCCCGCTGCACTGAACCCGTCCCATCGTCCAGTTGTTCGCTTACAGAGGAAGGAGTTAACTCTCGGATAGGACCGAGTATCGGCGGAGCGGGTGTACCCGTGCTGAAGGTAAGGCATTTAGCCCGAAACGGTAAGTAAGGAACAGTTTCAGGGCGGCGGGAATACAGCAGCGTTTTGCCGCTGCCGTCATTTACAGCGAGTTGTCCAAGATTGGAAGCGCCCATGAGAAAAAGAGTTCGAACAGAGCGCGGCTTCACCCTGCTGGAATCGGTGGTCGTGATCGGAATCATGATGGTGTTGATGGGCATCGCCATTATTCAGAGTTTCGGGACGCTTGAGTCGTATCAGGCAAATTCAGCGAGCGACGTTGTGGTGAGTCAGCTGCGGGTTGCGCAACGACTGGCAATCTCTCAGCGACGCGTTGTGCAAGTCTGGATCGATAGCGCCCCCGAAGCGGACAACCGCTATCACATTAAATATCAGGTTCAGTCTGCGGGCACCTTTACGACGGAAACTGCAGGGCCCCTGGTCAGCGTTCCCCTCCCGGGGCCCACTCAGCTGATACTCGAATCCGGAGTTCCAGATACGCCTATGAATTTTGGCAATTCCGCACCCGTTTACATAGGGAATCCTCCGGTCAACGGCGGTCCGTCGATCATCCAATTCAATCCCACCGGGACATTCACGGACAACTCGGGAACGAACCTTATCTACGGAACCGTTTTTATCGGCATTCCGAATCAGCCGCTGACCGCGCGAGCAGTGACCATCATGGGCGGAACAGGTCGAGTTCGAGCCTACCGCTGGACTGGCGTCGGCACCGGATGGGTAGAGTAGGGAGCCAATCATGAAACCAGACAAACTGACTCGAAGGCAGGAAGGTTTCACGCTGCTGGAAACCATGATTGCCGCGGCCATCCTTAGTTTTGGCGTGTTAACGCTGGCCTCTTTTTTCACCTCCGGCCTCAAGAATTCCAACGAGGTCCAAATGCAGTACATCGCCAATCAGAAGGCTCAGGAGGCGATGGAATCCATCTTCACGGCGCGCAACACACAGTCACTTACATTTGCACAACTGAACAACATCAGCGCAGGCGGAGTGTTCAAGGACGGTCCACAACCTTTGTTGGCGCCAGGGCCCGACGGGATCGTGGGAACGTCTGACGATGACCCGACAAATCCGGACGTCATCATCACAGGGCCGGGACCGGATAATATTCTGGGAACCGCTGACGACACATTCATCCCTTTGAATCCATGGATGACCCGCACCATCCTATTCACGACCTTGACCAACTACACAAACATGATTCAGGTCACCGTGACTATCAATTACACCTACAACGGGCAGACCGCCCAGATCCAACTGGTCAGTTACATTTCCGCATATTCGTGAGGCTTTCATGGAACCGAAGACAAAACAAAGGGCAGTAACTGGCTTCACTCTCATCGAATTGATGGTAGCGATGGGCGTAGTGATGGTTTTGCTCTACGCCGCGGTGATGGCCTTTCGTGACGCGTCGCAAACCAACCAGATTGTGACCATGAATGCGGACATGGCGGACAACCTGCGTAACGGCTTGAACTTGATCCAGACCGATCTGCAGCAGGCAGGCTCCGGTATTCCCACAGGCGGCATTCCTTTGCCGTTTACCTCCAACAATTCCACCTCGAGCCCCTGCGGCACCACACCGGCATTGGTCCGTCCAGTCCTGGACAGCACTACAACTTTCCCAGCTTGCAACTCGACTCTGCCAGCAGTGGAACCAGGCAACGCCCTTGGCCCGTTCATTACCGCTCCGGACGCCACCACGGGCCTCCCGTCGAATCCCAGCAGCTTCACGGATGAGATTACCATCGTATACGCCGACAACCTGGGCATGGACGCAAAGCCAATCAATGCTCCTGCGACCACCAACCCATCGAATCCGGGCTGTCCGAATGGCTCCCTGACTCTCAGCGGCACCACGCTGACTGCCGTTTTTGACGGCACGACCCTCAATTCCCTAGGCAATTACAACTGTGTGAACTTCGTGAAGAACGGGATCGCCATCAACATCGGCGATCTAATCATGTTCAGCAACACGCAAGGTCAGGCACTCCTGGCAGTCACAGGAATCAGCGGCCAGACGATCACCTTTGCCAAAGGGGACCCTTACGGTCTGAACGGTCGCACGGAAACCTCCGGAACCATCAACTATCTTCAGACTACAGGGCCAAGCTGTGGGGGAACGAACGCCTGCTTCGCGAATACCAGCGCTACTCGGATTTGGATGATTTCCTATTACTTGGACAATGTGAGCAGCCCGCCTTATGTGAGATTAATCCGCCAGTTGGGATTGAACGCGGCCACACCTGTTGGAGAAACGCTTGAGAATATGCAGTTCACCTACAACTTCGTGGATGGCGATACGAACCCGACCAATCAATCCACGGTGCCCTCAGGCGACTCCGAATCGCAGATCATGTCCGTGAACGTTTATCTCGGCGCGCGTTCCAGTTATATGGTGCGCCAGAATAGCCATGCCTTCTATTCCCGCGACAACCTCATGACCCAAGTCAGTATTCGCAGCAACGCTTATACCAACACTTTGTAAAGCAGAGGAGTATGCGATGAGCCGGAAACTGTTTCAGAAATCCAAGCGTCTTCCAAAGGATGCAGGAATTGCTCTCCTCACAACCCTCATGTTGTTGTTCCTGATGTCCAGCTTGCTGGTTGGTTTTGCCGTTCTGTTGCTCTCAAACCAGCAATTGGCTGGCGCAAACAACGATCAGGTTGTTGCGTTTTATGCGGCGGAAGCCGGTATGGAAAAAATGACAGCGGATCTGGGCGCCCTCTTCAGCCAGACATATTCTCCAAACATCACGGAGATCAACGCGCTCGAGACCACCCCGTATGGTCCTCCGGCCTCCACGCTCTTCCCTGGGGAATCCGTCAGCTATACGACTGCCGACGGGAACATTGGATATACCATCGTGCCACAAGACCTGGACGGGAATGGCAATCCGGCGGCAACGCCGTCCAATATCAAGTCTGGACCTTACCAGGGGATGACGGCCCTGGCAACGACCTACAACCTGACCGTGAATGCCCGGACAAGCACAGGACGTGAAGTCAGCTTGACCCGCACCACACAAACGGTGGGCATCCCGATGTTCCAGTTCGCGATTTTCTGTGAAGTGGACTGCGCATTTCACGCCGGCTCCAACTACACCGTGAGTGGGCGCGTGCATGGCAACGGCAATCTCTTTTTGGGCAGTGGCGCGACTTTGACTATGGAAGCAAAGGTAGATGCCTACAAGGACATCATTCGCGCATATATGGACAATGGCGCCAACACTCAGGCGAATTGGGGAGGCAATGTCAGCATCACCACGACACCAAGCGGTGGCAGCTACCGCAATCTGGCCTTCACGGAAGGAAGCTACAGCGGCTCTTCTTGCATCAGCGGTTGGACAACCGTCTCGACGGGGAGTAGTCCAACCGACTACGGCAGCAACCTGATCAATGGTAAGGGAAGTCCGAGTTGCGGGCAGTATTCAACGGGCGCGCAACAACTGAACCTCGCGGTTGTCACCATGGGTGGCGGCACGACGCAGCCCATCGACCTGATTCGCCGGCCCGCACCGGGAGAGTCCTTCAACGTAACCGCCGAGCGGTACTTCGCACAGTCCAGTCTCGCGATTTTTCTTTCGGACAATCCCGGCGACATTATGAATCTCCCCTGCATGGAAACCACTACGCAGCCCTTTGACTTGAGCACGCTCGCTCAACCGGTGGGTAACTGGCCGGCCAGCACTGCGACACTCCAGGGCAAGATGACAACGTACGGCACCACACCTCTTCCTGTCGCCGCGTCCGGGGCCGCCAAAACGGCGACGGCCTATAACGCAGCCGATGGTTATTGGCTGCCCTACGGCTATCCGATCGTGAAGGGCTATATCAAAATTATCGCTCAGACCAATTACGCTGCGCCTTGTACATCCTGGATTGACGTGACAGCCGAAATCCTCGGCCTCGGCTACGTGGGCCGGAACATTAACCCGCAAAGCGGCCTTGCGGCCGGAACGTACGGTGCTCCCACCAGCACGGTTGGAGAACCTCTGTCCGGCGCAAACCTGCCAGGCGCTCAATTGGCACCGCCTACCACCTGCTCGGATCCTCACCCGAATGCAATCATCCGCTTGGAGCGCGTCCGCGATAATCCCTCGAATTGGCTCAACACGGTTGCGGGCGAATGTGGCAACGGTACAGGCGGTTACGCAGCGCTCCTGCCCTCGGACTTTTGGAACAACACGATTTTTGATCCACGGGAAGGCGAACTCCGTGATACCGTCCCTGGGACTCCGTACAATAACCTGCCCACTTTGAACGGCACTATGCACTACATCGAGCTTGATACCGGCAACCTCGCGAAATGGTTCGCGGGAACCATCGGCTCGTCCGGCCACAAAACATTCGATTCCACCAATTCTCCGAATGACTTCTCTGTGTATATCTCCGACCGCCGCGGCAACTATACCAACACGCAAACCTGGACGGGCACTTGGCCCGCGCTTTCGCCCCAGGGCCATGAAACGGGGGAATACGGATGGGACGACGTAGTCAATAGCGTCAGTGACCCGACAAACGGCTGCCCCAATAACTCTCTTGATACCGGCGAGAATTTGGATCTGCTGACGCCTGGCCAACTGTTTACTTACGGGGCGCTTGCTGTCAACACGACCTACATCATGGACACTCCCGCGAGCGCCGCCGGTCAGGAGACCACACTGTATAACATTGCGACCGGTTCGATTCAGGGCACGAATACGACAGGTGGGTATTATTCTAACGGCGCCTATGGCGAATACGGCTTTTATCCCAACTTGGTGACCAACGGGGCTATCCTGGCCAATCCCAACTGCGGGACGCCGAGCTACGCCAGCGGCGCTCCCGGGCCTGGCATTTGGCCCATGATGTATGCGGCGCTTTCCAACTCCGCACGCGAAAACCCCCCTGTTTTCTTCCGCCGTTCTGTGAAAATTGTCAACGGCAGACAGAATCTGGCGACTCTGTTCAACTGTCCTACCAGCCCCTCCGTCTTCCCTTGCGGACTATCTATCGCCACGGAAAACCCGGTGTACCTCCAAGGCGACTTCAACGCTGACTACTCTTCCCCAGGGACCAGTGGATTCTCGGACGCCAGTGTGGGCTCCTCGATCGCGGCCGACGCCATCACGATTCTGTCCAACAACTGGAACGATATAAATTCGTTCGCATTCAGCCTTTACGCCAACAACGGCCCTCGTAACCCCACCACGACCTACTGGCGTGCTGCCGTGATTGCAGGCAAGAGCTTGTCTTTCCCGCAATTCGGCACGAGCTCCGATAACGGCACCGATGGTGGCATGCACAACTTCCTGCGGGAAGTCGAGAACTGGGGCGGCACCAGCGCCACCGTAAACTATGAAGGAGCCCTGGTGAATTTGTTCTATCATCGCCAGGCCACCAGTATCTTCAAGTACGGGAACACTGTTTATACCGTTCCTGTCCGCTATACCACCTTCGACACCAACTTCCTGAACCCCTCTCTGCTTCCGCCGCGCACGCCCATGTTTCGTGAGATCAACACCACAGGCTGGACCCGGGTGATGGCGCCTGAGACAACGAATTATAAATAGTTGTGTTTTTCCCTGCTTCTTCCGAACGTCCCGGTCCACGGCCGGGACGTTCGTTTTGCGAGCGGCCTTGAAAAGGGGCCACCGCTTTCGCGGCTGGCCATAACTTCACGAGGCTGTGAGCCTGGCATCTTCCTCTCCTTGCGGAGCCTTTCCCTCTGCGTGATACTCTGAGGTGAGCCGCCCCACTCTCTCAATGCGGGCGATCTTATGAATCCGATTGAGACTCTCAGTCTGGTGCTGGGAACCGGATTTTCTTCCGGTTTGAATCTGTACGCTACCGTGGCCACCCTGGGGCTCCTCGAGCGTTTCGGGGTCATTCATCTGCCGGACAAGCTGCAGGTGCTTGCGCATCCCCTCGTCCTTGGCGTTGCCCTTGCTCTTTATCTGGTGGAGTTTCTGGCGGACAAGGTCCCATACATCGATTCGGTATGGCAGGCCGTCCACACCTTCATTCGCCCGCCCGCCGCCGCGCTCCTGGCGTTCAGCGTGACTGCCTCTGCTACGGAGCCGTGGCGCTGGGCGGCGGCCTTGCTGGCGGGCAGCATCGCGCTGACCTCGCACGGCACGAAAGCCAGCGCGCGCGCCGCTGCGAATATGTCGCCGGAACCATTCAGCAACTGGGCACTGAGCTTCGGCGAGGACCTTCTGGCTGTGTGGCTTACGTGGTTTGCCACGGTGCACCCGACAGTGGCCGTGATTGTGGTTGCTGTGCTGCTGGTGGTCTCGCTTGTGCTGCTCCACTACTTGTTCCGCTTCCTTCGCCGGACGTTCCAGAGGCTGGTGGAAGCCTGAAGTCCTCCGTAGCGGCTACCTTCCGAGGCGGCCTCTTTCCCGCCACGACTACTTCACATACTTTGCGAGCCAGGCCAGAAACGTCTTGTACCAAAGCTGGGCGTTCTGCGGCTTCAGCACCCAGTGGCCTTCATCCGGGAAGATAACGAGTTCTGAAGGCACACCCTGTCGCTGCAGCGTGTTGAAGAACTCCAGTGACTGCGTGTACGGCACGCGGAAGTCCCGCTCTCCCGCAATCACGAGCGTTGGCGTCTTATACTTGCCGAGATCGGCCGCATAGGTAACAGGAGCCCACATCTTGTAATTTTCCGGAGCACGCCAGGGCGTTCCCTGCTCGTCGTGCTCCTCAAACCAAAGCTCCTCGGTCGCGTACATGGAGACTTTGTCGAACACCCCGGCGTGGCTGATGATGGCCTTGAAGCGATCTGTATGCGTAGCCAGCCAATCGGCCATGTAGCCGCCGTAGGAACCGCCGGCCGCCGCCAACCTGTTCGTGTCGATAAAGGAATATCTTGCCAGCGCGGCGTCTGTGCCTTTCATGATGTCGACGTAGGCTTTTCCGCCCCAGTCGTTCGTGATTTCATCCGTAAACTTCTGGCCGTAACCTGTGGAGCCTCGCCGATTGATCATCAGGATGACGTAGCCGGCACCGGCAAACACCTGCGGGTTCCAGCGATAACCCCAGTCATCGCCCCACATCGTCTGGGGACCGCCGTGAAGCAGTTCGAGCATAGGATATTTCTCCGCAGGGTCAGAATGCGGGGGACGAATGAGCATGGCCTGAACCTTGGTGCCCTCCGCACCCTCGAACCAAAACTTTTCCGGTTCCTTCATTTCCACATTAGCGAGGATGGCTTCATTGGCGTGCGTAAGCTGCTTCAAGCCGCTGCCGTCCACGGAGGAAACGAAGACTTCATTCGGCATCGTAAGGCTGGTGCGCATGGTAACGAGAGTCTTTCCATCCCCGCTCAGAGTAAACTCGGCGTTAAAGCCGTCCAGAATCTTCCTCGGTATGGCGCCGGCACGCGGCTCCATGGCATAGACCGGTTGCAGAGTTTCATTTTCCGCAAGGAAATAGATAGTCTTGCTGTCTGCGGACCAGGCGAGATCCGTGGCCCAGCGGTCGAAGCTCTCTTCGGTGAGGTTTTCGTTTTTGCCGGTCTGGCGGTCGTACAACATAACGCGAAACCGGTCCGACTCATATTCCGGTGTTAGCTGCGCATGATAGGCGATGTACCTGCCGTCCGGTGAATACACGGGATTTCCGTCAAAACCGGGCTGCGTGGTGATGCGCTTCGATTCGCCTCCGGCAACGGCCACCAGGAAGAGGTCACCGTTTGTGCTGATTGCCTCGACTTTATCGGTTACAGCGGTGTAGCAAATCTCTTTGCTATCCGGTGAGAAATTCAAATCGCTTGGCGCCCCACGTTCGCCGTCGGGCGGCACGTCATAATCGGCGCCTGGCGTCAGATCCTTCGCGGCAGCACTGCCATCGGCAGGCATCACAAACAGGTGGCTGCGCTTGCCTTCGGACCAGTGGTCCCAGTGGCGATAGAACAAGTGATCGTAAATGCGCGCCTTTACCTTGTTTTTTTCCTTCTCCTCGTCGCGCTTGGCGTTGCAGGCGTCCTCGCTGCAATCGGCATAGACATAGGAGGTGAACGCAATTGTTTTTCCATCCGGGGACCAGTGGAATACATCCGCGCCCGTGGAAAGCTGCGTGAGCTTCTTGGCCTCGCCGCCCTCCATAGAAAGGAGATAGACCTGCGAGTTGCCATCGCGGGCGGAAAGAAAGGCAAGCGTTTTGCCATCCGGAGACCACGCGGGCGAGTTGTCGCGGCCGCCCTGCGTGACTTGAATAGGATCACCGCCGGAAGTGCTAACGATCCAGATATTGCTGAAGCTTCGGTTGGCATCCAGTTCCGGTGTGGAGACGGTGTAGGCAACCCATTTCCCGTCCCTGGACACAGCCGCGCCACTCAGACGATGCAGCTTTATAAGATCGTCGAAAGTCATGGCGTGCTTCGGGGTGGTTTGTGTGCGAGAGGGAATCGAGCAGCCAAGCAAAGCAAGCAACAGGCCACAGCGAATGGACAGTTTCTTCATGACGGCACCTTCACTCTTAGGGAGAGTCTGGCAGTGCTCTCAAAACAGATGATCATGCCACGACTGCTCGATGAAACCAAGGCGAGGCGGAGTGTTCATCTCAGCGCGGGGATAGGTAAGCCTACGGTCCAGGTGTAACCATCCGGGTCGAGGAGCGTGACCTCACGCCATCCGTGCGCAAAATCTTTCGCCGGCTGCACGATGGTGGCGCCGGCGCGCTTGGCCCCCTCTTCCACTTTGTCCGGGTCCATGCCTAGAAATCGCAGTTCAGCGCCGACACCGCGTCTGCGGGCCGATGCAAGGAAATCATGGAGAGGGTGATGATCGTAGGTGTGGTCCGCATGCAGCAGGAAGTCAGTGCCTAGCAAGGAGAGGGCGGCGAAATCGTCGTCAGAATATACGACGGTTGCGCCTAACACTTCGCGGTAGAAAATCAGGGAATTCGAGATATTGCGAACCAGCAGATTGACGGTGAACTTCGGCAAGCTGCGGCCGTATTCGTCCGCGGGCATGAAGGCATCGCCGGTCTGTGTTTTCCTCATGGGCTACCTCCGGAGAAAAGCCCAGTTTAACAGCGCAATTGCGCATGTCGTGCCCACTACATAAAACTCGCCGCGGCCCATCTGCGTAAGAAGAACAATAGAAAATACAAAGGCCAGCGCCGCGAAGAAATAGGGAGCGGGCAAGAGGAATTGCGCTTTTCCGTCATTGCGTCTTCGCAGGACAGGCACGGCAGTCGCCATCGTGCCGTAAATGGCCAGGCGCGAAACGGCCGAGAGCATGGCGTTCCACTGAAAATTGCCGAAGGCGGCGAAGATAAACACAAGAACGGCGTACAGGATGATCGAGAGGTAAGGAGTGCGATGTCGGGGATGGATCACCGCCAGGATGGAAGGGAAGTCGCCGTGCTCTGCCATGGCAAAAGTGATGCGCGGGGAATGGAGCAGGTTGGCGCTGAGATAGCCGTAGGCGGAAACAAGGGCAGCAAGGGCCATGGCGGTGGCGCCAGCCGGTCCAAGGAAATGCTGTGCGGCGTCTGAAAGCGGTCTGGCCGAGGAACCGGCCGCGGGAAGTGTGACGATTGTCACGAACTGCACCGCCGTGTAAAGAATGGCCACTACCCCGAGCGCCAGAAGCAGGGCAATCGGCGTATCACGTTTCGGATTTGTGCTCTCGCCGCCGACAAACAGCGCGCCTTCAAACCCCCCGTAGGCATAGACGAGCAGGAGGATCGATTCAAACCAGTTTTTTGCGGAGACGAATGGAAAGGAAAAAGGAACGCGAATTTCCGGACGCACAAGCAGAACAAGCAAGCCTGCAATCACGAAGAACAAAAGGAAGCTGACCTTCACGACGGTGAAGAGATTGCTCACATTCTTCCCGGTCTTCACGCCGATGTAATTCAAGAAAGCGAGATGGCCCAGCAAGATCGCGAGCACCAGCAATTTACCCACGCGCGTACCCTGCGCGGGGAAGAACTGGGCGAGATAGGTGCAGAAAAGGTTGGCGACGGCCGCAGGGGCGGCGACGCGCGTCAGCCAGGTCAACCAAGCTACCAACAATCCGGCGAATCGCCCCAAGGCGTTCCTTGCATAGAGATAAAGGCCGCCGGTCTCCTCGTAGCGCGAGGAGACCTCCGCAATGCAACCGGCGATGATCAAGACGCCGAGCCCCGCGCCGAGGCAGCTGAGAGGGCTCAACGCGCCAAGCTTCGCCGCCAGGATCGAAGGTAGGCCAAATATGCCACCACCGATGATGGAATTGATCATCAGCGCAGTAAGGCTCGAGCGTCCGATGCTGCGAACCAAGCCGTGGGAGGAGTCCGTCACACTAAGGTGATCCTCTTTCTATCCAAGTTGCGCTTCGGCATAGAGCTAATTGCTCGACGGCAGCGGGACAGCCGCAGCCTTCATTTTGGCGATGTCGGTCAGAAGGTCAGGCTTCCCACTGAGCGGCTCGAGATGCGGATACCGTTCGCCGCCATGGTAGTCCACACGATAGGTCTGGTAGAAGTCGCCGTTTTCGGCGAGCAATTCAATGGCATCTTTGCTGTTCTTCGCACGGGCAATAGCGTCGCGCAAGATATCCGGACTCCACCTGCGGCCATTCACGGCCACAAGTCGCATCCCGGCGGCAAGGCCAGCGTTCGCCGCGGGTGAGCCTGGAATCACGTCGAGAATGTGGCCCCCATCGTCGCCTCCGGGCGCGTGGATGAGCAGTCCGAGAGAGAATTGCAGTTCCACTTCCTGAGTGGCCGCTTCATTGATCCGTTCGAATTCATTCTGCGAGTCAGTGAACGTCAGCTTCCACCCGCTGTTCTCCAGGCCGCCGAGAGGGGCACCGGGGCCGTGGGACTTCAGCCGCGTTATGAAAAAGTCCCGCCAGTCGTAGGGAGCAACCTCGTTCATGGCTGAAACCACGTCGTCGAAGGTGTACGGCACGACCTTCGGGGGCGTGTTCTCTCCGCCGTGAAACTTCCGGCAGAAATCGTCCAGTGACTTCTGCCCGTTGGTTTGCTTGCGGATGATGGTGTCGGCTTGCAGCCAGATGAGCGTGCCCTCGTCATAGTAGTCGATTCCGCGGCGCCACGATGCCTCCTCCTGCGGCGCAGTGTAAAGCAACTGCGCGGCGATCGCGGTGTCCTGAAGATTGCGCCAGGTGCGGCCCGGGCGGTCATTGAGATAGGCGGCCACGGAAGCCAGCGACTCTCGGAAAAGGCTGAATGGCATGATGCCTGAGCGCGCCGAAAGCACAAAGCCGTAGTATTGCGTCAGGCCTTCATAGACCCAGAGCAATTCGCCCTTCATCGGTGTCTGATAATCAGGGGTGGCAAGTCCCGCAGGGCGGCGGTATTTGCCATTCCAGGAATGCGTGAATTCGTGTGCCAGAAGGTCCGAAGTTTCGAATAGTTGCGGATCGAGGAAGTAATCTTCTGCGTTGCGGTCGTCGCTCGACTCGTGATGCTCCACGCCATCGGGGAACATGCGGTCGCTGAGGGTCAATAGAAAATCGTAGCGGCGGTAGTGCCGGGCCCCGAAGAGAACTCCCGTTTCCGCGACCAGCTGTCGAAGGCGTTGCACTTCAGGGGGCGTGGCCTCAAGTGGAGCGGGGCCGTCCGCGACCACATGCATCGCGTGCGGCGGAGATTGCCCCGGTGAAAGATCAATGTGACGCAGGTAGAGTCCCGCAACCACGGGCGAATCAACGACCGTGGTCAGCGAAGCGGGAGCGAATTCGATGAGATCGGGCGTCTCTTTCGCGACCAGCAAAGCCGTGCCGAACTTCCAGCCTGCGGGCAAACGCAATGTGGCGACATAGGTGAGGTCATCTGTTTTCGGGCCGAGTGGGTACAGCGCGACCATGTACCAGTTCAGAATTGCGAGCTTTGCCGTGGTGGATATCTCCTCATGCGTCGCATCCATGCTGGCTGGAGCCAGATAATCGTAGGAGAGATCGAGCATGTTGACGCCGGCAGGTACTTCCAAGCGAAAAGCAAACATATCGACGTCATCCCGCATCCAAGGAACTTCGTTTCCCGCGGCAGTGATTTTTAATCCCGCCAAATCCACGATGGGTCCAGTGGGAGAATGCTCGCCGGGTATCCACTTTGGATAGACAAGCGTGAGTGGGCCAGGCTTCACGGGAAGGCTCAATTTGGCATGAAAAACGTGCCGTGGCGCGTCTCGCAGATCGACATCGAGATGGGCAGGGTTCTCGAGGCTCTGAGCGAAAGCGAAGTCGACGTAGAAAATGCAAAAGACGAACAAAAACAAGAGGAAATAAGAACCAAATTTCCGTGTCAAGAGCGCTCCTTCGAATTTGCGAAAGGGTACCATACTTGTGAACCGGCTGTTGCTGATGCGGCCAACTTGGCAGGTAAGCCTGTGCAGGGGAATGAAGATATTCTGAAGGCTTCTGGTACAATTTGCGTATGAGTACGGCCACGCAGGCGACTCCTCTTTTTTCACGCAATCTCCGAAGACAGTATCCAGTGGCAGTTTGCGGGGAAGGTTGCTGGATTATCGACGCGCAAGGGCGACGTTATCTGGACGCATCCGGCCAAGCGGCAGTCGTCAGCATCGGCCATGGCGTTCAGGAAATCGGACGCGCGATGTCCGAGCAATCCGGGCGAATCGCGTTTGCACACACCACGCAGTTTCACTCCGAACCCGCCGAAAAACTGGCCGCGCGTGTACTGGCCGTTGCTCCGCGCAATTTCCAGAATGGCGGGCGCGTGTACTTCACTACCGGCGGTTCGGAAGCGACGGAGACCGCGATCAAGCTGGCGCGTCAATATTTTCTGGAGACCAAGCAACCCTCTCGTTATCGTGTGGTCGCGCGGAAGCAGAGCTATCACGGGAGCACATTGGGTGCGATGTCCGTGAGCGGAAATGTGGCGCGCCGCGCCCCGTATGCGCCGATGATCCCGGAATGGGGACATGTTTCACCGTGCTTCTGCTATCACTGCCCCTTTGACAAGACTTATCCCCAATGCAATTTGGCCTGCGCCGACGATCTCGATGCGTTCCTGCGGGCCAACGACCCCTCGAGCGCAGCGGCATTTCTGTTTGAGCCGGTTGTGGGCGCGACGTTGGGCGCGGCCCCGGCGGTGGACGGCTACACGGCGCGAATCGCGGAAATTTGTCGCAAGCACGGAATCCTGCTGATTGCGGATGAAGTGATGACCGGCATGGGTCGCACCGGAAAACCGTTTGCAAGCGAGCACTGGGGCCTCGAGCCGGACATCATTCTTGCAGGCAAGGGAATCGCCAGTGGGTATGCGCCGCTCGGTGCTGTGCTGGTGGCGCCGCGTTTGGTGGAAGCATTTGAGAGGGGCACGGCTGCCTTCATGCACGGATTCACGTATCAGGCGCACCCCGTGGCCACGGCGGCGGGGAACGCGGTCTTCGATTACCTCGAGGCGCACAAACTGTTTGCGCGCGTCGCGCCCGCAGGGGAAATGTTGCGAAAAGCCCTGGCGGTGCTGGAAAGCCATGCCAACGTTGGACAAGTGCGCGGTTTGGGTCTGTTGCAGGGAGTCGAATTCGCAAAAGATAAGAAAACGCGCGCGCCGTTTCCCAAAGAGAGCGGTATTGCGGAAAAAATTCGTCAAGCGGCACTGGAGAAGAACGTTCTGGTCTATCCGGGACAAGGGACGGTCGACGGCCTGCGGGGCGACCACGTCCTGCTTGCCCCGCCCTTCATCATTACGGGCGAAGAATGTGAACAGATTGCCGGCGCGTTGAAATATGCCTTGGACAAAGTCCTTCCCGCCTGACTAAGCTAGAGCGATAGATTTAATACGATTCAAGCGATTCCTGTCTTCGGAGGACTTCATGGGCCGCCTTTTGCTTTTATTGGTGTTCGTCTGCAGCGCCGCACTGCTCAGTAGCCCTTGCTTCGCGCAAGAGAAGAGCACCGCGAAACCACGAGCGCGCGATCTGGGTGTGCCGTTCGATGGCACGCCCGGTCCTTTGAACGCGATTACGGATGTTGCCGGCGTTACCGTGGGTCACACGACGCTGATTTCCGGCGAAGGCAATCTTGTGGTTGGCCAAGGCCCTGTACGCACGGGCGTGACCGCGGTGTTCCCGCGAGGAAAAGAGGTGGACGACAAGGGAGTGTTCGCCGGTTGGTGGTCGCTGAATGGCAATGGGGAAATGACGGGAACGACCTGGGTGGAGGAATCCGGGATCTTGACCGGACCGGTGATGATTACCAACACGCACAGCGTCGGCGTGGTGCGCGATGCCGTCATTCAGTGGACCGTGGCACACCGGAAAGTGGGTCCGGACGATGATTGGTGGTCGCTGCCGGTTGTGGCAGAGACGTGGGATGGCTGGCTGAACGACATAAACGGGTTTCATGTGAAGCCGGAGCACGTGTTTCATGCAATTGAAGCTTCCCATGGCGGACCCGTGGAAGAGGGTGCCGTGGGTGGCGGCACGGGCATGATCTGCAATGGGTTCAAGGGAGGAATCGGGACTTCTTCGCGAAAATTGGCAGAAAAAGAGGGCGGATACACGGTGGGTGTGCTGGTGCAGTGCAATTACGGCTCGCGTCAAAATTTACGCGTCGCGGGGATTCTCGTGGGGCGAGAGATTCCCAGCGAAGATCCCTACGCGTTTCTGCCGGGCGACATGGACGAGCGCGGCTCGATCATCGTGATTGTAGCCACGGATGCGCCGCTGTTGCCGCATCAATTGAAGCGGCTGGCGCGTCGCGTGTCTTTGGGATTGGGGCGCGACGGCAGCATCTCCGGAAACGGGTCAGGCGACATTTTTATTGCGTTTTCTACGGCTAATGCGGAAGCCGCGCAGGTGGATCGTGTGGTCGACCTGAAAATGCTGCCCAACGACAAATTGAATCCTCTTTTTGCGGCGACCGTAGAAGCGACGGAAGAGTCCATCATCAATGCCATGATTGCCGCGACGTCCATGACGGGGATTGACGACCATCGCGTTCTTGCTCTGCCGCACGACGAGCTGCGCGCCATTCTGAGGAAATACAACCGGCTGAATCCGTAATGCGCTTTCCAGTTTGAAGAGGAAGAGAGATTTGACGAGTTGCAGGAAAGCATACGTGGGGCCTTGAAGCCCCTGAAGAGCGTAGCATGGCGTCCTTGTGCAAGCGGTTACAAGGAAAGAGCGGCAGTCTTGCGGGGCGGGTTGAAGAACGGCAGGGGCACGATCTTCGCGGAAACGGTTTTGCGAGAGGCTTCGACCGTCAATTCCATGCTGAGCGTAGTGCCGAGCGCGGCGCTTTCGCGGCTGACAGATGCCAGCGCAATCATGCGTTTCAGCGTCGGAGACCACGTCGTTGAAGTGGCTTTGCCGACCTGGCGACCCGCGCGATAGACAGGCACGGCCAAGCGAGAAGCCGTCGCGGGCACTTGCGGGGCCATGCCGACTTTTTCGTACAGGGCTTCCACTTCGCTCCAATTCAATTCCAGGCCCACGAGAGAACGGGCCGGCCCGCCGCGCCTAGCTTCGGCAACGAGAGCGTCGCGCCCGACGAAATTGTCTTTCTTCAGGTCGACGAGCTTGCCCAGGCCGATTTCTCCCGGTGAATACTTCTGCGCCTCGATGAGGGCGCGCTTACTGGAAATGTAGTCGACTTCAATGAGAATGAGGCCGGCTTCGATGCGCGCGATATCAAGCGCGACCATGCCTGCGGGATGAATATCGAAGGCGCGGCCCTTGGCCATCAACTCGTCGAAAACTTTGATTGCGTCTTTCCAGGGCACCCAGATTTCGAAGCCGAGATCGCCGGTGTAGCCGGTGCGGGAAATGTCCACCGAAACGCCGGCGATTTTTCCGTGAGTAACGCGAAAGTATTTCAGCCCCGAGATTTTGGCATCGGCAGTGGCATGGAGAAGTTTTCCGCTCGTGGGCCCCTGCAGCGCGAGCGCCGCCGTTTTTTCGGAAATATCTTCGATCTGGACGTCGAATCCGATGGCATTCTGCTGAAACCAGCGCAGGCTGGGATCGGCGGCAGTCCAACGGTATTCGTTTTCGGCCAGGCGCGTGATGGTGCCGTCGTCGATGACCTTGCCTTCAGGGTCGCACCAGCAGCAATAGATGACCTGATCGACGGCGACCTTGTTGATGTCCCGCGTGGTGATGCGATTGACCAGTTTTGTGGCGTCGCGTCCGGTGAGACGATATTTGAAGAGCGGCGTGATATCGATGAGCGCGGAGGAGTTGCGGATGGCGTTGTACTCGTGCTCATGGGTCATTTCGTAGGCGCTGACCGTGTAATAGCCCGACCATTCCTTGAAGTTCAGGCTTTCACAGAGGGCGAAGGTTCTTTCGTGGAAAGCGGTTCCGACGGGCACGATTCCTCGCGAATGAAAACAGCAGATTTACCGAGTGGACAATCGGATTATAGTTTGGAATTTGGGGGGCCTGCAAGGTCACGGTGCCTGAAAAATGAAGACATGAGGCGGGAGGAAACTGGGCTCTCCCATCCGTTTGCGGTGCAAGGGCTGTGTGTCCGGGATTAAGGTTAAAGACGGCCGGTCACGTGACCTTGAGTCGCGAACACGCTGTAAGTAGAATAATTTGTTTCTCAGCTTTTTCCGGTTGTCCTTGTCCGAGTGGAGTCACAGCGAATGCCTCAATCCTATGATGTGGTGGTCATCGGAGGCGGTCACAACGGCCTGGTAAACGCCGCGTATCTGGCAAAGGCAGGGAAAAAGGTCCTGGTTCTGGAGCGCCGTCATGTGTTGGGTGGAGCGGCAGTGACGGAAGAGATTGTTCCGGGCTTTTTGTTTTCGGAATGCTCCTACGTGGTATCGCTACTGCGGCCAGAGATTATTCGGGAACTGGACTTGCCGCGACACGGTCTCGAAATCCTTCCGCTGGATGGCACATTTTCGCCGATGGTGAACGGCGATTATTTGTGGCGAGTGAACGATCACGCAAAAACTCAACGGGAAATCCGGAGGCACTCGCGAGTGGACGCGGAGGCCTACGACGAATTTTCGAAGATGATGACGCCGATGTGCCGGTTCGTGAAGCCGCTGCTATCCATGATTCCCCCGGACCCGACGACGCTGTATCCGAAAGACCTGAGACAGTTGAATTTTCTGCTACAACGCTTCCGCGAGCTCTCCTCGGACGAGCGCTACACGCTGGTCCAGTTGATGACCATGAGTTCGGCGGATTTTCTCGACCAGTGGTTTGAAACGGACGTGTTAAAGGCCACCATGTCCGCGTCAGGAATCATTGGGACGTTCCTCGGGATTCGCTCTCCAGGCACGGCATACGTTTTGCTACATCATTATATGGGCGAAATCGACGGCGCATTCCGGTCGTGGGGATTCAGCCGGGGCGGCACGGGCGGGATTTCCCTATCGATCGCAGGAGCCGCAAAGGAAGCGGGCGCGGAGATCCGCACGCAGGCGCCGGTGCAGAAGATTCTGGTCAAGAACGGGCGCGCGGTGGGCGTGGCCCTGAAATCGGGCGAAGAGATTTCCTGCAACGTGGTGTCGTCGAGTATCGATCCCCACCTGACCTTCGAAGTGCTCATGGATGTGAAGGACCTGCCGTCGGATTTTCTGGAGAGCGTGAAGCGGTACAAATTCCGGGGGTCGTCGGGAAAAGTGAACCTGGCGTTAAGCGGCCTACCGAGTTTCAAAGCACTGCCGGGCGTGGGAGCGCATCTGCGCGGTGCGGTCTCGATCTCGCCCGGAATGGAATACATGGAACGTGCCTACGACGACGCAAAATATGGGCATTTCTCGAAGCGCCCGTACATCGATATGGTGATTCCCAGCCTGACAGATCCTTCCGTGGCGCCGCCGGGAAAGCATGTGCTGTCGTGCTTTGTGCAGTACGCACCGTACAAGCTGGCCGAAGGCACATGGGATGAGCAACGGGAAGCGTTCGGGAACAACGTGATCGATACGATTGCGGAGCACGCGCCGAATATTAGGGATCTGATCATCGGCAAACAGGTGATTACACCGCTGGATCTCGAAAAGGAGTTCGGTCTGACACAAGGAAATATCTTCCAGGGCGAACTTTCCCTCGAACAGCTTTTCTTTCTGCGGCCGGTCCCGGGATGGGCGTATTACCGCACACCGGTGCACAACCTTTATATGTGCGGTTCGGCGACGCATCCTGGAGGGGGAATCATGGGTGCGAACGGAAGAATCGCGAGTCAGGTCATCCTGAAAGAGTGGAAGAAGGCGGCGAACTGACCATGCCTATCGGAGACAAGGTGTTGTTGGTTGGCGGCGGTCACAACGCGTTGATCACCGCGTATTACCTTGCGAAAGGTGGCTTCAAACCAGTAGTGCTCGAGCGCCGCTCGATGGTGGGCGGGGGAGCAGTGACGGAGGAGTTTTATCCAGGATTCCGCGCGTCGACGCTGGCGCACACTCTAGGGCCGTTGCGGGGGGACGTCGCGCGCGAGATGAAGCTCGAGCAATTCAATCTGCAACTCTTCCGTCCCGATCCGCGCGTGTTCGCGCCGTCGCCGGACGGGCAAGGGCTGCTGTTCTATGATGACGCACAGAAGACGGCGGGGGCGATTTCACATATTTCGGCGAAAGACGCTGCGCGGTATGTGGATTTCGCGAAAGAACTGGGAAAAATTGCCGGTGTCTTTGGCCAGATTGCAGCGATCACGCCGCCCGGAATCGACAAGCCTTCGCCGGAGGATTTTTGGAATTTGCTGATCACGGGGCGTGGAATTCGCCACCTGGGAAAGAAAGGGATGCTGGACCTGCTGCGCTGGGGGCCGATGGCGGTGGCGGATTTTGTGGCGGAGTTTTTCGAGACGGAGTTGCTGCGGGCGGTTATCGCGAGTCGCGGCATCTTCGGAGCGAACCTCGGGCCGTGGTCGGCGGGCTCGACGGCCGTATTGCTGCTGCGCGCAGCGGGCGATCCCCATCCGGCGGGGACCGCGATGTTCCCGCGGGGCGGCCTGGGTGAGTTTTCGCGCGCGCTGGCCGATGCGGCCAAGCAGGCGGGCGCGGAAATTCGCACGGATGCGGAAGTGGCGGAGATCCGCACGAAGGGCGGAGCGGTTTCGGGTGTGGTGTTGTCGAATGGAGAAGAGATCGCGTGTGATGCGGTGGTCTCCGGGGTGGACCCGAAAAGGACGTTCTTCCATTTACTTGAGCCGGCTGTGCTCGACCCGATGTTTGCGATGCGCATCAAGAATTTCCGCGCGCGGGGAAATGTGGCGAAGGTGCATCTGGCGCTGGGCGATCTGCCGGCGTTTCCGGGCCTTGCGAATGCGGTTGCGCCGGACGGTTTCGAACAGGCGCTCTCTGGGCGCATTCATATCGGGCACGAGATCGACTACCTGGAAAAGGCGTTTGACGCGACGAAGTACGGCGAAATTTCCACTGCGCCGTATCTGGATGTGACAATTCCGACGCTGCTCGATCCGTCCCTGGCGCCACCGGGGAAGCATGTGCTTTCGGCGTACTTCCAGTTTGCGCCGTATCAGTTGAAAGCAGGTACGTGGGAGAAGCGGCGCGGGGAACTGGCGAACATCGTGATCAGGACGCTGGGGGCGTACTCGCCAAATCTGGCGAACCTGGTGGAAGCGGCGCACGTGATCACACCGGCGGATCTGGAAGAGACATACGGATACACCGGCGGACACATTTTCCACGGGGAACTGGCGCTGGACCAGATCTTCACGATGCGGCCGGTACTCGATTGGGCGCGGTACCAAGCGCCCGTAAAGGGGTTGTTCCTTTGCGGGAACGGAACGCATCCGGGGAATGGATTGACGGGGGCCAGCGGGGCGAATGCGGTGAAGGAGATTATTCACGAGTTGCGCTGAGTGGGAGAGAGATTCCTCGCTTTGAGACTCCGCTCGGAATGACTTTTTTGTTGGGGTGCTCCCGGTGTGTTGCGCGGTAATCATCCCGATTGAAGTTGGCGTTGGGATCCTTCGTCGTATCCGCCTTCGCACTTTACGCTCCGGGGACAGGTGCTCCTCAGGCTGACAAGCTGGTTGGTTTGGGTGCGGGAGAAAGCGGAAGGCGCTATTACAGAAGTTCCCTCGATGGAACGTACATCATGGTGACAATTCAATACAGGTGTGCGGATGGACGATGATTGACAGGGAGAAACTGAAAATCAAACGGCAGCGCGAAGAGATGCTGTTTATAGCGGAGCATCCGAGTTCGGCGAAGCTATATGAGCGCGCGCAGGATTCGCTGCTGGGCGGCGTGCCCATGAACTGGATGAAGAAGTGGGCAGGGCCGTATCCAGTGTTTGTGAAGCATGCGAAGGGCGCACACTTTACGTGCATGGATAGCCACGAATATGTGGATTTGTGTTTGGGCGACACGGGCGCGATGACGGGGCATTCGCCGGACGCAGTAGTGGAAGCGGTGGCTAAACGAGCGAAGGACGGAATTACGCTGATGTTGCCGACCGAGGATGCGCTATATGTGGGCGAGGACTTGAAGAAGCGGTTCGGGTTGCCGTACTGGCAATTCACGCTCACGGCAACGGACGCGAACCGGTTTTCGATCCGGATTGCACGAGAGATTACGCAGCGGCCGAAAGTCCTCGTATTTCACTACTGCTATCACGGGACGGTGGATGAATCGTTCGCGAGCCTGCACGACGGCCTGGTGGGACCGCGGCGGGGGAATATCGGACCCCCGGTGAATCCAGCAGAAACGACGCGGGTGGTGGAGTTCAACGACCTGAACGCACTCGAAGAAGCGCTCAGGCATCATGACGTGGCGTGCATCCTGGCCGAGCCGGCGATGACGAATGTGGGGATCATTCTGCCGGAAGAAGGCTACTGGAAGGCGGCCAGGGAATTGGCGCGACGGTACGGCGCGCTGCTAATTGCGGACGAAACGCACACGATTTGCGCCGGGCCGGGTGGATGCACGGCCGAGTGGCATCTGGAGCCGGACATGCTGGTGTTCGGGAAGACGATTGGGAGTGGAATTCCCGGCGCCGCGTACGGATGCACGGAAGAGGTGGCGCAGCGGATTGCGGCGCGGATTCAATTGGAGGATTGCGACGTGGGCGGGATCGGGGGAACGCTCGCGGGGAATGCGTTGTCACTCGCGGCGATGCGAGCGACGCTCGAGTATGTGCTAACGGCGAGGAACTTCGAGAAGATGGCCGCGCTGGCCGTGCGATTCAACGAAGGCGTGTCTTCCGCGATCAAGAATGGCGGACTCCCCTGGAATGTACAGCGATTGGGCTGTCGCGCAGAGTATACGTTCTCCGCGAAGTCACCGCGGAATGGCGGGGAATCGGCAGCGGCGGCCGATTTTGAGCTGGAGCGGTTCCTCCATTTATATGCGTTGAACCGGGGAGTCCTGCTCACGCCGTTTCACAACATGGCGCTGATGTGTCCGGAGACGACGGAGGGGGACATCGATCGGCACACAGTGATCTTTTCGCAGGCCGTGGCGGAGCTGACGAATCGACCTCGATCGGGTGTTAGAACTGGGATTTAGTAGGATTTACGGCTAGTTTGGCGACGGCGGATTTTAGGTCGGAGTAGGAGGAGTCCGTGAAGGAACCGTGCGTTTGCCAGAGGATGTCTCCGCCGGGGGCAGTGACGACGATATAGGGGTCGTCGGGCGCGGAGGTGGTGAAATTGACGGCTTTCTTCCATTCAGGTTCGTGATCGTAGAGAGGAACGAATCGGGAGTGCTGGGCGGCGGGCACATCCTTGCGCATACCATGAAGGATCATGCCGCGAACGAAGGAGGGGGCACTCTGAAGTTCGGCGAGTTGGTAGTAAGCAGTGTGGGGATCGGAGGTGTAGTCCGCGACCAGACGCATGGCCCAGCTGCCGCAGGCGTCTCCGCTCTTGTGAGAGAAGCCGATCAGCAGAATGAGAAGCTGGTGGCCGGTTGGCGGAGGGAGAATGACCTGGGAATCGTCCAAGGCCTTGGCGTTGACGGGCGGGATGGATTGCGCGGGAGTGGAAGCGGTGAGGAGCCCCAGCAGAAAAAAGGGCAGGAGGAATCTGAGCTTCATTGAACCTCGACAGAATCGAATGGTCGTGCCTCCTCTAGGATGCGGACGGTGGATGGATGTTATGCCTGAGGGAAGATGCTCGTTGCAGACCCGGAATTGCAGAAAGCAACAAGAGAGAGGCTTCTCGCTCCGCTCGAATGATGAGTGTCTGCGAAAGCCGCAGACAACGTCGGAATGACATAAGCCATGCATTCGCGGGGGACGCACAACCTCGACATAATGGAAATCCTGCGCGAACAGTTAGGGGCGCCGGCGATTGCTACCGCCCTGGCCTCGGGGAGCTCCACCCCCGCGGTTGTGGTTCTGCTCGAGCTGATCACCGCGCTCGCGGGAACCTGCATCATTCTGGAGCTGGCCCATGATGCCTCCACCGCTGCCGGATGACCCGAGAGAACCGGATGGCGGCTGATTCGGAGTAGTCTGGCCGGAGCCGCGCTGATCTCTAGCGCTGCCGTCGGGCCGATTGGCATTGTTGGTGTTCCCTGCGGAAGAACCGAGATTGCTCGAAGAACCAGCCGCACTGTTTCCGGATTTTTTGTTCTGCGCGTTTGTCTTCGCTTCGGATTCGGCGGTCGTAGGATCGACGGGATTCCAACTGCCGTTGTCCCATTTGCTCCAGTTTCCGCTGGAATCTTTTTTGTAGATGTTGCCGTCAGCTCCCGCGTAGACGTTATTATTGTTGGCGTCTTTGGCCACAAAGCCGCTATTGCCATTGGCGCCGGAGAAACCCACGCCCGCGCTGCCCTTCGAAGTCTGAAAAGAGCCGGTGGTGCCGTTGGCGTTCGAATAGTGTTGCGCTTCGGCCCAGTTACTGCCGTTGTTCACCACGGTGCTGCCCCACGAACTGTACTGATTGTGGCCTTGCGAAGTGGCCCAGGAAGTTCCAGTCCAAGGATTGTAACCGGAAGCGTAGGTGTGGCCGCCGTAGGCGTTCTGCGAGGTGTATGCGTGGCCGTACATGCCCGTGGCCGGGTTGTACCACGCGGCGCTGCCCACAGAACCGTACGGACCATACACAGACCGGCCCACGGCGTAGAAGCCGGTGTAAGGGTTATATACGGCGGCACAGCCGTAGGTATAGGGGTACGGATAGTAGATTGGATGCGGGCCCCAATAGACGTAGGGTGGATAGTAGTAGCCCGTGCCGTAGACAATCGTGGCACCGACGGCCATTCCCATGACAAACATCCCCATGTAGCCCGCGGAATAACTCATCTCGACGGTGGTGGGAGTGGGATTCGAGACGACAACATAGGTGACGTTGTAGACGGGGGAACTCGGAGGAATCGTGTAGATGACCCCAGGAACAGAATCGGCGGTTTTCCACGGGCCATTGGGAGTCGGTCCGACAAACCAGATGGCCTGATAACACAGATAGTAGGTGTCGCCGACGCGGAGCATTTTGTAAGGCGTGTTGAGGGCGTAAAACATTGTAGTGGATTCGATGGGAGCAAACTGGGGCTCGCCTGAATAGACCACCTTGACCTGCGATTCGGCCTGGGCGCGATTGACGATGGCAGTGGTAGGAACTTGGGCAAGGAGGACGGCGTCGCTGGCTTCCTGCGTGCCGGGAACGGAAGCCAAGACGACGGAGTAAGTCTGCTTCTTCGGGAGGCGAGAAAAGTCGGCGGGGAGTTCGTTACTCGCAAAGGTCCAGGGGCCCTGAAGACCGGCGGCGCGGAACCAGCGGCCGGAAAGGAGAACATAGATCTGATGGTCGGGAGTGTGAAGGAAAACGTTCGATTCGGTATTGGTGGCGTATTCGAGCGCCGTGCCCTGAATTTTGCCGTAGACGGGGGCGCCTTTGAACAGGAGTAATTCGGCGGGCGTTTCTGTGTAGAAGACTCTGGGAGCGGCAGACGCGGCTGGGGAAGGAGGAACGGCCTTTACGACGTCGTCCCAGTTTTGGCCTTTGGGGATTTTTCCAAAATCGGGAGGCAACTTGGCGGCCACCGTCCACGGACCTGCCAGGGCTTTGGAGGTGAGCCAGGTTTTTCCATTCAGAAGAAAATAGCCGGAATTGTCGAAGAATAGATCCCAGTTGGTATTCACGACATATTGAAGACCAGTGCCCGGCACCGGCGCGAGTACGGGCTTGCCTTCGACAAGAAGCAGGATCGAGGGGGACGTGCTGATGAAGATCGGCGGCGGCTGCGGGCTGGCAGGGATGGCCTGTACAGGAGCGTTGGCCTTTTCCACGCTGGCGATCATGCGATCCAGGCTGATGGTGAAGGTCATGGTAGGGTAGACCTGGCGGACGCGCTGTTGCATGGCGGCTTCCTGCGTTGTGTCGAGGGAAGGAAATCGCGAGCTGACGACTTCAATGTTGCGGACAAAAACTTTGCGGGAGTTGACGTCTGTGATGGTGTCAGCATGCCAGGAGATGACGCCGAGGATGGGCTTGTCTGCGCCGCTCTGAAGGATGGAAATGGCAGTATCGGCAATGAGGGAGCGATAGCCGCGCCAGCTTCTCACCTGGGGCTGATAGACGATAATGTGCGCGCCATTGCGGTCAAAGGTCTTCGGCCAGGGGGGAGGGTACGGCGCAGTCGCTGGAGTCGCGTGGATTGCAGGAGCGGGGACGGTCGACAGAACGAGACTCGACGCAAGGCAGAGGAAGAAGAGCATTTTGGCGGTTTTCACGAGCTTCACCTCATCGAATTAATGAGATTAGTTTGGACCGCGCAGGCCTTTCCTGAACCCGAACGAGAACTGAGACGGCATTCTTCGTTAAACCGGCAGGGGTTATTCGGTGGAGATAGCGCCGCGCCCCATTTGTTCGACCCGATTCTTCGAAGGGCCAGGCGGATAAAATGCCTTCCAAAACGCCCGAGATTATATAACCGAAGTGGGACAGCGTCAGGAGAAAAAGGCTTTCCCGCGCGAGCAGGGAGGAAGGGGGGTGCGCCGGAATGCAGGTGCGGCCGCATCCAATAGGAATCAATGGGGGGAGGAATCCATGGCCAACGGGCAGATCGAAAATGTATCGGATACAGCCTTCTGGGTGGCGCACTACCGGGGGGTCGAAACCAAGCGTGTCGACGCCCTGTTCCGCGATCCCCTTGCGAGTGTTCTTGCGGGGGAGCAGGGGAAGAAGATTGCACAGGCGATGCCCATGCGTTTTATGACGGAATGGGTGGTTGCGATCCGCACTTGCATCATCGACACGTTTGTGCATGACGCAATCGGGGAAGGGGTGGAGACCGTGGTGAATTTGGGGGCTGGACTGGACACCCGGCCGTACCGGATGGATTTGCCGGAAACTCTGTTGTGGATCGAAGCGGATTATCCGCAAATGATCGAGTACAAGCGGAGCCGGCTTTCGAATGAGACTCCGCGATGCAAATTGGAGCGAGTGTCAGTGGACCTGGGAAAAGTGGAGGAGCGCGAGAAGCTGTTTGCGGACATCGCCGCGCGAGGGAGGACGGTGCTGGTTCTGACGGAGGGGGTGATTCCGTATTTGAGCGTGGAAGATGTCGCGTCGCTAGCGGATGACTTGCGAAAGATGCCGTGCGTGAACTACTGGATTCTGGACTATCTCTCCCCCGTAGCGATGCGGTTCCGGGAAAGAGGCGGGATCACGAAGAAGACGCAGAATGCTCCTTTCAAATTCAAACCGACGGATTGGTTTGCGTTTTTCAGGGGACACGGCTGGAAAGTGAAGGAGATGCGATATCTTGCTGAGGAAGGAGAGCGGCGGAAGAGGGCAGTGCGGCTGCCGGCGATGATGAGGATGATTCGGCGGATTCGGTTGCTCTTCGCCTCCAAAGAGAGGCGAGAGGCGCTAAAGAAGTTGGCGGGGTACGTTTTGCTGGAGCCTGTAGCCGTGGGCGGTCGTCGATAAATCTCCCAGGATTTGGTGTGAGGGTGTGGTGTTCGCAGGGCGCGAGGTGCGGTGGTATGCTCGTGCTCTGTTTGCGGCTATTGTGCGAGAGAGGAACCATGAGCGGGGAGATGAAACCGCGGCTGGAGATTACGGACCGTCACGGCAACCGGATTCTGGAGGCGCGCGCGCACACGCCGGCGGAGACGATCGCCGTGCTGGCCGGGCGTCCCCTGGCGAAGAACCACGGCACATCGCTGAATCTCGATTGGGTGGAGAAGGTGCGCGTGAACAAGAGCGCGGTGGAGCGGCGCGCGGCGACTCTGGTGACGCGGCGCACGGTGAAAAAAGACTGGCAGATTGCGTGGCTGTTGCGTGCGATTACATGCATGGACTTGACTGCGCTTTCGGGCGACGACACGGAGGAGCGAGTGAAGAGGCTCTGCGCGAAGGCGAGAAGCCCGATCCAGCAGGAGTTGGTAGAGAAATTGGGAATTGAAGAGCTGCACATTCAGGTGGGGGCGGTGTGCGTATACCACCTGTTTGTGGAGACCGCCGTTAAGGCTCTGGAAGGGACGACGATTCCCGTGGCGGCGGTGTCGACGGGATTTCCGGCGGGGTTGAATCCGTTTGAGGAGAGATTGGCGGAGATTCGTCGGTCGGTGGATGCGGGGGCGCAGGAAATTGACGTGGTGATCACGCGCGCGCACGTATTCGGAGCCCAATGGCAGCGGCTGTATGACGAGATCGTGGCGTTCAAGGACGCGTGCGGCCCCGCGCACCTGAAGGTGATTCTGGGGACCGGCGACCTGGTGACGCTGCGGAATGTGGCGAAAGCGAGCCTGGTGGCGATGATGGCCGGCGCGGATTTCATCAAGACGTCCACGGGAAAGGAAACGGTGAATGCGACCCTGCCCGTGGGCCTGGTGATGACACGAGCAATTCGCGAGTATGCGGAAGAGACGGAGATGGCAGTGGGCTTTAAGCCGGCGGGGGGAATCCGAACGGCCAAGCAGTCGGTCGAATGGCTAATGCTGATGAAGGAAGAGTTAGGAAATAGCTGGCTGGACACGAGGCTGTTCCGGCTGGGAGCGAGCAGCATGCTTGGCGACATTGAGAGGCAGTTGGAATTTCATGCGACCGGGCGGTACTCGGCGGAGTACAGGCATCCGATTGGGTGAAGAGAGAATGGCGAGTGGTTCATGGAGGCTGGCGAGCGACAGAAAGGAACGGAAGAAGAAAAGCAAAGAGGCCAAAGAGCTAAAGAATTTAAGAGTGCAAGAGTAAGGCCCGGTTTGAGGGGGCGGAGGAGTTTCGGATGGCGAAGAAGGCGAGCGCGCGAGATGCGCAAGTAATTCTGCAACTTTATGATTTGCGCCGCGAGCCGGAATTGCGAAAGGCGAGAAACTGGTGGCTGTTGGAATTCTGGCCGAATAGCGCAGACGATTTCATGAACGTGGCTCTGGCTCCGGGTACGCAAGAAAACAACTGGCTGCGACAGGGTGCGAGCTACTGGGGGATGGCCGCTGCGCTGGTGCTGCAGGGCGCGTTAAGTGAGGAGTTGTTTCTGCGGCCGGCAAACAGTGGAGAGATGTTTGTGATGTTCGCGAAACTCCAGCCGTTTATGGAGGAGTTGCGTGAGAAATCAGGCGACCCGGAGGCGTTTGCAGACGTGGAGAAGTTAGCGCTAAGCACGAAATGGGGACGGGAGCGCGTTAAGTTTTTGGCGCAGAGGATGGAGATTTGGAAGGAAAAGATGGGAAGAAAGTCTAAGAAGGAACAAGAGACCAACGCCGAGAGGCAAAGCACGCCGACAGGCGCAGAGTTGTAAGAGCGAAGAGAAGTTCACCGCAGCGAGCGCGGAGGGCACGGAGAAGAGATGAGCGTTGTGGAGAAATTCAAGTCGATGGAATATGGGCCGGCGCCCGAGGATCCGAAGGAGTCGGTGCGGTGGCTCGAGATTCACAAGAGGAAGTTTGGCCATTTTATTGGCGGTGCGTGGAAAGCTCCGGCGGAGGGGGAGTATTTTGAGACTGCCGACCCTTCGACGGGCGAAAAGATTGCCGACGTGGGGCAGGGCAGTGCCGCCGACGTAGACCTGGCGGTGAAGGCGGCGCGCTCAGCGCTGAAGGGTTGGCAGGCACTGACGGGACATGAGCGGGCGAAATTCCTTTATGCGCTGGCGCGCCACGTGCAGAAGCATTCGCGGCGGCTAGCGGTGCTAGAGACGATCGACAACGGAAAGCCGATCCGCGAGAGCCGAGACATCGATATTCCCTTGGTGGCGCGCCATTTTTATTACCACGCGGGATGGGCACAACTCGTCGAGCGGGAATTCCCGGGTTACCAAGCTTGTGGCGTAGTGGGGCAAATCATCCCATGGAATTTTCCGTTGTTGATGCTGGCATGGAAAATTGCGCCGGCTCTGGCTACGGGTAACACCGTGGTGTTGAAGCCCGCGGAATACACCCCGCTCACAGCCCTCGCATTCGCGGAGATTTGTAATGAAGTGGGCTTGCCAAGGGGCGTGGTGAATATTGTTACCGGTGATGGTTCGACTGGCGAGGCGCTGGTGAGGCATCAGGACGTCGACAAGATTGCATTTACGGGTTCGACCGAGGTCGGGAGAGCGATTCGAAAAGCGACGGCGGCAACGCACAAGAAACTGTCGCTCGAACTGGGCGGCAAATCGCCGTTTGTGATTTTTGAAGACGCGGACCTGGATGGAGCGGTGGAAGGACTGGTGGACGGAATCTGGTTCAACCAGGGGCAGGTTTGTTGCGCGGGCTCTAGGTTGTTGGTCCAGGAAAGTGTTGCGGAGAAACTGACGAAGAAATTGCAGGCGCGGATGGGCGCGCTGCGAATTGGCGCGCCGCTCGACAAAGCGATCGATATCGGGGCTATCGTGGCGCGTGTGCAGCTGGAGCGAATCGATCGTCTGGTGAAGCAAGGAGTGGCGGAAGGCGCAACGTGCTGGCAACCAGAAGTGGTAATGCCCGGGAGAGGCCTGTATTACAAGCCGACACTGTTGAGTAACGTGCATCCGACATCGATCGTGGCGCAGCAGGAAATTTTCGGTCCGGTGCTGGCAGCGATGACCTTCCGAACGCCGAAAGAAGCAGTGGAGCTGGCGAACAATACAGCCTACGGACTGGCGGCGAGCGTCTGGAGCGAAAGCATCAACGTGGCGTTGCAGACGGCGTCGCAGATCAAGGCCGGCGTCGTTTGGGTGAACAGCACCAACCTGTTTGACGCGGCCTGCGGGTTTGGCGGGTATCGCGAGAGTGGCTACGGGCGTGAAGGGGGAAAAGAAGGATTGCGGGAGTATCTTGAGCCCGCGTGGTTCCGGAAGGCGCCCGGTCTCCACAACGGCGGCTTGGGGAAACACGTCGACGAGGCGGAGGTGGCGATTCCAAGCGTGGATCGCACTGTGAAGCTCTACATTGGCGGAAAACAGGTGAGGCCCGATTCCGGCTATAGCGTGGAGGTGCGCGCGAAAAACGGAGAGCTACTCGGGGAATCGCCACTGGGTAACCGGAAAGACATTCGAAACGCCGTGGAAGCGGCGCGGAAGGCGGGTTCCTGGGCGCGCACCACGGCGCACAATCGTGCTCAGGTGCTGTATTACATTGGGGAAAACCTGTCCCAGCGCGCCTCGGAAATTACCGGACGTCTTGCGGGAGCAGTAGGGAAGAAACAGGCCGCGCTCGAAGTGAAACTCAGCGTCGAGCGGCTGTTTTCCTATGCGGGATGGGCGGATAAGTTCGATGGCGCCGTGCACAGTCCGCCGTTCCAAAATATTTCGATCGCGATGAATGAAGCGCTGGGGACCGCAGGCGTGATCTGTCCCACGGAAGCTCCCCTTCTGGGGTTTTTCTCGCTTGTGCTACCACTGATATCAGCCGGGAATGCGGTAGTGGCCGTGCCGTCGGAAAAATACCCCTTGATTACGGGAGACCTCTATCAGGTTTTTGCGACGAGTGATTTGCCGGGCGGAGTCGTGAATCTGGTAACGGGGCGCATGAGCGAATTGCTGAAGGTTTTGGCGGAGCATGACGATCTGGACGCGATCTGGTGCTACGGAGACTCGGAGGCTTGCACAGCAGCAAAGGCGCTTTCGACGGGGAATCTGAAACAGGTGTGGACGAATGAAGGTCGCAAGATCGATTTCTTTGACGGAGAGCAGGGAGAAGGCCCGTGGTATTTGGAGCATGCGTATCAGGTGAAGAATATTTGGGTGCCGTACGGGGAGTAAGAGCGGATAGGTGAAAGAGTGGGAAAGCTGAAGAAAACAACTCTGGCACAAAAGGCTGCGCGATAGAGAAGAATTAAGGGGGTAACAAAAGCCACCCCCCTTGGTTTCGGTAGCGCTGGAATCCTGAAGCAGCACCCTGGCGAAACCACCGCTAGTGCCAATTCGCCGGAATGTTAAACGGAAAATAAGGATCGAGGGGCAAAGCTGAACCGATTTAGGTAAATTGGCCTGTCCACCGAACCTCAGAGGCCAGGTTGGCGCTGGTTCCAAAGTCCACAATGATGCGAATATGGATACCTATTTTTGACGGAAGGGAAGCCTTATGGGCAAACCGTTAACCATCGAAGATGTGCGCCTCGAGGAGTCCAGGCAACGGAAGAAGCATTGGAAACGATGGGGGCCGTATCTCTCCGAGAGGCAGTGGGGTACGGTGCGTGAGGATTACAGCGCGGACGGGAACGCTTGGGAGTACTTTCCGTTTGAACACGCACACGCCCGGACGTACCGGTGGGGTGAAGACGGCTTGGGAGGAATCTGCGATCGGCATCAGGTGGTTTGCTTTGCTCTGGCTTTGTGGAATGGGAAGGACGCCATCCTGAAGGAAAGGCTCTTCGGTCTGACGGGAAATCAGGGAAATCACGGCGAGGACGTGAAGGAGCAGTATTTTTACCTCGATTCAACGCCGACGCACAGCTACATGAAAATGCTGTACAAGTATCCGCAAACAGAATTCCCCTACCAGAGGCTGGCTGAAGAGAACCGGAAGAGAGGGAAGACAGAGCCGGAATTTGAGTTGATGGATACCGGGATATTCAAGGAATGCCGGTACTTTGATGTCTTTCTCGAGTATGCGAAGAGCGACTCCGAGGATATCCTCGTCAGAATCACCGCCCACAACCGAGGACCCGAGGCAGCCGATTTGCATGTGCTGCCGACGCTCTGGTTCCGGAATACATGGTCATGGGGCAAGGACCTGCGAAGGCCGACCGCGCAGCGGGCTTGTGAAATATCAGAAGGGGTATGCGCGGAGATTGACCATTGGCAATACGGAAAGCGATGGCTGCTGGCTGCGGGGAAGCCAGAGACGCTCTTTACGGAGAATGAAACCAATTACGTAAAGCTGTTCCAGTACCGCGAGCGCGTGCCGTATGTCAAAGACGCCTTTCACGAATATGTGATCCACGGAAATAAACAGGCCGTGAACCCGGCGCAGAGCGGAACGAAGATGGCTGCGTATTATGCGATGCACCTCGAACCGGGCGCGTCTTCGACCATCAAGCTGAGGCTCACCGACCTGGACCCGCGAGGGTCGATGGATCCGGAACTTCCTTGGGCGGGAAGCAGCACGGCGCCGGGTCAATTCAAGGCCGGCTCGGCGGGCTTGGCTCCCGGTGATTTCCACGAGGGATTTGATTCGGTATTCCGGCAAAGGATCGAGGAAGCCGACGAGTTTTATGATTCACGGATCCCAAAACATCTTTCAGCGGATGCTCGGCTGGTGATGAGGCAGGCCTATTCCGGAATGCTGTGGTCGAAGCAGTTTTATCACTACGCCGTGGAACAGTGGCTCGACGGGGATCCGGTGGGGCCTGAGCCACCGGCATCGCGCTGGCTCGGGCGAAACAAGGAATGGACTCACCTTTACAACGACGATGTGCTCTCCATGCCGGATAAGTGGGAGTATCCGTGGTATGCGGCGTGGGACCTGGCCTTTCACTGCATTCCGCTGGCGATTGTGGACGCGGACTTCGCCAAGGAGCAGCTGATCCTCTTGCTGCGCGAGTGGTACATGCACCCGAACGGACAGTTGCCGGCGTATGAGTGGGCATTCGGTGACGTAAATCCGCCGGTACATGCCTGGGCAGCGTGGCGCGTGTATAAGATCGACCGCCGCATGCGAGGGGTGGCGGACCGGGAGTTCCTGGAGCGGGTGTTCCACAAGCTGCTACTGAACTTCACGTGGTGGGTGAACCGGAAGGATCCCGAGGGACACAACATTTTTCAGGGCGGATTTCTCGGGCTGGACAACATTGGAGTCTTTGACCGCTCGGCGCCGCTACCGACCGGCGGGCATCTGGAACAGTCCGACGGGACAAGCTGGATGGGCATGTACTGCCTGAACATGCTGGCCATCGCGCTGGAATTGGCGAAGGACGATATGGCCTATGAGGACGTGGCCAGCAAATTCTTCGAACACTTCGTGCACATTGCGCACGCTATGAACGATATTGGAAGCCACGGAAGATCGTTGTGGGACGACGAAGACGGTTTCTACTATGACTTGCTGCATTTGCCGAACGGCGAAGATCATTTCATGAAGATCCGGTCGACGGTCGGTCTGATCCCGCTGTTTGCCGTCGAAACGCTGGAACCGGAAGTGGTGGACCGCTTGCCGGGATTCAAGAGGCGAATGCAGTGGTTCATCGACAATCACGAGGACGTGCCCGAACACATCGAAATGACACAACGCTCGCCAAGAGGTGTGCGGCGTTTGCTTTCACTGGCCAATCGAAAGCAGTTGAAGCGCGTTCTGAAACGGATGCTCGACGAGACCGAATTCTTCTCGCCGCACGGGATCCGTGCCCTTTCGCGCTACCACCTTGATCATCCGTACGAGGTGCAGGTCAACGACCACGTTAGCCGGGTGGACTACGAACCTGCGGAGTCGACATCGGGGCTCTTCGGAGGTAATTCGAATTGGCGGGGACCAGTGTGGTTTCCGATGAACTACCTGCTGATCGAATCGCTGCAGAAGTTTCATCACTACTACGGCGAGGATTTCCGAATCGAGTGCCCGACGTATTCGAAGAAGGAGATGGACTTATGGGAAGTCTCCGCGGAGATCTCCCGGCGGCTGACAAGGCTGTTTCTGCGCGACAAAAGTGGCCGCAGGCCATTCACGGGCAGCAACGATTTATTCAACAAGGATCCACACTGGCGTGACCTGATCCTCTTCTACGAGTACTTTAATGGCGACAACGGAGCCGGCCTGGGAGCCAGTCATCAGACGGGCTGGACGGGGCTCGTGGCGAAACTGTTGGAGCAGAGTGGAGAGTAACATGTCGTTGCTGGCGGAGGTGCAATTCGGGAGGGAGGTCTGCGGTGAACTGCAAATTGCAGAGGCACGGGAGTGGCTGGTGACCAACGGGCTCGGCGGCTACGCCAGCGGCACGGTAGCAGGCACAACGACGAGGAGATACCACGGTCTGCTGGTGGCGGCACTGCAGCCGCCGGCGAGGCGGACAGTGTTGGTCAACGGCATCGATGAGTCGTTGCGGTACCTGGGGAACAGCTTTTCATTGGGCACGAACCGGTGGAAGAGCGGGTTCGTTTCCCCGAACGGATACCTGCAAATCGAGAATTTCCACCTAGAAGGATCGAAGCCGGTTTGGCGTTATGCGGTCGGAGACGCGCTGCTGGAAAAACGCGTGTGGATGAAGCAGGGCGAAAACACCACCTACGTGAGATATAGCCTGGTGCGGGGAAGAGCTCCGATTGAGTTGGACGCCAAAATGTTGGTGAACAACCGCGACTTTCACCAGACCACGCAAAGTCCAGACTGGACAGCGCGAGTCGATGCGGTGAATCGCGGATTGAAGGTAGAGGCATTCGAAGGCGCGACGCCGTTCTATTTGAAAAGTGCCACAGGAACCTGGACGGCGCGAAACGAATGGTATCGCAGCTACTATCTGCCAGCGGAACACGAGCGCGGTTTGGATGATGAGGAAGACAGGTTGTATGCGGGGCAGTTGCATTGCCAGCTCCAGACAGGCGAGAGTGTGACCATTGTGTTGAGCACAGAAGGAGGTGTCTCTCTGGACGGGGAAGACGCACTCAGCGAGCGATCCAATTACGAGGTGAGACTGTTTCAGAGCTGGCAGACCCACCGGGCTCGATCGTGCGCCAGGGCGGCCGACGACGAACCCAGTTGGCTCTGGCAACTGGTATTGGCAGCGGATCAGTTTCTCGCGCGCCGGGGCTCGCCGGACCAGGAGAAAGAGTGGGGCGTCATCGCAGGTTACCCGTGGTTCAGCAGCTGGGGACGGGATACGATGGTCGCCTTACCGGGCTTGACACTGGCGATGGGCCGGCCGGAGATTGCGCGAAGGATTCTGCTTTCGCTCACTAAGTACGTCGACGGAGGCATGCTGCCCAACAGCTTTTCGGACCTGGGAGACACGCCGAACTACAACACCGCAGACGCGACACTGTGGCTCTTTGAAGCGCTACGCCAATATTTTGCCGCAACGCAGGATCGGGAGATTCTGGAGGAGTTGTATCCCGCGCTTGCGGCGATCATCGACGCGCACGTGAATGGTACACGATACAACATCAAAGTAGATCCGACGGACGCGCTGTTGTATGCGGGAAGCCCGCAATTACAAGTCACGTGGATGGACGCGAAGGTCGGCGATTGGGTGGTGACCCCACGAGCGGGAAAAGCAGCCGAGATCAATGCACTGTGGATCAATTCTCTGCAAACCATGGCGGGATTCGCGCAGTTGTTGGGGCGGCCCGGTGAGGGTTACGAAAGGCTGGAAGAGAAGGCCACCCGGAACTTTCAGAGGTTCTGGAATGCCGAGCGGCAGTGCTGCTATGACGTAATCGACACGCCCGCCGGCGGGAATGACGCCGCCCTAAGGCCAAATCAGATTTTCGCCGTTTCCCTTCCGGTGAGCCCACTTTCGCACATGCAGCAAAGGGCGGTGGTGGACATCGTCGCAGAACAACTGCTGACGTCGCACGGATTGCGAAGCCTGGGACCGTTTGAGCCCGGGTATAAAGGGGAATATGGAGGAAACACGCGAGAACGCGATTCCGCCTATCATCAAGGGACAGTGTGGGGATGGCTGCTCGGTCCCTTTGCGCTTGCGCACTACCGGGTTTATAAGGATGCCGCCCTGGCGCAGAGTTTTCTCGAACCCTTGGGCCTGACCATCAGCAGCGGAGGGTTGGGGACGCTCGGTGAGATTTTCTCCGGCGATGCGCCGTTTGCGCCGGCCGGGGCGATTGCTCAGGCGTGGACCGTGGGGGAAGTAATTCGCGCGTGGCAAGCGCTGAGCGCGGCAATGGCTCCGGCTGATGCGGCCGTGATCCCGCCGCTCTACTCCAGCCGCGGGGCAGGTTCGTAGAGTTCGATCAGGATCTTGCCGGCTGAGGGAGCCGAGAGCAGAAAAAAATTGATACGGGTGCCGTCGGCGCCCGGCCGAGCGGCGGGATAGACGGGCTGCACCGAGAACTTCTGCTGGACGATTTGCGTTGCGCGATCGACGTCCTTGCAGCGAAATTCCACCTGTTGCACACCTTCCCCAAACTTGTGCAGGTATTTCGCAATGGCCCCGCTGCCGGCTGGGTCCTTAGAAGTCAGAACATCCATCGAGAGTCCCCCGGGCAAGTGAAGCTCAAATTCACATGCGTCCTGGTCGGGCGGAACTTCCGCGAGGCGCGGCAGGCCGCAGGCTTCGCGAATTTTCTCGAAGCGCGCGGGAGAAACCGCGAGGCCTACGGTTATATGGGGGTTGCCGCCCTCAAGGAGAGAAAACAGCTCAGAGTCATCCCACCAGGGGAAGACGGCGTCCCGCGCGAGTGCACGGCCGAGGTGGTGAATCTCGGTGGCGGACGCCATGCGAACTTCGGGATCGTTGGAACTCATGCCACTGATGGCGCGTTGCAATGTGTCGTTCATGGTTGTGCCCATGTCTGTCCGATATTGTGCCCCAAAATCGATGCTACACGCGGACGACGGCAGCACCCTGCCGGGGTCCTGCCCACAGAGAAACGAGAGTGGCCAGCATCAGAATACCCCCAACAACAGCCAAGGAAACAAGGACGGAGATATGTAACCACGGTTCGGCCACCATTTTCACGCCAATGAACATGAGCACCAAGGCGAGGCCGTATCCAAGATAGCGCAAATACTGGAGCAAGTCCGCCAGGAGGAAATACAGGGCCCGAAGACCGAGGATGGCGAAAACGTTGGACGAGTACACGATGAAGGGGTCGCGGGTAATGCCGAAGATGGCGGGAATGGAGTCGACGGCGAAGGTGACATCGGTAATCTCGATGACGATCAGGACCAGAAAGAGAGGAGTGGCAAAGATCTGGCCGGAGTGACGGACAAAGAAGCTGGCGCCGTTGTATTCCTTAGTCACGCGCAGATGAGTACTGGCAAAGCGAAAGATGGGATTTCGCTCATAGTGGACTTCTTTGCCGTGCTTCCAGAGCATGTGCAGTCCGGCATAAACAAGGAAGACGCCGAAGGCCGGAAGTATCCAGTGGAACCTTGCGATGAGCGCGGCACCGGCGGCGATCATAAGGCCCCGCATCACGAGTGCGCCGAGAATTCCCCACTCGAGAACGCGGTGCTGGACATTCTCGTCCACTTGAAATGTGCGGAAAAGGACTAGAAAAACGAAAAGATTGTCGACGCTCAGGGCCTTCTCGATAACGTAGCCTGTGAAATATTCCAATCCACGCTGCGTCCCGTACCAATGCCAGACGAAAAAGCCGAAAGCCAGAGCGAGAGCAATCCAAACCGCACTCCAGAAGGCGGCTTCGCGGATTTTGATTTTATGAGGTCTGCGATGGAAAACGCCGAGGTCTAAAGTGAGTGCCAGAAGCACGAAAAGGTTGAAAGAGAGCCAGAGCAGGGGTGTCCCCATGACGGACAAGGATAACGTAAGTCGGGGTCAGGCCCAACGCGAGATGGTCGGAACAGGGAAAGAGGACCAAGAGCAGCGCGATGGAGAGGAGGTCCGCACCGCTAGGACTTCCGATCTCTTTCGCAAAGGAACGAGCGTACGGGGAGCGACGGGAGTAATCAAGGGGAGGCGAGTCTTCGGTTGTCGGTGGCGTTGAGGTTGCTAAGGTCGACGCGCGTGGCTTGGCCGGGTTGGATGGAGACAGGAACGTCCCAGGCGAGGCGGCGATCACCGGAGGTGGCTTCATTGCCAAGCGAGCTGACCCAGTAGTTGCCGGTGGGAAGGCCGCTGATGAAAGCGTGGCCATCGAGGTCGGTTTGGGTTTTCGCGGCGAGGTATTTGACTTGAGCTGTGTCCGGTGCCTGCTGGGCGACTTTGCGGCGATGCTCCGCATGGAGGTTATCCCAGTTGGTTTTGGGATTGACGCCGGAGAGTTCCAGCTCGATGCCCTGAACCGTGGCGGGATTGGTTTCAATGAATTTTCGAGTGGCGGCGAGAAATTCCTGCTTCTGCTTTTGGTAGCGTTCGGGATTGGACTCCTTGTCCGATTCACGATACTTGGGTAAGGGAAAGCCCTTGGTGACGCCGCCCGAATTAGAACGCTCATACGCGGCAAAAAATTCCGGGACGTTCATGATGTCATTGACGGTGAGGAGCTTGTCGACATCCGGCGAAGTGAGGTCGACGATGTCGTGCGCCTTGATCCAGGACTTCAATTCTGGTGAGCATTTCAGGTTTTCGATAAACTGATCTCGGCTGGGCAGAGCGTCCGCGCCTTCGACTTCCTTTACGACCTCGGCATAGCTCTTCGTGAGGACGTAGAACGTGAATTGGCGGATCGGCTCCGGCTGCGCACCGGTGGGAGCCATGGTGGCGGTAAGAGCAAGAGAGCCTGTAGTTCCTTGCGAGACGAGCGAAGCGGAAAGACAAGAAAGGGCGACCAGCGCCAGAACAAAACGCAGAGAATGTCGCATGTGGGTCATCGTAGCAGATTGGATTTGCGCGTCAGTGAGAAAGGGAAGCAGGTTGTCCAATCGGGACAGGGCACGTTTCACAGAACACATGCGTGCTTTGTCCCTGCGCCCTTCGCCGCACCTGAGGGGGAGTCAAAAGGGCGCGCTTAGGATGACACCGGTCTCGCGGTGGAGGCGCCTCAGTAGAGCTGGAAACGGGTTTCGATGGTGACCCAGACAGGCACCGGATGCTTGCTGGCGTCTTGACCGGTAGAAAATCGCCAACCACGAACGGTTTCTACGGCACTCTCGTCTAGGCCCATGCCGAGACCTTGAGCGACATGAATACGCATGGCGCGGCCATCGGCGCCGACAAGAACCTGCAGGACAAGTTTCCCCTGCAACTTCACTTTCCGGGCTTCATCCGTGTAAAGCGGCTCCGGGCAGTAGATGCAAGTGACCGGGGAGACGGCGTTGTTGTATGGGCCGTGGTCATTACCGTCGCCAGCGCCGGTTCCGTTCCCGTCCCCCATCGTGTCACCGTCACCTTCTCCAAAACCGTGACCGCGTCCACGGCCGGCAGAGGCCATGTCGGACGTCATCCAGGGCAGACCGAGATGCGCCACGGTGGCCACGCTTACGGGTGCATCTGGGTCAAAGACGGCCGGTGGGGCAGGGAGAGCTGGCTGGTCGTTGTGGGTTAGTCGCGGGGGAACGAGAGGCATGGAAGAGCCAGGCGCGAGATAGCCGAAGCGCGCCGGCTGCGTGTCCCGACCGCCACCACTTCCGTCGCTGCCGAGCGAGGGCGGGCCAATGGAATCTGCCCGCCGCGGAGGGACGTAGGCGAGCAGCTTTTTGCCGAGGCTCACAGGAATCGGCCGATGGAGAGGACTAGAACTAGGAGTCGAAGCGATGGCGAGGAAAAAAGCTGTCAGAATCACGATGTGGACACCAGCGGAAAAGGTCTGCGCTCCACCGTTTTGTGTTGAGTGATCAACGGATTCGAAATGAAGAGGCGCGCCATTTGCAGATGAGGACTGGAGTTTTGCATCCTGAAAGGCGAGACCAAGATTTTCAGTGACGCGAAAGAGCCAGGGCTGCGAGTCGTCGTGCGAATCGTGGGGAGAGCTAAGAGGGAGAATAGGCATGGGTCCTCCGTGGTGCGCGAGTCTGAAAGTTGAGAATTCAGAGCGCGAAGAGTGGTTGCCTATAGGTGCAAAATAGAACGGTCTGCCTTCGTGGGCCCAGGTTGGGCAGAAGGCGGGCCCCATAAAAACAGGATCGCCGGTTTAGTAAAGGCGGAAGTTGACTTCGAATGTGACGATGGTTGGAACGGGTTTGCCGGAGGCGCCGGTTGCCGCTTTACAGCGCCAGGTCTTTAGTGTGTTGAGAGTATTCTCGTCAAGTCCGAGGCCTGGGCTCTTGATGAGCCGCATATTGGAGAGATGGCCGTCGAGATTGACCACTGCTTCGACCAGCACGATGCCGGAATATTTTGCCTTGCGGGCTTCTTCCGAGTACGGTGGGTTCGGCATGTAGAAACAGCTGGGCATGCCCACGCCATTCACGCCTGCGTGGAATGCGCCGCCGCCTGTGCCGCCGCCTTCACCAGGACCGAGACCGCCACCGCTGCCACTGCCAATG
>Ga0187782_10000112_pt1 | contig 47255 bp, 39 predicted proteins | sample 0715_SJ02_MP15_2_FD_132454 | JGI IMG/M metagenome (GOLD analysis project Ga0187782, IMG submission 132454) | Tropical peat soil microbial communities from peatlands in Department of Meta, Colombia - 0715_SJ02_MP15_20_MG | ecosystem: Environmental > Terrestrial > Soil > Wetlands > Peat | place... | reverse complement strand
TTCTCCACAAAAATGAACTGATCCGGCTTCGGTTTCCAAAGCGCCGGCAAGTCGGCGTTCGTCAGCTTCTCCAAAATCTCTTTGAGTACATTCTTTTTCAACGTGTGCACCACGACGAGGCGCTCGCCCTTCTTTTCGTCGGGCACCGCGGTGACCGCCAGAACTTGCCCATCCGCTCCAGCCAGTTCTTGCAGTTTTTCTTCCAGCCGGATATGCGGCACCATTTCTCCGCCGATTTTGCTAAACCGGCTCAGCCTGTCGGTTATGCGCAGGAAACCATCCTCATCCACGGCGGCAATATCTCCCGTGTTATACCAACCGTCCTTCAAGACCTGCGCGGGTTTCTCTGGCTGATTCAGGTAGCCCATCATGACGTTCGGTCCTTTGACCAGCAGCAATCCCGGGGTGTCCACCGGCAAAGACTCACCAGTCTCGGGATTGACGATGCGAATGGCAATACCGGGTAGAGGGCGCCCGATGGTGCCGCGTTTCGCCCCCACCTGCCGAAAGTAGGCCGCGCGAAAATCGTACGTGTTCACCGCAACCACCGGAGAGCATTCCGTGCTGCCGTAGCCCTCCAACGGACGAATACCAAAGTGATCTTCAAAGGCCTGGGCGATGCGCTCGGGCAGTTTCTCCGCACCGGCCATCACAATCCGCAAGCTGCCAAACGCCTCCGGTGCAATCCGCCGGGTATACGTGTTCAAAAACGTCGGTGTGGAGAGCAGCATGGTCACCGAGTATTTGCTAACCAGCGCGCCAATCGCTTGCGCGTCCAGCGGGCTAACGTGAAAGACCACGCCCATCCCGGTCAGCGGCGGCAAGCACAACGTGCCAGTGAATCCGAACGAATGGAAGAAGGGAAGAATGCCCAAAATGCGATCTTCATCGGTGAGATGAAAGACCTGCTCGAGTTGCTCCACATTGGAAACCAGGTTGAAATGCGAGAGCACTACTCCTTTGGGTTCACCGGTCGAGCCGCTGGAGAAGATTACTGTGGCCGTGTCTTCCAGTGAAGCGGGAGAAGACAACCCTAAGAACCACTCGAGCAGCCGGGCTGGCAGCAACTTCGCCGCCAGCAGCGCTGCAATCTTCTCCGTGAACCTGGGATTCACCGCCAGATCTTCGGCATAGATCGTTTCTCCCGGGGGCTGCACCGGTGCTTTCTCCAGGAATTGGCGAGAGGTGACCACGGTTTTCAGATTGCATTGCCTGGCACAAGAAGCTATGGATTCATTCGAAGAGGTGTAATTCAGGTTGATGGGCACTTTACCAAGCAATAGCGCCGCCCAATTGACCAACGCTCCCGGTATCGACGGGGGCAGCAGGATTCCGACCATCTGCTGATCGCGCCACAACGCTCGCAGGCGCCGCGCCAGGAACATAGTTTTAACCAGCGCGCCGCCGAAGGTTAGCTTGGGAGTGCGTCCATCGGCCATGGCGAAGCGTCGCGGGTGCTTGCGGGCGGCTCGCACAAACGCGCGGGTCAGCGGTTTCATGTCGGGGCGACGCCGCTGAAACGCGTCCACCTCCAAGTCCTGCACCGCCTGGCGCAACTCAGGCGCTGTTGCGGTGGAAGGCAGCGGCGTCCCGAACGTGATGCGCACCGGGTAGGGAATCGTGCGCGGCCACTTCCATAGAAAATGCCCTTTGGAGAAGCTGAAGATCGAGCCCCATATCCCGTCGATATACACCGGAATGATGGGCACATCGATGCCTTTGACGATGCGCTCGAATCCGCGGCGAAACGACAGCATCTGCCCGATTCGGGTGATCTCGCCTTCCGGGAAAATGCAAACCACTTCGCCGTTACGCAACGCTTCGGAAGCCTCGCGCAAGGAGTGAATCATTTCGCGTGGCCCTTGGTCCGAGGCAATCGGAATGATGTTCAGTATTTTCGCAAATGGCTTGATTAGAGGATGGTCGTAAACCCCCTTAAACATCAGGAACCGGATTGGGCGCTCGGTGGACGCAATCAGCAGCACCGCATCCACCCAGGAGACGTGATTCGGCGTTAGCAACGCGCCGGCGTTCTTGGGAATGATTTCCTGCCCCTTGATGTCCAACCGGTACAGCGTGTGCGCCGCGATCCACAATAACAATCGCAGCAGCGAGTCGGGGAGCAACCAAAGCACGTAGACCAGAGCCGCCAGGGTGCCAAACGAAGCCCAAAAGAAAATTCCGGCGGGCCCCAGACTCAGATAGTGCTTGCAAACGTAATACGCGACTGAAGCCGCCAGGATGCCCACAAACGACAGCAGATTCGCACTGGCCAACACGCCGCCGCGATGCTGTTCCTCGGGCCGGTGTTGGAGCAGCGCGCTGATCGGCACGATGAAGAAGCCGCCGAAAAATCCCAGCACCGCCAACAAGGTCAATACGGTGTTGAACGACAAGCCGGGTGCTGCCAGCAGAAATCCAAACACCGTAATGCCTGTCGCCCCGAGTGGGATCAACCCGTATTCTATTCGGCCGCCCGACAAGTAGCCGGCAGCCAAGCTGCCCAGTCCTATGCCAATTGCGATCGCCGCTTGCAGCAAGCTGCCCCTTGTTGAGGGGACCTGCAAGACATCGTGGCCGTAAAACACAATGTCGAATTGCAGCAGCGCGGCAAGAAAAAAGAAATACGTGTTGCCGGCGACCGCCAGCCACAACACCCGGTCTTTTTTGATTCTCTCGCCGTGTTCCCACAGGTCTCCCAGAAAGTTGGCCTGGAATTTTTTGCCGGGATCGGCTGCGGGCACGCGGGTGATTCCCAGACTCGTGAGCAGCCCGACCACGGAGCACGCTAGAAAAAACACACCCGAGTATTCCTGGCGATTCCCGAACCACGCGGGAAGCTGCCCAGCCACCACCGTTCCGGCGATGGCCGCCAGGAACGTGCCTAGCTCGATGACTCCGTTGCCCCACGACAGCCGGTCTTCCGGCAAAATTTCCGGCAACAATCCATACTTCGAAGGTCCGAACAGCGCGCCTTGAGTACTCGCCAGAAAAAGCGCCGCCAGCAACATGGGCATGCTGTGAACGAAAAATCCGGCGATCGCGAACAGCATTACCCCAATTTCGAAAACCTTTGTTCCGATGGTCACGGAACGCTTGCTGAAACGATCGGCCAGGAAGCCGCCGGTCATGGAAAAGAAGATGAACGGCGCGGCAAACAGCGCGCCCACCAACAACGTGTCGTTTTCCTCTTGTCGCGGGGTCAGATTGGTTCCGATGATCAGGTAAAGGATCAGGAACTTCAGGCCGTTGTCGTTGAACGCACCCTGAAATTGCGTGGCGATCAAGCTCCAGAAACCGCGCCGCCAGGGTCGTGGGGCGTCACTCATGCCCAGAAGCTCCTCCCAATGAGGCGAAGGCGTGTTGCCAAATGGTCGCAGAGTTCGCGGCCAATGAGTACAAAAATCTGCAGCTTGTTTTGTCTTCGGTACTCGGCAACTGCGTAGATTCCTTGCAGCTAGGACGGTTCAGGGGTTTTTGACACTCGCACGCGAATCACTATTTTGTGCTGCTACGACACCATTGAAGCTAATCCTGCTTCGAACGGCCGACGCTGACTTCTATAGCTACATCCGGCCCGAATTGCTGCACGGATCGTACCAACAAGTGTGGGAATGCAGGGATCGAGCCGGCGATGAATGGAGCGCCGCAACTACCTGCTAACTTCGGCGCGTAAAAAAGCACAAGTTTCTGCACGATTCCAGCGTTCAGGGCGGTTCCATTCAGCCGAGGCCCGGCCTCCAGCAATACGCTCAGAATTTCCCGTTTTCCTAGTTCCTTCATCGCGAAATTCAAGTCAATTCTTCCGTCGCGCGTTTTGACCTGAATCAATTCAACTCCGGCGTCTTGCAATTTTCGAGCACCACGCGACTTTCCATTTGCCGCTGTAAACACAACCAAATCGTGGTGCGCGGTCCGGACCACGCGCGCTGCCGCCGAAAGCTGCAGCTTCGTGTCGAGAACCACCCGCACTAACGGACGCCCCCGGGGCAAGCCGCTGCGGTCGGTCAGCAGGGGGTCATCTTTCAGAATAGTCCCGATTCCAGTCAGCAGGGCGTCCGAGGCGTGGCGCATCCGATGGACTTCCGCGCGCGCTTCTTCACTGGTAATCCACCGGTGCTTTTTGCTTCGCCCGGATTGTGGTAACACCAGTTGCCCATCCAGCGTGAGCGCTGACTTCAGCGTAACAAACGGCTTATGCGTGGTTATCCAGTGAGCAAAAGCCTCATTCAGTTTTGCTGCTTCTTGTTCGAGCACCCCGCTTTCCACTTCAACGCCCGTATTGTGCAGAGTGCCAAAGCCGTTGCCGCGTGTCTTGGGGTTGGGATCCTCCATCGCCGCCACAACGCGCGACACTCCCGCGGCGATGATCGCTTCGGTGCAGGGCCCCGTCCGGCCCGTGTGGTTACAAGGTTCCAGCGTCACATACAGGGTCGCTCCGCGCGCCTTGTCGCCAGCCTGTTTGAGCGCGACGATTTCCGCATGGTCGCGATTGGCGTATTGATGGAAACCATCACCCACAATCGCCCCATCTTTCACCACCACGCAGCCCACGGTTGGATTCGGGCTCGCCAAGCCCACGCCTTTGCGGGCCAGATCCAGAGCGTGTTGCATGAAACGCCAATCGTGTGACGAAGTTGTGCTACTCATACGCGGTGCATTGAGAGTCCTACACATCCACCATACTTCAATTCCCAGCCAAACGTCAGTCGCCCCTGACTTGGAGATCCGCCGCACACTGCTTCTTCATGTTTTCATACGCTAAGGCTAGTCTGGTGGGTGGTGTGAAACTTAAAACTTAAAACTTAAAACTTAAAACTTAAAACTTAGTTCAGTTGAACAGCGAATCCGCATACGCCTGCGCGTCAAACGGCACCAAATCATTGATCTTCTCCCCCGTACCCACAAACCGGATGGGCAGACCCAATTCGCGCGAAATGGCCACTACAATTCCGCCTTTGGCCGTTCCGTCCAGTTTCGTCAGGATAATTCCGGTCACTCCTACGGTCGAGGTGAACTCCCGAGCCTGCGCTAAACCGTTTTGCCCTGTGGTGGCGTCCAGCACCAGCAAAACATCATGCGGCGCACCGGGAATCACTTTGGCCGCGGTCCGCTTCATCTTCTCAAGCTCGGTCATCAGATTGGATTTGGTGTGCAGGCGCCCGGCCGTGTCGACAATCACCGCATCGACGTGGCGAGCCTTCGCAGCGGTCATCGCGTCGAACACCACCGCCGCGGGATCCGCTCCGGATTTCTGTTTGATCACTTCCACTTCATTTCGCTGCGCCCAAATTTCCAGTTGCTCGATGGCCGCCGCGCGGAACGTATCCGCCGCGCAAAGCACAACGCTTCGTCCATTGTGCCGCAGCCGGTTGGCAAGCTTTCCGATGCTGGTGGTCTTGCCGGCGCCATTGACGCCTACAATGAAAATCACTCGCGGGTCAGTGCCGTTGGCCCCTCCCGCCAGATCCGGAGTGTTGCCATACACATGGAGCGCTCGAAACACATGGGCCTTGATCTCTTTCTTCAGTTGCTCGCCGTTGGAGAGGGCATGGCGCGCGATTTGCTCTTTCACCGAATCGAGAATTTCGCGGGTTGTCTTCACTCCCAAGTCGGCGGAGAGCAGCGCGGTCTCCACTTCTTTTAGCACCGAAGGATCAATCTGCCGCCCGCCTTTGGTGACATTGTCGAGCGTGTCGGCCAGAGCAGTCTTGGTCTTGCTGACCGAGTCTTTCAGTCGCTCGAGCAGGGTTGGTTCAGGTTTGCCAAATAGCGTGATCATAGAATTCCGAATCTATCGCACCGTCAATACAAAATTGTAGCAGATGGAACGAAGCGCGGATGCGCCTCCAGCGATTCACATTTGAACGGAGTTTGTGTTTACGGCGAGCGTTGAATGACCGGGAGTTTTCAGTTAAACGTGCACTTCTACCGCCGAAAGCCGCAGTTTGCCGGCTCGCACTGCGGACTCCAAAGCATTGACCACCACCTGGTCGAATTTCGATCCGGTCAGCGCCTTGATGCGGCCCAGCGCGTATTCCAAATCCATCGCCGACTGGTACGGACGATTGGTGGTCATCGCGTCCAAGGTATCGGCCACCGCGATGATTCGGGCCATCAGCGGAATTTGCGGCCCGGACAGTCCGTAAGGATAGCCACGGCCATCCAGATGCTCGTGATGCAATTCGATTCCAGGTAGCATGTCCTTCAATTGCGACACCGGCCGCATGATGTTGGCGCCCTTGGTCGTGTGGGTCTTCATGATTTCGAATTCTTCCGGGGTCAGCGAACCTGGCTTCTTCAACACCCGGTCGTCCACGCCGATTTTGCCCACGTCGTGAAGCAATGCGGAGATTTTCAATTTGTCCAGCTCTTCGGCAGTCAAACGCAACTCCTGCGCAACAATCGTCGAATATTTGGCCACCCGGCCGGAGTGACCGCGCGTGTATGGATCCTTTTCGTCGATCGCGGCGGCGAGCATGCGGATCGAGCCAATGAACAGCTCGCGATTTTCCTCCGCCGCTTCTTTCAGCCGCTCGATGTATTCTTCGATGTCGCTGGCCATCAAATTGAAGTTTTCGGCCAGTTCGCTGATTTCGGCGGCGCCCCGGACGGGTGTGCGCTGATGAAATTCGCCGCGGCTGATGGCTCGAGTGGACGCGGCCAGGATGCGGATCGGGCCGCTGATTCCCACGGCGAAGAAGTACCCGAACAGCACCGCCGTCAGCACCACTACGCTAACGAACGCCAGCGCCTGGCGGTTCAATTCCGTTACACCCGCGTCGGCGCGCGCTTCGTTGACACTGCGCTCGGCGATCACCGCCCAGTTCACCTCTGGGAAGGTGCTGTAGGTTCCCACCATTTCTACTTCGCGCTTTTTCTCTTTTTCGCTGAAGCGCACGGTTTCGGTATTGCGCAGTTCCCGCGGCAGCTGTTTGATTTGCCGGACTAGGTACGATTTCTCGCTCAAGTCTTCCCCGGGAACGAAGTGTTTGGTCTCCGGATGCGCCACGATATGTCCAAAATGGTCCACGATAAACACGGTTCGCCCGCGCACGCTGGCATCCTGGAGACGTCGCAGAATTGGATCCAAGGAAACCACCGCCGCCAGCATTCCCGTGAAATTGTTTTGCGCATCCGTCAGCGGCACGGAGATCACGAAAGCCGGACGATTGTCGGGAGCTAACGCCAAAGGATCACTGCGGAACGTGACCGACTGGACCGAGCTTACGAAGGCGCGCTGCAACGCCTTGGAAACGAACGGATCCTGCTCGGCTCGGAAATTGCCTTGCGATGCGCTGGTGCCTTTTCCATCGCGCCCCACCGCGGTCACATAAATGAACGTGTTCCGGTTGGAGTCGACGAAATTTTCCAGCAGCAGCGTCACCTTTGGCTGCGCCACGGGATCGGTTACATTGTCGACTAATCCCGTCAGCGTGAGGATCTGGCGCTGGCTGATCAACTGTTGGGTCAGGTTGGATTCGAAGAACTGCACTTCCTGCGCCAGCGAACGCGTCAATTCCGTTTGTTGCACGCGCTCCATGTCCACCAGTTTTTCCTGGCTCAACTCCAGCACCTGGCGATGATACAAGCCGATTGGCAGCGCGCTGACCAGCAGCAGCGCACCGAGCATAAGCCACAGGATGCGCACCCGGCCGGTTCGGAGGCGCGTCAACAGCGTTGAGAACGAAACCGCCATCGCAACACACAGATTTTACGGGAGTAATTTGCTCTCGACGGGCTGGTCAGAAGGACAGGCGACGCGCAAATGCCACTGGCACTAACGTACCAAAAACCCAAGCACTTAAATGCTATTCCCGTTTCAGTGGGCGCTCCATGATGGCGCGGATAGCGTCTCGTGGGGAATTTCCCAGACGCAAAATGCTGTGCACTTGCTCGGTAATCGGCAGTTCAATTCCCCGCTGTCGCGCCAAGCCCACCAACGCCTCGGTGGTGCCCACGCCCTCGGCCACCATGTTCATCTCGCCCAGAATCTCTGGCAAAGAACGCCCGCGTCCCAATTCAAATCCGACGTGCCGATTGCGGCTCAACTCGCCATGACAAGTCAGCACCAGGTCGCCTAGTCCCGCAAGCCCGCTCAGCGTTTCTGGCCGGCCTCCCAAGGCCACGACCAGGCGGGTCATTTCCGCAAGCCCTCGCGTGATCAGCGCCGCCAGCGAATTTGCTCCCAACCCCAGCCCCTGACACGCCCCTGCCGCGATAGCCATGACGTTCTTGGTTGCTCCCGCCAGCTCCACACCCAGCACATCGTCATTGGTATACAGCCGGAAGGTTGGTCCCGAGAACTCCTCCTGAACGAACGTGGCTAATCCGCGATCTCTGCTGGCTAGGACCACCGCCGTTGGATCGCCGCGCGCTGCTTCTAGCGCGAATGATGGCCCAGAGAGCACGGCAATTGAGGGAATAAAGTGCAGCGCGAACGCCTGCTCGATCACCTCGCTCATGCGCAAATGGGTGGCCAGTTCCAATCCCTTGGTCGCGCTCACGATTACAGTTTCTGGACTGAGGTACGGAACAGCCTTCAGGTAGACCTCGCGAGCATACGCCGAAGGCATGGCCCCGATCACGATCTGAGCGTTACGCAACGCTTCGGCAAGATCGTCGCCGGCGTCAACGCTTCCAGGAATCTGGATACCCGGCAAAAATGTGGGGTTATACCGATTCTCTTGAATCGCGCGCGCGATCTCAGGCTCCCGGGCCCACAAACGGATTTCGTGTTTGCGGCGGCTGTGCGCCAGCACCACCGAAAGCCCTGTTCCCCAGCTTCCACCGCCTAGAATGGCGATTCTGCTCATTCTTCGCCTTTCGATTTGCTCCACGAGAATTTTGGTTCCGTGCCGTCAAGCAGCCGTTGCAGGTTTGCGTCGTGTTTGTAGAACAGCAGCGCCGCGGCAAACAATGTTCCCAGCGTCACGACCAACGGCGGTGCGTGACCAGGCGCCCAAAGAAAGTACACCAGCAGCGGCATCGCCGCTGCCGCGGACAGGGAGCCGAGCGAAATGTAGCGCCAAAACGCCACTACCAACAGAAACACTACAACTGCCGCCAGAGTCGCCAGCGGGCACAGCGCGACGTACATCCCCAACGCTGTGGCCACTCCTTTTCCGCCTTTGAACTTCAACCACACCGGGAAACAGTGGCCCAGCAGCGCCCCAATGCCCGCGAAAATCATCGCGCTGGCCTCGTGTTCCGCACCTCGAGCGGCAATCAACACCGCTACCGCACCTTTCCCGGTATCGAACAGTAGCGTCAGCACTCCCGCAACGGGACCCGCCACGCGGGACACATTGGTCGCCCCAATATTGCCGCTGCCGTGTTGCCGCACGTCTTTGCCACCGAAAATTTTCGCGAAAATCAGACCAAACGGAATAGAGCCGAGCAGGTATGCTCCCAACACCAGGAGCAAAATGAAGGCCGCGGATCTGGGCATCGAACGCTATGTCTCCAGCAGGAACGGAAATGACTTTAACGTAGTGTACTCCGCTCCCGTCGGTTTCAGCTTGCTTTCGATCAAGTGGAAATCGCTGGCGGTCAGCCCGCCGAAACGGCGTGACGTGTTTTGCTTGATGCTCGCGGCCAGTTTTGCGGGCAAGCCAGGGGGCTCGAACCTTGCCAGCGTCAGATGCGGGGTGAACGGACGATTCTCCAGTGGGAAGCCGAGCGGCTGCATTTGCCGGTCGACATCCTTTGCCAACTCGCCCAGGTTCGCCGAGGCATTCATTCCGGCCCAAAATACGCGTGGCCGTCTTTCATTTGGAAAAAAACCCACGCCGCTGAAATCCAGCGTAACAGGCCGCGCATTCCGTATGGTTCCTAGCGAGCGCTCGACTTCAGGCAATTGCGCCGGGTCCGTGTGCCCCAGGAATTTCAGGGTCACGTGCAAATTCTCTCCACGCACCCATTTCACGTGCGGCGCAATGCCCCGCAGCTCCTGTATGAATGCTGTCAGCGCATCCCGAATCGCCGCTGGAATTTCGATAGCAATAAATAAACGCACCGGACATTCTCACGATTTCGAGGCCCGCTGCGGCTGCGCATCCCCGTACAAGAAATGCATACGCACCATATCCAATGCCAGTTGCGAAGCGTAGAAACGAATCGCTTCCCGGTCTCCCGGCAAATGTACCAGCTTTTCTTTGCTTCCCCCCGGGGCCGCCAGCGCAACGTGCACCGTGCCGACCGGCTTTTCTTCGCTGCCTCCCCCGGGTCCGGCAATCCCGGTGATTCCCACACCGAGGGTGCTCTTCACCGCTCGGCGGATTCCTGTCGCCAAGGCGATGGCGACTTCACCGCTTACAGCGCCCTTCGCCGCAATCAGCTCTTTCGGAACTTCTGCCCACGCGGTCTTCATCTCATTGCTGTAACATACCGCACCCCCCAGAAAATATGTAGAACTCCCGGGAATTCTGGTGAGCCGCTCGGCCAGCAGTCCCCCGGTGCAGCTTTCCGCCACGGCAATCGTAGCGCGATGGTCGATCAGCAATTGCGCCACAACCTGCTCCAGAGATGTGGCGGCGTGCGCGAAGATGCGGTCACCCAAAGCCAGTTCGAAACTCTGGACGATTTCATCCAGTATGTTGTTAGCCTGTGCCGGGTCGTCACTCCATTTTCGCAAATGGATCTGAATTTCGCCCGGAGTCGCCAGAATTGTTGTGCTTACGTCCCTGTAGCGGGTGTAGACCGGTTTGATGCGCTCCTCGACATGCGACTCGCCCAGACCGGTGCTGCGCAGCTCGCGATGAAACATGCGCACCCCGCTTGCTTGACGCTGCAGCCGCGGCAAAACCTGTTCCAAAAACAACGGCTTCAACTCCCGCGGTGGCCCCGGAAGCAGCGCCACCTTTCTGCCCTGGTCTTCCAGCCATAGTCCGGGCGCGGTTCCCCGTGGATTTTCCAGTACCTCCGCGCCTTCCGGGACCATGGCCTGACGTAGATTCACGCTGGGCATCTCGCGTTTGAAGCTGCGAAAGCGCGCCTCAATGGCGCGAACCACCTGCTCGTTTCGTTGTAGCTGCCGCCCCAGTAGTTCCGCGACCGTTTCCCGGGTCAGGTCATCCTCCGTTGGACCCAGGCCGCCGCTGGCGATGACCACCGGTACGCGATTCAGCGCGTCACGAAAGGCCTCCGCCAGCAGTTCCCGATCGTCGCCCACAATCGTCTTGCGCAAAACTTCAATGCCCAGCTTGTTCAGCTCCTCGGTGATGAACAGCGAATTGGTGTCGACGCGATCCGGCGTCAACAATTCCGAACCAACCGCAATGATTTCCGCTTTCATGCGCAATATTGTAGCTCAGCCCGGCGCGCAAAAAGATTGGGCGGGCTCTAGCAACTACCAGGTTTTCATGGATTTCTCAGAAGAGAAAAAAATCAGCAGAGCGATAGGCCGCGGACGCTCCAGTCCAAAGTGAACAGGGCATTGTTCGCCGCAAGAATGGCTCGTCCACTGGGCAGCAGTGCCATGCCCACCAGCGCCGGGCCACTCAACACATGCTCGGCGTGGCCTTGCGGTGTTATCCGTACCACTCCGCGCCGGCCCGCGTACGAAGCGGCGATGTACAAATTCAGGTCTTGATCGAAGGCCATGCCCTGGGGCCGTCCTAGCCCACGATAGAACACGTGCACTTCTCCGCCTTGCGTGATGCGGTACACGCGATCGTAGCTCGACGTGGTCGGCCCGGTAACATACAGCTCTCCACTAGGATGAAATGCCAAATGATACGCCGCGACAGAAGGCTCCAAGGTCGCGAACACAAAAATTTCCCGCTGCGGGCTGATCTTGAAAATGGTTCCGCTGCGATCCCCAACAAACAGATTGCCGCTGCGATCGAAGGCCAAGCCGGTCGCAATGCCCATCCCCTCGATCCAGTCTTCTGTTTGGCCGTTGGCGGAAACGCGGTGGATAGTGCCGTCGTGCCGGCAAGAGACAAACAAATCGCCGCCGGGACCTATGGCCAAACCAGTCGGATTGGTTAACGAGGTGACGTATGGTTTCACCGCGTAATTCGGCCCGATCTTATAGAGGGAAACCGGTACTCGCTGACCTCGTGGCCCGCTGAATGTCACATAAATGTTCCCCTGAGCGTCGACCGCGGGATTGGCCACAGGATGCAGATTGTCGGCGATCTGGTAGGCGATGGCGACCGGATATGGCTGGCTTTCATGCTTCGCGTTGACCACCTGAATCGTAGCGGCGGACACATTTTCCGGCACTCGGGCGATCAGCCGGTTACTACTCGCCAGCGCTAACGGCGCTTCCACTTCGCCGAACCGCACCACTGGCCGCGCACCCGGGCGCGAAATGAAACCGCTTCCGTAAATGGTAATCTCACCACCCGGCAGGGCCGCAGTCGGAGCGATTCGCTCAATGTGCGGGATTCCGTTTTTGTCGTGTGTGCTACCGAACCCGAACTTCATAACACATAAAAGTGTAGCGCGAGACGCAGACAAATGGCAGTGTACACCCCGGCCATCCAATCGTCGGCCATGATGCCCCACCCGCCCGAAAGCTTCTCCAGACGCCGGCACGGAAAGGGCTTGGCAATATCAAAAATGCGGAACAGCACGAATCCCGGCAGCAGATACTTCCAGTTCAACAGGCTCATGCCGGTGTACAGCGCGAACATGCTGGCGTCGGTCGCGTGCAGGAAAGTGGTTGGCGTGGTTATTGGTGCCAGCCCCAAAATCAGCGCCAGATGCACCCCTGAGACTTCATCGATTACCACATACTGCGGGTCTTTTACCCGCGCATACTCTGCCACGCGCGTGCTGCTGCGTGTTCCCAGGTACGCCAGCACGGCCCAAACTACGATGGAAGGCGCCAGCAGAATCAATGCGCCCAAGCGGCCGGAGAGCAGCGGCGCGTTGGCCCCGGTACTGACTTGGATTCCTTTGCCCAGCAGCACAAACCAAGTGTAGGGGTGCGAGATGATCGCCACGATCAGTCCAACCAACGAACCCCACGTACCCGGTCCTGGCTTCAGGTAACCCGCCCCTAAAGCTGTGGCTAGGGCATACGCGAAGCGCGGTTTTTGGTGGACTTCAGTGGCGGGCTCCTCAATGGATGGTTTCATCAGTTTTGTGTTTGCCCTCGCGTAAAGCACGCCGGTCGTTCTCGGGAATTTCCTCTTCGTCGAAAATTGGATCAGACACCACGTATTTCTCCGCCGACCACGCGCCCAGGTCCAGCAACCTGCAGCGCTCCGAGCAGAACGGGAACTCCGGGCTCTTCATGGAATCCGTTTCTTTCTTGCAGATCGGGCAATTGTACTTCATGGTGAAAGAGTCTTCTACCACAGTGGCTCGCCACAGCACAGAGTAACCAGGCGAATCAGCCCAGCACTCGCAACGCAGCGCCGGTAGCAATCCGTGTCATTGGCGATGACGGAGCTGCCGTGGATGGTGTTTGAGTTTTTGGCCTCGGCAGTATTTCCACCACGCGTCCGATCAGGTCGTACGCGTCGGTTTGGCTGATCTCCACCTTCACCACGTCCCCGGGCGCCGCCACCTCTCCGCTGGTCAATTCAATGTCGGTTAGATACAGCTTGCCGTCAATATCCGGAGCCATTCCCTCCAGGCGTGCTTCCCACACCAGTGGGTTGTCCTTGGAAGGGCCTTCGACTAGGGCAATTTCCCTGCGCCCCTTGAGACCACGCAGTTTTTCCCGCGAAATCCTCCGCTGCAAGGCCATCAAGCGGATGCGCCGCTCTTCGATGGTGTCGGCATCAACCTTGCCATCCAGCCCAAAACTGGCGGCATTGTCGACGTCGGAATATTCGAACACACCCATCCAGTCGATTTTGGCGGCCGCTACGAACTGATACAGTTCCTCGAAATCGGCCTTGGTCTCGCCGGGAAAGCCCACGATAAAGCTGGTACGCAAAGCAATTCCGGGAACGGTCTTGCGAATACGCTCAATCAGTTTCAGGAACGCATCCCCGTTCGACCCCCGCTTCATGCGCGCCAGCACATTGCGGCTGGCGTGTTGCAGCGGCATATCAAAGTACTTGGCCAACCGGGCATGGGGGGCCAGCGTATCCAGCAACTTCTGTGTTACGCGGTTTGGATACGCGTACAGAAAACGGACCCACAGCAGTTCATCGATTTGGGCCAGCTTTGCCAGCAATTGCGCCAGTCCGTCACGCAGACCCAAATCCTCGCCATACGACGTGGTGTCCTGCCCGATCAACGTAACCTCTCGTGTCCCTGCTTTGGCCAGATTTTCCGCCTCGCGCACCACCGATTCGAACCGCCGGCTGCGGAACGCGCCTCGCAATTGCGGAATAATGCAGAACGAACACGGATGATCACAGCCCTCGGCAATCTTGATGTACGCCTGATGCCGCGGCGTGGTGACGATGCGCGGAGTCAAATCGTGATACAGGAACGAAGGTGCTTTTGCCGGCAGCAGCCGCAGTTCGCCCTGCACCGCTTCCAGGATGCGCTCGACCTCGCCGGTTCCCACCACCGCATCGACTTCGGGCACCTGTTCCAGAATCTGTTCCCGGTAGCGCTCCACCAGGCACCCGGCCACAATCAATCGTTTGGCGGCTCCGAACTTTTTGTGCTCCGCCATTTCCAGGATGGCGTCCACGGATTCCTTCTGCGCCGGCTCGATGAAGCTGCAGGTGTTCACCACCAGAATTTCGGCTTCCTCTGCCCGCGGCGTCAGTTCATACCCTTGCCGGATCAAAATGCCCATCATCACCTCGCTATCAACGAGGTTTTTCGGGCATCCCAGCGAAATGAATCCTACCTTGGCCATAGAAAGAACTGCGCCCTATACGCAATCTGACAAGTTTAGCATGTGGCTAGACGAACCGCCGACGCGGGGCCCACGGGGTGTTTCAGTGCGATCGCGGACTGGTTCGAATTTGTTCGAGCAAGGCGCGCAACCGGAAGGCGTCGCAGGGCAGCCCGCCGAACCGGGCTTGAACATACAGGTCCGTGAATTCCCGCACCGCTGGCGCCAGCCCGCCCTGCAGGCCCAGTGAAGCAGCAAACTCCCGTGGCGTCTGCGTTTCCCGGTGCGGGAATCCCCGTTTTTCCAGTAAACGCAGCAGCTCTCCATAAAGCCGCGAGGCCAGCTGCGGATTGTTTCGCGCGGCCGCGGGAATCCGCTCCAGCCAAGCGAAACTCACCCAACGCAAGAATGCACGTAACCAGTCCAGCCGCAGCAGCACCAGCAACAGCAACAACACCATCGGCACTACGAAACGCAGCAATCCGTGCGAACGTTGCCATTCGCTCAACCGTTCCATGCTGTGGTCTTGCAGCCGCTGTATCTTTTGCCGCCATTTGTCCTTCCAGTTCGACGACAGCTGGCCTACGCTTCGCGCCAACGAAATCTGGTGCGAAAAATCGTAGTTGATCACCCATTCGTTCCAGGTGAGTTGGAACCAATCGATGTACAAGGCCAGGCGGCTCACCAGGCCGCCGGACTGTTCGTTGGAAGGCGGCGTCGGATCGAAAGTCAGCCAGCCTGTCCCTGGGAAGTACGCTTCCACCCAACTGTGCGCGTCGCTTGCTCGCACAATGTAATCTCCCGCTAAATCGTTGTATTCCCCAGGAAGAAATCCGTTCACCTCCCGCGAGGGAATTCCCTGGGTGCGCAGCATAACCGCCATGGCGGTAGCGAAGTACTCGCAGAAGCCCGCCTTGGTATCGAACAAAAAGTGTGCCAGGGGATCCTGTTCCCGCGTACCGATTATGTTCAGCGTGTACGTGAATTTGGTCCGCAAATATTGTTCGATGGCTAGAGACTTATCGTACGGAGTATCGGCGCCGGCTGTGACTTTGCGCGCCAGCTCCGGGATACGCCGATCCAGATTCACTGGCAATTGCAGATATGTCCTTCGAATTTCCGGGGAATAGTTGGTGCTTGCGGTCCTTGCCTGCTCCGGGCGGGCCATCGGCAGAATCGAAATTCCTTCATAACGAATTTGCGAGAAATTGTGAAATGGGTTGTATATCGAGCCAGTAGAATCCACGCTCAAAAAGCTGTTTCGTGTCGCTCCGTCATAGGTCCCGGCATCTCCAGAGAAGTTGCCCCGCAAAGCCACTACCTGTGCGGGCGCGAATAGTGCATCGCTTGCCAGCGGCTGCAGCAAGGTCACAAACTGCACTTGCATCGTCGAGCGCCCTTCCATCTCCTTCGGTGACACCACCGGGATCCAGCCGTTGGATACCGGCTGCGCTTTCCTCGTTCGCGACCCTCTGGAATACCAGCGGCGTCCATCGAAGTCCGTCAACGCTATCCCGCGCCAGCGCAACAGCGGATAATTCACCGGGGTTCCGGTTTGCACCCGCATAACCACCACATTGCTTTTCTTGATTTCCCCGATTTGCCCCAGCTCGACATTATCGGTAAAGCCGCTCATCAATGACGGCTGCAGCCCCGTGCGCGCGAAATAGCCAGCGCTGAATCGTGGGAACAGGAAAAACAACAGTGTTCCAAGCACCACCGCCCCGACCGATACGCTCAAGGCCGCCAAAACCAGGGCGCGGTGGAACTTTCGTTCTCTTGCCGTGTTCACACCCACCGGCGGATACACGGCGCCGCTGGCGCTTCGGCGAACCTCCAGGCCCACGAAAACCGCCACGGCAAATCCCAGGAACACCACAAAGAACGCAAGGAACGACGTGTCTACGGTGAAAATCGCCGAGGCCAACACGCACGCAAACGCCAACATCGCTAGGAACAACGCGTCGCGCTCGTTGGCCACGCTGTAAAACCGCACCAATGTCACAAATAGCAGGAAATGTACCACCGCCAACAACGCGGCATACAAGCCGGGATTCGGCGCATCGCCTACCATGGCCCGCGACACAAAAAACAAATCTGCTGGAAACACAAAAACGTACGCTACAACCAGCCGCGTGGCCAACTTGTGCGTTAATTCTGGCGCACGTCCGCGCCACCACCGCCAGCCCTTATACACAACCAGCCCCGGAGCGATGATCATCGTGACCAGGTCCAACTTCCCGGTGCCGACCAACGTCAGTACCGCCGTCAGCACCAGGAAAAACAGCGCCGTCCGATAAAAACGGTCGGCGGGCAGGGAATTACTCGGGGCTGCAATCGACGAAGCCATCATGCAAATTCAGAATAGCATTTCACCGCTGCTGGCCGGTTCAAACCGTCCAAAGGATAACGGTACTTAGGAGCGGGTTCAGCAAAGCAGCGCTGTTTGCTTCACTGTGCCGCTTTTGCCGGAGTTCTCCTCCATAGCCAGCGCCGCCAGCGCGACTTTGCGCGTCAGGTTCGATACCGCCACCGCGGACAACTGATCGAGACCAAGCACCTGGCCGTCCGCTATTGCCGGAAGCTTCCTCACCTGCGCCCGGAACGGCAGCACCGTAATTCGCCGGTAGGTTACGGTGTGGCGCACCTTCGCCAGGGGCTGAAAACTCGCCGGCCCTTTTTTGCTGATCGACAACGTGCGCTCCGCGAACCAGCGAAGCTCCTCCTCTGGGTTCTTCTGCACTGGAATGGTGGGGAAGTGCCACATCCGGGAGAGCAGAACGCCTACATCCTGTGTCACCGTGGATTTTCCAACTGCGCTGCGAGGCGACAGGAGCAAGGTCCTCCCGCGACTATCTAGCAGCACCAAAGCGGCCAGGATAATCTCGACCGCTGCTTGCTTGTTTCGCTTCTCCGGGATTACATCCACCAACCCTGCCTTCCGTGCCTGGCAAAACTCCGTCACCGGGCAGACCAGACATTGCGGCGAGCGCGGCGTGCAGACCAGCGCGCCTAGCTCCATCATGGCCTGGTTCCAATTGCCCGGTGCTTGTGGTGCCAACAGCCTGTCCGCGGTGCTCTGCAAGGCCTGCCAGCGCCCGTTGCTTCGCAAATCGCCACGAATGACGCCCAGTCGGGCAATCACTCGCGCTACATTTCCGTCGAGAACCGCCAATTTCTTGCCGTAGGCGATGCTTAGAATGGCCGCTGCGCTGTACGCTCCGACGCCGGAAAGAGCCAGCGCCTTTTGCGGCGTGTCCGGGAATCGTGCGCCGTGTTCGGTCACAATCTGACGCGCCGCTTTCTGCAGGTTACGTGCACGCGAATAGTAGCCGAGTCCTGCCCAGTGCCGCAGCACTTCCTCTTCGGGCGCTGCCGCTAACATCCGGATGTCCGGAAAGCGCCGCAGGAAGCTCTCGTAGTACGGAATCGCGGCAGCCACGCGGGTTTGTTGCAGCATAATTTCCGAAAGCCAGATGTGATACGGATCGCTGGTGCGCCGCCAGGGCAGGTCGCGCTGAAAATCGGCGAACCAGTTCAGCAATTTTCTTCGAAAGCGGGAAAGTTCCGCGCCCGTTAGCATGTCGTCCCGATAGTTTCGCACATATCAAAGAGAACGATGCGTGCTGCGTGAGTCGTGCGCAGCCCCGGGCTTGGACGGATATCGCGATGGTTTACCGCGCAATGGTCGGACTTCAGGACGCGGCTTCTTCGGCGAACACTACGTATGACGAGTTCCACACCTCGGCGGGAATCGACCCTCGCGACTGCGAGGTAACAATAATCTTGAATGACTCGGGCTGGGTGGCCAGTTCGGTCAGCGCATATTGTTTCGCGTTCACCGGTAACGCCTCGACCAGCGCTAGATGCCGCAAAATCGCGAACATGTTCTCGCTCGCGCTAGCCAACGGAACGCTGGCTGAGGCGCTGCGGAATTCCAACAGAGCGCCGCGTTCGTGAAAACTCCAGGCGATCGCGGCGCACAGGTCCACGGTTCGCTCGAAGCGCTCCTTTTCCGCGGGCGCAGCATTGGCCTTTGCCGCCTCGCTGTGTGGATCGAGCACCAGCAGCACCCGGGTGTCGTCCTCGCGCGCGAACTCTCGCACCATCAGCGAACCCAGGCGTGCCGATGCCTTCCAATGAACATGCCTGGCGCTGTCCGTCGGCAAGTAATCGCGCAAAGCGTACAAATCTTGTCCACGTCCTTTGGCCAGAGTTTCCAGGGCGCCTTGAATTCCCGGCAGCACTTCCAGGAACTCCTGAGTCGCTTCCACCGATGGATACACGAGCGCTTCCGAAGCGATATCCACCCGGCGCGCCTTTTGCAAAAACCCGAACGGGAACCGCGTCACAATCCGAAATGCTTCCTGACGATACAAGCCGCGTCGCGCGAATCGCAACGGCACCGACTGCCGGACCGTATCTCTTCTCGGAATGTATGGAAAATAAACCGGCGTTGCCAGAAGCACCGGAGCCGGCGCCTTCTTTTTCTTTGACCCTTCCACGCGCAACGAAAACGATGGCAGCGTCTGCTTTTCGTTCCGCAGTTCTACGATGCTGCGCACCGTTTGTCCCGCGAAAATATGCTCCGGCAGTTGCAGGTTCAGTTCGACGCCCATAAGCGTGAGTGAAGAAAGGATGCCGGACATGAGAATGCTGGCAATCAGGCACGCCAGAATCAGGAATAACAGATTGTTCCCAGTATTGATTGCGGCCAGGGCCACCAAGACGATTCCGCCAATGTAAATCCAGCCCTCCCGCGGCAGCCGGTACTCCATTCTGTAGGTGATCCACCGCAATGGTGTGCGCTTCGCCAGGACCGGCACAAGTGTCAGGCCCACCCAACCCGCCACCAGCAGAGCCGATAAGGCCGTCGCACTAGCCAGCAGCAAATTGCCGATTCGCGCTGCGGCGCCGGAATACACAGCCAACACCAACGCCACGCTGAGCGCCGCCATCGACAACACAAACGCGCGCACTCCCGGCCGGTCTGCTTTGTCCCAGAGGTTCGCAAGCGATGTATGCAGGCTCACAGCGGTACGCGGACAGACTCGACAATTTCGCGAAGCACCGATTCGGTAGTCTCAGATTTCTTCTGCAGTGAAGCGTGGCGAGTGCTGGCCACTACACGGTGCGAAAACACCGCTACCGCCAATTGCTTGAAATCGTCCGGCAGGCAATATTCCCGCCCTTCCAGGAACGCTCGTGCTTGCGCCGCGCGTTGCAGCATCAGCGTGCCCCGAGGACTGACCCCCAAGGCAAGTTGGTCGGATTTGCGGGTGCGATTCACAATTTCCAACGCGTAATCGTGCAAGCTGCTTTCTACTTTCACCCGGGTCACCGATTCCTGCATCGCCAGAACGTCCGACACGTCGGCAATGGGTTCAAGCTCTCCGATCGAATTGTCCGTCGTGCGGCTGCGCAAGATCTGCCGCTCCGTCTCATGTGAGGGATAGCCCATCTTGATGCGCATCAGGAAGCGGTCCAACTGCGATTCGGGCAGTGGATAAGTGCCGTGATGTTCCACCGGATTCTGGGTCGCGATCACCAAAAATGGCTGCGGCAGCGCCAGCGTGCGCCCGTCCACCGTGACTTGCGCCTCGTTCATCGCTTCCAACAGCGCTGATTGCGTGCGCGGGGTGGTTCGGTTGATCTCGTCAGCCAAAACAACATTGGCGAATACCGGGCCGGGGCGGAATTCAAATTCGCGCGTTTCCGGATTGTACACGCTCACCCCCAACACGTCGGTCGGCAAAAGATCGGAAGTGAATTGGATGCGCTGGAACGTGCAGTGAAACGATTTCGCCAACGCCTGCGCCAGCGTGGTTTTCCCCACGCCGGGCACGTCTTCGATCAGCAGATGGCCGCGGGCCAGCAGCGTGATCAGCGCCAATTGGATCACATCTTCCTTGCCAAAAATGGCGCGCGCGATCGAGCGTTGGAGCTGTGTGACCACTTGCGACGTGACAGTCGGCATCGGTTGAAAACCAGTACTCTTCCTGTTACAAATAGATGAAGTGCGTTGCTGCAGCCTTTCCTTGGCTGCGCAACGTTCTTACCCCGTTTTCAGACGGGCGATTAGCTCAGTGGTTAGAGCGCTCGCCTCACACGCGAGAGGTCAAAGGTTCAAGTCCTTTATCGCCCACCATTCCCTGCCATTTTCCCACATTGCCGCGCTTTCCTGCGGTGCCATTCGCCTGTTTTTGTGACTTGTTTGCTATTTGGCCGCTGGGGCAGGCGTCTTGTATATTGGCCCGGTGCAAACGTTCCTACGCGGGATTGAGTTCCTTACCCTAAGCCTGTGGCTTGGCGGCGATGTTTTCTTGAGCTTTGTGCTGGCGCCCGGCGCTTTTTCAATTCTCGAGAGCCGCGACGCCGCCGGGATCATCGTCGGCTATTCCCTTGCCCGTCTTCACATTGCGGGCATTTTCCTGGGCTTGCTGTTCTTGCTGGCGCGGCTCTTGCGCACTCATAGCTTCGCCAGTTTCACCAATGCGGCAGCTCTTTGTGTCGTCTTGATGATGCTGCTCACTGCCGCTTCCCAGTTCACCGTGAGTAACCGCATGGCACGCCTCAGGCTACAAATGGTCTCCGTGCAGAACACCCCGGCAAGCGATCCTTTGCGCGTGGAGTTCAATCGCCTCCACCACATCTCCGTTGCCTACGAGGGCGCCGTTCAGCTCCTCGGGTTTGCTGGACTGTTTCTGCTGGTCCGGGAGACCGCGCGCCCATAACTGTTTCTTCGTGCACCACCCCGTTTTGATGGCTTGCTGCGGCGGCGTTTTCTAACCCGGATCTTCTTGGTGAACGCATACCCAGCCCGTTCGAACGCTCGCCACATGTACCAACTGGCCACCGTGCGGTAGGGTCTCCAGCGCTCGCCAAATTTCAATAACTCTTTCGGTGTGGGCATGTGTTTTTTTCCATATGCCACGGACCAACCCTTCTTCACTCCCAGATCGTGAACCGGCAATACGTCCGGCCGTCCTAAACGGAAAATCAAAAACATCTCCACCGTCCACGCGCCAATTCCTCGCACGGATATGAGTCGTTTCACCAGCTCTTCGTCGGATAGCTTCAGCGCCTCTTTGTGCGTCGGCACGATTCCTGCCGCCGCCTTCTTGACCAGATCCTTCATGGACGCCGCTTTCGCTGCGGATAATCCCGCCTTACGCAGTGTCGAGGTGGGCAGCTTCGACATTTTTTCCGGTGGAGGCGGATGGCCATTCTCACCCAGGGCTATGATCCGCCCATAGATTGTCGCCGCGGCTTTGCGGGTAATGGATTGGTAGCAGATTGCTCTGATCAGCACTTCATAAGGGGAGTGGTTGTTCTGAAGATCGATCTGAAACGGACGCAACTCCGCAATTAGCCCCTTCATCTGCTGGTCGCATGCACACAAATGCCTCACAGCCTCGTCTAGTTCGAAGGGCAGCGTCATCGCTGGTGGAGGATTGTCGGTCATCGTTGGCGAATCACCATAATACAGAATCCTCGCGTTGGTAAGCGGCAAACCGCCATGCCTGCGCAAAACGGCCACCTGGGCTCATATGCTAAAATGATGGATCGATTTGGCAGAAATTTCGTGCGCTGTCACCTGTGGTTCCTTATAAGAACCAGTCACCTGACATCACATCATCCGTGAAGGATTCCCACATTCATGCAAACAGGCATCATTGGATTGCCGCAAGTTGGAAAAACCACGCTTTTTCGCATCCTGACCAAAGCTCATATCGACAGCAAAGGCGCTCAAGCCGCGCATGTGGGTGTCGCTAAAGTTCCGGAACCGCGCCTGCAGGAGCTCGCGAAACTCTATCATCCCAAAAAGATCACTTACGCCACAGTGCAGTATGTCGATCTTCCCGGCGTGCAAAAAGAGCGCATGCGCGAAAGCCTGGCCACCCTTCGCGACGTGGATGCCATTGCGCACGTCATTCGCGTCTTCGAAGATCCCAGCGTGCCGCATTCCGAGGGAAGCATTGATCCCCTGCGCGACGCCACCAACCTGGATTTGGAACTGATCCTCTCCGATCACGACCAAATCTCCAAACGCCTGGAACGCGTTGAGAAGGACCTGAAGAAAAAGAAGGATCCCAATCTGGAGCTGGAAAAAACAGTTTTGGAGAAGTGCAAACTGCAGCTGGAAGCCGAACGGCCATTGCGCGAGCTGGAACTGACGCCCGAGGAACGCAAGCCCATTAGCGGGTTTCTGTTTTTATCGCAACGCCCCATGTTGTATGTGCTGAATCTGGGCGACCAGGAAGCCGCGGAGATGGATCAAGCCATCGAGAAGCACAAGCTGTCGGCGTTGCAAGGCCGCCCTAATACCGCCGTGGTTGCCGTTTGTGGCCGCTTGGAAGCTGAACTCGCGGAAATGGACGAAGCCGAAGCTGCCGAACTTCTAGCCTCCTACGGCTTGCAAGAACCCGGCCTGAACCGCCTGATTCGCGCCACTTACGACCTGATGGGCCTGTTTCCATTCTTCACTGCGGGCGAGCCGGAAGTGCGCGCCTGGACCATTCGCAAGGGTTCGACGGCCGTAAAAGCCGCGGGCGAAATCCACAGCGACATCGAGAAAGGTTTTATTCGCGCCGAAGTGGTTCGCTGCGACGATCTCCTCGCCGCAGGTAGCATCGCCGCCGCCAAAGAAAACGGCCAGGTGCGCCTGGAAGGCAAGGAGTACATCGTGCAGGAAGGAGATGTTATTCTTTTCCGCCATAGCGGATGAGCAGTCTTGAGCTTTAAGTTTAGAGTTCATAGTAAACAGGCTACTGTCCCGAAGCTACAGCACCGTGGATTTTGGTTTAACTTATTACTGAAAACCGAGAACTTAGTACTTCTGTGTCCCACGAACTCTCATTTCGCATCGCGCTCGCCGCCTTGCTTGGGCTTGTCGCCGCCGGTGGAAACGTGCTCGGCGGATACTTCGTGGTGCGCCGCGAGTGGCCACGGAAATACTTGCAATATTTTCTCGCCCTTGGCGCGGGGTACATGCTGAGCGTAGCGTTCGTCGAAGTCATTCCGGAATCGGTTCATCTCGCGGGCGAAAATGCGCTGGTCTCCGTGCTGATCGGATACTTCCTGATCCATCTGTTCGAACACACCATCGCCCCGCATTTCCACTTTGGCGAAGAGACTCATCCGGAAGAAATGCATAGCCATCACGCGCGGCGCACCGTTCTTCTCGGCATGGCCATTCATACCTTTTTCGACGGGGTCGCGATTGCCTCGGGCTTCTTGATTTCCACTTGGTTGGGCACGGTTATTTTCGTGGCAGTGTTCCTGCACAAATTGCCGGAGGGATTCACGGTTGCTTCCGTCGTGCTCGCTAGTGGCCAAGGAAAAAGTCATGCGGTACGCGCCGCAGGCCTACTTGGCACCGCCACGCTGGCCGGTGTGCTGCTGACCAGCCAGCTGCAAGGACAGCTCAAATACGCGCTGCCCCTTTCCGGTGGAGTGACGGTTTATGTCGCGGCCACCGACCTGCTGCCGGAGGTCAACCGGGAGCCCAGCTGGCGGACCGCCTTCCTGGTTTTCATCGGCGTCGCCAGCCTGCTGATTCTAAAAGCCTTATTCGAAGTCTGACGGTCGGGATCGACCCGCGGTATCTTCCTCGCCGCCCCGCCCGATACCGCAACTTTCTGAGAACAAATGTGTTTGCTACAGTGTGGGTGCTATGGCCAGGACCGACGTCCAACTTATGCTGGACGTGAAAGCTGGTGACGAAGCCTCTTTTGAGCTTCTATTGCACCGCTATCGCACTCCACTCGTCAACTTCTTGTACCGCATGGTGCGGAACCGGGAGCAGGCGGAAGATCTCGCTCAAGATGTTTTCCTGCGTGTCTATCGCGCGCGCGAAGACTACGTGCCGAGTGCTAAATTCACTACTTGGCTCTTCCGCATCGCCACCAATCTGGCTCTCAACTCCGTCCGCGACAACCGCTATAAGAAGTTGGAAGTTTCCATCGACGCCCCGGTCACCGTCGATGCCGAAGATGGCGACGAACGGCAGCTGGATATTCCGGAAAAACACCCGAATATCGAGCAGCATCTCGTCGAGGGTGCGCGCAAGAATATGATTCGTCACGCCATCGACAAGCTGCCCGAAAAGCAGCGCGCCGCGGTCCTGCTCCACAAGTATCAGGAGTTGGACTATGCGGAGATTGCCAAGATTCTCAGTTGTTCGGAGAGCGCCCTCAAGTCGTTGCTCTTCCGGGCTTACGAAGCGCTTCGAGTGGAACTAGCCCCGCTGGTCGCGCAGCAATTGAAGCATGAGGGGTAGGGAAAGCAGGCGGTTATGAGTTGCGAAAGAATGGAAAGCCGGATCCTGGGTTACCTGGATGGCCGGTTAAAAGAAAGCGAGCGGCAGGAGGTCGAGAAGCATTTGGCCTCGTGTGCCGCGTGCCAATTGCGCGTGCAAGAGTTCCGCGCTGTTTCCGGGCTTCTTGATGAATTGCCGATGATTGAGCCTTCGCCAGCATTCGATGCCCGTGTCCGGGCGTTGGTAGCCGCCGAGCCGGTGAAGCAAAGCTGGTGGGCTTGGCTGCGGGTTTCGCCCCGCGTGGCTTTTGCGGCTTCCATGCTGTTGCTAGCCGCGCTTTGGCTGGGGTTCTCTCATCGTCCGACACCGCAGTTGCCTTGGAGCAATCCAGTCGTAGCTGATGAGCAGATGATGCAGGATCTGCCGGTGCTGGAAGATCACGATGTGCTCTCGAATTTCGAGCCGTTGAAGGAATTGCCTCCACCGGTTCAGGCGGATCAGGCCTCGGAGTCCCAGGAGCAGATGTAAGTTGTGGCGCCGGTTTTCCGGCGCGAAGCAGTGGAGCAGTGGAGAGAAGAATTACAGCGGGCACTAACGACGGTGCCGCGCGAAGCGGAACAGATCGAAGCAGAGTGATGCGAGCCAGGTCCCAATTCGGATTAGCGATTCTTGCCCTAGCTGCCTGCGCGGCGCTAACCGGCAACGCATGGGCTCAAAGGCCCCATAGCGACCGTCCGCCGGAGTCTCATCCGGCGCAAGAGCCTGCGCATCCGCAGAATCGCAATCACAATGACCGTCCGCCGAGCAATCCGAATCGGCCGTCGGGGTCAGGCAGTGGGAACGCCGCGCAGTCGCACGTTGCCCCACAGACCAACTTCAATAATTCCTATCGTCCTCCGAACCTGAACCCGCGCCAGCAGTTGGGTGTTGGCGCCGCGCGCCCCTGGGTTGACACTATGCGGGATCTCACGCCGGGGCAGCGCGAACGCGTGTTGCAGAACAGCCGCGCCTTTCAAAATCTTTCCCCGGACAAACAGGCCAAGATTCGCCAGCAGTTCAATCAGTGGGACCACATGACTCCGGCGCAGCGCGCCGACCTTCGCCAGAAAGAGCAGACTTGGCGCCGCTTGACTCCGGAGCAACGCGATTACATCAAAAATGATGTGCTCCCACGTTGGCGGCAAATGCCATGGGATCGCCAGCAGCTGCTCAAGCAAAAGCTGGGCGTTCTTCAGAATATGCCGGAGTCCGCGCGCAACCAGCGCCTTAGTGATCCCAATTTCACTCGCGGCATGAACGACGACGAAAAATCCCTGTTGCGCGATTTAAGCCACACCCACGTCGGCGCTCCCGATTCGCCCAACGAATAACCCCCCCTCGTCAGTTCTGAGTTTGCAGTGCGACCACGCGGGCGCGTTGAGCTGATCACTGATTGCTGACCCAGCATTCGCGCCACACTCCGCTGCGACCGATTTACCGCTAAAATCATCCAAGCAAATGGTGAATTCCATTCTCGATCTCTCAACAAGGTTTCGTGCCCTAAAGCACCGTAATTTTCAGCTTTTCATCATCGGGCAACTGATCTCGCTGATCGGCACGTGGATGCAGAACACGGCGCAGCAGTGGCTGGTCTATCGCTTGACCGGATCGGCGGCCTTGCTGGGCGTCTTCGGATTCGCCAGCCAACTTCCCATGCTGGGCCTGGCCTGGATGGGGGGCTACGTGGGTGATCGCTACAACCGTCATCGCGGCGTGATAACCACACAAACCTTGTCGATGATTCTGGCATTCATCCTGGCCATCCTCACGCTGACTCACTACATCAAGACTTGGCACCTCATTTTCATTGCCTTCCTCGTTGGCATCGTGAACGCGTTCGATGTGCCCATTCGCCAGGCCTTTTTCGTTCACATGGTGGGCCAAGAAGATTTGCCCAACGCCATCGCCTTGAACTCTTCGATCTTCAATGGCGCCCGGGTGATCGGTCCTGCCATCGCGGGATTCACGATTGTTCTGGTTGGTGAAGGCTGGTGTTTTTTCCTCAACGGCCTTAGCTTCGTCGCGGTGATTATTGCCCTGCTGATGATGCATATCAAACGCAACGGATCAAAACCTTTGCTGGAATCGCCGGTACGCAGCTTTCTTGAAGGATTCCGTTTCGCTATGAGCGATGTGCCTATCCGTTCGACTCTGCTGCTGCTTACCCTGCTTAGCCTATTCGGTCTGCAGTACTCCGTTTTCCTCCCCATTTATGCCAGCGACATTCTTCACGGCGGTGCCAGAACTTTGGGACTCCTCATGAGCGCCGCGGGGGTGGGCGCCGTTCTGGGAGCCTTGCAGTTCGCCGCGCGCACCGAGTACAAAGGACTGGCCCGTTGGGTCGCTTCCACTTGCACCACCTGTGCGCTCAGCCTGCTGATCTTCTCTTTTGCCACCTCCTTCTGGCTCTGCGCCGCGGTCCTTTTCGTTGTGGGATTTGCCGCCACCTCACAAATGGCCGCCACCAACACCGTTATTCAGCAGCGCGTTCCCGACGAAATGCGCAGTCGCCTTATGGCCGTGTACGCGACCATGTTCATGGGAGTCATGCCTCTTGGCGCTCTGATCGCCGGAGGCATAGCCAAGCAGATCGGTGCCCCTTACACCATCCGCATCTTCGGCATTGCCGTGCTCGTCGGTTGCGCCGTGTTCATCTCTCAGGTGGTCTTGAAAGTGAAACGCCAACAGCCGGCCCCGGTTGAGCCGAACTTGGTTTCCTAGGCGCCTCACGGATGGTCGATGTGGGAATCAGAATTCGATCGCACCCTGGTCGTGCAACAACGCCAAGTAGTTCAGAAGGTCCTGCGTGACGCGCTCCGGCTCAGCCTTGGCGTACAACTGGTGTAGTCGTTCAGCGATCTGCTGCACCGTGTGCTTGCCGTCGCAAAGCATCACAATTTCCAAGCTTGGGCCGCTCAGCCGAAGCTGTCGTCCCTGCATCAGCAACATCCGTGGCTGCTGATTCTGGTCGTTCACGCGAACGCCGGTAGCCAGCCGCGGCGACTCGGTCATCTCTGGTTTGCTCATGGGCCTGACCAGTCCATCCCAATCCGCTACTTCAGTGGCCCTAAAATAGCACAGCCCCAAAGGCGTGAGCGGTGCCGATCTGACCGTCCAACCAACCACTATTAGTTGTGAGCCACTGAAACAGTTCACCACCGAATGTCGTAGTTGCTGCGCACGCTTCCTGCATTCGCGCTATTCAACAAATTATCCACACATTGTGCGGATTTCCCTTGACAACCCTGCAAATATGCCTATTCTGTGGAAGAAAGTGGGGCAAAGTGGTCGGTAGTGGGGCACAGTAGAGCCAATGCTCTCTTTTTCGGGGCCGTGGTCCTAGTGGATATACCATTCCTCCATCGAGACGGCGCACATGAAATTGCGGGGAAATTCTCTGGCCAAAGTCGACGAAAAGGGTCGCCTGAAGATACCCGCATTCTTCCTGGAAGCCCTCAAGGAGTATGGTACCAGCTTTTACATCACTAGTCCCAAAGGCGAGACGGCTCGCATTTACCCGCTTAAGGTGTGGACCGAGATTGAAGAGAAATTGGCCAACTCGCCAAACACCAAGCAGAAGCGCAAGTTTTTGTTGAGGACCAGCTACTTCGGGCAGGTGGCGGACCTCGATGGGCAAGGCCGGGTGTTGTTGCCCTCGATTTTGCGAGAGAAAGCTTTGTTGAAGGGTGATGTCGCGGTGCTGGGCATGTCGGACTACCTGGAAGTCATGAATGACGCGCTCGCGGTAGACCAGATGAAGAACGACCCCTTCACCGATGACGACGAAGACGCTCTCGGGGTTTAGTCGGTTTTTCGTCAGAGTGGGGCGCACAAACGCAATTGGGCACGCCGCATACGCCGGTGATGTTGGCAGAGGTGTTGGAATGGCTGCGAATAAAGCCCGACGGGATCTACGTGGACGCCACCGCCGGAGCGGGCGGACACTCCGCGGCCATCGCCGCCCGGCTATCCACGGGCCGCTTGATCAGCCTGGACCGGGACGCACAGGCGCTGCAGATCGCGCGGGAGCGGCTGACAGGGTTTGCGAGCCAAGTGAGCTTCGTGCAAACGGTCTTCTCGAAGATAGCGGAGGCCGTGCGCGGGTTGGGGATAGCAACGGTGGACGGGGTCTTGGCCGACTTGGGAGTTTCGAGCATGCAGCTTGATCAACCGGAGCGCGGTTTTTCGTTCCGGGAAGCCGGCCCCCTGGATATGCGCATGAGCGGCGGGGACGCGGCGGAAGACAGTTTGACCGCAGACAAGATTGTGAATCGCTGGCCGGAAAAGGATCTGGCCGATCTGCTGTACCGCGAAGCGGAAGAGCACGATTCCAGAAAGATCGCCAGGGCCATCGTCAAAGCGCGGCCCATCCGGGACACCGCGCACCTGGCAACGGTTGTGGCAGGCGTCCGGAAGCAGTGGGGAAGGCAGAAACTGCATCCCGCGACAAAAACGTTTCTGGCGCTGCGGATAGCGGTGAATCGAGAGTTGGAGGAACTCGGGCAGTTTCTTAACCGGGCCCCTGCCACTTTACATTCCGGCGGTCGTTGGGTGGTTTTGAGCTATCACTCCCGGGAAGACCGCCTGGTGAAGCGCGCGTTCCAGGAGGGCCACCGGGCAGGAACGCTAAAGGTGCTCACCAAACACGTCATTACGCCCACGGGAGACGAGCAGAGAGCAAACCCGAGATCGCGTAGCGCGAAACTCCGGTGCGCGGAGAAGGTGTGAACATGGCGACAGCGTATCAGTGGGGCGGGTCAGCCGATCGGAATTTCCCGCCGTCGGTGAAATCTCGACAAGCAGAAACGCCCAGACCTGGTCTGGTCGCGCATCTGGCCAAATCTTCTGCGGCAGTGGCTCGTAAAAAGATAAACGGCGATGCGGTGGAATTTTGCACCGTCAAGAGAATCGATAACTCCCGCCTGGTGCGCCAGGTGGAACCGGTGCGAATGCGCAACCTGTACAAAACCGTGGCACTCGGCGGCATCATCGCGGCGTTCTGCATGCTGTACGTCTACCAGCATTTTCGCTGCATCGATCTCGGCTTCCAATTGGAAGATCTGAAAGCCAAGACGCAACAGGCGCAAATCTTAAATAGCAAATTGAAACTCGAAATTGCGTTTTTGCGCGACCCTCGTCGCATCGACGTGATTGCCCGCCGCCAGTTGGGTCTGACCCAGCCCACCACCAATCAGGTTCGCGAATACACCAGCCAGGATGGAGCGGAAGTGGCCGCCATGCAGTATGTGCGCCCCAACCGCGCGCCTTAAACTCGCAGGGTGATCCGCGAGCGCTGCACACCACACGAGTTCTGAATCAAATTGCATTTCGCACGGAGCGCGACCCGGAAGCCAGGCACCATGGAGCAAGAAAAAGTTCATGTTCGTCTGCTGGTTCTTGCTGGGTTCGTGCTGTTCTGGATGACCGCGGTCTTTGGAAGGGTCGCTTACCTACAACTATTTCTTCACAGCGAATATCTTTCCCGCGCCGCCCGTCAGCAACGCCACACCATCGACATCTACCCCAAGCGTGGCGTCATTTTTGACCGCAACATGCATCCGCTGGCTATGAGTGTTCCGGTGCAGTCGGCCTTTGCGGTGCCTGCGGAAATCAAAGACCGCGCCATGGTGGCTCACTTGCTCTCCGGAGCCGTAGGAATGCCCGCCGAAGAGATTCGCGAAAAAATGGATTCGGGCAGTTCCTTCGTGTGGATCAAAAGAAAGCTGCCTCCGGCCAAGTCGGAGGCCGTCGAGTCGCTCAACCTGAAGGGTATTTACTTGCAGGAGGAGAACCAACGCTACTATCCCAAGCGCGATTTGGCTGCCCACGTTCTGGGCTTTGTGGACGTCGACGAGAAAGGCCTGGGCGGCATCGAGCATGAATATGACAATCTGATTCGCGGCAAAGAAGAAAAGATCGTGGTGATGACCGACGCGCGGCAGCGCTGGTTTGACGGCGGCGAAGCGCAACGCGATCGCGGCGTCAATGTAGTGCTCACCCTGGACGAAAAAATCCAGTACATCGCCGAGCGCGAACTGGCCGCCGCCATCGAAAAGACCCATGCTCCCGCCGGCTCCGTGATCGTGCAGGACCCCAACAGCGGCGCCATTCTTGCTCTGGCCAACTGGCCGAAGTTCAATCCCAATTCCGCTACCGAAGTTCCTACCGAAGCCCGCACTAACCGCGCCATCAGTGACATCTACGAGCCTGGTTCCACTTTCAAGTTGATTACCCTCGCTGCGGCCTTCGATCAGAACCTGATTCGTGTCGATGAGGTATTCGATTGCCAGAACGGCGCGGTCACCGTAGCAGGGCATCTGCTCCACGACCACAAGCGCTACGGGATGTTGACGGTCGCGGACATTTTGGCGAAGTCCAGCGACGTAGGCGCGATTAAAGTGGCTCTGCGGTTGGGCTCGCCGAAATTTTACGAATACATCCGGGCGTTTGGATTTGGAACGCCTACAGGCGTGGACCTTCCGGGAGAAAGCCGAGGGCTGCTGGAACGACTAGAGCATTGGGGTTCCTTCTCTATTGCCTCGATCTCCATGGGACAGGAAGTCGGGGTGACGCCGCTACAGATGGTCACAGCGGTGTCGTCCATTGCCAATGGCGGCTTGCTTTACAAGCCGCATGTGGTTCAACAGTTGCGCAAAGGTGATACTGCTCTGCCGCTGCCCATGCCTTCCGCATTCACGGAACCAAAACGCGTGGTTCGCCCGGAAACAGCCGCAATCCTACGAGGCTTGATGGAAGGCGTAATTTTGCATGGCACCGGCCCAAAGGCCCGCCTGGATGGTTGGACCGCTGCCGGAAAGACCGGCACGGCACAGAAGATCGACCCAGCAACGGGACGATATTCTCCACACAACGTCATCGCCTCGTTCACCGGATTCGCCCCAATCAACAATCCCGCTGTAACCATTCTGGTCTCCATCGATTCGCCCTCCGGTTACCCTCATGGCGGCGGCGACGTGGCTGCTCCGGTTTTCAAGCGCATCGCGGAACAGATCCTGCCGTATCTCGATGTGCCACAGGACGTGCCTGTGAATCCGGAGTTGGTTCAGACCGCCTACCAGAAAAAGAACCAGCCGGAAGATGACTCGCTGGACGACCTCGCGGCAGTCGACTTCAACGCGCAACCGGAAGGGAATGAGGAAAGCGCCAAGCCCGAACCCGCAATCAACCAACATGCCAGATCGTCGGAAGTGCTTACGTCCGCGGACGATGGTGGCGACATTGTGGTTCCAGATTTCTCTGGCAAGACCATGCGGGATGTAACCGAAGCCTGCATGCGCCTGGGACTTGACCCGGTATTGGTTGGCACCAGCGTTGCAGTTCAACAAACGCCGGCCGCAGGTGCGAAGGTGCGCCGGGGCACGAAGGTGACGGTGGAGTTCAGCGATACTCCGTCGCGTTCGGCCAAGTCGAAATAGGAAAAGGGCTTAGAAAACGCCGATGCCAAAGGGGACCAGCTGTACGTCAGAAATAGGGTTGGACCCAGGTCCAATCAGAGAGGCAGGACGGAAACAGACTGTGGCTGAACAGGAACACAGCGGTGAACTGACGCTGCGTGTCTTGCTCGATGGGGTGCCGCTGCGCTCCGCCCCCAGCCAGGATTTGCGTGTCCGCCAAGTAACCAACGACTCTCGCAAGGTGCAGCCTGGGTCCTTGTTCGTGGCTATTCATGGACTCGCAACCGACGGCAACCTGTATGCCAGGGAAGCGGCCACCCGCGGCGCCGTTGCCGTGCTCAGCGAGAATTCCGCGCCCGCCGATTGGCCGCAGCAAATCCCCTGGGTCGAAGTCACAGACAGCCGCAAGGCTCTGGCCATCACCGCCGCCAATTTCTGCGGACAGCCTGCCCGCGCCCTCAAGTTGGTGGGAGTTACCGGAACCAACGGGAAGACCACCACAACCTCGCTGATTGACTCCATCCTGCGAGCGTCTGGCGCAAAAACCGGCCTGTTCGGAACCATCGCCTACCACACGCCCTTGGGTGAACGTCCTGCGCCCAACACCACCCCGGAGTCCCTGGACCTGCAGAGCTTCTTCGCGGAGATCCGCGATGCTGGCGGCATTTACGCCACTATGGAAGCCAGTTCTCATGCCCTGGCGCTCGATCGCTTGTGGGGTTGCCACTTTGCCGCTGCTGTATTCACCAATCTCACTCGCGACCATATCGACTATCACAAGACCTTCGAGAACTATTTCGCCGCCAAACGCCGGTTGTTCGAAGGCACCGGTGCCGGTGCTCCCGATCTCGCGGTCATCAACGTTGACGACGAATGGGGAAGAAAACTGGCCGGATTGGCTGCCAAGACGCTCACCTATGGCTTACAAAACGGCGCCGATCTGAAAGCCAAAAAGTTCCAACTTAGCTTCAAAGGATTGGACTTCACCGCGCAAACGCCCAAGGGTTCCATTCAAGTGGAATCCGCGCTGGTCGGCCGCATCAACGTATACAACATTCTTGCGGCCATCGGCGCCGCCATGGGACTTGGAATTTCCAATGCACAGATCGAAACGGGCATCCGCAACCTGCGCGCCGTGGCCGGGCGATTTGAGCGCGTCGATTGCGGCCAACCTTTCCTGGTAGTGGTGGACTACGCACACACCGACGATGCTTTGCAGAATTTAATCCGGACTGCGCGAGAATTAAACACTAAAGGCAGAATCATCACCGTGCTTGGTTGTGGCGGCTCGCGCGACCGCACCAAGCGGCCGATCATGGGTGAACTTTCGGGACGCATGAGCGATCTTTCGATTTTGACCAGCGACAATCCCCGGCAAGAGGACCCTCTGAAGATCATCAGCGATATCGTCGTCGGCATGCAGAAATCCGGCGGCAAATACCTGATCGAGCCGGACCGCGCCAAAGCCATCCAAGTCAGCATTGACGAAGCTCGTCCGGGCGACATGGTTCTGTTGGCGGGGAAGGGGCACGAGGACTATCAGATTTTTGCGGATCACACGATTCACTTCGACGATCGCGAGGTCGCCAGAAAGGCGCTCCACGATCGCGGCTATGCGGCACCGCCCTCGGGCGGCACAGGGTTTGGCACGTAGCGCGCTCACGTCTCGTTTGCATCCCGAGACCACGCCTGCGGGCCAGCGCAGTGACTCGCTGAACAAAGGAGGAGCCCTCAACCGGTGAGTACGCACAGGAAGGTGCCCTCGCACGGTCGAGCTCATTACCTCGGCCGGACCCTGGAGAAAGCCAGCCTTTTGAGGAAACTATGCGGTGGACGGTTGCACAGGTGGCTAATGCGGTGGCGGGCCAATGCGGGAACGGACTTGACCCCATGGCCCGGCTGGCCGGTGTCTCGATTGATTCTCGCACGCTACGTCCCGGAGAACTGTTCGTCGCCGTACACGGTCCGGTTCACGATGGACACGACTATGTGGCCGCGGCCATGGAGACCGGCGCGTTGGCCGCAATTGTGGCCGGCCCGCTCCTGTCGCGTTTCCCGGGATGGCTACAGGACCGTTGCATCGCCGTTCCCGACACGCTCCAGGCATTGCATCGCCTGGCTCGCGCCGTACGCCAACAATGGGGGAAACAAGTCTGCGGCATTACTGGCTCGGTCGGTAAAACCACTACGAAAGAGATCGTGGCGGCATTGCTTGGTTCGAAGCTACGGGTGCTGAAAACCGAGGGGAACTTCAATAACGAGTACGGCCTGCCGTTGACGCTGTTCCGCCTGGATGACACCGACGACGTGGCCGTGCTCGAAATGGGTATGTCATTTCCCGGAGAACTGAAGCGTCTCGCCACGATTGCCCTTCCGGATGTAGCCATTGAGACCCGCGTCAGCCCGGCTCATCTGCTGAATTTTACATCGGTGGACGACATCGCCCTGGCCAAGCGCGAGTTGATTGAGGGCTTGCAGGGCAGCAATTCCGTCGCGGTGTTGAATGCGGATGATCCGCGGGTTGCGGCCATGGCCTCCGTGGCGCCCGGCCGCGTGATTTTCTACGGCGTCGAGAATCCGGCGGAGTTTTCCGCGGAGGGAATCGAAGACCGTGGCGCGCTCGGGACTTCGTTCACGCTGGTGCACCAACAGAAACGCACGCGAATGGAACTGCCGCTTCCGGGCCGGCACGTGGTGTGGAACGCGCTCGCCGCCATCGCGGCTGCCAGTTTGTGGAATATCCGCGATGGCGACGCGCAAGAAGTGCTTCGCAAATTGCGCACACCGGCAATGCGAGGCGAACTGATTCGCTTCACCAATGGCCTTGCCTTGATAAACGATTCGTACAACTCCAGTCCCGCGGCGCTGCAAGCCATGATCAATTTGCTGGCTGCCACCCCCGGTTACCAGCGCCGCATTCTAGCCGCGGGAGAAATGCGCGAGCTGGGTCCGAGCTCTCCGAGACTGCACCGCGAAGCGGGTGAGCATGCCGCCAAAACCGGGAAGATCGATTACCTCATCGGTGTGCAAGGCGACGCCTCGCAGATCGTCGAAGGTGCGGTCGCGGCAGGTCTGCCAAAGCAGCGCGCCAGGTTCTTCGCCACACCTGCCGAAGCTGCTGAGTTTCTAGCCGATCTCATCGGACCCCACGACTTGTTGCTCGTCAAGGGATCGCGCAGCGTGAAAATGGAGCGCATCGTCGAAGCGTTTCTGGGACGTTTTGCTCCCGTCGATGCGCCTTCCGCGGTGGGAGGAGCGCACTAAATGCTCTACTACCTCCTCTACCACGTCCTGCAGAAATACTTCAGTCCGCTGAACGTCTTTCGATATATCACCGTCAGGACGGTTTACGCCAGCCTGACTGCCATGTTTCTGGCCTTGGTGTTTGGTCCCTGGCTGATTCGCAAGCTGCGTGAACTACAGATTGGCCAATTCATTCGGGAAGAAGGGCCGCAGGAACACAAAAAGAAGGCCGGCACACCGACCATGGGTGGCGTGCTGATCGTGCTTTCGACCGCGATTCCCGTGCTGATGTGGGCGGACCTCTCGAATGCCTTCGTGATGCTGGCGCTGTTTGCCCTGCTGGGATTCGCCGCCATCGGGTTCATCGACGACTATGCCAAAGTGGCCAAGCGCCGCAATTTGGGGTTGACCGGGAAAAGCAAGATCGTGCTGCAAGTCGCGGTGAGCTCGTTCGTCGGTTTCATCCTGCTGATGTTGGCCACCCACAGCGCCTATTCCACACAATTGATTGTGCCGTTCCTCAAACGGTTCCGGCCGGACTTGGTGATTCACAGCCTGCTGAACGCGCCGCACTGGTGGCCGCTTGCTTACATACCCTTCATGGTGTTCGTCGCCGTGGTCATCACCGGCAGTTCTAATGCTGTCAATCTGACCGATGGATTAGACGGCCTGGCGATTGGCTGCACGGTGATCGCGGCCGGCGCGCTTACCGTTCTGACCTACGTCAGCAGCAATTTTCGTTGGGCCGCTTACTTGGAAATTCAGTACATCCCGCGCGTGGGTGAACTCACCGTGTTCTGTGGCGCGCTGGTGGGCGCATCGCTGGGTTTCCTGTGGTACAACGCGCATCCCGCGGAAGTCTTCATGGGCGACGTGGGATCGCTGTCGCTTGGCGGCGCCCTAGGCACCGTGGCCGTCATCATCAAGCAGGAAGTCCTTCTTGTGTTCGTGGGGGGAATATTTGTGGTGGAGGCCCTGTCGGTAATTCTGCAAGTGACCTCGTTCAAATTGCGGGGCAAGCGAATCTTTCGCATGGCGCCGATTCACCATCATTTCGAACTGCTGGGATGGAGCGAGAGCAAAGTGATTGTGCGATTTTGGATTGCAGCGCTGGTGTTTGCCCTGTTCGCGCTGACAACCCTGAAATTACGTTGAGGTTTGGTTTGAGGAACGAACGGCAACATGCCCGGCTCGATTGAATTACGAAAAATGCGCGTGCTGGTCATCGGACTGGCGCGTACCGGCATCGCCACGGCGCTGTTTTGCGCCAAGCACAATGCCATCGTGACCGCGACGGATACTCGGCCTGAAAACGACCTCGGCGACGCACCCGCCAAATTGCGTGAAGCGGGCGTCACCCTGGAATTGGGCGGGCATGTGGAGAAAACCTGTCTGGCGCAGGACCTGATCATCCCGAGCCCCGGTGTTCCCGCAGACCATCCACTGCTGATCAAAGCGCGTTCCAAGCGAATCACCATCTGGAGCGAAATCGAACTGGCCTACCGCTTCCTGGAAGGCGAGCTGATCGGCATCACCGGTTCCAACGGCAAAACCACTACCACCACCTTGCTGCACCACATCCTCAAGCACGCCGGCAAACAGGCCATCCTCGCCGGCAATGTGGGCACGCCACTGATTTCGTGCGTCGAGGTAATGAACTCGCAAACTGTTTCGGTCGTGGAGCTGAGCAGCTTTCAGCTGGAATTGATCGACAAGTTTCGCCCCAATATCGGCGTGTTCCTGAATCTCACTCCCGACCATCTGGACCGCCACAAGACCCTGGAGGCGTACACCGCCGCGAAAGCGCGCATCTTTGCCAACCAGACGGAATTGGACGCGGCGGTATTGAATGCCGACGATCCGCCGACGGTTGCGTTGCTTCCGAAGAAACCGCAGCTGTTTTGGTTCAGCCGCAACAAGACGGTGGACCAGGGCGCGTGCGTTCGCGACGACGGCGTTGTGATCGTCCATCGAGGCAAGCAAGAGTTTGTGATGAAGATCGCGGACATTCCCCTTCCCGGGGCGCACAACCTGGAAAATGTCTTGGCCGCGGCAACTGCGGCGCGGCTGGCCGAAGTGGACGCGGCCAGCATCGGCAGTGCCGTGAAAAGCTTCACCGCGGTCGAGCACCGTCTGGAGTTTGTCGCGGAAATCGGCGGGGTGCGCTACTACAACGATTCCAAGGCCACCAATGTGGACGCCACGCTAAAAGCGTTGGACGCGTTTCCCGGGCGGATTCTCGTTATTCTGGGCGGCAAAGATAAAGGCAGCGACTATACCGTGCTGCAGAAACCGCTGCGCCAGAAAGCCATTCTGGTCCTGTTGATCGGCGCTGCCGCCGACAAAATTGACCAGCAAATCGCAGGAAGTGTGGCGATTGAGCGTGCCGGCACACTGCAAAATGCCGTCGCCATTGCTTCGCAGGCCGCCAAACCGGGAGACGTGGTGCTGCTGGCCCCCGCTTGCGCCAGCTTCGATCAGTTCCAGAATTACGAGCAGCGCGGGCAAGTCTTTAAGGACCTGGTGCACCGATTGGCCCAGCGTTCATCAGAAAATTCCTCCAGAAAGGAACGCCCCGAGTGACCCGTGCTTCCGAAACCGACCGCTGGCTGTTTGGTGTGACCTTGATGCTTTGCCTGCTGGGTGCGGTCATGATTTTCAGCGCTTCAGCGGTCACCGCCCAGGAGCAATTCGGCCACTCTTATCATTTTGTGTTGCGCCAGATCGTTTGGCTGCTAGCCGGGCTACTCGGGATGTTCGGGCTGATCAAAATGGACTATCACAAGCTGCGGGAACCGGCGGTGGTTTATACCGTGCTCTGCGCTGTGCTGGTGATGCTGGTCGGCACTTTTTTCTTGGACAAGTCTCACGCCACCCATCGGTGGATCAAATTCGGTCCGGCACAAATTCAGCCCTCGGAGCTGGCCAAACTCGCTGTGATTTTGTATCTCGCCTGGTTCCTGGACCTGCGTCGCCGCGGTATTACCCGTCTGGAATTCTGCAAAGATGACTTGATGCGCACGCTTCTGCCGGCGGTCGGGCCCATTTTGATCTGCGTAGCGCTGATCGTGATGCAACCGGATCTGGGAACCTCGGTCGATATTCTTCTGATCATGACCGCGATCCTCTTCGTTGCGGGACTCTCCTGGAAATGGATTGCCGTCGGGTCGGCTGCCGCGCTGCCGGTGCTCTTCTTCCTGATTACCCATGTTTCCTACCGCCAGGCCCGGCTCACCGCGTTTCTTCACCCGGAAAGCGATCCGCAAGGCGCGGGTTTTCAGTTGTTGCAGTCGCTGATTGCCGTCGGTTCCGGCGGCTTTACCGGCGTGGGTTTGATGGAGAGCAAACAGAAGCTGTTCTACTTGCCCGAAGCACACACTGATTTTATATACGCAGTGATTTGCGAAGAATTAGGATTCATCGGCGCTGCCATTGTGATTGCGTTGTTTGCTGTTTACGCCTGGCGCGGCTTGCGCGCTTCCTTCAACGCGCCGGACGGATTCGGGCGGATGCTTGCTTTGGGTGCCACCTCGATGGTCCTGTTTCAATCGCTGATCAACTTTGCGGTGGTCCTCGGCATGATGCCGACCAAAGGGATTCCACTGCCGTTTGTGAGCTATGGCGGTTCGAGTTTGCTGGTGATGCTGTTGGCTACTGGCGTGCTCCTGAATATTGCGCAGCAAGGCGACGGCAACGCAGGTCTGCGGGCTTGAGGCGCCAACCGTGAAGCTGCTCATCGCGGGTGGAGGCACCGGCGGCCATGTGTTTCCAGCAATCGCCATTGCGCAGGAATGGCTGTCACGCGGCAAGGAGCGCGAAGTGGTGTTAGTCGGCACGCAACGAGGAATCGAGATGAAGCTGGTACCCGCGGTCGGCTTGCCGCTGGAGACGATTCGCGTCGCCGGCCTGAAAGGCAAAGCTGCAACAACGCTGCTGAAAAATCTGGGAATGCTGGGGATGGGGTTATCCGATGCGATGGGCGTAGTGAAGCGTCACCGGCCGGCTGTGGCCTTTGGTGTAGGCGGCTACGCCGCCGGACCGATGTTGCTGGCCACTTGGCTGCGCGGCGTTCCCAACGTGATCTTTGAGCCGAACGCGGAGCCTGGTTTCACCAACAAACTCCTGGCGCACTTGGCCAAACGAATTGCCACCGGCTATCCCGTCTCCGCGAAAGCGTGGGGTGCGCGAGCCGTTGTGACCGGCTGTCCCGTGCGGCCCGAATTCTTCGCCATTCCGCCACGAAAGCCCGAGCCACCCTTCCACTTATTAGTGACTGGCGGGAGTCAGGGAGCGTTGCCGATCAATCGCGCCTTTATGGAAGCGGCCGAGCTTTTGGCGCAAAGAAAAGCGCAGCTGCAAATTGTGCACCAGACCGGTGAGCGCGCTTATAATGATGTGCGCGCCGCGTACGCGCGACACGACCTGCCCGTCGAAGTTGCGCCTTTTCTCGCCAACATGGCCGACCGTTTCGCTTGGGCTGATATCATTGTCTGCCGGGCGGGCGCTATCACCGCCGCGGAGGTGGCCGCAGCCGGCCGCGCTGCCATTTTTATTCCCTTCGGGAAAGCGACCGACAGCCATCAATTGCGCAATGCGCAGGAAATGAGCAAAGCCGATGCCGGCCGGTTGATCGCGGAACCGGAACTGCATGCCCAACGATTGACTCAAGAGATTTTCTCTCTCCTGGACCAGCCCGGAGAGATGCAACGACTGGCGGCGAACGCGCGCAGCTTGGCCCACCCTAACGCCGTGCGCGATATCGCCGATTTGATCGAACAGGCCGAGCGGCGGCCGAGCCGGAAAGAACTCCGAGGCACATGATGGTATCGTTTCGCAATTTTCAACGCATTCATATGGTGGGCATCGGCGGCATCGGCATGAGCGGCATCGCCGAAGTGCTGCTCACTCTCGGGTACTCGGTAACCGGTTCGGATACCAAGCCATCCACCATCACCGAACGGCTGGAAGATTTGGGCGCCGCCATTTACGAGGGTCACAAGGCTGAAAACGTCGACAATGCCCACGTCGTGGTGATTTCCTCCGCCATAAAACCCGATAATCCCGAAGTGCTGGAAGCGCACAAACGCAAAATCCCGGTGATCCCTCGCGCCGAAATGCTGGCCGAGTTGATGCGTCTGAAATACGGCATCGCCGTTGCCGGCGCGCACGGAAAAACCACCACCACTTCCATGGTCGCTTCCGTATTGGCGGCGGCGCATCTCGACCCCACGTTTGTGGTGGGTGGCAGGGTCAATCAGGCCGGCAGCACGGCGCGCGTCGGCAAAGGCGAGTACTTCGTGGTGGAAGCGGACGAGAGCGACCGCAGCTTTCTGATGTTTGCGCCAGTGGTCGCTGTAGTCACCACCATCGACCGCGAGCATCTCGATCAGTACGATTCCCTCGAGGATATCCAAAACGCTTTTCTTCAGTTCGTCAACCGCGCGCCCTTTTATGGTGCCGCCGTGCTTTGCCTCGATGAGCCCAACGTCCAATCGATCATTCCAGACGTGAAGCGGCCCATCATTACTTACGGCACGTCCAGTCAAGCCGACTTGGTGATCAGCGACATCGAATTGAAAGGCTTAGGTAGCTCCTTCCGCCTGACTTACAAGGGAGAAGACCTGGGGATCTTCGCATTGCCGCACCCGCCGGGCATTCACAACGTCAGGAACGCCGCTGCCGCTTCCGCCGTGGCGCTGTACCTGAACGTCGCCACGGATTTAATCCGCGAAGGACTGGCCAAGTTCGCGGGCGTGGCCCGCCGCTTCGACGTAAAAGGCAGCGTGAACAACATCACCGTAATCGATGATTATGGCCATCATCCCGCGGAGATTCGCGCCACGCTCGAAGCCGCGCGTGGTTGCAAATTCAATCGTTTGCTGGTGCTGTTCCAGCCGCATCGCTACACACGCACGCAACACCTATGGAACGACTTTTCCCGTGCATTCAACCAGGCGGACGTCCTGGCCCTGGTGGACATCTACGCGGCCAGCGAGAACCCCATCCCGGGCATTACCACCGCGGCCTTGGCTAACAGCATTCGCGAAGCCGGCCACAAAAATGTGAATTACTTCGAGTCCATGCAGGACGCCATCGAGTTTCTGTTGCGCGAGGCGCGCCCCGGCGACGCCATTTTGACCATTGGCGCGGGCAACGTCAGCCGCGCCAGTAACGAGTTGATGCTGCTGCTGGGAACCGATTTCACGGTCGACGACGGAGCCAGGGATGCACATCGAGGCGCCTAAACTTCTGCGCGCTTTGCCGGAGCTGCAAGTGCAGCTTCAGCCCGCCGTGTCGTTGAGTGCCCTGACCTCGCTCTGTATCGGTGGCACTAGCGACCTCTTGCGGCTCAACTCCCATGAGTGCATCCCGGAGCTGTTGAAGCTGTTGGATGAGAATGCGGTGCCGCATAGATTCCTGGGTGGCGGGTCGAACTTACTGGTTATGGACGGCGAACTGCCTTTCGTAGCTCTGCAATTGGCGCAGCCTGATCCCGACGTGGCCATTGACGGCAATATCGCCACCGTGGATGCTGCCGCCGATTTGGGTAAGACCGTCACGTTCTGCGCCAAAAACAACCTGGGTGGTATGGAAGGACTGATTGGCGTGCCGGGAACCGTTGGAGGGGCCTTGCGAATGAACGCTGGAGCCTATGGAACGCAGATCGGGTCCTACGTCCGCGAAGTAAAACTGTATCGAGCCATCACGCGCCGCTTGGAAACGCTCCACGATGGCGAAATTTCCTTCGAATACCGGCACACTTCTTTTGCGCCGGATGATATGATGCTGGCAGTGAAGCTGGAACTCCCCTCCAAGCGGTACCAGGAAATTCTCCAGGGCATTCGTATCTGCAACGAAAAACGGCGCGCCAGTCAGCCGCTCGGGCAGAAGAGCGCCGGCTGCATCTTCAAAAATCCGCCAGGAGCCTCGGCTGGCCGGATGATTGATGAATTGGCGTTAAAGGGATTCTCCGTGGGGGACGCGCGTGTAAGCGACCGGCATGCAAACTTTTTCGTGAATACTGGCTGCGCGACAGCCCAGGACATGTTTCGACTGATTGCTTATGTGCGCGAGCGGGTTCAACACGCTTACGGCGTTACTCTCGAAAACGAGGTGGTGGTGTGGAACGCGTAAAGCCCATCCAGCGGAACGTCTCTGCCGCCGCTACTGAGCACGAACCATACCGGCCCGAACTGATTGCCGAGGACGAACCTCGCTATCTCCGCCGTCAAAAACCCGTGGAGATTCGCCGCAAGAAATTCAGCGGCAAGGGCGGAACCTACTACCGCCGCGTGTTCGCTTGGACCCTGGTCGGCGCCGCGGCCGTTGGTGTGACCGTATTTTCAGTACGCTACTTGCTCTATTCCCCGCGGGTGTTGCTGCTGAAGCCGGATCAAATCGAAGTCAACGGAAATCATATTGTGGTGCCCGAAGATGTGCGGAAATTGTTCTTGCGCGATCGCAATCACAGCGTACTGAGCATTCCCTTGAACACGCGCCGCCGGGAGATTGAAGAGTTGCCGTGGGTCGAAGAAGCGATCATCCAGCGAATCTTGCCGAACCGTTTGCGCGTGTTCATAACCGAACGCACTCCGGTCGCTTTCTTCCGCAACGGCACCGAGTTGACGCTCATTGATGCTCATGGCGTTCTTCTGGATCGCCCGGAAGGCGAAGATTTTCACTTTCCGATCATTACCGGACTCTCGGAGAACTTGCCTCGCGAAGAACGAGAAAAGCGCATGCAGATCTACCAGGAGTTCACGAAGGATGTGGATTTGGTGAAGCCGGGCGCTACCGACAATATCAGCGAACTGGATTTGAGCAGTCCTCGTGACCTACGCGTGGTGCTCACCGGATTGAGCGGCGCCACCGACGACCATGCGGTCACCGTGCATTTTGGGCAAAGCGACTTCGCCGGAAAATATCGCATGCTGGTGGAAAATTTTGCGCAATGGCAGGCCAACTACGGTGCCGTCCATTCCATCGATCTTCAGTATTCCCGCCAGGTGGTGGTGAACCCCGACACCAGCGCCTCCGCGCGAAAGAGATAGTCGAGCAGGAGAGAATTTTGGCGAAGAAAGACAAATACTTGGTCGGGTTGGATATCGGAAGCACCAAAACCTGCGTGCTGCTGGCGGAAATTGAAGAGGAGCAAGTGCGTTTTCTGGCCCTCGGCGCTGCCGAGTCCAAAGGGCTGCGCAAGGGTTTGATCGTTAATCTGGATTCCACGGTCAGCTCTATTCGCCGCGCCGTTGAAGAAGCGGAGAGCGTCGCCAACCTCCCGATCGAGTCGGCGGTGATCGGTGTAGCGGGCAGCCACATACGCGGGGTGAATAGTCGCGGCGGCGTTTCTTTGGGACCGCGGCCGCGGGACATCGAACGCGACGACGTGCGCCGCGCCATTGACGCCGCGCGGAACATCTCCTTGCCCGAAGACCGCGAAGTTTTGCACGTTTTGCCTCATGAATTTCGCGTGGACGCGCAGAATGGCATTCGCGACCCGATTGGCATGATTGGCCAACGCCTGGAAGTCAATGTTCACGTCGTGACCGCGTCGAGCTCCGCCACGCAGAACCTGGTGAGCGCGGCCAACAAGGCCGGGATCTTGATCAATGACACTGTCCTGGAACCGCTGGCTTCCGCGGAAGCTTGCTTGACGCAGGATGAACGGGATTTGGGATGCTGCCTTCTGGATATTGGGGGAGGCACAACCGAACTGATCGTGTATGGCGGCGGAGTGGTTCGACACACTGGAGTGGTCGCCATCGGCGGGGATCATTTCACCAACGATCTTGCGGTCGGATTGCGCACCCCCATTCCCGAGGCGGAACGAATCAAGCGTCATCACGGCTGTGCGGCGGCTGCTTTCCTGCCCGCCGATGGGTCGATCGAAATCGCCAGCGTGGGCGATCGTCCTCCGCGGACCATTTTTGCGCACGCGCTGACGGAAATCATCGAGCCGCGCGCCCAGGAGCTGTTGGCCCTGGTCGCCGACGATTTGCAACGGGCGGGACTGAGCCAGCAAATTCCCGCGGGGTTCGTTTTGGCGGGAGGCGGCGCTTATCTGAATGGATTGCCGGAGTTGACCGAGCAGACGTTCCATTTGCCGGTGCGTGTGGGGCAACCGCGCGGCATTGCGGACCTGCCGGAGGCGGTGGTGCAGCCGGATTACGCCACGGTGATCGGCTTGGTGTTAAGCGCGGCAAAATCGCGCCGCACTGCTCCGCCAAAAGCCTCCGGTTTTGTTTCCAAGTTACGCGCCATGTTTGTGGGAGCGTAGCGACCCGGCCGCGCGAAAAAAGGCCTGCTGACGCGGTTTTTCCACAGGCAGGGAAAATGTTCAGTGGCGTCGCTGATATACGGGATTTATAAAGGACTTTCACCAGCCGGACAGGGGGAAACCGCATGACAGCAAAAGAATCGGGCATCCGGATGAGCTTTAGCGAGGAGTTGCAGCCCGCCAAGCTCAAGGTGATTGGTGTCGGCGGCGGCGGTTGCAACGCGGTGAATCGCATGATCCGCGCCAAGCTGGAAGGCGTGGAGTTCATCACCGCCAACACTGATCTGCAAGCCCTGAGAATGTCGCAAGCCCCTGTGAAATTGCAATTGGGCGCGAAACTGACCAAGGGTTTGGGTGCCGGCGCCAACCCTGAGGTCGGGCGGAAAGCCGCCCTGGAAGACACCGAGAAAATCATCGAGGCGCTCGAGGGCGCGGACATGATTTTCATCACTTCGGGATTGGGCGGAGGTACCGGAAGTGGCGCGGCGCCGGTGGTGGCCTCGCTCGCCAGTGAGTTGGGCGCTTTGAGCGTCGCCGTGGTCACCAAACCCTTCGCTTTCGAAGGCAAGCGCCGCATGCTGCAAGCGGAGCAAGCTTTGCAAGAGTTGGTCGGGGTCGTGGACACCGTCATCGTGATTCCGAACGAGCGCTTGATGGAGACCGTCGAGCCGGGAACCAGCTTCTTCGACGCGTTTCGCATCGCTGATGACATTCTGCGTCAAGCCGTTCAAGGTATTTCAGACATCATTACCGTCCCCGGAATCATCAATCGCGATTTTGCCGACGTACGGGCCATCATGCACGGCCAGGGCTACGCGGTTATGGGCACAGCGGTGGCGAGCGGCGCAAACCGCGCGGTGGACGCCGCGAATCGGGCCATTTCCAGCCCGTTGCTGGAAGACAATTCCATTCAGGGCGCGCAGGGCATTCTCATCAACATTTCCGGCAGCTCTTCGCTGTCCTTGCACGAAGTACACGAAGCTTCCAGCGTCATTCAGAAGGCTGCTCACGAAAACGCTAACATCATCTTTGGCGCGGTGATGGACGAAGCCATGAAAGATATGGTCAAGATCACCGTGATTGCCGCTGGCTTCAAGGAAGCCAAGAAACAAGTCCCGCAGCAGAAACAATCCTTCTTGCCGCGCACCTGGAAGGCCGGTCGTGACGTGTCCGAGCAACCTGAGCTGCCGGTTACCCCGCCTAACGTGGTCAATCAAGTGAACCAGGCCAGCCATCCCAGGCCCGTGGTTCGCGACACTTCCCAGGAAGTGGTGAAAGATGACTTGGACGTGCCTACTTTTCTCCGGCGGCAAGCCCAGAAAGCATAACGCTCTCGCGATTTGTGGCAACCAACCGGTACGCCGCTGGGTCGCGGCATACCGCTATCACGCGGTGTTCGACTGCCTGCCTGCAACCGAATTGCGGGGTGCGACGGTTTTCGCTAGCTCCACCTTCATGTTGTGAATTTCCGTCTCGAACCTCTGTAAGTTGCTGCTGCCATAAGGAAGCACACTGCCTAATCCCGAGTGAAACTCGCGCGCTTGCGTGCGCATCGCCATCTGCCCGATATTCGTCGCGTCCAGGCCCCCGCCTGGCATGATCAGGATGCGATTGGCGCCTGCCTTCACCAGTCTCTGCAGGGTTTCGACCGCTTGCGCCGCCGTTTTCGCGCCGCCTGCCGTCAGTATTCGTGCGGCTCCTGTTTCAATGACATCTTGCAAAGATTGTGTAGGGTCGGGAGTCTCATCGAACGCGCGGTGAAACGTGACCTCAAGGGGCCGCGCCCACTGCACCAATTCCGCGGTGCGCTCGATGTCCACCGAGTGGTCCGGCTTGAGAATACCAAACACCACCCCGTCCATCCCCAATTCGCGTGCGGCGGCAATGTCTCGCTTCATGGCTGCAAATTCTTTTTCGGTGTACACAAAATCTCCAGAGCGCGGCCGGATGATCGCGAACACCGGGATTTCCAGCTCTTCATGGAGTTTGCGCATCGCCGCCATCGACGGAGTAAGCCCGCCCCGCACCAACTCCGCGCAAAGCTCGATTCGGTCGCCACCACCGCGTTCCGCGGCCAGTGCCGTGTCCAGGGATTCTACGGTTACTTCCAGAAGCGGGTAGGATGCCACGTTAACCTCTGCCATCTGCTCGGCGAATCGCTTATATACTCCCTGTAATTGCGATATGCAACAGGCACCTGGCGTCGACGCCCGGCACGAATTCAAGGACGGGACGCTCCGAAACAGAACCAGTGTT
>Ga0187782_10000111_pt1 | contig 47266 bp, 43 predicted proteins | sample 0715_SJ02_MP15_2_FD_132454 | JGI IMG/M metagenome (GOLD analysis project Ga0187782, IMG submission 132454) | Tropical peat soil microbial communities from peatlands in Department of Meta, Colombia - 0715_SJ02_MP15_20_MG | ecosystem: Environmental > Terrestrial > Soil > Wetlands > Peat | place... | reverse complement strand
GTGCGACGGCCAGTCCCACGGGCCGTCGACGTCGCGCGGCAACGCGATGCCCGGACGACGGTAGAGCACGATCGGGAATCCCGCACGGGCGCGCCGGCGGCCGGCGGCGAGCACCTCTTCGATGTCCCCGAGCCCGCCGCCGACGACCGCCGGGAGGAGGTAGACGTCGACCCCCGCCGGTGGCGGAGATCTACGCCGCCGGTCGGTAGAGCGTCCAGAACCGGAGGACATCGTGGAACCCCGCGGCCTCGACCGCCGCCCGGCCCCGCGGGTTTTCGTCGGGGATCAAGGTGAGGATTCGGGGCGCGTTCCGCCGGGCGCACCAGCTCACCGCCGTATCGACGAGCGCCCGGGCCGCCTCGGGAGCCACCGTCGGGGCGATGATCGGGGCGGCGAGGTGCGCTGCTTCCGTCGCCGCCGAGGAGGTCGCGGACGCCCAGGCGATCGGTCCCGAGCCCGCGTCGATCACCCACGACGCCGACTCGGACTCGAGGATGCGGCCGACCCACGCCGAGCCGGTGAAGTCGCCGGCGGACGTCGGGAGGACCGCCTCGACGTCGGGCGGCTTCTCCTCGCGCACGATGACCGCGAGCGCCTCGCCGTCAGATTTGAGCATCGGTCGCAGGCCGACGGGCGGGTTCCGAGCCGCCGCCGGATCCGGCCGTTCGAGGACGAGCTGCGAGGCGCGGCGGAGCGGTCGGTAGCCCATCGCGGCGTAGAGGGTTCGGGCCGGGGCGTTCTGCTCGAGGACGTCCAGCGCGACGTACGGCCGGTGGCGTCGGACCGTCGCGGTTCGAGCGGCTTCGAGGAGGGCCCGGGCGAGACCGCGCCGCCGGTACGCCGGCTCGACCGCGACCCTGCTGATGTACCCCGAACGCGAGCCGAAGGTCAGGAGGGTCGTGGCCACGATGTGACCGTCCTCCTCCACCACGAAGAACCGGAAGATCGGCCGCCCGACGAGCCGCAGCAGTCCCGTGATCAGGCGAGTATCCCAGCGGAACACCCGGGCCACCACCTTAGCGAATGCTTCCGGCCGCGTCCCCATCAGCCGCTCCTCGTCCGGGAAGTCCCGGCGCAGGAACTCGAGCAGTTCGCCCGTGTCCCCGTGCTTCAGGTCGCGGATCGTCACGACTCCTCGTCGTCCCCCGCGTGGCTCATCGCGGTCTCGAACAGCGCCCGGACGGTCGGCGGCTCGCGTTCGATCGCGACCTCGGGGAGCGGGAGCCGCGCCCGGCGGTCGAGCTCCTCCTCGCTGAGCCGGGCGCGGGCGTCGGCGAGCGCGCGTCGTACGACCGGGTCCGCCGCGCTGCCGGGAAGCCGTCCGAGCGCCTGCACCGTCGCGTCGAACAGCCGCGTCGCCGCATCGGTGGCGAGCTCGGGGTCTCCCTCGGCCGCCTCCGCGGCGCGCCCGTCGGCCGCCCCACAATCGCGGAGCAGGCGGACGAGCGCATCCCAGGCCCCGTCGTCCCCGAGACGTCCGAGCGCCCAGACCGCGGCGAGGCACACTTCGGCCGCCGGGTCGGCGAGCGCCTCGCGCAGGCGCGGCGCCGCGCCCGAGGCGCCGAGCAGGCCGAGCGCGTACGCGGCGCCCCGACGGGGCCACGGGTGCGGATCGTCCAGGAGTCGCAGGAGCCTCGCGGTATCCTCGAGCGAGCCGGTCGCGCCGAGGGCGAGCGCCGCGGCCCCCCGCACGGACCCTGCCGGGTCCGCGAGGAGCTCCCGGCCCACGCTCGCGCCCTCGGGCGCGCGCATCTCCCCGAGGGCGTGGATCGCGCAGACGCGGATCCACGGGGCCGCGTGGTGCGCCGCCTCGACGAGCGCCGGCACGGCGCGCGGGTCGCCGATGCGTCCGAGGGCCACGAGGACGCTCGGCTTCTCCCAGGTCTCGGGGCCGCGCAGGAGCTCGAGCAGCCGCGGCACGCTCTCGACATCGCGCCGCCGGCCGGCGACGACCGCGGCGGCGGCCCGGACCCGTCGCGCGAGATCGTAAAGGTAGGTGCGCACGAGGGCCATCCGGTCCGGATCCGGCGACCGGCCGATCCCGAGCACCGCCTCGCGCCGCACGCGGTCCCACGGATCGGAGAGGAGCGCCGCGAGCGCCCGCAGCGCCTCGTCGGTCCCGATCTGGCTCAGGGCGGCGGCGATCGCCCAGCGGACCTCGGGCGCGGCGTCGTCGGCGTGATCGGCGAGCGCCGGCACCGACGGCGGCGCGGCGAGGCGGGCGAGCGCCCGGGCCGCGCGCTCGCGCACGAGGATCTCGGGATCGTCGAGGCACGCCTCGAGGTCCGTCCGGCTCTCGTGCCGGCCGATCGCGCCGAGCGCCTCCACCGCCGCGGCGCGGACGGCGGGCTCGGGATCGCTGAGCGCGGCGGAGAGCATCGACGCCCCGCGGGGGTCCTGGAGCATCCCGAGCGCGACGGCCGCCGTCTCACGGACGCCGGGGACCGGATCGTTGAGCCCGGTCAGGAACGGACCCAGGTCGGGCGCGCGGCGGCCCTCGACGATCTCGCGCAGGTGCGCCGCGCGCTCGGACGGCGAGGGCGATGCCTTCGGGGTCCGCCGGGTCGGGGCTCGGGGCTTTCGGCGGGTGCGCCGGGCGCTCGGGGTCACCCCGGGCCCACCGGGGACGAGGCCAAAACAGTGACCTCGTCCGGCCCGCCCGCCGGGAGCGCCGTCTGGGCCCGGTGCTCGGCCGAGCGGTACGGGCTCCGCGCGGGGGCCTCCCGGGCGTTCCAGCGGCGGAGGAGGTCCGCCCGCGCCACCCCGAACGGGGCGAGGAGCGTCTCGGCGTCCCGCGCGAGGAGCTCGAGGTAGGCCCCGACGTCGTACCGCTCGTCTCCCTCGAGGAGCTCGGCGACCCGTACGCGGTGGCGGAACGAGCGGCTCCGCCGGTCGAGCAGCACGTAACGGACCTTCTCACCCGCGTCGCGCGGCGCGCCGGCGTCCTCGAGCTGGCGGAGCGCGGCGACCGAGTCGGTGAACGTCACGAACGCGTCGGGCGCCTGGCCGATCCGGTGGGTGACGAGGAGCTCGTCGACCGGCCAACGGCCCGCGATCACGCGCTCGGCGAACCGGTCCGCCCGGGCGAGCGCGCGGGGGAGGAGCGCGCGCACGCCCGCGGCGTCCCGGGCCCCGCGGAAGAGCGCGAGGACCTCGGACTCGAAGCGGCGGGCGAGCGTCGTCGTGTCGTGGCGACGGCCGCCGATCCCGCGGAGCTTGAATTCGCCGCTCTCGTAGAGGCCGTAGTAGCGGTTCGGCACCCCGAGCCCGTGCGTCACCGCGGGCAGGAAGACGATCCAGCGGTACCGCCCCTCGTACCCGAGCGGGAGGTCGAACCGCTCGCTCATCCGGCGCGCGAACTCCTCGGGATCCGGCGGGCGCGCGACGTCCCGCGCTCGCAGCCACATCGAGTCGACGATCCCGTGCACGACCCGGTAGCCGCCCGCCTCGGCCGCCGGGACGAGATCGGCGAGGAGCTCGCGCGCGTAGGCGTTGATCGCCTCGTGGCACTCGATCCGCCCGAAGCGGGCGTTGCGGTAGCCCTGGTAGCCGAACGCGGTGACGAGGATCCACTTCAGCATCCGCACGCGGCGCTTCAGGCCCTCGGCCTCCGCGCGGGGGAGGCCCGGCCGCTTCAGCGCCGCCTTGTAGGCGAGGCGGCGCGCGAGGAGCGGCGCGAGCGTGCGGGGGATGAGGCCGACCCGGCGCGTGCACGAACGGTAGCCGAGGCCGGGCGCGCGGAGCGGGCTCCTCGGGCAGCACCGGCACTCGAGCGTCTCCGCGGAGAGGTTCTTGCGGACCATGATGTGCGGGTAGAGGCTCGCGAAATCGAACTCGTCGACGTGGTCGTGCACGCCGACCGGCGGGAGGAAGATCACCCCGCCGCGGTCCGCGCGCACGAGGTGGTCGGCGCGGCGGAAGTCCTCGGGCCGGTTCTTCTTCCAGGGGATGTGCGCGCCGAGCGCGAGCGCGTGCGCCATCTCCATCGCGGTGAAGCACGTCCCGGGCGACTGGCGGACGACCGTCTGGAGCGAGAGGCGGGAGAGGCGCGCCGCGTCGACGAGCCCCGCGACCTCGGCGTCGTCGTAGAGGAACGAGTTCTCCCGGTCGATGTGGAACCGTCCGGGGAGCGGGTAGGTCGCGGAGCGGTACAGGACCCGGCCGTACGACTCGAACGAGCGGGCGGGCCGGGCCGCGGCGAACCCCACCGCCTCGCGTCCGAGGACGAAGTCGGCCGGGCCGAGGCCGCACGCGCTCGCGCGGCGGTAGAGCCAGGGAAGGTCGAACGCGTCGCCCCCCTGGGAGAGGAGGAGGTCGGGATCGCTCCGCGCGAGCTCGCCGACGAGCGCGCGCAGGAGATCGTCCTCGGGCCCCTCAATGACCGTGACGCCGACGCGCACGGACCCGATCCGGCCGTTCGGCGGCGGGATCCGGCCTCGCCGCTCGCCGACGAGGTGGATCTCGAACGGGGCGAGTCGCAGCGGCGGCGTCGCGTAGTCGATCGTCTCGGGGGGCTCGGCCGCCCGAAGGTCGGCGCCCGCCCCGAGGACCGGCGCGAACGGGTAGAGCCCGTGCGCGAGGTGGTAGAGCTGCGGCGGCGTGAGGTCGACATCGTAGAGCGTGAACGTCGCGTACTTCCCGAGCGCGTCGACGGTGCGCGCGAGCGCCCGGCGGCCCGTGTTGAGCGCGGGCGTGACCGAAAGGACCGGCCGCGGCCGGCGGTCGAAGAGGGACGGGCGGCCGCTTCCGAGCGCGACCGAATCGACGACGGGCAGCGCGCGGAGGCGACCCGCGAGCCGGGCGAGCTCGTCGCGCGGCCCGGCCACGAGGAACGGGGGCCGGTACTCGACCGCGGTGCGCCGGACGCGCTCGGTCCGGCGGTCCTTCACCCAGAGGACGACCGAACGGCCGTCCGCGCTCTCCGTGATGTCGAGCAGCCAGCCGTCGGGCGTCGTCACCGGCGACGGCCCCGGCTAGCGCTCGGCCGTTCCGGGCGCCTCGGCGCGCAGCCGGACGGCGAGGTCGGTGAGGACGGAGAGGAGGATCGCCTCGAGCAGATCGGGGCTGCCGACGTACGTCGCCTGCGCGGCGTAGCGGCGCGCGCCGGTGCGGACCATCTCGAACGCCGCGCGGTCCTCGGGGGTCGTGAGGAGCCGGGCGAACTCGTCCCAGCGTTTCATCCGCTCCTCGAGCGCTTGACGGTACGTCGGGGCGGTACGCCCCACGCGACCACCTCCTCGGGGGACCCGCCCCCGTACTCTTCGATCCCGTGCTGGCCGGTCGGCCGCGGCACGAGGGCCATGCGGGCGTCGCTGCGCAGCGAGCGGGCCCGGAGCGTGCCCGGCCCGCGGGCGAACGCGACGAGATCGCACCACGGCGGTCCCTCGTCCGGGAGGCCGGGGAACTCGGCGAAGCCGCCGGTGCCGAGGGTGAGGAGGAGCGGCGCGCGGACCTCGCGCACGAGCTCGGCGAGGACCCGGGCGACGTGGCGCAGGAGTTCGGTGCGCTCCTCGGCCGGGATCTCGTCGTTCGTGAACAGCGCGGGAAGGTCGTGACCGATGAGGAGGTCGGCCGGGTGGCGGCGGACCTCGGCGGCCCAGCCATCGACCAGCGCGACCAGCTGGTAGGCGGTGAACGCGCGGGCGAGGCGGATCCCGTGGAGCGTGGCGACCGCGTCGACCCCGAACGCCCGGCCGAGCTCGCCGATGCGGTACGGGTGGAACCGGTTCGCTCCCTCGACGAGCGAGATCCGTCGGCCGGTGCGGGCGCTTCCCGCGTAGACGAGCTCGAGCATCGGCTCGAGCGCGAGCGAGGGGCCGGTCCAGAGCGTCGCCTCGCCGGGGGCGAACCGCCGGGCGAGCCAGGGGAACAGCGCGGGTTCCTCGGGGAGGAGCGCCGGCGACGTCCCCCGGCTCCGCGGGGAGCGGCGGCGGACCCGGATCTGCGGGACGGGCGTCTCCCCGATTACCTCGGGAAACGGGAACGCCCCGAGGCCCGGGGTCGTCTCGAGGGCGGACCCGTCGTCCGGGACGGCCGTCGGCTCAGGGAAGGCAAGACCGGACATCTTCCACGTCCTCGCCCTTCGACGGGCTCGGCCGCTCTAAAGCGCCGTCTCGGGGGAAGTTGAAACAGGCTGGGAACAGGGCGTTTCGAAGGTTCCCGTCCGTGACAACTTTCTTCGACCGCAGAGCGATAGCCGTGCGGCGGCCCTCCCGATGCGGTTCTTGACGTACAAGCTCATCCTGACGCTCTGGCTGGTGTTCTGGTTTGGACTGGTCACGGCGTACGTCTTTCAGCAGTCCGCCGCCGCCGGGATCGCACTCGCGTTGCTCTTCGCCTTGATCATTGGCGTGGCACTGGTCGTGAGATTCTCCCTGATGCAGGCGCGCATCGACGAAGGGGGAGGAGTGTACACGACGCTGTGGGGGTGGGATATCGAAGACGACGATTACGACTCCACCGTACCTCGGGAGGACCTCGAAAAGCGGGTGTTCGGTCCCTACTATGCCCCGTCGCGGCGTTGCCCGTCGTGCGGTTCGACCTCTCAAAAGGCGAACGCCAAGTTCTGCGACGCGTGCGGAAAGCCGCTCGATGCCCTCTCGCTGCTCGAATCGCCGGACGTGAACCCCTAGGCGTCGAGACGGGAGCGGCGCGCCGGCGGCGGGATCCCGAGCTCGTCGGCGAGCGAACGGGCGTTGATCGCGGCGTCGCCCCGGAAGTGGTTGTTGAAGAAGCCGTAGATCGTCGCCGTCTGTTCTTCGAGCGCCCGCAGGCGGGGGATCCACGCGGAGAGCTCGACCGCCGAGTACGTGTAGTCGTACCAGAGCGGGCTCCCGTGACCGTGCCATCGGATGTAGGCGAACGGCGCGGTCACCTCGAGGGCGACCGGAAGGTGCGGTGCGACCACGATCACGTTCGCGAGGCCGAACTCCCGGAGCATCGCGTACGACTCGGGGACGATCCAGGACTTCTCCCGGAACTCGACTGCGACGGGGAGGTCGCGCGGGAGGGATTCGTAGAACTGGCGGACCGTGGCCGCCTCGAAGGGGAGTGACGGGGGCAGCTGCAGGAGCGCCGCGGCGAACTTTCCCGCCTCGCGGATTGGCTTCAGGACCGCGAGGAACCGCTGGAGCTCCACGTCCGTCCCGACAAGTCGGAGGTCGTGCGTGATCGTCTGGGGGAACTTCGCGGCGAACCGGAACTTGCCCGGCGTCCGGCGGACCCAGGACGCCGCCACGGACGCCGGCGGCAACCGGTAGAACGTCGAGTTCACCTCGACGATGGGAAAGAGCGTCGCATAGTACTGGAGCTTGTCCGACGCGCCGCGCGGCGGGTAGACCCGGCCCACCCATTCCGGGTAGTCCCAGCCGCTCGTACCGAGGAGGAGGTCGCTCACTGGCCGTGCGTTTTCCCTAGGGCAGCGAGCCGGTTAACATCTTGGACTGAAGTGGCGGGCAGCACTCTTTGTGCCGCTCCTGCGGGGACGTCGTTCCTTCCCGGCATATGCACCCGGCCTCGGTGGCCCGCGGATTGCTAACCGTTAAGAGAGCGCGCGCCTGAATTCGACCCCAGGCGGTTCCGAATGGTCCAGGTGGACATCGACCTCGGCAAATGCACCGGATGCTCGCACTGCAAGGACGTCTGCCCCGTCAATGTCTTCGACCTACGGCCGCGCGATCAGGTCCCGGATGTCATCGATGATCCCGACGTCGCGGCGAAGTTCCAATTCCGCGGGGAGAAGTCGCTCGCCGTCAACGGGCCGGAGTGCATCGTGTGCGAGGCCTGCCTCTTCGAATGCGAGGGGGAGTGCATCCTGATCACGGATGACGAGCACAACGTCCACTACTCCGTCTACAAGTAGACCTAAGGTCGCGTGGGTTCCGGATCGCGTCCAGTTCTTCCGGGGCCCGAAGGAGCTCCGTGCATGGTTCGCCACGAACCATACCCGGGAGCGCGAAATCTGGATCGGGTTCTACAAGGCGCACACGGGCCGTCAAGGGCTCACATACCTCCAGGCGGTCGAGGAGGCGTTGTGCTTCGGCTGGATCGATACCACCGTACGACGGATCGACGAGGAGCGCTACACCAACCGGTTCGTCCCCCGCCGACCCGGGAGCGCCTGGAGCCGGGTGAACCGCGAGAAGTTCCGCGAACTGGCCGACGCCGGGCGCGTGGCAGAGGCCGGTCACGTCGCGTTCGGACGCGGTACGCGCCCGTCAGCGTATTCCTACGAACGCCGGCTCACCAAGCTTCCACGAGCGTACTTGGCCCGGCTGCGCGCTAATCCACGCGCATGGAGCTACTTTTCGACACAGCCGCCGGGGTTCCAGCGCTTGGTGGCGTACTGGATCATGAACGCCCAGCGGGAAGTCACACGCGAGCGTCGTCTCGCGGAACTGATCGCGACCTCGGCCGAGGGGCAACGCCCCCGCGCGTTCGTCGTGGAACGCTCCGTAACCCGCGCCGGAACCTCGGGTTACCGCTCGCCGTCCTCACGGTCCCAGTAGCCGTTAAATAAGCCGGAACCCCGCCGGGGACGCCGTGCCCGAAACGTCCAGCGAAGCGAGGCGTACCGCGGTGCTGGGCGAGCGCGAGCTCGCCATCGGCTTCCGCCTGATCGGCCTCCAGGACGTGTTCGAAGTGACCGCCCAGAACGCGGTGACGGAGTTCCAGCGCGTGATGACTTCCGGGCAGTACAGCCTCGTCATCGCGAGCCAGTCGATCCGGCCGCGACTGTCCGAGACGCAGCGTCTCACGGCGGACAGCTCGCTCTCCCCGCTCGTGGTCTTCGTGCCGACCCCGTCGGGAGAGTTCGAAGTCGAAAGCATCAACGACCTCGCGAAGCGGGTCCTCGGCGTCACGCTCGCGATGCCGAACTAGGAGGGAACGATGGCAGGAGTTGTCGGGCGGGTTTCCGGTCCGGTCGTGATCGCCGAGGGCCTCACCGACGCGAAGATGTACGACGTCGTCCGCGTCGGGACGCTCGGCCTCGTGGGGGAGATCATTCGTTTGGTCGGCGGCACCGCCACCGTTCAGGTCTACGAAGATACCACGGGAATTCGCCCCGGCGACCCGGTCGAGAACACCGGGCAGGCGTTGAGCGTCGAGCTCGGCCCGGGCCTCCTGAAGTCGATCTACGACGGCGTCCAGCGCCCGCTGAACGTCATCCAGCAGAGCGTCGGGGATTTCATCACGCGGGGAACCGTCGCGCCGCCGCTCGACGAGAAGGCGAAGTGGGAGTTCAAGGCGACCGCGAAGGTCGGCAGCGAGGTCACGCCGGGTACGATCCTCGGGACCGTGCAGGAGACCGAGCTCATCCTGCACAAGATCCTGGTGCCGCCCGGTCTCCGCGGGACGCTGACGAAGCTCGCGAGTGGCACGTACACCGTGCGCGACGAGATCGGTTCGGTTAAGACCGCTGTCGGGGCTACTCCACTCTTCCTTTCACACAAGTGGGTCGTACGGATACCTCGGCCGGTGGCGCAGAAGCTACCGCCAGATATTCCACTAATCACCGGACAGCGAGTCATAGACAGTTTCTATCCCGTGGCGAAGGGGGGCACTGCCTGTATCCCGGGACCGTTCGGGTCCGGGAAGTGCCTTTCGGGGGAAACTCCGGTCGCGCTCGCAGACGGCCGTGTCGTTCCGGTCTCGGATCTTCACGAGGCTCACAGAGCTTCCGGACGAGTCTCTCATGATGGCTCGGACGAGTGGATCGATCTCCCCGCTCCCATCGAGATGTTCTCGATGGTGGGTGACCGCCTCGTCCGGAGCAAGACTTCGAAACTTTACAAGGGAAAGAGCGACTCCCTGTATCGAGTGAGAACGCGCAGCGGTCGAAGTGTGCGGGTCACTCCAATCCACCGGCTCTTTACGATCGGCCCGACCGGAGCGATCCAGGAGCGGATGGCCCGGGAGCTCCAACCGGGGGACTACCTCGCGGCGGTCCGCAGGCTCCCCGGCCCTATTGATGACGCTCGATTGAAGCTGGAACTACCGAAACTGCTGCGCCATGGAAAGGCAATCCGTGTCCCCGAACGGATGACTCCGGAGCTTGCGGAATTCCTGGGGCTGTTCGTTGCGGAGGGGTACGTCCGTGGCGCGAATACGGTTGTGTTCACGAACTCCGAGGAAACTTTGCGCGCTCGTTTCCTTTCGTTGACTCAGCAGCTCTTCGGGATCGGAGGATACGTCGAGTACCCGCGCGAGCGGACCCCGAATGCCCTGGTCCACAGTCGTCTCCTCGTGTTGCTTCTCGGCGCGTTGGGCACGGGTCGGGTCTCGGGCGAGAAGCGGATCCCGCGGAGCGTGCTGGCATCCAGTAACGAATCTCTCGGCGCCTTCCTCCGAGGGTACTATCTCGGTGACGGTGGGCTTTCCGGCGGCGATATCGAGTTCTGCACGGCCAGTCGAGACTTGCAAACGGAGCTCTCGTACGCGCTCACCCGGTTCGGAATCGTCTCCACACTGGCAAAGCGCACGGTCGACGGCACCCCCTATTTCCGGGTCTTCGTGCGCGGACTCAGCAACCTCACTCGATTGCATCAGGCTCTGGCTTCGACCGCACCGAAGATCGCGGCAATTGATCAGTACGTCCGGTCGAAGCGCACGACCTACACCGCCACGGACGTGGTGCCGCTGACTCCCGCCGCGATCGAGCAACTCTATCGCGACCACACCACCTACTCGAACTTGCTCCAGCACGGGATCGAAATCCACAACTACATCAGTAACGAGGAGAGGATGGGCGCCGCCACCTTCCTGACGTTCGTCAAGTCTTCGGAGATGTCCGAATCCTCCACAACCTCGAGCGTCGAGGCGGTACGTCTCTCGCATCTCCTCGATTTCCTCTATTGCGACGAGATCGTGGAGGTCGTCGAAGAGAAGGACGGGCCCTACGACGTCTACGATGTCTGCCTTCCCGATTACGGCAGCAACTTCGTGGGGGGATTCGGGGGCCTGCTCCTCCACAATACCGTCACCCAGCAACAGCTCGCGAAGTGGGCGGACTCGGACATCGTCGTCTACGTCGGGTGCGGCGAGCGCGGGAACGAAATGACGGAGGTTCTCGCGACGTTCCCAAATCTCCAGGATCCGAAGTCGAAGCGCCCGTTGATGGAACGGACAGTGTTGATCGCCAACACTTCGAACATGCCGGTCGCTGCGCGCGAGGCGAGCGTGTACACGGGTATCACCATCGCCGAGTATTACCGCGACATGGGCTACGACGTCGCACTCATGGCCGACTCGACAAGTCGGTGGGCCGAGGCGATGCGAGAGATCTCCGGTCGTCTCGAGGAAATGCCGGGAGAAGAAGGATATCCCGCGTATCTCGGCCGCCGTGTCGCGGAGTTCTACGAGCGCGCGGGCCGGGTCGTCACGCTCTCCCCCGAAGGACGGAAGGGATCGGTCACGGTCGTGGGAGCCGTCTCACCGCCGGGGGGAGACACCTCCGAGCCGGTGAGCCAGAACACGCTCCGTGTGACCCGGGTCTTCTGGGCGTTGGATGCCTCGCTCGCCTCCCGCCGCCACTTCCCGTCGATCAACTGGCTGCAGAGTTACTCGCTCTACATCCGGGACCTCGAACCCTGGTACGGCCAGAACCTCTCGAAGGAGTTCGTGCCCCTACGGCAGAAGGCGCTCCAACTCCTCCAGAAGGAGGCCGAGCTCCAAGAGATCGTCCAGCTCGTCGGCGTCGACGCGCTCCCCGAGCGGGAGAAGGCCGTGCTCGATGTCGCGCGGATGCTGCGTGAGGATTACCTCCAGCAGAGCGCGTACGACGACGTCGACACGTACTCCTCGATCCAGAAGCAGTACCGGATGCTCCACACGCTCCTCGCCTTCGCGGACCAGGAGCAAGACGCGATCGGCAAGGGCGCGACCGTCGCCCAGCTGCAGAAGCTCCCCGTACGCACGAAGCTCTCGCGCATGAAGTGGATCCCCGAGACCGAGCTCGATGCCCAGTTCGATCAACTCCAGCTCGAGATGTCCCAGGCGGTCGGGTCGCTCACCGCAGGAGCCAGCTGATGGCGGCGAAGGGGGCGACCTCGGCTCCCGAGGCCCCGACGGTGCCGGTCGACTACCGGACGATCGACCGGGTCGCGGGCCCGCTGATCTTCGTCGAGGACGTTGCGAACGCGGCGTACGGCGAGATCGTCGAGATCGGGCTTCCGAGCGGCGACCGGCGCCAGGGCCAGGTGCTCGACTCGCGCAAGGGGCTCGCGATCGTCCAGGTCTTCGGCCCCACGATGGGAATCAACGTCGAGCAGACGAGCGTGAAATTCCTCGGCCGGGTCGCGACCCTGCCCGTCTCCGACGAGATGCTCGGCCGCGTCTTCGACGGGCTCGGCCAGCCCCGCGACGGAGGACCTAAGATCGTCAGCGACACCCGGCTCGAGATCGTCGGGAACGCGATGAACCCGTACTCCCGCGAGGAGCCGAGCGAGTTCATCCAGACGGGGATCTCCACGATCGACGTCAACAACACGCTCGTCCGTGGCCAGAAGCTCCCGATCTTCTCGGGCGCCGGCCTCCCGCACAACCAGATCGCGGCGCAGATCGTCCGCCAGGCGAAGCTTCGGAACTCCACCGAGGGGTTCGCCGTCGTCTTCGCCGCGATGGGGATCACGAGCGAGGAGGCGAACTACTTCCTCAAGGAGTTCGAGACGACCGGGGCGCTCGAGCGCGCGGTCGTGTTCCTGAACCTCTCCTCCGACCCGTCGATGGAGCGCGTCGTGACGCCGCGCATGGCGCTCACCGCCGCCGAGTTCCTCGCCTACGAGCGCGACCTCCACGTGCTGGTCGTACTCACGGACATGACGAACTACTGCGAGGCGCTCCGCGAGGTGGCCGCCGCGCGCGAGGAGGTCCCCGGCCGCCGCGGGTACCCCGGGTATCTCTACACCGATCTCGCGACGATCTACGAGCGCGCCGGAAAGATCCACGGTCGCAAGGGCTCGATCACCCAGCTCCCGATCCTCACGATGCCGGCGGACGACGTCACGCACCCGATCCCGGACCTCACCGGCTACATCACGGAGGGTCAGGTGTACGTGAGCCGAGAGCTCCAGCGCAAGGGCGTCTACCCCCCGATCGACGTGCTGCCGTCGCTCTCGCGGCTCATGAACCAGGGGATCGGCAAGGGCCGGACCCGTGACGACCACCGCGGGGTCGCCGACCAGCTCTTCGCGTCGTACGCGACGGGGAAGGACCAGCGCGCGCTCTCCGCGATCGTCGGCGAGGAAGCGTTGAGCCCCGTCGACCGCATCTACCTCAAGGTCGCCGACCGGTTCGAGACCGAGTTCGTCAACCAGCGGCCGGACGAGGATCGGAGCATCGACGAGAGCCTCACCATCGCCTGGAACATCCTCTCCGATCTTCCCGACTCCGAGCTGAAACGGATCAAGCCGGAGTTCATCGAGAAGTTCCGCGCGCACCCGCCGGTGTCGACGGCGTAGGAGCGGGAGGTCCGAGCCGTGGCGACCGAGAACGTACGGCCGACGCGCCTCGAGCTGTTGCGCACCCGCCGGCGCATCGTGGTCGCGAAGAAGGGGCTCAATCTCCTGAAGTTGAAGCGCTCGGCGCTGATCGCCGAGTTCTTCTCGCTCTCGCGCGAGGCGATGCGCCTGCGCGGCGACCTCCAGGCACGGATCGGGCGCGGCTACGCCTCGATCCGGATGGCCGAGATGATGGAGGGCCCGACGCGCCTCGAGAACATCTCGATGCTGCTCCCCGACGTGCACCCGGTCGCCGTCTCGACGAAGAACGTGATGGGCGTGCGCACGCCCCGCGTCGACGCAGGAGGCTACAACCCCGTCGGTTCCGCCGACCTCCTCGACCTCCCGACGTCGATCCAGGAGTCGGTCCGCCACTTCCAGGGGATCTACCAGGTCGTCCTCGACATCGCGGAGAAGGAGAACGCGCTCCGCCGGCTCCTCCACGAGATCGAGAAGACGAAGCGGCGGGCGAGCGCGATCGAGAACGTCCTGATCCCGCGCCTCCAGGACACCGTGCGCTACATCAAGTTCCGATTCGACGAGATGGAGCGGGACTCGTTCTCGATGCTGAAGACCGTCAAGCGCAAGATGGAACAGGAGGCGGCGGCCGTTGCGAGCTAACGCGAGCGCGAACCCGGCGCTGCGCCGGTTCTCCTGGATCTACGCGGGCAGCCTCGCCCTCAAGCTCCTCGTCCTCGTGCTCTTCCTCGCCCTCGCCGCCCGCCTCCTCGGGGTGAGCTGATGGCGCACGGGGCCAGCACCCCCGCGGCCGCCCCGCCGGCGCCCTCGTCCGTCGCCGTCCTGAAGCAGGTGAAGGCGACGGAGGAAGAGTGGGCGGAGCGGATCGCCGCCGCCCGGCGCGAGGCGGACGACGCTCTCACTCGACTCCGCCAGGAAGAGGAGGACGCGGTGAAGGCCGCGAACGCGGCCGCCGAGTCCGACCGTGCCCAAGCGCTCGACCGGGCGCGCGCCGTCGTCCAGAGCGAGGTCGCCCAGATCCTCGCGGACGGCGAATCCGCCGCCCAGACCGCCGGCCGCTCGACGGGCAAGCGGCCGCAGGACCGTCGCGATCGGGTCCTGGCGGTCCTCCTGGGGCCGTTCGCCAAGGCATAGGAAGGAGCCCGACGATGGCGCTGCGCCCGGTCCCGATGCAGAAGGTGGGCCTCCTCGGCCTGCGCGACGACGAGGAGCGGATCCTCACGCTGCTCAACGATCTGCGCGCCGCGCAGGTCGAGCCCCTCTCGGCCGCGACGATGGCCGAGCTCGGCCCCGAGCGCGGCACGGAGACGCTCCGCGAGATCGGCGACGAGGCGCTGCGCTTTCGTGGGCTCCTCGCGGCCCTCCCGCCCCCCGGACCCCCCGCGCCCGTCCGCTTCGCATCAGCGAAGGAGATCCTCGCCGCGGCGAAGGCCGTGCCGATCGATGCCGAGGTCGGCGAGCTGAAGCGCGAGGACGACCGGCTCGTCACCGAGCAGAAAGGCCTCAAGGACACGCTCCACCTGCTCGACCAGCTCTCGTTCTACACCGACCGCCTCGACTACCTGCGCGCCGCGAGCTTCCTCTCCTTCTACGGCGAGGGAACGCCCGAGGCGCTCCAGGAGCTGCGGGCCACGCTCCCCGCCGAGGCGGACGCCCAGTTCATCCTCGGCCCGGCGGAAGAGAAATCCGCCCGCTTCTTGATCGTGCTACGCACGAGCGGGGCCGACGCGCTCTCGCGCACCGCCCAGGCGCACGGCGTCCGGCTCGTGGCGATCCCGGCGCTGAACGGTCTCCCCGCCGAGGAGCGCGCCCAGATTCAGCGCCGCCTCGGCGAGATCGACGGTCGTCGGATGGAGATCGCCGGCCGACTGAAGGAGATCGCCGCCGATTGGTATCCGACGGTCGCGCCGATCGCCGAGGCGCTCGAGATCGAGAACCGGAAGGCCGAGGTCCTCGCGAAGCTCGGGGCCGGGCGTTCCACCTTCGCGCTCGAGGCGTGGGTGCCGAAGCGCGACGTCGAGCGCCTGCGCTCGATCGTCGCGAGCGCGACCCAGGGACGGGTGTACTTCTACGAGGTCCCGGCGAACCCGGACGACGCGCCGACAGTGATGTCGAACCCGCAGGGGGTCCGCCGGTTCGAGTTCTTCATCCGGTTCTACTCGCTCCCGCAGCCGACCGAGTGGGACCCGACGCTGATCTTCGCGATCATCTTCCCCATCCTGTTCGGCCTGATGCTCGGCGACTGGGGTTACGGCCTCACGATCCTGCTGATCTGCATCTGGATGATCCGCGGGTTTCCCGGCGCCCAGCATCTTCCGAAGGCCGGCCGCAATTTCGTGAAACTGATCATGGGCCCCAAGGGGATGCAGCAGCTCGCGTGGGCGCTCATCCCGGGCTGCCTGCTCGCGATCGGGATCGGGCTCTACTTCGACAATTTCTTCGGGTTCCACCTGTTCCAGTACTTCTTCGGGATCACCCCGCCGGTCGATGCGCTCGCGAACACGACGGTCGCGACGTACCTGCTCATCGGCCTGTACTTCGGGCTGTTCATGGTCTCGCTGGGCTTCCTCCTCGGCGCGCTCAAGGCCTACTTCCATCACCACCCGAAGGAGATGCTCGCCAAGATCGGCGGGATCGCCTTCGCGGTCGGGATCGTCGTCTACGGCCTCCAGTCGATCCACTACCACACGATCCTGCCGCCGTTCACGCCCCTCGTCGACTTCGGCTTCGTCGCGCTCGGCCTTGGGGTCGCCCTCCTGATCGTCGGCGAGGGCGCGTTCGGCTTCCTCGGCCTCATCGACATCGTGAGCCACGTGCTCTCCTACACGCGGATCGTCGGGATCCTGCTCGCCTCGGTCGTGCTCGCGCTCGTGATCAATGCGATCGCCGTCCTCGCCTACAACGGCCTCGGCTCCTCGCCCGCCCTCGGACCGGTCCTCGGCGTCGCGCTCGGGATCCTCGTCGCCGTCGTGGTCGTCGTCGGCGGCCAGTCGTTCAACGTCATCCTCGGCGTCTTCGAGCCGGGGATCCAAGGCGCCCGGTTGATCTTCGTGGAGCACTTCTCGAAGTACTACTCGGGGAACGGCAAGGCGTTCCGGCCGTTCGGCGCCCCCCGGACCCACACGCTGTCCTCGCTCACCGAGGACGGCACGGCGCTCGCCCGCGGACCGTTCGTGCAGGGACCCGGGAACTGAGGGCCGGGCGCGACGCCCCGGCCCGCTAGCCGGGGCCGACCGCGCGGTAGGAGACGAGGAGCGGCTCGATCTGCTCGGCGGAGAGCCCGTAGACCCGGCCGAAGACGATCCGGCGCAGGTCGCTCCACTCGACCTCCGCGCGCAGCAGGTAGGCGAAGATCACGCCGAGGCCGAGCGGGTACGTCGCGAGGCGTTTGAGCTCGGCCGACACCCGGTCGCGCTGGAGCGCGACCTCGTAGGCGGTCAGGGTGTCGGGCGGGGCGTCCCCGCTCGTCGCCTCCGCGATCGACGGCCAGCGGGGGGCAAGGCGCTCCCCGAGCTCCCGGACGGTGCGCGCGCCGTAGAGGTCGGGTGCCTGGCTCGCGAGGAGCGTGCCGTGCTCGAGCCAGCGCCCGACGATGACGTCGAGCGGGAGGTCCGCGCTCTTCCCGGAAAGGAGGAGGAGGGCGTTGCGCACGTCGATCTCGCTCTGGAGGAGCCCCCGGACGATCCATTCGTCCCCCTGGAAGAACCGGGCGGCGGCGAGCGTGCGCGCGAAGTACTCGCGGTCGAGCGCCTGGAGGATCGGGAAGATGTTGTGCGTCCGCTGGAACTCCTCGAGGAATGGCAGGAGGGTCGTCCCGTAGCCGTAGCGCACGAGCGCCGTGACGGTCGCCTCGACCGTCGGCTGGGCGAGAAGGAGGCGGAAGTCGTCGAGTCCCATCGCGCCGGTGAAGAAGCCGGCCGGTATCTCCCGGACCGAGACCAGGTGGTCCTCGACATCCGTGACCGGGCGGCCCTGGGCCTTCGTCGAGAGGATCAGCTCGATGTTCTGGATGTCCCACCGGGCGAGGTAGGCGGTGACCAGGGTGCGGCCCGCGAACGGGGTCGCCTCGAGCGCGTGGCGGTTGCGCGCGGCGAGCGTGCGGTTGAGCGCGATCTCGACGAGCGCGGTGCCCGAGTGGGTCGGACGGGTGTGGGTGATCGCGGGCAGGTACGGGGTCGTCTCGAGGAGCTTTGCGAGATCGTCGGCGTCCTTCGCGCCGAGGAGCGTCTGGTACGTCGCCCGGGTGAGGAAGGACGGGAACTCCGGCTTCAGGCGGCCGAGCGCGCTCGCGTACGGGGAGCCGGCCATCGATCCCACCCACTCCCCGCTAGGCGAGGAGCTCTCGGACCCGGTCCTCGTTCAAGCGCAGAAGCTCATCGAAGGAGAGGTTCAGCCGGCGGCTCCCGTCCGGGGTCTCCGCGATGAGCCCGCCGAGGATCGGCTGGGGACGGGGGTCGAAGGCACGGCCGGCGACCTTCTGGAGCGCCGCGGCGTCTTCCTCCCGGCCGGTGACGCGGACCTGCTTTCCGAGGGCGTTCGTCGCCTCGGCGAACATCCGCTTCAGGACCTGGGGGTACTCCTCCGACTGGGTGTAGTCGACGAGCAACGTTCGCGTGTCCGCGACCGCCTTCGTGAGGCGCGCCTCCCGGGCCTCGTAGACCATCTTGCGGGCCTTCAACTTCGCCGCGGCGAGCTCCTGGGCCCGCATCTGGGAGATCTCGGCCTCGGAGAGCCGGGAGCTCTCGGTACGGACCGCGTCGAGGCGGCGGGACCGGTCCGCCGAGATCGCGTCGGCCTTGGAGCCGCGCTCGTCGGCGATCTTCGCGAGGTCGGCCTCGCCTTGCCGGCGGATCTCCCCGATCAGGTCCTCGAGGGGCATACGCGGGACCGGCGCGGGGCTACAGGATCCCGAGCAGGAGGATGATCCCGAGCACGAACCCGATGATCCACAGTGTCTCGGGAATGACGAAGAAGAAGAGCACCTGGCCGAACTTTTCGGGCTTCTCGGCGATGATCCCCATTCCGGCGGCCCCGATCCCGGACTGGGCCATCCCCGTTCCGATGAGCCCACCGGCGATCGCGATGCCCGCCGCCAGCACGTTGTAGTCGCTGACCGCCATGCCGTAACCCGGGCCGCCCGAGCAAGGTGGGGTATATAAGACGAACCGGCGCGCCACCCCCGAGAACGGGGGGAGAGGGAACCTGCGGACGCCGACGCTAGGACACGCTCTCCGAGGGACGGGCCATCTCCGGCTCGGCCTCCCGACGCATGCGGACCGTGAGCGCGATCGCCCCGAGCCACGCGAGGAAGCCGAAGATGTAGGCGGTCGTGCAGACCGGACAGAGCGCGTGGATCTCGGCGAGCTCGACGTAGGCGAAGTAGCTCGCGAAGGCGACCCCACCGGTGGTGACGAAGAGGAGGGCGTAGAAGAAGCGGAGATCGGCGGTGTGCCGCTCGGCGAGCCCGGCGAGGATCAGGATGATCAGGAACCCGGCGATCCCGATCGCGCCGTCCGGGATCCCGAAGGTGTTCGTGAGGCCGCTCGAGTCGACCTTGCCGCACGAAAAGAACGAGCTGATGGTGCAGCTCGAGCGCAGGCTCGGGTCGAGCGTCTCGAGGCCGGCGTAGATCGCGGTGATCAGCCCGAGCCCCGTGGTGAGGTAGAGATACGTCCAGAGCGTGCGCGTTCGCACGGTTCGCCCTCCGTCAGCTGAGTCCGTTGAGGTCGTTCGTGACGCCGGCCTGGACCGCCGCGCTCCAGTGGTACTCGGACGCGAGCGAACTGACCGACTGGCCGCTGGCCTTCGTCATGCAGGCCATGATGAAGTACACCTGCGAGGAGACGACGTTCCACGGTTCTCCCGATTCCGCGTGCACGGACTCCTCCACGACCGTCGCCCCGTTCGGGTTGGAGCCTTCCGACCAGTTCTGCAGGTTCGCCGGATCGATCAGCGTCGATCCCCCATGCACGTACTGGCCGTTGACGACCACGAACGGGATCGATCCGCTCGAGTACGCCGAGACGTACGCCTGCTGGACGCAGTTCGACGTCCCGGGGAACGTCCCGTCGACCCCCGAGGTGTCCTCGCTCACCTGGAAGCTGACCGTGTTCGAGCTGATCGAGGCGCCCGCGAGCACCATCTCGGGCGTCCCGGGATAGACGTCGCTCGAACTCGAATAGCTCGGAGAATTCCCGCTGACCGTGCCGAACTCGGTGAGCGCCTTCCAGATCGCCCAGCTGCTCGCCGAGCAGTACGGGCACCACGACGCCCCGTAGAAGTAGACGACCGGCCTGCCCGAGTCCTGCCAGGCCGAGGCCGAGTAGTACGACCAGCCGAGCCCGCCCGGCTGGGTGACGCCGCTGCTCTGCGGCGGCAGGATCGGGCAGCCAAAGAACAGCGCGCCCCCGAGGGCGACCAGGCCGGAGAAGACCAGCCCGACCACGACCCCGACGATCAGCGTGTTGCGGAGCATCTTCGACCAGCGGTCCCCACTGGTCCGCCAGAGCGCGAAGAGCAGGATGAACGCGGCGACCGCGAACGCGAGCGCGAGGTATGGGATCGCCGCGACGATGACCCCGACCGGCGACGGGAGCAGGTAGGCGAAGAGGAACCACACCCCCACGATCGGGACGATGAGGTAGCCGACCCGGAGGAGCGTCCACTTCGACGTCTTTTCCGCTTCGGCAATCTTCCGCGGGGTCGGCGTGGGGGCCCCCTGGCGTTCCCGGCGGGATCGCTGCCGGTGGTACAGGGCGCGGAGGGCGCGGCCGGTGTTGGTGACCGAGGCGTCCGGGTGGAAGCCGACCTTCGGGTCGTCGGCGATCCGTTCCCAGTCCCACCCCTTCGACCGGAGCTCTTCGACCCGGTCCCAATCGACCATCACTATTGCCACCGGGGCCCCCTTTTTCCCCTTTTGCCCTCGCGGACGCCGCGCTGCCGGCGGGCGGGCCGGCCCCCTTGACCTTTAACCCGGTCGGGGGTGCCCGCCCCGCATGCATCTCACCTTCCTCGGGACCGCGGGATCGTGGCCGACGAAGGAACGGTCGGCGAGCGCGATCGCGCTCGACCTTGAGAAGGAGCTCGTCCTCCTCGACTGCGGGGAGGGCACGCAGCGCCAGTTCTTCCAGTCGCACGACTCGTTCATGCGGGTGCGCCGCGTCTTCCTGACGCATTTCCACGGCGACCACTTCCTCGGGCTCCCCGGCCTCATCCAGAGCATGTGCCTCAACAATCGGACGGAGCCGCTCGACATCTACGGCCCGCCCGACGCGGAGGAGATGGTCGGACGGGCGCTTCGCATGGGCTACTTCACGCTCCGGTTCCCGGTCACCGTGCACACGCTCCAGCCCGGCGAATCCCGCGACTTCGACGGGTTCTCGGTCCGGACCGCGAAGGCGGACCACCCCGTCCCGGCGCTCGCCTACCGGATCGAGGAGGGCCCGAAGCGGGGACGGTTCGACGGGCCGCTCGCGCACTCCCTCGGGATCCACGGGCCCGACTTCGCGCGGCTCGAGGCCGGCGAGTCCGTGCGCGTCGGCGACCGGGTGATCCATCCGGCGGACGTCATGGGCCCGCCCCGGCCCGGTCGCTCGATCGTCTATTCGGGCGATACCGCCCCGTCGGACGAGATCCGCAAGCTCTCGCACCGGGCGACCCTCCTGATCCACGAGGCGACGGCGCTGCAGGACCTCGAGGGCCAGGCGAACGAGTGGGGCCATACCTCCGCCCGCCAGGCCGCCGAGACCGCCCTCTCCGCCGAGGTCGCGACCCTGTACCTCACGCACTTCTCCGCGCGGTACAAGGAGCTCGCACCGGTCGAGGCCGAGGCGCGCTCGGTGTTCGCGGGGGCCTTCGTCGCGCGCGACCTGCTCGAGCACCTCGTCCACCAGCTATGACCCCCGGGGTCGACCTCGTCGTCACGGACCTCGCCGAGATCGCGACCCTCGCGGAGGGACCCGTCCCCCGCGTCGGCCGCGCGATGGAGGAGCTCACCCGCGTCCCGCGGGGCGCGATCGCCGTCGCGAACGGACGGGTGGTGTGGGCCGGGCGGGAGTCCGCGCTCGAACGCCACGTCCGTCTCCGCTCGGGAGGTCGCCGCGTGGACGGCGGCGGAGGAACCCTCGTCCCCGGGTTCGTCGACGCGCACACCCACGTCCTCTTCGCGGGCGACCGGGCGTTCGAGCTGCCGCTCAAGATCGCGGGACTCGGGTACTCCGAGATCGCCCGCCGGGGCGGGGGGCTCTACGCCACCGTCCGCGCGACCCGGTCCGCGTCCGATGCGACGCTGCTGCGGGCGAGCGAGGCCCGCCTGCGCCGCATGGCGGCGCACGGAACGACCTCGATCGAGGTGAAGAGCGGCTACGCGCTCACCCACGCCGGCGAGCTGCGGCTCCTCGGGCTCGTGCCCCAGCTCGCCGCGCGCACGGGCCTGCGCCTCGTGCCGACGTACCTCGGGGCCCATGCGGTCCCGCCCGAGTTCCGCCGCCGCCCCGACGCCTACGTCGACGAGATCGTCCGCTCGACCCTCCCCCAGGTCGCCCGGCGCCGGCTCGCGCGGTTCTGCGACGTATTCTGCGAACCCGGGTTCTTCACGTCCCGGCAATCGGAGCGGATCCTGCGCGCCGCGCTCTCGCTCGGTCTCGGGGTCAAGATCCACGCCGAGGAGTTCGTGCTCTCGGGCGGCGCGCGGCTCGCGTCGCGGCTGCGCGCCCGCTCGGCGGACCACCTCCTCGCGGCGACGGCGGGGGACCGTCACCGCCTCGCCGCCGCCGGGGTCACGGCGGTCCTCCTGCCCGTCACCGCGTTCGCCGCCTCCCGCGACCGGCGCAGTCCCGGTCGCGAGATGGTCGACGCGGGCGTGCCGGTCGCCCTCGGGACGGACTGCTCGCCGAACACCTGGGTCGAGGCGATGCCCCTCGTGCTCGCGCACGCCGTGCACGCCGGCGGGTTGACCCCGCACGAGGCGCTCACGGCGGCGACCGTGAACGCGGCCCACGCGAGCGCGCTCGAGGACGCGGGCACCCTCGCGGTCGGCCGACCGGCGGACTTCGCGATCTTCGACCTCCCGTCGGTCGATCACCTGGGCTACCGGTTCGACGCGATTCCGGCGTCGATTTACCGTCAGGGAAATGCCATTTCTTCGAGGTGAACTCCGTCAGTAAATTCAAATAGGGGCCCCCATCTTCTCGCCGATAGAGGTCGCCATCATGGCGGAGAAAGTGGGCAAGGAGCAGATCAAGCGAGAGAAGGGATACCTGTACTACCTCGGGAAGGACGGGTACCTCTGGAAGACGCCGACGAAGCTGAACAAGTCGGGGAAGAAGGCCCGCGTCGGCACGGAGAAGATCAACCGCGCGGACGGCTACATGTATTTCCTCGACAAGAAGGGCTACGTCTCGCGCGCCCGAATGAAGAACGCCTGAACGGCGCTCTACCCTTTCGGGGAACCCCCCACGGGGTTCCCCGTCCCCTATTTTTTCGGCGTTCCCACCGGGCGCGCGGTTTAATCGGTGCGCCGGCGTATTGCTCGCGGGCGACGATGGTCTGCCGCAACGACCCGGACGATCCACGGAAGTGCGAGCGCTGCGGCGCGTTCCTCTGGGTCGCCGACGAGGGGCTCTACTGCGGAGATTGCGGGGCGCTGATGCCGTGCACGATGCGGGTGCTCCCTCCGCCCGCGCTCCCGCTGCCCTAGATCGGGCTACCGGACGGGACCGACGTCAGTGCGGTCCGGGGCCGGTAGCGGTCCCAGAGCGCGTAGAAGAAGAGCGCCCAGAGGACGTCGAACGCGAGGACGACCGGGACCGAGATCTGGCTCGCGAGTCCCCATCCCACGAGCGGGAGCGTCGCCCCGAACGCAAGCGCCACCAGCGCGGCCTCGTTCGCCCGTCGTCCCACCGTCCCGCGGACGGCGAGGAAGAGACCGAGACCGAAGCCGAGGTCGATCGCGATCGTCGCCGCGGCGGGGAGCCCCACAGCCTCGCCGAAGGAGGGCAGCAGGATCAATACGGGGAACACCACGAAGCCGAGCGCGCCGTAGAATCGGGGCCCGCGGGTGGGGAGCTCCGCCGGGGGATCGAGCCATCCGGCGGGACGGCGCAGGGCGACGACCCAGAGGACCCCCGCCACCACGGCCGCGCCGAGGATCCACGCCGGCTGGACCGTGTAGTAGTGTTCGGAGGCCGCGAGGACCCCGATGTCGGCGACGAAGACCGCCGCCGCGATCGCGATCCCGGGACGGGAGAGGAGCGGACGGCCCCGCCAGGTGGGGAGCGACAGGCCGAAGAGGACGATCGGGAGGCCAACCGAGAAGACGATGTGGAAGCCGATCACTCCGACGGTCCAGAGCCAGTTGACGCCCCCGGCCCGGCCGTAGACCCCGAGGGAGGCGACGACCCCCGGGCTCGGGTTGAAGAGCGTGCTCAGTGCGGTTCCTTCCTCGAGGAGCGCGTAGGCGATGCCGAAGAGGAGGAGCGCCCCCCAGCTCCGGCCGCCTCGGACCCAGGACTCGCGGACGAGGAGGACGCCCGGCCCGTAGAGCCCGAGGTTCAGGGCGAGGAAGAGGAGGAAGGCGGGCGGGTCCAGGACGAGAAGGGAGGTTTTCGTGGATCCCGAGAGGTACTCGGGGATGCCGGGCGTGAGCGCGAGCAGGAGGAGGACCGGGTGGCGTTGAAAGAACGCGGCGGCGCGCGCGAAAAGCGGAGCCACCGGCGCCGGATCCTCCGCCGGTAATCCGGCGACCGACCTACTTAGACGCACGTCGCGCGGGGCATCGCGGCGGGCGGTGCCCCGCACTCCCCGTCGACCGGTACGCGTATCCGCGCTAGCCAAGGAACGCATTCGTCGCTTCGCGCGTCGCGTTCCGGGTCGAAAAATCGGGCCGTCGAACCGAGCAACCTTATACTCGGGAACTGTAGGGCGGGCCCGGAGGGTTTTCCCGGTGTCCCCTGCGGCACCATCCGCGTCCTCGACCGATCCCGACCGGCGAGAAACACCCCTTTCCCGAGGGTGTTTCAGCAGCCGGCCGGTGGCGGCTTAGGATTCCGCGCGATGGTACGCTCGCTCGGTGCGATCGCCGTCGAGCCCTCGTTGGAGTGAGCCTTCATGGCGGCAGCAAAAAAGCGCGCAATGCCCGCGTCGGAGGACCTCGCCAAGGGGTCCGGCCGGATCGGGCGCGAACCGATTCCCGTTTCCCGCCTCGTCCCCCGCGGCAAGACCGCGTTCGAGACCGTCTCCTGGCGTAGCCACGACGCGGTGATCAAGAACGCGGAGGGGAAGGTCATCTTCGAGCAGAAGGGGATCCACGCCCCGAGCTCCTGGTCCGAGACGAGCGTCAACATCGCGGCGTCGAAGTACTTCCGCATCCTCCACGGCCGGCGGGAGACGTCGATCGACGGGATGATCCAGCGGGTCTGTCACTGGATCGCCCAGCGGGGCATCGAGCTCGGCTACCTCGACACCGCCGACGAGGCGACGACATTCGAGGAGAGCCTCTCGTACCTCATGGTCCAGCAGATGGCGGCGTTCAACAGCCCCGTCTGGTTCAACGTGGGCGTCCGCGAGCCGCCCCAGTGCTCGGCGTGCTTCATCCAGTCGATCACGGACGACATGGACTCGATCCTGAACCTCGCCGCGAGCGAGGGCCGCCTGTTCAAGGGCGGGAGCGGGACCGGCACGAACCTCTCCCCGCTGCGCGGCAGCCACGAGCGCCTCGCGGGCGGGGGGATCGCGTCGGGGCCGGTGTCGTTCATGCGCGCGTTCGACGCGCTCGCCGGCGTGATCAAGTCGGGCGGGACCACCCGGCGCGCGGCGAAGAAGGTGATCCTCAACATGGACCACCCGGACGTCGTCGACTTCATCGACTGCAAGGTCCGCGAGGAGGACAAGGCGCTCGCGCTGATCCGCGAGGGGTACTCCGCGAACTTCGACGGGACCGATCCCGACTCCGCGTACGCGTCGATCGCCTATCAGAACGCGAACCACTCCGTCCGGATCCCCGACGGCTTCATGGAGTCCGTCGTCCGCGACGGGGAGTGGAAGACGTACAACCGCACCGACCACTCGGTCGCGGGGACGTACAAGGCCAAGGAGCTGTGGCGCAAGCTCGCCTACGCCGCGTGGCGCTGCGGCGACCCCGGGGTCCAATTCGATGACGTGACGAACGGCTGGCATACCTGCCCGAACACCGGTCGCATCAACGCCTCGAACCCGTGCAGCGAGTACCTGTTCCTCGACGACTCGGCGTGCAACCTCGCGTCGATCAACCTCATGAAGTTCCTCGACGGGAAGGGCCTCCTCGACGTCGAGCTGTTCCGCGCGGCGATCCGCACGATGATCCTCGCGATGGAGATCGTCGTCGACGCATCGAGCTACCCGACCGCGCCGATCGCACAGAACTCCCACGACTACCGCCCCCTCGGGCTCGGCTACGCGAACCTGGGTGCGCTCCTGATGCACTACGGGCTCGCCTACGACTCCGAGGCCGGGCGCACGCTCGCCGCCGGCGTCAGCGCGTTCCTATCCGCCGAGGGCTACCACATGTCGAGCGAGATCGCCCGGCGGATGGGCCCGTTCTCCGGGTTCGAGAAGAACCGGACGCCGATGCTCGGCGTGATGCACAAGCACGCGAAGGCGTCGGAGGCGATCGCGCTCAACGACGCGCGCCTCTCCCCGCTCGTCCACGCCTCGGTCGACCGCTGGCACGACACGGTCAAGGCCGGCGAGCTCTGGGGATACCGCAACGCCCAGATCAGCGTGATCGCGCCGACCGGCACGATCGGCCTCCTGATGGGATGCGACACCCTCGGGCTCGAGCCCGAGCTCTCGCTCATCAAGATCAAGAACCTGGTCGGCGGCGGCATCCTGCGCATGGTGAACCGCACCGTGCCGGACGGCCTCCACGCGCTCGGGTACACGCCGGAGGAGATCCGCGCGGTCACCGAGCACCTCGAGAAGGTCGGGACGATCGAGGGCGCCCCGGGCCTCGCGGCGGAGGACCTCGCGGTCTTCGACTGCGCGCTCGCGCCGATGGGCGGGAACCGTACGATCGCCCCGATGGGCCATTTGAAGATGCTCGGCGCGGTCCAGCCGTTCCTCTCGGGCGGGGCGTCGAAGACAATCAACCTCCCGAACGAGGCGACCGTCGAGGACATCGAGAAGATCTACTTCGAGGCGTGGAAGCTCGGGATCAAGTCCGTCGCGCTCTACCGCGACGGCTGCAAGGCGTCCCAGCCGTTCGAGACGGGGAAAGGCAAGGTGGGTGCACCGGTCGGCCCGCGCGGGCCGGCCCGCGAACGCCTCCCGGACGAGCGGAAGGCGATCACGCACCACTTCTCCGTCGGCGGGCACGACGGTTACGTCACGGTCGGCCTCTACCCCGACGGCCGCCCCGGCGAGGTGTTCTTCCGCGTCACGAAGGAGGGCTCGACCGTCAACGGGCTCATGGACTCGCTCGGGATCTCGATGTCGATGGCGCTCCAGCACGGGGTGCCGCTCAAGGACCTCGTGCGGAAGCTCGCGCACCTGCGCTTCGAGCCGGCCGGGATGACGAACAACCCGAAGATCCGGGTCGCGAAGTCGATCCCCGACTACGTGGCGCGCTGGCTGGCGCTCGAGTTCCTGACCGAGGAGGAGCGCCGGGCGATCGGCCTCGAGGGACCGGCGGAAGGCAACGGGAACGGGAACGGCCACGCGGCCGCCCCCGCCCCGTCCCCCAAGGCCGCCGGCGCGTCGACGAGCCAGACCGTGAAGTTCGAGACGAAGCCGCTCGACGCGTTCGCCCCCCCGTCCTCCCACGAGGGCGGGACGAGCGAGGACGCGCCGTCGTGCGCGGTCTGCGGCGGGATCATGGTGCGATCGGGCACGTGCTACGCGTGCACCGTCTGCGGCTCCACGAGCGGCTGCTCGTAGACGCGAGGGGAGCGCTCCGAACTGCCGGGCGTTACGTCTGCGCCGCCGGCGTCGGCTCGGCCGGTACGATCTCGCCCGGCGTCCCGAGCCCTTCGGCCTCGCCGACCACCTGGCGGCTGCCGTCCGCGAGGAAGCGGTAGTTCCTCAGCCCCAGGGAGAGGACGAGTCCGACCAGCGCGAGCAGCCCGACCGTCCCGAAGACGAGCTGGAAGCCGATGATCTTGTACGTCGGGACCGGCACGGGGAACGGGACGCCGGGCATGCTCACGAAGATCGTCGTCATGAACGCCGCGGTCAGCGTCGCCGCGATGACGGGCCCGACCGCGCTCCCGAGGTTACGGAACGTCTGGTTCATCCCGGTCTGGATGCCGAGCTCGCGCCGGTCGACCGAGAGCACGATGATGTTCGACATCGCGATCAGCACCGCGACGTTTCCGACGAGCGCCGGGATCACGAGGATGGCGAGCACGTAGACGTTCGAGTTGAGGAACGTGAGCCCGAGCGCCCCGAGGCCCATGATCGTGAAGCCGATGATCATCACCGGCTTCGGGCCGCGCGCGCCCACGAGCCGGCCCCAGACCGGCGCGAACGCGAGCATTGAGAGCGACGCGGGCACGCTCACGAGCCCCATCTGGAACTCGTTGAGCCCGAAGCCGGGGGCGAACGGGTACTCGACCAGGATCACGAGGCCGATGAAGATCAGGAACATCCCCATCCCGACGAAGACGCCGTTGACGTTCGAGATCCAGATGTTCCGCTTCTTGAGCGCGGCGAACGACACGACCGGGTACTTCGCCCGGGTCTCCCACCCGAGGAAGAAGATCGTCCCGATGAGGGCGAGGACGAAGAACTGGGGGACCCCGAAGGGGATGCCGGCGAACGTGACCGCGTTCCACGTCGTCCAGCCCCAGTACGTCCCCTCGGTGATCCCGAACATCGCGGTCGCGAGGGCGAAGCCGAGGCTCGCGATGCCGGGGTAGTCGATCGGCGCCTCGCTCTTGTGCGGGGACTCCCGGAGGATGAAGTAGGCGAGGACCACGAGGGTCACCGCGACCGGGATGACCGTATGGTACGTGAGCTGCCAACCCCACTGGTAGGCGATGTAGCCGCCGCCGACGAGCCCCAAGGAGGCGCCGGCGGCGAACATCGCGGAGACGATCCCCTGGGCCTGGCAGACCCGCGGCGCAGGGAACACCTCGGGGAGGATCGCGAACGCGAGGGGGAACATCCCCATGCCGAGGCCCTGGAACGCCCGGATCCCGATTAGGACGTAGAGCTGCTGCGAGCGGTCGAGACCGAACGCCGCGCCGATCTGGGGGGAGAAGCCCGCGAGGCTCACGGCCACCGCGTAGAGGCTCATGACGATCAGGAGCATCCGCTTCTTGCCGTACTTGTCGCCCAGCTTGCCGAAGATCGGCGTGGCGACCGTGCCGACGAGCAGGTAGGCGGAGACGATCCAGACGATGGACGTCGCGGGCGCGTCGTCGAAGAATTTGACGAACGACGCGAACGCCGGGATGACCATCGTCTCGACGTACGTGACCATCAGCGCCATCACCGCGATCACGATCAGCGCGTTGCGCGCCGCGCGGGCGTCGAACGGGGTGCCGGCCGCGGTCATGGCGAAGTGCCCGTTCGCCGGGGCACCGGCGGTCGCGTTCGCCGCGCTCATGCCCGGCCCTCCGCGCCCCCGCCGTAGTTCCGGAGCCGCTCGGCGATCGTCGCGATCGTCCGCGCGGTCGTCACGATGTCCTTCGGCGGGATGCCGACGAGGACCTCGCGCAGCGACCGGTCGAACTTGCCCCAGACCTCCTCGAGGGCGCGATGGCCCTTCGGGGTCACGAGGAGGACGATCTGCCGGCGATCCGTCTCGGAGGGACGTCGGGCGACGTACCCCTGTTCGACCAGTTGGTCGATCGACGCGGTGCACGTCGCCGGGGTGACGCCGAGGCGCCGGGCGAGGTCGCCCGGGTGGGGATGCTTGAGCTGGGCGAGGTGGTGGAGCGACCAGAACGCGGGCTTGACCATGCCCGCGTCCAGGATGTACGGCGAGAGCCGCTGGAGGATGGCGTGCGACACGTCGCGGATGGGGTCGAGGAGCTCGGTCTCGGGGGCGTGCCGCGAGAGCGTGACGGCGGGCATGGTTTCCTTCGGGCCCCAAATATTTAGTCTATTTAACTATATTCCACCCGAAAGGTTCACGGACCGAATCAACGATCGAAGTACCTCGGTCAGGCGAGCGCGTAGCGGGCAAGCTCGACGAGATCGGGAATCGTGGGGCCGGCTCCGCCCTTCCCGCGGCCGCCCCACGTCGCCCGGATCCCCCCCTGCGGGAACGCGGGGTCGATCCCGGCGTCGCGCGACTCGAGCCGGGGCGTCGCCCGGCGACGGTCGATCTCGAGCAGGACGACCAGGGCTCCGAGGGGGCCCGAATCGACCTCCATCGCCCCATGGGGGGCGGGGCCCCACTCCTCGACGCGCGCGTCCTCCTCGTGGAGATGGGCGATCCGCGCCCGGCCGGGCGGTCGTGCGGCCCGAGCCTTCGGCGCCGCCCTCCAGGCGATCGAGGATCCGGCCGAACGGAACCGTGCGAGAAGCCCCGCGTCGATGGGGAGCACGCTCGGGTTCATGCGCCGGTCCTCCCGTGACGCCAGAGCAGGCAGTCCGGTCGCAGGGTGCACGGGCCGCAGACGGCAAGGTCGCGCTCCTTCGGACAGTCGCCGGAGATCCCCGTGTGGCAGAGGACGAAATCGAACCGCACCGGATCGATAGGTTCGAGCCGCCGCAGCGCCTCGCTGACGTCCTCGACCGCCGCCCACGACCGGGTACGGCGCGCGGTCAACCCCAGATGGTAGGCGATCCAGTGCACGTGCTGGTCGAGCGGCACCTTGAGCTCGCCCGTCGGCACGCGGCGCCACGTGCCGAGATCGGGGTAGCCGTCGCGTACCATCCAACGCACGAAGAGCGTGAGGCGCTTGCACGGGCTCTGGCTCGCGTCGAGCGGGCTCGGGAACAGCGCCGGGTAGCCGGCAGGCGAGGCACGGCTCCCGCGCAGCGTCCGCGCGAGGGTATCGAGCCCGCCGACGAATCCGCCCCGCTCCCAGCCGTGAAGGAAGGCCGTCTCGAGCGTTCGGTGATCGGCGTAGTAGTCCGTGAGGACGTCGGCGAGGTGGTTGAGCTGGTCGCCCCGGATCCATCGATGGCGGAACCCGCGCAGCGCCCGTCGCCGTTCGGCCCTCCGACGCGGATCGACCAGGCCCGCCACGTCCCCGTCCACGCGCCGGGCGAGGTCCCGGATCGCCCCGCGGATCGCCGTGGTGTTGCCGATCGCGAGGGTCGATCCGAAGATCCCCGCGACCTCGGCCCGGCGAGCGTCCGTCGCGAGCGGGCGGATCACCGAGATCGGGTCGTCCGCGAGGGACCGGTCGAACGGGAAGCTCGCGTAGAGGGCCCGCAGATGCTGCGGGAACGACGCGGTCGGTCGGTGCGCGAGCACGGCGCCGGTCGACCCCCGTTCGCGATTTACGCTTGCGCCCGACGCATCGGCGCGCCTCGGTCGCTAACTAGGACCTCGACCTGGGCGTCGTCCGACGGCATCCATGGTCGAGCTTCGACCGACGATCGACCGCAGCTGGCTCGAAACCGAGGGCCGGCGCCAGCCGTTGACCCACGCGTTCGCGCTCTGGGACCTCGAGCGCTCGCCCGAGCGCGTTCGGTTCTACTGCGCGATCGAGGGTCGCGCGCCGGTCGGTTACCTGCTCGTCTGGCTGGGACTTCCGGACACCCCGATCGTCCATTGGGTCGGTACCCATCGGGCGATGCACGGGCTCGTCGAGATGCTGCCGCCCCGCCCGCTCGTCGTGATCGCCCCGCCCGACGCACGGGACGTCGTCCTCGCCGCGCGTGGCCCGGCCCGAGAGTTCGCGTCCCTGCAGATGGCCCGGCCCGAGGTCCCCCCACGACCGGCGCCGGATCTCGCGCCCGGGGTGCGTCCCCTCGAGCGGGGCGACGCGCGGACCCTCGCGAGCTGGGCCCGCCGGCAGGCGGATCCGCTCGTCGGGGCCTATCCGTACCTCGACCCGGAGGTCGACCGGATCTGGGGGGCGTTCGAGGGGTCGGAACTGGTGGGCGCGGTCCACGCCGAGGTGCGCCTGCCGCGGGTCTGGATCCTGGGCGGGGTCTTCGTCGCCCCGTCCGCTCGGGGCCAGGGTTGGGGACACGCCCTGGTCGAGGCGGCGGTCCACGCGGGCGAGGCGGAGGGCGCGCGCGTGGCGCTCTACTGCCGGGAGGACCGGACCGAGGCGCGACGGCTCTACGAGGGGCTCGGCTTCCTCCCCACCGATCGGCGGATCTGGCTCGACCTCGGCGCGGGGCTCACGCCGTGACCGGCGCCGACTGATAAGCGGCGGCGCGCTCGGGGGTGGTCGATGCCCTCGAACGCCGAGGCGGCGGAGATCTTCCGGAACATCGGCGACCTGCTCGACGTCCTCGGCGAGCGGTTCAAGCCCGAAGCCTACCGCCGGGCCGCCCGCTCGATCGATTCGTTGACCGAGGACCTCGGCCGCATTGCCGCGCGGGACGAGCTCGATACGATCCCGGGCGTCGGCGAGGCGATCGCGGAGAAGATCCGGGAGTACCTGGCGACGGGGCACCTCGCCTACTACGACCGTCTGAAGAAGGAGGTCCCGCCCGGCGTCGCGGAGATCATGCGACTCCCCGGGCTCGGACCGAAGACCGCCCGGCGGTTCTGGGTCGAGCTCGGGATCGAAGGTCCCGCCGAGCTCGAGGCGGCGATCGCGGCCGGTCGCCTCGACTCGGTCAAGGGGTTCGGGCCCCGGAAGATCGAGCTCATCCGCGACGCGCTGGCCGCCGCCCGCGCGACGCCGGGCCGGAGCGCCCGCCTACCGATCGAAACGGCGTACCCGCTCGCCGAGCGGATCGTCCGGGCGTTGCGCGAACGCTCGGCCCGGGACCGTGCCGAAATCGCCGGGAGCTTCCGGCGTCGCCGGGAGACCGTCGGCGACCTCGACATCCTGGTGACGTCGGACGAGTCGGAAAAGGTGTTCGACGCGTTCTCCCTCCCCGAGATCGGGGAGGTGAAGATGCGGGGCCCGACGAAGGAAACCTGCGTCCTCACGAACGGTCTCCAGGTCGATCTGCGGGTCGTGGAGCCGAAAGAGTTCGGCGCGGCGCTGCTCTACTTCACCGGCTCGAAGGACCACAACGTTCACCTGCGGACGATCGCGAAGGACCGGGGCCTGAAGATCAATGAGTACGGCATCTTCCGCGGCGACGAGCGGCTCGGGGGCGCGACGGAGGAAGAGGTCTACGCGGCGCTTGGGCTCGCCTGGGTGCCGCCCGAGCTGCGCGAAAACCGCGGGGAGGTCGAGGCGGCCGCGAAGGGCCCGCTGCCCCCGCTCGTCGACGCCCCCGACCTTCGGGGAGACCTCCACGTGCACCTCCCGCCGTCCGCCGGGACGGCCGAGGTCGACCGGCTCCTTGCGGACGCGCGCCGGCGGGATCTCGCCTACGTGGGCGTGGTGATCGCGGGCTTCGATGCCGAGGGACACCCCTGGACCCTCGGGTCCCCGGCGCTCCGTCGGATCGTCGCCCTGGGCGACGGTAACCCTCGGGTCCTACCGTGCGTCGAAACGACCCCGGAGGGAAAGGTGCCACTGACGCCCGGCGGGACCCCCGAGTACGCGATCGCCCGCGCGGGGCCGTCGGAAGAATCCCGCGGGAGCGACGGGGCCAAAGGTCCCCCCGTGCGCGTCGTCGCCCACCTCTCGGGCGACGGGGACGCCGGGGGCCGGGCCGGCCTCGCGATCGCCCGGGCGGCGAAGGCGGCGATCGAGGTCGGCCCCGGGACCGAACGGTTCGACTCGAACTGGGCGCGGGTCGCCCGGGAGTCGGGCACCGCGCTGAGCGTCCCGACCGGTCTGGGGGCGCCGCCGGACGACCCGCTCGGCCCGATCGCCCTCGGCTTCGCCCGCCGGTCCGGGGCGGGAGCCGCCGACGTGGTCAACGCCGGGTCGCCGTCCGCGCGCGAGGCCCGAAAGCGCCGATCTACTTCTTCGCGCTAGGCGACGCGGCGGGCATGCCCCGGGCCCCCGAGATCGCCACGGAGTCCGTGGGTCGCTGGGCGAGGCAACTCGTGCAGCGGTGGGCGGTGGGGCTGAGGCCGTGATGCCAGTAGCAGTCACTGCAGAGCGGACGGCCGCACCCCCAGCAGAGCGGGGGGTGCGCCATCGATCCGACCGGGTGGGCGCAGTTGGCGCAGGCGGGCACGGCCCCCGGCGGGCGAGCGCGGTACGCCGGCGGCTCCTTCAGGGGCCCCCGGGGGGGACGCGGGGGGCTCGGCGCAGTCGTCCACGGCGGGTTTCCACCCTCCGGCCGCCGCGGTGCCGGGTCGGACACCGGCGGTTCCATCGGGGTCCACCTTTTTATTCTTAGGTCTCGCGCGGAAAGCTACCAGTCGAAGCGGAACTTGATGTAGGCCGGACGCCGCGCCCCCGACCGTGTCCCAGGACCCGGCGTACCCCCGGCCGTACGTGCGCCCCGCGGCCGGCCGACCCCGTCGCGCCACGATCGTCGAGAGCAAGCGCTCGAACGCCGCGGTGCCGGTCGTCATCGTGCTCGTGGCAGGGGGCCTCTACCTGGGCCAGTACTCCCTCGCGGCGCCGGCCCTGTTCGGCCTCGTCCTCCTCGTGGCCGGCGGATCGTTCCTTTCGACCCGGCTGAACCCGCTCAGCCCCACGTTCTACCTGACCCGCAAGCCCTCGTGGTTCGCGGTCGGGGTCGTCTTCCTCGGCTCCTTGATCCTGCTCGCGGACACGTACTTCCTCCTCAAGCAGGAGCTGGGGGGCCTCGCGGCCCACTTCTAGCGACGCGCGGCGGGGGGCCTACGCGGCGACCATCCGCTCGAGCGAGCGGCGCGCCCGCGTCGCCGTATCGGACGGTACCTCGATCTCGTAGCGGCCGAGCCGCAACGAGTCCCGTACGTCCTCGAGCCGGATCTCCTTCATGTACGGGCAGATTGCGCCCGCGTCGATCGGCTGGAACGAGGTCGTCGGATTGAGCTTGCGCATCCGGTGCAGGATCCCGACCTCGGTCGCGACGAGCACCTCGGGGGCCCGCGTCTCCTCCGCGTACCGGACCATCCCGTCGGTCGAGAGCACCCGGTCGACGTGCGGGAGCGCCTGCGTCGCGCACCCGCACTCCGGGTGGGCGATGACCGGCGCGCCGGGATGCTCGGCGCGCGCCCGGTCGAGGTCCTCGGGCCGCAGCTTCGCGTGGACCGGGCAGTCCCCGACCCACAGGTGCATCTTGCGGCCGGTCTTGCGGCGCACGTAGTCGCCGAGGAACATGTCGGGAAGGAACAGGATCTCCCGGTCGGCGGGCACGTTCTCGACGACCTTGATCGCGTTCGAGCTCGTGCAGCAGTAGTCGGCCTCGGCCTTGACGTCCGCCGAGGTGTTGATGTACGCCACGACGACCGCGCCGGGGTGCTCGGACTTCCAGGCTCGCAGCTCGGGCGCGGTGATCGAATCGGCGAGCGCGCACCCCGCGGCGAGGTTGGGCAGGAGGACCGTGCGCGTCGGGTTGAGGATCTTCGCGGTCTCCGCCATGAACCGCACCCCGGCGAAGACGATCACGAACCGGTCCGACTCCATCGCCTTCCGGGACAGATACAGCGAGTCGCCGACGAAATCCGCGACGTCCTGGACCTCGGGGCGCTGGTAGTTGTGCGCGAGGAGTACCGCGCCGCGCTCGTCCTTGAGACGGCGGACCTCCGCTTCAAGGGACATCGACGGCCTCGGCGCGTTCTAGTGCGCGGGGGGTCTTAAGCTCGGGTCGGCCACAGCGCGAGGTGGAACGGGAGCGCCCGAGCCGAGTGGGTGAGCGCGCCGAGGCTCACGACATCCGCGCCGACCGCGCGACACCGCCCGACGTTCTCCGGGGTGATGCCGCCCGAGAGCTCGATGCGACGGCCCCGGCGCAGACCGGCGGAGGCGAGCGCGCGCACGATCGCGCGTGCTCGGGCCGGGGGCGCGTTGTCGATCAGGAGGACGTCGGCCCCGGCCCGGGCGGCCGCGACGGCCTCGCGCGCGGTCCGGACCTCGACCTCCACGCGCTCACCCGGCCGCGTCGCGGCGCGAGCACGGGCGACCGCCTCCCGGACGGGGACGAGGGCGAGGTGGTTGTTCTTGATCAGGACCCCGCTCGCGAGATCGCGTCGATGCGGGTGCCCGCCGCCGTGGCGGACCGCCGACTTCTCGACGTCGCGCAGGCCCGGGAGCGTCTTGCGGGTCGCCCAGACCTCGGGGGCCGCCGGACCGCGACCCGCCGCCCGCACCGCCCGCGCCGTCGCGCTCGCCACGCCGCTCGCATGCATGAGGAAATTGAGCAGCGTCCGCTCGACGGCGAGGATCCGCCGCGCGTCGCCCGCGAGCCGCACGACGACCGTCCCGGCGGCGATCCGGCTGCCGTCCGCCCGCGCGTAGCGCACCGAGAGGTGCGCCGTGCGGGCGATCTCGCGCACCGCCTCCATCCCCGAGAGGACCCCCGGAGCCTGCGCGGTCACCACCGCCACGGCGGGCGTCCGGCGCGGAACGAGCGCGCGGGTCGTGCGGTCCCGCCCGACCCGGTCCTCCGCGAGCGAGCGTCGGACCAGGGCCCGCATGCCCTCAGTCCTTCGGGCCACTACCTTCCGGCGCGTCCTGCGATCCCCCCATCGCCGCTTCGAGTCGGTCGAGGTCCGGCACGACGTCGGGCCGGAGCGTGCGAAGGTTCTGTCGTTCGAGCTCGGCGACCCGGCGCCGCGCGCTCGCCACATCGCCCCGCGCGTACGACAGCTGGGCGAGCCGCAGGAGCACGTCGACCTCGTCGGCCGGGGCCTTGAGCTCGCGCACGAGCCGGTACGCCTCGAGGAGGTCGGCCTCCGCCCGGTCGTACTCGCCGCGGTCGAGGCCGATCTTCCCCTGGATGATCAACGCCTGCACGACCCCGAACCGATCGCCGATCCGCTCGAGGATCTCGTGCGAGCGGCGGACGCTCTCGCTCGCCTCGTCCATCCGACCGGCCTCGCGGAGCACGTCCGCCCGGTTGAACAGCGCCCAGGCCACGCGCCGCTGGTCGTGGGCCTTCTCGGCGAGGCGGATCGCCTCGGTGAACTGCGCCTCGACCGCCGCGAACCGCTCGGGCGACGGGGGCTGGCCCATCAGCATGACGCCGAGGAAGAGGTGCGCGTGCGACGCCTCCCGCGCGTCCCCGAGCTCCTCGAGGATCCGGGCGGCCTCGGCGGCCTCGTCGACCGCGCTCGCGGTCTCGCCGGTCATCGCGAGCACGTTCGCCCGGCGGGAGCGGGAGAGCGCGACCGCGCGCTCGTTGCCGGTCTCGCGGGCGATGCGGAGCTCCTCGGCGTGCTCGGTGAGCGACTCCGCGTACCGGCCCTGGTAGTAGAGCGCCTCGCCGCGCAGGCGGTGGAGCGCGAGCCGGACGGCCGGATGGCCCGAGAGGTCGACCGCGGCGAGGATCTGCTCGGTCGTCTCCCCCGCGGCCCGCCACTCGCCGAGATCGCCCTGGACCTGGGCGATGTAGAACTCGGCCATCGCCCGCACGGGGGGCGAGAGACGCTTGCCCACCCCGCGACGCGCGAGGTGCTCCCGGACGATCCGCTCGGCCTCGCGGAACTCGCCCATGTGGTCGATCTCCTGGGCGATCTCGAGGATGATCTCGGTCTCGCCGTCCGCGTCGTCGGGGCGCAGCCGCCGGAACCCCTCGACGGCCCGCTCGAGGTGCGAGCGGGTGGTCTCGTGCGCGTAGACCCGCTCGGCGATCTCGGCGGCGGCGCGGTTGTACTGCACGCTCTTGTCGTCGACCTTGCCGAGGTAGAAATGGCGCGCGAGGGCGTAGATCGTGTCGATGTCGGCGTTCCCGCTCCCCTCGAGGGCCTCGCCCGCGCGCCGGTGGAGGAGGCGGCGCCGGCTCTCGGTGAGCTGGCCGTAGATCTGCGCGCGGACCTGGTCGTCGGGAAAGGCGAGGAACTCGCCTGCGCGCTCGTAGAGCACGCCCCGGCCGACGAGGCGATCGACCGACTCGGCGAGGCGCTCCTCGTCCTCCCCGCTCGCCCGCAGGAGGATCGGGAACGGGAACTCCGGCCCGAGGACCGCGGCGACGGCGACGATGCGTTCGTCCTCTTCGGCGAGCGGGGTCGCCTCGCCCGGCGCGAGGTCCGAGCTCCCCGGCACGGCACGGTCGCCCGGGCCGGGGAGGCGCCGGTCGAACTGCTCGAGCAGGAGCGGGTTCCCGCCCGTCTCCGAGTAGCGCCGCGCGACCTCCTCCGAGGTGAACTCGCGCTCGGGCTCGCGCCAGTGGAGATACTCCGCGACCTCCGCGGAGGTGAACGGCCGCAGGTAGGTCCGGCGGGCCCGGGTCGTGCCCTCGAACTCCTCGAGCCGCGCGCGGCGCAACTCGGTGAGCGCCTCGAACGGGCGCGACGTCGCGAGGATCCAGAACGGGCGGTCCTGAAGCTGGCTCGCGAGGAACTCGAGCGCTTCGAGGGAGAGGTCGTCGGAGCGGTGGAGGTCCTCGAGGACGAGGACCGTCGGCCCGTGCCGCGTGACCTCGCGGAACTGCTCGACGAGCCCGGACCAGAGCGGCTCGCGCGCGAGCTCCCCACGGGCGTCCGCCTCCTCGATCTGGGAGAGGAGCCGCTCCTCGATCCGGACCGGCGTGGTGAGGTCGGTGTCGCGCAGGCGCGGCGCGAACCCGATGAGGACGCTCGCCGGCCCGGTGTCGCCGCCGAACGACGACGCCGGCGCGGCCGAGAGGTCCTCGACGCTCTCGATCGCGGAGCGGATCAGCGCGAACGGCGGTGGGGCGTCCAGCGCCGGGGCGCGGCCGAGCAGCACCTGCGCTCCCTTCGCCCGGAAGTCCCGGACGAGCTCGCGGACGAGCGTCGACTTGCCGATCCCCGTCGCACCGACCAGGATCGTGACGCCGCCCGAGCCCGCGCGCGCGTCGTCGAACCGCCGGTAGAGCGCCTCGACGGCTTCCATCCGGCCGAGGAACGTGTGTCCGTCCCCGACCTCGGCCGCCATCGCCCTGCCGGTGGGAATGGGAGCGTTCGGGTATGTAATCTACGGCTTGGACGCTTTGACGAACGGCAGCGCCACCACGCGGGCCGGAACGTCCCGCTGGCGGATCTCGAGCGCGAGCTCGGTCGACGGCGCGGCGAGCGGGGGCGGAAGGTACGCGAGCGCGATCCCGTGGCCGAGATCCGGCGACATCCCCCCGCTCGTCGCCGCGGTGACGACCGCGCCCGAGGACTTCACCGGGGTGCCGTGGCGGGGGATCGCGCCCGGTTCGGTGACCTCGATCCCGGCGAGCCGCACGGCCGGTCCGGCGGCCTTCTCCTTCTCGAGGCGCTCGCGCCCGACGAACGGGTGGCCGAGGTCGACGAACCGGTCCTGGCCGGCCTCGATCGGCGTGTGGTCCCGGTGGAACTCCTGGCCCGAGAGGAGGTAGCCCTTCTCGAGGCGCAGCGTGTCGCGCGCGCCGAGGCCGATCGGGACCACGCCGGCAGCGAGCAGGCGCTCGGCGAGCGCGTCGGCGCGCGCGGCGGGTACGAACAGTTCGTAGCCGAGCTCGCCCGTGTAGCCCGTCCGGCTCACGAGCGTCGACCGATCGAGACCGGCGGGGAACGCGTGGCCCAGGGTCCCGCCGCGTCGGGGGGCCCCCGTGTCGGCATAGAACGCGGCGTGGTAGAACGCGAGCGGGGCAAGGTCCCAGCCGAACTCGCGCTCGAGCACCTCGCGGGACCTCGGTCCCTGGACCGCGAGGAGCGCGACCGGCCCGTTCCAGCGTCCGATCCGCGTGTCCGGGCCCCGGTGCTGCCGCAGGATCTCCTCGATCTCGTCGGCGCGGCTCGCGTTCGGGATCGTGAGGTACGAGCGGGTCAGCTCGTCGCCACGGTCGATCCGGCTCACGAGGAGGTCGTCGACGATGAAGCCGGTCGATTCGAGGAGGAACGTGTAGCGGACCTGCCCCGGCACGAGCGCGGGCACGTTCGCCGTGGTCCGGCGCGCGAGGAGCTCGCCGGCGTGCCCGCCCTCGACGGAGAGGATCCCCATGTGGGAGACGTCGAAGAGCCCGACCCCCGTTCGCACGGCGCGGTGCTCGGCGAGGATGCTCGTGTAGTAGAGCGGCATCTCCCAACCGGCGAACGGGACGAGATGCGCCCCGTGGCGCCGGTGGAACTCGAAGAGCGCGGTGCGGCGGAGCGGCGGCGTCGGCGCAGCGGACGGTTCGTTCATGTCAGGATCTCCTTGAGACGGCCGAGATCGATCGCGTGGCGCACCTCGAGCGCGATCCGCCGGCCGGTGCTCATCGGCTCGCGCCAGAGCGCGTTGCCGTACGGATGGCCGAGCCCGAGGTGGACGTTCGTCCCTCCGCCGATCCGGGCGGCGACGTCGAAGACGACGGGCCGGCCGTCGCGATCGAGGCACGTCTGCAGGCAGAACGGGCCGAGGATCCCCGGCGGGTAGCGCGCGCGCGCCGCGTCGACGAACTTCTCGCCCAGGCGGAAGACGTCGTCGAGGATCGACTCCCGGACCGTGAGGGTGCCGTGGCCGACGACCGTGTACTCGGGGATCCGCGCGGATTCCGAGAGCTCGAGCTGCTGGGCCGCGGGCAGGCGGACGAGGCCGTCCAGATTGCTCTCGCGCCGCTCGTCGACCCCGAGGATCTCGAGGCCCTCGGATCGCGGCGGCAGCGGGGAGAAGAAGAAGTTGAAGTTGAACACGGGGCCGAGCACGTACTCCTCGATCCGCGCGGTGGCGAGGTCGGCCGCGGCGATCGTGCCGCGAGCGATCAGCTGCTCGCTCTTCTTCTGGTACTCGGACGGGCTCGCCGCGGTGAAGAACCCGCGCTCGAGCCGGCGCTGCGCGTGCGGGAGCTTGACGATCGCGAGGGTGTCGATCTCCTTCGGCGAGCGGATCTCCCGCGGGATCGGGATGCCGGCCTCGGCGCAGAGGGTGTAGTAGTTCGCGCGCTCGCTGCGCTCCTCGATCCGGAGCATCGTGCGCGAGCCCACGATCGGCACCTTCAGCTCCTCCTCGATCGTCGGGAGCGGGACGTAGGAGGAGAGCGCCCGGTTGGGCACGAGGAGCACGCCGTGGCGGCGCAGGCGCTCCTGGTTCTCGGGAAGGGCGATGTCCGCGAACTTCGGGAACGTCCAGACGTCGTCGACGCACCCCCGGCGCCGCAGGCCCCCCGCGGTGCGGACCGTCCGGAAGTACCGGGCGTAGGTGGCGTCCCGGCCCTCCTGGGCCAGGACGAGGCTCGGGAACTTCTCGGTGACCGCACCGTCGGCGACATCGAGCGCGGAGTGCGAACCGATCGTCGCGAGGACCGGGGTCCGGGGATACCCCTCGATGAGAGCGCGGACCTCGTCGATCGAGAGCGCCATCGCCCGTCGGGCACGCTAGAGGAGTTTAAGTTCTCGGGCCACCCGCTCCGGGGTGAGCGGCAGCTCGGTGACGTGGGCGCCCGAGGCGTCCCGGACCGCCGAGGCGACCGTCGCCGGTACCGGGATGATCGGGGGCTCCCCGAGGCCCTTCGCCCCGAACGGGCCGGCGCCCGCGAAACCCTCCACGAAGTGGGTCTCGATCGGGGGAACCTCTCCGAGCGTCGGGATGCGATAGTCGACGAGGCCGGCGTTCTCGAGGCGCGCGTCGTCCGACCAGATCGCCTCCTCGGTCAACGCGGCGCCGAGGCCCATCGCGACGCCGCCCTCGATCTGGGCGCGGGCGGCCGCGAGATCGATCACGACCCCCGCGTCGTGGAAAGCGGCGTACCGGACCACCCGGACCGAGCCCGTCTCGCGATCGACGTCGACCTCGGCGACGTGCGCCGCCCCGGTGAAGTCCGTGAACGCGTAGAAGTCGCCGTCCACGACCAGGCGCTCGTCGATCTCCCCGGACTTTCCGTAGTGCCGACCCGAGGTCGCGATCCCTCCCGCGAGGGCCTCCGCGTCGGTCCAGAGCGCTTCGATCGGTTCCCGTCGATCCCCGTGCGCCGCGACGAGGCGCCCGTCGACGACTTCGAGGCGCGCGGGACCGGGGGCGTGCATGCGTTCGCCGAGGACCCGGAACAACTCGACGATCGCCTCGTCGACCGCCCGGCCGAGGGCGCCGGTCGTCCGGCTCCCGAACACCCCCGAATCGAAGGGGGCATGCGCGGAATCCTGGTACTCGACCCGGATCCGGTCGGCGGGAAGGCCGGTGCGGCGGGCCGCGACCCGGACGAGGCCGATCAGGATGCTGCCGCTGCCCATCTCCCGCTCGCCCTGGACGATCGTGAGCTCCTTCGGGGCGAGGAGCACCCGGGCCTCCCCGCCCGCGCCGGTGCTCGTCGACCAGAAACCGAGGCCGATCCCGATGCCGTGGCCCGGCGAGAGGTCGCGGCGCCAGCGCTCGGCGGTCGCCCGGGCAGCTTCGAGCGCGGTCGCGAGTCCGAACGGCGCGACCGGCTGGCCGAACGGCGTCCGGTCGCCCTCGCGCCACAGGTGACGGAGCTTGAACTCGACCGGATCGAGCCCCGCCGCGCGGGCGACGGCCTCGAGGTGCGATTCGGCCGCGAACACGGCCTGGGGGGCGAACGGGGCCCGGTGCGGCCCGAACGGCGGCTTGTTCGTCCGCACCGCGTACCCTTCGACCTCGAAGGCCGGCGTGCGGTACGGGCCCAGCAGGAACCCGATGGAGTACCCGGTCGCGAAGTCGCGCCCCGGCAGGGAGTTGCCGACATCGAGGAGGAGGCGGACGCGGCGGGCCACGATCTCCCCCTCCGTGACGCCGGTCTCGAGCCGGATGACGGAGGGGAGCGTCGTGCGGCCGAGGCGGAACTCCTCCGCGTACGACAATGCGAGCCGGACCGGGCGGCCGGACGCCCGGGCGAGGAGCAGGGCGTACGGTTCGAGGAACCCCGACGCCTTCCCGCCGAAGCCGCCGCCGACCCACGTCCCCTCGACGACGACCGAGCTCTCGGGGAGGCCGAGGATCGAGGTGATGTCGTCGCGCACGCCGAACGGGCTCTGCGTGGACGTCCGCACGTGCCAGCGGTCGTTCGTGACCTCCGCGAGGCAGGCATGCGGCTCGAGCGCGACCTGGTGGACGCTGGCGGTCCGGTACGTCTCCGCGACGACCGTGGCGGCCCCCCGGAACGCCGCCTCGACGTCGCCCTTGCGCGCGTGCACGTGCGCCGCGACCCGGGAGGGGTCCTCGACCCGGTGGGCCGGCCACTCGGGGAACAGCGCATCGAGATCGCCGACCGGCGGCCTCGGCTCGACGTCAACCCGCACCGCCCGGGCGGCCGCGCGCGCTTCGGCGCGCGTCGGCGCGGCGACGGCGGCGATCGGCTGGTGAAGGTAGGTGACCTGCTCCGGCGGGAACGGGGGGCGATCGGCATCCCCGTCCCGGCCATCGACCAGGCCACGGACATCGCCCGCCGCGATCGCGACGACGCCGGGCATCGCCCGAGCGGGGGCGAGATCGATCGAACGGATCCGGCCGTGGGCGACCGGCGCGAGCACGAGCGCGCCCCACAGCATGCCGGGAACGTCGAGGTCGGTCCCGTAGATCGCACGGCCCGAGAGCTTGATCGATCCGTCCGGTCGGGAGGCGGCGGTCAGGGGCTCGCCTCCCGCGCGACGCGCGCGGCGCGCACGATCGCGGTGTACCCGGTACACCGGCACAGGTTGCCGTTGAGATCCTCGAGGAGCTGGTCGAGCGTCGCCGAACGGCCCTCTTCCTTCAGGAGCCCCGTGAGGGCCATCACGAAGCCCGGGGTGCAGTAGCCGCACTGGAACGCACCCTCCGCGTCGAACGCGGCGCGGACCCTTTCCCCGACGGGATCGGTCGCGACCCCCTCGATCGTGGTGATCGTCGCGCCCTCGGACTCCCGCGTCAGAGCGAGGCAGGAAAGGAGGCCGTGGCCGTTCTCGAGCACGGTGCAGGCCCCGCACGAACCCGAGCGGCACCCCTCCTTCGTTCCCTTGAGGCCGAGGCGCCAGCGCAGGGTATCGAGCAGCCGCTCCTCCGGCGGGACTCCGGGGATCTCGGTGGGGCGACCGTTGACGGTCAGGCGGACGGGCCCGGCGGTCACGTTCGACCTCCGTTCGCGGAGGCCGCCCGGACGGCCCGGGTGAGGAGAGGGCGGACGAGCTGGCGCCGGTACGCCTCGGAGGCGCGCCGGTCGGCGACGATCGGGGCCCGCGCGGCGAGATGGTCCGCGGCGCGCCGCACCTCCTCGGGGGCGGGCGACGGTCCCTGCAACGCCTCCTCGGCGTCGGGAACGAGGATCGGGCGGGGCGGAAATCCCGAGACGGCGACCCGCCAGCGGGATCGGCGGGGAGAGAACGCGACCGCGACGGCCATGTGGGAGATATCGTGGAACGGTCGCACCCGCTGCCAGAGGTATGCCGACGGGCGGGCCTCGGGGATGCGGATCGACCGGATGAGCTCGCCCGGGGCGAGCTTGGTCCTTCGGGAGGCGATGACGAACTCGTCCACGGACAGGCGCCGTTCGGCCTTCGGCCCGACCAAGTCGACGTCGGCGTCGAGCGCCAGGAGGATCGGGACGAGGTCCGACGCCGGGGCCGCTCGTCCGAGGTTGCCGCCGAACGTCGCCTGGTGCCGCAGCGCGACGGACCCGACCCCGCGAACGGCGTCGTAGAGCCCGGGCACGCGCCGTCGGACCTCGGGATCGTTCTCGATGCTCCGCAACGGTAGCGTGCTCCCGATCGTGAGCGTCTCTCCGTTCCAGTCGAGCGTGCGCCACGGGAGCCGGCGCAGCGAGACCACGCGTTTCGGGCTCGCCCGGCCCTCCTCGAGGTCGAACAGCAGGTCGGTCCCGCCGGCCAGCACGACCGTGTCGCCCGGCCCCCCCGCGCGGAGCTCGGCGATCGCCTCGTCCGGCGTCGATGGCGTCACCAGCTCGAACGGGGCCATCGGGGGCGCAGCACGACCGGCCCGCTTAGCGTTTCGCGCGAGCGCGCGCCGAGCGGGCCGACCGGATTTTTATCCGAGAAGCGGCTCTGGCACTCCGACGGCATGCCATTCGAACTCGCGTTGCGTTACAGCACTCCCCTCACGCCGATCTCGGACTTCGATGAGGTGCTGCGGGAGTTCCTGCGGCTCGTCGGGTACCTCCCCGAGGGCGACGAGGGACGCGGCTCGGAGGGACCGATCGCCCAGAGCCTTGCGTACCGGCTCGTGCGCGACTGCCTCCTTCGGGAGCCGGCGCGGCCGTGGTATGTCGAGGAGCTGACCGCGGTGCTCAAGACGTCGAAGCCGACGATCTACCGGCACATCAACAAGCTCAAGGCCCTCGATCTGCTGGAGGAGGTCGGAGGCGCCGCGGACGGCAAGGGCAGGAAGGGGTACCGGCTGCGTTACGGGAACCTCGCGCGCGCCTGGGACTTCACCGAGGCCAACGCCCAGAACGCCCTCCGACGCTACCGGGAGACGGTGAACCACTTGCAGTCGCTCGTCGAGCAGCGGTCCACCGAGGCGGCCCCGCGGCTCGTCGCACCGGGCCGAGCCGCACGCGAGCGGGGGGGTGGCCGATGAGCGCCGCCGGACCCGCGGCGAAGCGCCCGAACATCGGACTCACTCCGGGCTCGCGCGTCCGCCTGCGCTCGGCCGGGCCCGACGACGAGGCGATCGTGTCGACGGGCATCTTCCGGGGGCTCGTGTCGATCGGCGGGGACAACGCGCTCGCGATCGAGCTCGAGGGGGCCGACGGGGACGAGAAGGGCCGTGTGCGCCTCGTCCCGATCCCGGCGCTGCTCGCGGTCGACATCCTCGAGGCCGCGAAGGCCGAGGAGGAGAAGCGCCCCGATTCGACCACCTCCGCGAACTACTTCCGCTAGGTCGCCGGCCCGGGACGGGCTTGCTGGGAGTTTCGTCGCGATCCTTCCGCGAATTCGAACCCAGGTCGTTGGCTTCGAAGGCCAACAGGATAGTCCAGACTACCCCACAAGCCCGACGGCGCGGGAGAGCGATGCCGGTCTATTTGTCCGTTCCGCGCGCGGGGGCGTGGCCGTCCACCGCCCCGCCGCCGGGCGAACGGAACCGATCGAGCGTTGTCTGGGCGCTCGCGCCGGGGAAGAGGGTCGAGACCGAATCGGTGAGCAGCTGGATCCGTTGACGGACGTACGGGGTGATCCCGTCGATCCCCCCGAGGCGCTGGGAGAGGGGGAGGTACTTGCGGACCGACGCCTCGTAGACGGTCGCGAGGAGCTCGCCGTCGCACGGTCCTCCGCCGGGCCGCTCGGCCTCGCACCGCCCGGCGAGCGGCGGTCGCCGGTACGACAGGCCGCACTCCTTGCAGCGGAAGCGCTGCGTCGCGTAGCTCTTCAGGTTCCCCATCACGTCGGGGAGGAAGTGCGCGTTGAGGACGAGCGTGACGGCCTCGGCGACATCGACGGCGCGGATCTCGCTCGCGAGGAGCGTCGAGCGTTCGACCATCTCGGCCATCGAACGCCCCTCCCGGTACGCCGAGCGGACCGGCCCCCCCGCGATCCGGCGCGTGTCGTGCGTGAACCGGTAGGACGAGAGGGCTCCGGGCGTGCCGAGACGCCCCGCGACCCGATCGAGCAGGGGATCGATCTCCTTCACCGGGCGCCGCTCGGCGGCCGCGCGGTAGAGCGCGAGGGGGTAGTGCGCACCGATGTCGAGGTTGTGCGCCTCCTTGTCGACCTCGGTCGCCTCGAGCCGCGTCGTCAGGACGAGCGGCTTGTCCATCAGCGCGCCGCGGCTCTCGGGCAGGTAGGCGCGCGAGAAGTTGAGCAGGGCATCGAGGAGCAGCGTCACCGAGTCCTCGTCCCCGTCGCAGTTCCGCCGCTTCGCCGCGTGGAAGACCGGATGCGCAAAGCACGCCTCGGCCTCGGTGAAGCCGAGGAGCCGGCCGGCGACCCCGCCCGAGGTGTGGGGGGCGAGCGCGACGACGAGCTCCCCGAGGAGGTCCTCCGGTCGGTGGGCCCGGTAGAACGGCTCGAGGCCGTAGAGGCGGACGAGCTCGTCGTCGACGAACTGCGCGAGGCGGGTGAGGTATTCGCCGCACGAGCGGGAGACGATGAGATCCTGCGGGCCGAGCTCGACCAGCTGCTCGGGGTCGGTGAGCGGGGCGCCGGTCCAATCGCACGCGTAGCCGAGGCGGCGCAGACGCTCGAGGTCGACCCCGACCTCCGCGGGGCGGAAGTGCGTGAGCGGCAGGTCCGTGAGATCGAACCGCGCGGTGCCGTCCTGGTAGACCGAGATCCCGTGCGTCGCCCGCAGGATCCCCTTCTCGAGCGGCTCGGGGACCTTGCCCGGCGACGTCAGCCCCTTCACGCCCTTGACGGAGGGCACCGGCCCGAGATGGAGCCGGGAGAGCGCCTCGCTCCACAAGGGCGCGATCGGCAGGTTCTGCGTGACGATCTTGCCGGTCGGCTCGGTATGCGCCCCGCACGGGCATCGGGTCCAGACGGTCGAGCGGCCGCACGCCGGGCAGAGCCGGACCCCGAGGTCGACCGGAGTGCCCTCGCGCATCGTGCGGCGGGCCGCCTCGACGAGCGAACGACCCGAGCCCCCGGCCGCACCGACCGGAAAGAGCGCATGGACGTTCGGCGACATCGAGCGCTGGTACGCCTTCTCCGGGCGTCCGACGCGCCCGCCCACGCGGGACGGGGCGCGGGCCCGGATCGGGACCCCGGCGAGACGGCTCACGTACTCGAGCGGGTCGGCGCCGGTCGGATCGAGCGGGGCGCGGCGCAGGAGCAGCGAGCCCTCCACCGAGAGCCCGAGCCCGCCGACGAGCGCCGCGCTCGGATCCGGTTC
>Ga0187782_10000110_pt1 | contig 47702 bp, 38 predicted proteins | sample 0715_SJ02_MP15_2_FD_132454 | JGI IMG/M metagenome (GOLD analysis project Ga0187782, IMG submission 132454) | Tropical peat soil microbial communities from peatlands in Department of Meta, Colombia - 0715_SJ02_MP15_20_MG | ecosystem: Environmental > Terrestrial > Soil > Wetlands > Peat | place... | reverse complement strand
AGTTCTTCGTCAGCAGGGCGCTTTTCGAGTTCCAGACCGGTGTCGTTAATGACCTGCAACAGTTCCGCGGCACTCTCGAAAAAGAGCGCGCGGAGTTCTGCTCCCCGATCCTCGGGCAAGAAACTCAAGCGGCCACCTCGATCCGTTTGTAGGCGGTGCCGTTGTTCTCGTGGATCATGCGAAACTTTTGTGTCAGCCCAAAAAGGCTCTCGGCGTGGCCCACGAATAGATAGCCGCCGGGGTTCAGACAATGCCAGAACTTTTCGATTAGTCGCTTTTGTTCGGCTTCGTCGAAATAGATCATGACGTTGCGGCAAAGGATGATGTCGTTGCGGCGGGGCAGAAATTCGGTCTTAAGATTGTGAAAGTCGAACTGGACCAGATCCTTAAGCTGTTGTTTTACCGCGTACTTGTCTGTCGCTTTTTCGAAGTAGCGCAAGCGGGTGGTGTAATCCACGGGCTCCATCTGCCCTTCCGTATAAAGGCCCTCCTGACCGGAGCGAAGGCTCGCATAACTGATATCGGACGCGACGATCTCCAGTTTCCAAGGTGGCGGGATGAGGGGCTTAGGAGAGGGCATATCGAACGGCAGGGGATTGCGCAGATAGTAGTAGGCCAACGCATCACAAATCAGAATCGCAACGGAGTACGGTTCCTGGCCAGCCGCGCAGCCGGCGCTCCAGATGCGCAAGGTCCAGTCACGGCGTTCCTGTTTGTGATGCAAAATCTCTTCCAACACCGATTTTTGGAGAAGGTCGAGTTGCGGCCGGTTTCTAAAAAAACTCGATTCATTGACAGTGAGGTTTTCCAGCAACAGGGCGAGCTCGTTGCGGCCTTCGCGGCTGGTGAGAAGGCGGTAGTAGCTATAAAAGGAGTCGAGTTGACACGCCTTTAGCCGACGTTGGAGCCGGTCCTTCAGAAAGTGCGAGCGACGCTCGTCGAAATACATGCCGCATTCCTGATAGACCAGAGTTTGCAGGAGCTTGAGCTCGGCTTCGGTTAGCTGGATTTGCGCAGTAATCGTTCCCATGCTGAATGTGATGGCAGCCTTCTGGAAGGCAGCAGCGCCCCGCTTGCAGCCGGGGGTTGCTACCGGGAAATTCCGACAGGCTCCACGGCCTCCTCAAGTTTTTTGTATTCCGGTTGGCGCAGCAGCCGGGCGATGTCCAGCAAAATGACCAGCCGACCTTTCAACTTGCCGACGCCGGTCACATAGCTCGATTCACCCTCGGCAAAAACCGCCCCCGGTGGCTCAATCTCCGAGGGCGGAATCTTCAAAACCTCGGACGCCGAACTAACAATCAGGCCAAGCAGGCGGTTGTCCAATTCCACGACCAGAATGCGATTCTTTCTGTCCGACTGAACCGCCGAACTGCCAAAACGTTTGCGCAGATCCATCACGGGAATGATCTTGCCGCGCAGATTGATGACGCCCTCAATCATTTCTGGGGCGTTTGGCACGATAGTGATTTCCGGGACGCGGACGATTTCGCGCACAGATCCGATCTGCACCCCATACGTTTCCTCGCCGATTCGAAAACCCACGAGATGACAGTCTTTCTGCATGCGAGACTCCGTCAGGAACGGCTCACTTCGGCCAACTCGTACTCGGGCGCTTCCTGTTGCACACTGGGACGCCGCGGGGCACCGGCTTCGCGACGATGGCGCGTCAGGTTGGATCGGTCGATCACAAAGCGGTCCATGTTGTCGAGCAGATTGCGGGAGAGTTTCAGCATTTGCTCAGCGGCTGCGGAAAGCTCGGTGGAGCTGGAAGCCGATTGCTGAACCAGTTCGCGCATCTTGTCCATAGCGCGCACGACGGCTTGCGCACCGGAGGCTTGCTCTTCAACGGCAGAATTGATTTCCTGGGTGATTTCGGTAAGCCGATTGGTGGCCTTGGCGATCTGCGAAGAGCCGACGGATTGTTCGTTAGTCGCAGCACCGATTTCCTGGGAGAATTTGTAGACCTCGGTAACAACGTCGGAGATTTTGTGTAGCGCTGCGCCCAGATCGTTGCCGAGGCTTAACCCTTCCTCGACGATGCGCGTGCTGTGCTCCATGTTCTCCACGGCTTGGCGCGCTTCGCGTTGAATGCTCTGAATCAGGTCGGCGATTTCTTTGGTTGACTGCGTCGATTTTTCGGCAAGCTTGCGAACTTCATCGGCAACCACGGCGAAGCCCAGACCGTGTTCACCGGCGCGGGCTGCTTCGATAGCGGCGTTCAGGGCCAGCAGGTTGGTCTGTTCGGCCAAATCATCGATGACTTCAATGATCTTGCCAATGTCGTCTGCGCGGTGTCCGAGGATGTTGATGATCTCCGCGGACGACTGAATGGCGCGGTTCGTGCGGTTCAGACCGTCGGTGGTTTTTTCCATGGTCTGGATGCCCATTACGACCTCTTCGCGGGAACGATTGGCAATATCAAGCAGCACTTTGGCAGTGTCTGCGACACGCTGGATGGAAGTGACCATCTGATCGATGGACGCGGAGGTTTCCGCGACGCTGGAGGCTTGTACCTGGGTGTTCTTCACGACGTTCTGCACGTTGATGCTCATTTCGTGCATGGTGCTGGTAACTTCTTCGATTGCCGAAGAGGCCTGAACGCTGACCTTGGCGGACTCATCTGCGGCGCCGGCCACCTGATTCGATCCTGCGGAAACCTGTGAAGCGCCGTCTCGCGTGGCGCGGACGATTTCCTGTAAGCCGTGTGACATACGGACGAAGGCGTTTCCGAGGGTGTCCCGCTTGGAGCGTGGAGCTATTTCCATGGTCAAGTCGCCTTCCGCAACAGCCATGGACACCGCAGCCATTTCCTTGAGGTAAGCGACCATGTTGTTGAAGGTAGTAGCCAAGGCCCCGATTTCGTCGTTGCGGTGAATATCGATATTTTGATCGAGGTCGCCGGAATCACCGATTTCCCGAGCCACGGTAATCAAGTGCTGCAACGGGTCGGTAATGGATTGCGAGGTTCTGTATGCTCCCAAGATTCCGATAACAATTGCAACGATGGTGCCGACGACAATGACAAATCCGCTGAGGGTGCTGGCTCGCGATGCAAGTGCCTGTGAATCCTGCAAGGCCTTGGAGATATCCGCATCAGCTTGATCCAGAACCGCCGTGGATTTGGACAACCAGGAGGCAGGATCCTTCTGAAGGTAGAAGATTTGCAAATCGGAAACGGTGGCATCGCCGGAGTCGACTTGATGGCGCTTGGCGAGAAGCGGCTTGGCAAAATTGTCCGCCCAATTGGCTTCAGTGCCCTCAACCTGAATTAGGGCGGTCCGCAGCGTGTCACTGCCGGACTGAGATTGTCCGCGCTTGATCAGATCATTCAAATCGTTGAAACCGCGATTGACTTTATCTTCGTCGCGAGGATCACCGCTGAGCAGGAAGTTGTCGAGGTTGAGCCGGTTCTTCATCATTTGGTAGCGCACGCTTTCAGTCAAGCGCACGCCCTCCAGCGTCGAAGCCGCCTCATTGTTGGCCGAGTGGGCCTTCAACAGAGCTCCAAGGTCCACAAAAAGAAGCAGCGCCAGAATTGCCAGAACTATGCCAAATCCTCTATACAGTTGTCGTCGGATAGTCATCGCAACTTCCTCCACTCCCCAAAACGGATGCCCCGCCAAATGAGATAAACGCGCCCCTGTACGCCTGTCAGTTATTGCTTAAACTCAAATTCGATGACTTGGGTGGTATCTTCCGGCGCGGCTTCAAATTTCCAGTCCCTGACCGCGTCCAGACAAGATTGCACCAGCAGCGGATGGCCGCCGACAGCACGCGCGCTCTTGACGTGGCCATCTGCGGCAATGTTCAATTCGATTTTAACTTTGCCGGCCAGATGCATGGTGCGCGCGAGATCGGAATACTGAGGATTAATCTTGTATTTGATCTTGCGCTTGCTGTCTTCAACCGTCAGTTGCTGTGCTGCTAAAGCGCCCCCAGCCAAACAGATGATGGCGGATCCGGCGAGAAGCCGCTTACCCCAAGTTCCCATGAACACAACGCCCTCCAACAAGGTGAAAAGTACCCGAGAGAAAGAAGGCAAGTCTGGGGCCAGTGAGTCAGGTCCGGTGCGCGCACGGCGGAACGGATAGCATGGCCGTTAACCCGTGTTACATCAGAACATTGCAGTCTGTGCCGAGCAGACGAGGGAGTACCGCTTTCCTGACGAGCGTCTCACCGGGCCAGCCACGGGTGGGCAGTGGTCTCAGGCTGAGAATGGGGGCGAAGGACTGTCCGGAGGGACAGGTAACCCATGCGCGTCACATTTTGGAACGTGGATTGACTCAGTTTGAGATTGCCCAGTAGCGTGGATTCGGGCCGTTTTTCTTATTTTGAGACGCGCCTAACCCCGAAAAGCTATGGGTCGCCGCATCATCTCTTCGAAACGGAAGGCCGCTGGCCGTCGCGCGGGAAAGTCCCGTGACCGATCCTTCGAGGATATATCGCACGAGTTTATGGACTTGGCGCTGGAAGCGGCACAATGCCGCGAGTTGCCATCCTTTCTCACCGGCCTGGCAGCTCGTGCTTCGGAGATGTTGCGCGCGGAGTGGGGAGCGGTCGGGGAGATTCACGGCAATGGCGTCGAACTACATCACCGCAACCCTGTGATTCCTGCTAACGAATCCGATCATACCTGGCTAGCGGCGAGAGCTAACAAGGAACGTTCGGGACTTGAGGTGGTGCGCTGGGAGAACAAAGCGTCGTTCTGTATCTTCTATCCGATTCATGCCAGCGATCACGAACTGATGGGCACTCTGTGCCTGGTGCGGGCTGACGGCGAACTGTGCAACGAAGAAGAGCGGCTGCTGGCGGCGCTGTCCGGTTACGCCGCGTTGGTCATGGAAAAGGTGCGCCGGTTCTCGCAGTTGGAGCGTTCGAAGAAGCAATGGGTCGAAGATATCGACGCCATCAGCGACTATATCGTCGTGCACGATCAGGCGTGGAAAATCGTACGCACCAATCGATCCCTAGCTTCCTACCTGGGAATCCCTCCAGCCGCGCTGGTGGGCGAAGCAATGCACAGCTTACGGCACATTGCCGAAACAGGCAGCGCACTTCCCTGCCCGTTCTGCCAAAACACGTCCGCACCGCGCGAGGAATACATAGCGACAGGGGAGGGGCGAACGTTCATCGTGTCCACTTCCCGAAAGCGTGGAGCAACCGAAGAAGAAGGACGCACGATTCACGTCTTGAAGGACATTAGTGATCGACGCGAGGCCGAGAGGCGCTACCGCGAGCTGTTCGACAACATCCAGGAAGGATTGTTCTTCGCGACTCCGGACGGGCAGTTCCTGGATGTCAACGATGCAATGGTGCGCATGTTGGGATACGACTCGCGTGAAGAGCTGTTGCGGGCTGATGTTAGCGCCCATCTGTACCCCACATTGGCGGCCAAAGAAAGACTCGTGCAAACCATCGCGCAACGGGGCGCCTTGCGGAATTACGAAGAGACGCTGCGGCGGAAGGACGGCGGGCTGCTGCACACGTTGCAAAACATCAGCGCAGTTCGGGATGCGCAAGGGCGAATTATACAAATTCGCGGATTGATGCTGGACGTGACTGAGCAGAAGATGTTCCAGTCGCAGTTGCAACGCGAGCGCGATTTCAACCAGAGAATCCTGAACACGACTCAAAGCATGATCTTGGTATTGGACACGGCCGGCCTGATCAGCTATGCGAACCGCCGTTGCTTCGAAGCTGGTTATCGCGAAAGGGAATTGATTGGGCAACGTTTGGTCCAGCTGGTGGAAAGCACGGACCGGCGCGACTTCGAAGCAGCGCTGCAAACAACGGCGAACGGACAGCAAGTGGAGAACTTGGAACTACGGGTCAGACGCAGCGATGGCTCGGTGGGACATTTTTCCGTCAGCTTAAGTCCGAGCCGTGACGAATTGAACCAAGTGAACAGCGTGGTGGTGGTCATGACTGATATCACCGACGCGGTGCTACTGCAGGCCAAGCTGGCTCATGCGGAGAAGATGGCGACGATCGGCAGACTGGTGTCTGGCGTGGCTCACGAGGTCAACAACCCCTTGGCGGCCATTCTGGGGTTTACGGATCTTTTGCTGGAAGATTCACAAATCCCAGAATCGGCGCGGGAAGAATTGCAAATTATCCTGCGGGAAACGCAAAGAACCAAAGAGATCGTGCAGGGGCTGTTGAGTTTCGCGCGGCAGCGGCCAACCCAGCGCGAGGCGATGCAAGTGAACGCGATTTTGCGGCAAACGATCCGGTTGCGCAGCTACGATTTTTCCAGTCACGGCGTTCAAGTGACCGAAGAGTTTAACGAGAATTTGCAGATGGCCATGGGCGATGCGCAGCAATTACAACAGGTTTTCCTAAATATTCTAAACAATGCGTACGACGCGATCCAAGAGTCCGGAAATCGCGGGAAGATCCGCATTCGAACGCGACAGACCACTGACTTTATCGAGGTTGCATTCATCGACAATGGCACAGGCGTGAGCGAGCCAGAGCGGATTTTTGACCCGTTCTTCACCACCAAGCCGGCGGGCAAAGGGACTGGCCTCGGTCTGAGCATCTGCTATGGGATCGTCAGAGCGCACGGCGGCGAAATCTCGTGCTGGAACAACGAAGGCGAGAGCGGCAGCACGTTTGTGGTGCGCCTGCCGATTGCGACGGAATCGGCGCTGGCGGCTGCCGCAACGGAGGCAGGCCAATGAGTGACACACCGACCAAGCCCGCACTCGCTCCCATCTTGCTCATCGAGGACGAGCCAGCAGTCGGCGCGTTCGTGAAAACTGCTCTCGAACGCAAGGGGTATCGCGTTGTGCAGGCATCCAGCGGAGCGGAAGGGCTTCAGCAACTTTCCATGGCGGTTTACATCGGAGTGATATCCGACATTAGAATGCCTGGAGAGGTCAATGGAGCCGACGTGCACCATTGGATACAGCAGCACCGGCCGGAACTTGGGAAGCGCATCATTTTGATCAGCGGCGATACCGCAAACAGCGAGACACAGTCGTTGCTGTCGGGAAGTTCCACGCCGTGCATTGAGAAGCCTTTTCGTGTGCAGGAATTGATGACAATGGTGGAGAAGACCTTCGGGAAAGCCCATGACTGACGACTTAAGAATTAAGTTATTGGTAGTAGACGACGAGCAGAGCATTCGAAGACTGTGCATGACCATCGGCAGCTCTTTGGGATTTGTCTGCGACGAGGCGGAAAGCGCGGAGACTGCAGCTACTCGACTGGAGACCGACCCGCCCGACGTGGTGCTGACCGATTTTAAGCTACCCAACCTGTCCGGCGTGGAACTGCTCAAACAGATCAAAGGGGTTTTGCCTCGAACGGAAGTCGCGATTATGACCGGTCACGGCTCGATCGAATCCGCAGTGGACGCCATGAAACTTGGCGCCTACGACTACATCGAAAAACCTTTCCGCGTGGAAAAAATGCGTCTGTTGCTGCAACGGATGGCCGAAAAGGTGCGGCTCGTAAATGAGAACGCCTTTTTGCGAGACAAGGTGAGCACCGACGAAAACCTCGATGGGATCATCGGTGCCTCCGCGGGAATGCAGGACGTATTGCGCATGATTTCCCGCCTCAAGGACACGCGGACTCCGGTTTTGATCTCAGGTGAAAGCGGAACCGGAAAGGAACTGGTGGCGCGCGCGATTCATTTTCGAGGCGCTTTGGCGAAGTCTAATTTCGTTGCGGTCGATTGCGGGGCGCTGGTGCCAACCCTGATGGAAAGCGAATTGTTTGGGTATGAGAAAGGCGCCTTCACCGGTGCGACAAAGACAAAAGCTGGATTGTTTCAGGCGGCGAATGGTGGAACCATTTTTCTCGACGAGATTGGGGAACTGCCGTTGGAGATGCAGGCCAAGCTCCTTCGCGTTCTACAAGAGAAAGAGGTCCGGCCAGTCGGCAGCAACCAGAAAATCGACGTGGATGTTCGCGTGATCGCCGCCACCAATCGGGACCTGGAAGCCGCATACCGCACGGGAACCTTCCGCAAGGACCTCTACTTTCGGCTGAACGTAGTCACCGTGCACATCCCGCCCTTGCGTGAGCGCCGCTCGGACACACCGATGCTGGTACATCACTTCCTGAACCGGTACGCGCCCGGAATGCACCTACAAGTGACCGCTGCCGCCATGAAAAGCCTGTTGCAATACGATTGGCCGGGAAACGTGCGGGAACTGGAGAATTGCATAGCGCGCGCGGTGACACTCGGTGACCATGCCATGATCGACGTGCAAGATCTTCCTCCGGCGATTCGCACGGAGCAGCCCGCAAACCAAGAAACGTCTTCCGCAGATGCCGCATCGCTATCCACAACGGCTTTAGCCGAAATGGAACGAATGACCATCTTGCGTGTGTTCGAACAGGCCCACGGCGATAAAGCGCTGGCAGGCAAAATGTTGGGGATTAGCCGTGCCACTTTGTACCGTAAATTAAAGCGTTACAACATTGGGCTGCGAGCCAACGACGAAAAAATCGAAGTGCCGGAAGCCGAGGTTCACACCGCCGGGCGGTGATGCGTCTCAAGAACTGACAAACAACCTGGATTGGTAACTGAGACGGAGTGTGTCAGCGTGAGACAGAATCGGTACCGCGAAGTCACGAGAAATTTGTAAGCCACATATCCCCAACACCTTGCAAGCTTACCTCGGGCTACGCTTCTTTGGTGTTCGGCGTGCTTTTCCCTTCATGGGAGAGTGCGCCCTTGATTCCGCTGCGCGTGTATTCGCGGGGAAGAATCGCGGCACACTACTGACGCACGTCACAGGCATGGGGCTATTGTCGAAATGACAGTAATTGTTGAGGAACGTGAATGTGCCGAGCAATTGGCGCGATTCTTCCCACAGCTTCCGCCTGTGCGAATTCCGGTCCGCGTGACTCCGCTTCGAATGGGACAAGCCGGAGGGCAAGAAGCAACATTGGTGGAATTTGGGTCAGAAACCTATGCCATTTTCTTGTCGAAACTGGCGCTGGAGTTCGATGACCGTGTGCGGCTGGCACCCGATGGAGAAGGGTCCTCGGCCGAGGCAGCGGTAATCGCATTGCAATATCACGAAGGCCGCAAAGCTGTGGCGGTTCGATTTGTGGACCGGCCCTGCGAATGGATGAAACGCACGTGAGCAAAATGATTACAACACTGAATCTATCTGCACCATCACGACCGGATGCCGCGGGGCAGGCACAATGGGAAGAAGCGCGTTCGGTTTTTCCGATTTACCTGGCGTTGGCCAAGCATCTGCAAATTGAGATTCCCTTTCCTCAGAACAAGAGGGTTCTTGCGGACAAACCCGAGGAGCAATTCGCCAAGCAGGTGTATCACTGGTTGGATATCATGGATAACCAGGTGCAAGTGCACCAGTTGCGGCAATTGCTGCAGACCACCACACTCAACGCCAGTGAAAGTGGGCTGCGCGCACTGATACTGCGGCACCTTCGCAAGCCGTCCAAAAGCAATCCGGACCGCGACAAGATTGATTTTCTGCTGGTTCAGTACTTCGCCTTGTGTGCACCCGCGAAAATCTATCACAAGCAAATTGAGTTGCATGACGTGGCTGTGGTGATGAAACCGGTATTTGGCGACGTGGACTGTACTCCACTGAACTGGTGCGAACCTCTAGAGAAGATGATCGGGACGCTCCGCACGTTCCGCAGTCTTCGGGACATCCTGAAAACCAACTTTATCGAACAGGGCAGACGCGTAAAAGAGAGCGCTGGGGGAATGTTTTACGATCCGGCAGCCATGATCGCGTTTGTGCGCTTTAATTTCCTGCTACGCCGCACACTGATCGAATTGATGCATGCCGACTTGATCTTCATCCGTTCCGGCATTCACCAATTGGAAACCGCCGGCGCGAAGACCGTGAATTGTCAAAGTTTTGGACTGAGCTCGACGGAACCGATTAACAAAGTGCGGCAGCTTGCCGATGACTGGAAACAGCCGTTCCAGAGGGAGTACAACGAACGCAGTGTAAATCAGGCATTCGAAAAGCTGCTCTCATTGCGCGCCGACGTGGAACGCACAATGGAACGTGTGCTTGGAAAGGCAGAGGAAAGTGCACCCGCACAAACGGTAGCACCTACGACTCCCGCGGACAGCGAAGTCGCCCCTACCGTCGCGGCGGTTCTCCACGGGGAGAAACCGTCGACGCCCGCCACAACCAAAGGTGAACAGGCCGACGTTAGCCTGGATTTCGAAACGTGTATGGAAAAAGTATGGGAGCAGCTGATCTCCGCTCCGCCTTCGCGCGGGCGCTCCATGACCACGGTGCGAATCGGCGCAGCCCGGCTGCTGATGTCGTCGTGGGAAGTGGCTGCCTTTGTCAGCGAAGATGGCCCGGCAGCGGAGGATTTGCGGCGCGCAGTAGTGGCCAGGGCACTGGTGACAGCCGCGCTGGAGCAAGCCAAGACGCAGGGAAATGCCACGCCGCTGGACCGCGTGCTGCCCATCGCTCGAGTGGAGGTTTCGCGCTTACAAGAACGTGTCGAAGTGGCCAAGCAAGCCAAGGATACCGAAGCAGCGGTGAATCTGGGCATCAGCACGAAACGGCTTCTTTCAACCCTCGATGAAGCGGAGAAAGTTTAATTCCCTGCTGTGGCGCAGGCAGGAGCGAAAGACAGTCAGGGAGCAGATTTCCTTGCGAACAACAAAAGCACTGATCCTTACCGATGATCCGGAGTTCGCGCGTCTGCTGACGGCGTGTTGGCAAACGGAGCGCAATTTGCCGGGCCTGTCCGTGGTCACCGGCGATCTCTGGAAGCGGGAGGCCGCGGCTGATCGCGATTTGATCGTCATTGGTCCGCTCAAAGATCAACATCCGGCGGATCTCCTGGACTCAATTGCCTCAGGCACCGCAGTTATTCTGTGCGCGCCCTCTGACTCGAAAGAGTTGAATCTGTTGCGCCAGCGCTACCCTCGACTGCTGCACATTCCGTTGCGTGAAGACTGGACGCAGGTTGTACTGCTGGTAGCGAATGAGTCGCTGCGACGTGCCGAAGCGCTGCGTCTGACGCGGCAGGCCGAACAACGGGCGATGCAGAATGCCAACGACGCGGTACTTGGGCGCTACATGAGAGACATGAAACATAGTATGAATAACGCGATGACCTCGCTGCTGGGTAATGCCGAACTGCTTCTGTTAGAACCGGGCGAACTGTCCGCGCAATCGCTGGCGCAGATCAAGACCATTCATACCATGGCCTTGCGCATCAACGAGATTATGCACCGATTCTCATCACTGGCTACGGAGATGCGGGAGGTTGAGACGGCTTCTCAAGCTGAGACCGAGGAAGCGCCAGCAGGCCTTTTTCCGCCTCGATGATAGATTGACGTGTCGGTTTAACTCCCCTGCTTTCAGCTACTTAAAATTCTGAACACCTCGGAACGGCAAATTCGAAAGCTGGCCGCTGACGTGCAATTTTCAACGTTGGAGAACCATGCGGAGTGTGCGCTCGTGCAGAAAAAAGTGTTAATCGTCGACGATTCGCCGGCCCAGGTGAAACTGATTCAGGGGCTGCTGGAACCGGAAGGCTACTGGCCCGTTGGTTTAAGCGATCCTAAGCGCGTGGAAGAAGCCATCGCGATGGAGAAACCCAGCGTCATTCTGCTGGATGTGGTCATGCCGGAGCGCAACGGTTTTCAGGTCTGCCGCGAACTGAAAGGCAACATCAAGTTCAACGCGATTCCTGTGATTTTGGTGACCTCCAAGGACACCGCTAGTGACCAGTATTGGGGTCAACAACAGGGCGCGGATGGCTACGTAACAAAGCCTTTTACCCGGGAGGAGCTGTTGCGTGCGGTACGCAGGTTCGTCTGATCGCTTGGCCGTCGTGCTGAAGGAGACAAGGGAAACGCTGCAATGAGCGACGATTTTCAACTCGCGCCAATCCCGGCAGATGCCGAGCTGGGCGAAATGCTCGAGGCTCTGAGCCCCATAACCGAGCGCGCACCCGAGTCACAATACGTGGTTTTTCGCAGCGGACGGGAACGCTTCTGCTTTCCAGTGCTGGACGTGGAAGAGGTTCTGGATTGGCCGCTGGTAACCAAGATCCCGCTGTCCCCGGGATACATGCTCGGTATCTTCAATCTGCGCGGGTCCATTGTTCCGTTGATCGACATAGCGATAACGGAGGGCCGACGCTCCGGCCTGTTGCCGAAGCACGTTGTGGTGACCACTCTTCGCGGAGAAGGGCAACACGATGATCTGCGTTTGGGCATCGCGGCGGATGAAGTGATCGGCACATATTCGGTAAACGAAGCCGAAGACTTGTTGCCGGAAGCACCGGAGAATGTCCCGCATTGTGTAGGTATGTTGCGTCACGAAGACCGCCTGGCGTTGATCATCGACCTGCGCCGGCTGTTGGAAGTGTATCCGGGGCCGACGATCTAACGCTAAACGTGTGAGTTGGGGAGGAAGTAATGAAATCGCGACTTAGTACAACGATCTGGACGCTAGTCGTTTTGAACGGCGTGGCACTTTCCGCCGTGCTGGGGCTCGCGTTCTACGCAGGACGGCAAGCTGGTGCCGCGAATGCTCCGGGGGTTGACCCTTCTGGGTTGATTATTCCCGGAGTGATCGCGTTGGCGACGACGATCATTCTCGCGTGGAAGCTCGGAGGGGGGATCATCTCTCCGGTCAAGGAGCTGTCGGATTTTTCGGAGCGGCTTGCAGCCGGCGATGGCAAAGCCCGGGCTGACGTCTCTGCCAGCAACGAGTTTGGATATATTGCCGAGAACCTTAATCGCGCGGTCGCCAAGGTCTCAAAGGCTTCGTCGAACCAAGAAGCCACCGAATCTCTGCAACGGAGCATTACCGACCTACTGGCGGTGATCAACCAAGTCGCCCGCGGCGATTTGACCCTGCGCGGCAAAGTAACCAACGACGCCTTAGGCAATGTGGCGGATTCCATCAACTACATGCTTGACAACTTCACCAAGGTGTTGGAGCGCGTCCGCAAAGCGGCCATGGAAGTGACCGCCTGTTCTAACAATATCCTGTTGGCCGCCGATGAAATGCAGGCGGGCGCAACACAACAAGACCAGGAAATCACCAATACCTCCAGCGCCGTCGAAGAGTTGACCGTCTCGATGAAACAGGTGTCCAACAACGCGGAAGCCAGCGCCGAGGCCGCGCGCCGGGCATTGGACGCTGCCGAGCAAGGCAACCGGGCGGTGCGCGACACGCTAGAGGGAATGCAACGCATCCGTTCTTCCGTGCAAGCCACGGCGAAGAAAATCAAGTCGTTGGGCGACCGTTCCCTGGAAATTTCGGAAATCATCAACGTGATTAACGACATCACCGAGCAAACCAATCTGCTGGCGTTAAACGCGGCCATCGAAGCGGCGCGAGCGGGTGAGGCGGGGCGTGGTTTCGCCGTAGTTGCCGACGAAGTACGCAAACTAGCCGAACACTCGCGAAGCGCCACGAAAGACATCGCAGCGTTGATCAAAGCCATCCAGGCTGAAACGAACGAGGCGGTGGTGGTCATGGAGGACGGCACGAAGGAAGTAGAATCCGGTGCCACTCTGGCCGACCAAGCCGGACGAGCCCTGGACGCCATTTCCAGTGTGGTTCGTCAATCCGCGGAATTGGTGCAGGAGATCTCGCTTGCCTCCAAGCAGCAGGTGCGGGGCACCGAGGGTGTCGCTCACGCGATGCAGATCATTTCCAACATAACGCGCCAGACTTCGCAAGGCACGCGCGGCACGGTGACCACAGTGAGCCAGCTGGTGAAGCTCTCGGACCAGCTCAATGAGGCACTCGCACAATTCCGTGCCAATGCCAAAGGCGCTTCGGCGGAGGATACGGACCACCATATGGCACCGGTAGGCGCTGTTCGTTAGTACTGAACTGCTGCCCTCGGTTTTTGGCGGGGCAAGAGCGGAATGATCATGAGCGAGCGCCACGGCCCGGAACATGGTTTGAGTGAGCACGAACTGAGCGAGATCCGCATGTTGATCGAAGAGCGGACAGGCATTCACTTCGACGCTTCGCGGGAGAGATTCTTCTCCACGAGGGTCCGGGAACACTTGCGTGAACGCGGATATTCGCACGGCATAGAGTTGTTACGCGCTGCCCGCAGGACCAACGTCGCGTATGAGGCGCTGTTGGAAAAGCTGCTCACGCAGGAAACCACCTTCTTCCGCTATCCGGCAGTCTTCGAAGCGTTCGAGAAGCACGTGTTGCCCGAACTGCACGTAAAGAAATTCTGGCGTAATCCGCGAACGTTGCGGATTTGGAGCGCAGGTTGCTCCACAGGCGAGGAACCCTACTCGATCGCGATTACCGTTCTGGATACGCTCTCATTCGCAGAGGCGTGGGACGTCGAGATCCTAGCCACGGACGTCGGACGGCAAGCATTGAAGGTCGCAGAACGGGGCGTTTACTCCGGCCGTAGTATTGCCAGCGTGAACGAGAGGCAGTTGGCTACGCATTTCTCATCCGTTCCGAGCGGACATGAAGTGAAGAATCGGGTGCGCAAAATCGTCAGCTTTGCGCAAATGAACCTGGCCTCGCCCGTGTATGTCGGCCGGATGGACCTGATCTTCTGTATGAACGTGTTGATCTATTTCTCCGAGGAGCGACGCCGCGCGCTGGTACAACGCTTTTACGACGCGCTCGAACCGGGCGGCTATCTGTTCCTGGGTCACTCTGAGTCCATTTCCAAAATGCCGGTGAAATTCCAAGCCATCGTTTTGGGCGACTGCATCATGTACCGCAAGCCAACAGCCGAAGAGCTGCAAAAGTCTGAACTAGTTACGGAGGGACGCGCGTGAGCACGCCGGACCGCGAAGCCGTCGAGCTGTTCCTCCAGGAGGCCTCGGAGCACCTGCAGTATTTGCGCGAGTATGTCGGGGTGCTGCAAGAGCTCTCCCCCAGACGAGAGGATCTCGAGCGGCTATACATCGCTGCGCACACACTCAAAGGAACGTCCGCAAGCTATGGCTTCCCGCGTTTCTCCGAGATTGCCGGGAAGCTTGCGCATGTCTTTCAGTACGCGCTGAACGCGCCTTTGGGTGATGATCTGCACGGTCCTCTGACTGAATTCCTTTCCGACGGAATATCGCTGCTGGAAAACAGCCTGATTGAAATCAGCGATACGGGGAAAGAAAACTACGAAGACATTTCGGCATTCAAGGAACGCTATCGTTTCGCCTTCCCCCCGGAGCCGGCACCGCTGAACTTGAGCATAACAGAATCGGTCGCGGTGCAAACCGCGCCGCCAGCCGGCGCTGCACTGGAATCCAATCCGGCGGAAACTGGGCTGACTGGTTCGTATTTTGACGCGCTTCCCACGGATGACGAAGTTCCCAATGAAATCCTGGAGTTTTTTCAGCCCGAAGCAGAAGAGCATCTGCAGATTGTCAGTGACTGCTTGCTATCGCTGGAAGGCAACAACAGTCCTGAAGAAATTAACCGGTTGTTCCGGGCGATTCATACGGTCAAAGGCTCGGCTGCTCAGGTTGGATTGCGACGACTGGGATCGATCGCCCATCGTGTTGAGGACTTGATTGGCCGGCTGCGCGACAACGAACTGGATCCCTCCCCAGCGATCATAGACATTTGCCTCGAATCGGTAGACGTGTTGCGCAAGACTCTGCGGCGGGAGTGGAGCGGCGAAGCCGAGATGCGCGCCAACATTGATTCCCTGCTGGGTCGAATCGCGCAATACGCCCCGCCCGAAGCGGAAGAAGACGAATCAACTACGCAGTCGGCGAAAATTGAGGAGCCAGCCCGAGCCAACAACGTGGAAAAGGCAGCGCCCAAGCGCGGCAACGCTAATCTCCAGAAAGCAGCGGGGGCGGCAAAATCCGTACGCATTGCACTCGCGCGCCTGGACCGGATGATGAACACTGTCGGCGAGTTGGTCATCAGCCGCACCAAAATGGTTGGCCGGGTTGCCGAATTGGAGAAGATGATCGACACGCTCAGCTTTTCCAAAGAGCGCTTGCAAGGCAAGGTCAACGAATTCCAGGAAAAATACGAGTACAACCGTCTCCGCTCGCAAATCGGGATGCCTTGGGCAAATAGTCAACGTCAAAAAATACTAGCCAGCGCGGCGGCCGGCGAAGGGGGATTCCTCGACGAATTCAGCGAGCTGGAGATGGATCGTTACGACGATTTCAACATTCTCTCCCGTTCGATGACGGAAATTTCCGCCGACGTGAATGAGGTGCTTTCGCAATTAGAGGGTTATGTCAACCGGGTCGAGACCGACATCGACGAGTTCACCAAACTGGCGCACCACCTCCAGGACGAGATCACCGCAGCTCGCATGGTACCCATCGGCACGCTTTATTCCCTGCTCTCCCGCGCCGTGCGCGACGCTGCCAAATCGTCCAAGAAAGAAGTGGAACTGGACTTCTCGGGCAGCGAAACCGAGTTAGACAACAATATTATTCAACAGATTTCAGATCCCCTGGTGCACTTGGTGCGCAACTCGGTTGCCCACGGCATCGAGGCGCCGCAGGATCGCCTGACGGCCAGAAAGGCCGAACAGGGCCGGGTAATTCTGCGCGCCTATCATCGCGGTAACCACATCTATATCGAAGTTGAAGACGATGGACGGGGCATCGATTATCCGCGGGTGCGGCAGAGCGCCATCGACTGTGGGTTGGTTTCCGCCGAGACTGCCGACCGCCTGACCGAGCGCGATCTTCGAGAAATGCTGTTCCATCCGGGATTTTCCACTGCCAGTGTGAAGACAGAATTGGCCGGCCGCGGTGTTGGGCTGGATGTTGTGCGCTCGAATCTGAACGCCTTGAACGGTGAAATCGAGGTCCAGAGCGAGCCGGGCCGGGGTACCAAGTTCACATTGAAAGTACCTCTCACGTTGATCATCTCACCGGCGCTGTTCGTACGGTGTGGATCGAACCATTTTGCATTGCCACTGGCAGTGGTAGAGGAAATTCGGCGGCTCCGCGCGGACGAAATTGAAGATGTAGGCGGCAAGCTTTTGACCAAAGTGCGCGACATTGTTACGGAAGTGGTGCGGCTGGATTCCTATCTTGGACTGCCGCCGCTGGAACCGGTGAACGGCTACTTCCGCATGGTGGTTGCGAATGCGGGAAGCCGCCAAGTTGGCTTGGTTGTCGAGGAAGTGCTGGGCAAGGACGAAATCGTAATCAAAAACCTGGGTGAGTACCTGCGCCGCGTGAAGCTATTCCCCGGAACCACCATCGCCCCTGATGGCAGTCTGATCCTGCTAATCGACCTGAACCGTATGGTTGCGAACGAGCCGAACGAGCGCCGCGCAGTACAAGCCAGCGCCAGCGCCGCCCGCGTTTTTGCGCCGGGCTCTGCCGCGATCGCGCGTGGCACGATACCGAACGAAGCCATCGATCGGATCGACCAGGAACGGGTCATTGTGGTAGCTGACGACTCGATCAGCGTACGCAAATTCGTTGGCCGGATGCTCGAGAAGAACGGATACCGCGTGAAACTCGCAGCCGATGGCCTGGAAGCCGCAGAACTTATTTCTCAGGTCGGCTGTCACCTGGTCATCACGGACTTGGAAATGCCGCGCATGACCGGGTACGAACTGATGGCCCAGTTACGCCAGAGCCCCGCAACCAAACGGATTCCGGTGATGGTGGTAACTTCCCGGGCTGGAGCAAAACATCGCGATCGCGCGATGAAAGAAGGGGCTTCGGCGTTCCTCACCAAGCCGGTGCAGGAAGATCAGCTGTTGGCAGCGATTGAAGGTTTGATTGGTGCGGAGGCGGCACGGCCAACCGTGCCGGTTGGTTAGTTCAATGGTGAGCGCTGGCACAAAAAAGTTCCGCGTGCTGGTTGTGGATGACTCGGCATTCATGTGCAAGGTTTTGGAGAGCATTTTCAACGCAGACAGCCAGCTTCAGGTGGTCGGTCGCGCGCGCGACGGCCGCGAGGCAATCACCTTGTCCGAGTCCCTTAAACCTGACGTAATCACCATGGATTTGAACATGCCGCACATGGATGGTCTGCAAGCCACGGCACACATCATGACGAACAGTCCGCGGCCAATCGTGGTCGTAAGTTCGGAAAGCAAGGAAGGCGCGGCCAGCACCCTGAAAGCCCTGGAACTCGGAGCAATTGATTTTGTCACCAAGCCCAGCGGTGGCATAGATTTGGATATGCAAAGCATCAAGGAAGACTTGGTGCGCAAAGTACGGGTGGCTGCAAAAGTACGGGTAGTGCGCACCGCGTCGCGACTTGCCGCCACGATTCAGAATCCCTCGAAAGCGCCGGCTCCCGGTCCCACCACCACCGCTGTCGCCAAGCAGATCCCCAGCGGATCGCTCTCGGAAACTCCGGATTTTCGCTTCCCTATTGTTGTCCTCGGCGCTTCGACCGGCGGACCGGCCACAGTGATGCGGCTCGCTCCGGGATTCACACGAGAGTTCCCCGCTGCCGTGCTCTTGGTGCAACATATGCCGGCGGCATTTACAACGCAATTCGCGGTGCAACTGGCCGAATTCACGGGTATTCGCGTGAAGGAGGCAGAACTCAACGAAGCGATTCAACCCGGCACAATTTACATCTGTCCCGGGGCGCAGCACCTGCGACTCAGTCCCACCGGTCGGGTAGAACTCGACGCCACTTCCGGACGGATTGAAGGCTATCTTCCGAATATTGATGTGACCATGGAGTCGGTTGCGTCGTTCGCCGGTCCCATGAGCATCGGTGTGGTGTTGACGGGCATGGGCAGCGACGGTGCTCGAGGGGCCCGGGCAATCAAGACCGCCGGCGGATTTGTGATCGCCCAGGACGAGGCTACTTCAGTGATCTTCGGCATGAATGCGGAAGCCATTAAGGCAGGTGTAGTTGATCAAGTTCTCGGCATCGACGACATTTACTCCGGCCTTGAAAAGCGTGTGCTGGCTCTGAGTAAGGCTACGCCTGTGGGAGTACGCTGATGCGTTTTGCGATATCGAGCAAAGCGCAACATGTGGTTCGCACTGAACAGATCATTCTGTTTCGGGCAAGCAATCAGATTTTTGCTATTTCCTCGGCGTCTGTGCAGGAAGTCCGCAGCGCCGACAGCCTAACTGGTTCAGCGATTGAAGTGAACGAGCCCTCGATTGGCAAGGTGCGTCACGCGATTCGCCGAGGGGAGCGCAACCTCTATGTCGTGAACGCATCGCTGCATTTTGAATTACACCCGAGTCCCGCGGCGCTCATTTTCGTTCTGCGCAAGTCGCGCGTGGCGCTGCTGGTGGACGGGATCGAGAAGATGACCACGATGACGCGCCTGCAGGAGTTGCCCGGCGCATTCTGCCACGAAGAGCGTACCTGGTATCGCGGCCTTACCGTGCTGGATCAAAATGTAGTGCCAGTGGTGAGTCCCTCCGGCTTTCTGACTGCCCAGGAGATTGCGCTTCTCGATGGTATTACTGCGCACCAGACTTTGCCGCAGGGCACTGGACCCATGCAGACGGGCCTGAACGTATGACCTGGATGGACCAAGTCGACAACTGCTCGTGCGTTTTACTTCGGCTTGGGGAGCGCCGCTTCGCAGTCGCTGCTGAACAGGTTGCGGAACTGGCCGCTCCCAGCCGCACCTTCCGTTTCGCTCACAAGACTCCTGGAATCGACGGGGTGATCCTGCGCCGAGGGCGCGTGGTACCGGTCTGCGACATCGCCGAAAAACTGACGGGCAAGCGATTGGCACAACGACGCTTCTATTTGATTGCCAAGAGGCGCCAGCCACAAGGGCTCGACTGGGTTGCTTTGCCGGTGAGCGGCGAATGCGAGCTAATCCAAACCGATTTGACCCCGGCTGGACCTTCGGATTCGCCTCACGTAGCTGGATGGCTTTCGTATGAAGGTGAAGTGATCGAGGTGCTTAATCTTTACGCTGTGACTCCCGGCAGGAAGCCGAATAATGAACACGTCGCACAACCAGGATTACCGGAGGCGCACACATGATGCCCGGTAAACCGGCGCGCATTTTACTGATCGATAGCAATGTTTTGTTCGCGAAGCGACTGGGCGACGCGCTGAAACGTGAAGGCTTCGAGGTGTCTACAACCACGCAAGCAACGTTTGCGCTCACTGCGCTGGAATATGACTCCCCTACGGCGATCGTGTGCGCTACGAAAATGCGCGAGATGGGCGCTCTGGAAATCGCGCAAATCATCCATTCGGACCCGAAAAACGCGAGTCTTCCGATCATAGCGACCGGTGACGGCACCCAAGGAGCACTCATGGAAGCCTTTCAGGCGGGCTGTGACGACTATGTGGATCGTCACTTATCGCCGGGAATTATCGCCAATCACGTCAAAAACATCATCATCAGCAAGGTGGAAGGTTTTCAACCAACCCAGATGCTAGGGCAAGCCGATACCAGCCTCAGCGGCAACCTCACACACCACGACTTGCCCGGAGTGATGCAGATGCTCGGCCAGGCCCGGCAAACGGGCGCGCTGACCATTAACGCCGGGGAAACCGACGCAGTCTTGTTTTTTGATGCGGGCGAAATCGTTCATGCGGAATGCGGATCGTTGTTCGGCGACGAAGCGGTGCTGGACATTCTGAAGAGCTGCGTGCGCTGTGGCTCCGGTGTTTACAAATTTGTTTATGGCGCGACTACCGCCCAGCGCACCGTGCTGCGGTCCGCGACAGATCTAATGCTCGACGCAATGCGCGAATACGACGAAGCGACCCAAGACCACACGGATCACCTTGCGGATAAGGAGGCCTCATGAGCGAAACTGTCGCCATGTCCCCGCTCGACTCACCGGAGGCGAAGCGTACACCCACGGTGTACTTCATAGACGACAGCGCGACGATGCGCGAAGTCATAAAGATTGCCTTCCGGCGCGAGAACATTCACGTGATCACCTGTGCCGACGCGGCGTCTGCCCTCAGTCAATTTGAACAGCATCCACCCGACGTGGTTATCACCGACGTCATCATGCCGGATCAGGACGGATATTCGGTTTGTAGCCAGATCAAACAGAACCCTCAGTTTGGAAAAACTCCGGTGATTCTGATGTCCGGGGTAGTGAATAAGTCCGTCGCCGACCGGGCCGTGGCTGTGCAGGCCGATGAGCTTGTTCGCAAGCCGTTCCAACCACAGGAATTGATTGGCCGCGTGAGGAACCTATTGAATGCCGCAAAGCCTACGGAAGCTCCCCACGCCCAGCAGGCTGGTGGCGCCTCGTCATTGGACAGTCTTTTTGCTCCGCCCCCAGCGCTGGCCCGCCCGACATTGGTATCGCCTGTTCCGGGAAGCCTCGCCATGCCTTCGGCGCCGCAACCTGAAGCCGGGTCGAGCGAAGCTTGGCCGCGGGCTTTGGCCGAAACGTTCTCGCAAGGCAATCATTCGCCAGCTGCGCACGGGTTGCCCACGTCGCCAGCTCAGCGTGGCGGCGCTACGCTATCGGATATCCACAAATTGCGCGCGGAAATCTCATGCCTTGAGCTTCTAATCAAGAAACTGCAGACTGAACTGCAAATCGAGCGCCAGTACAACCAGGCACTGGAGTTGCACGTTCGCGCCTTAACGAAAATCGACTAACCGAGAGCCAACAACACCATTTCCTTTTTGCCCGCCCGCGAATCCTCGGGTGCAGTGAGGACTTGGCACCCAAGGTTCCACACACGCTTCCACGTCATAGACAGCTTCCCCGAAATGTGATTAGCATCAGGTGAGCTCGGGAGCTCCTCCATGAAAACAATCTGTCGGATTCATCCGCACTTGATGTTGTGCACGCTGCTGCTCTTGGCAGTGCCTTTAGTTCTCGCGCAAGTCCAGACCACGGGACCCGCCTCGAACGAAATCGTCCGCCAGCGTGTGGACGATTTGCTGAAACACATGACGCTGGAGGAAAAGATCGCGCAACTGGTCCAGCTTTTTCACCTGCCACCCGTGGAGCCGGTTGAAAGTGCCGTCGCGAATGGAAAAGTGGGTTCTCTGTTATTTGTGACGGATCCAGCGGAAATCAATCGTCTTCAGCATCTGGCGCTAGACCATTCACGGTTACATATTCCATTGATATTTGGCTACGACGTAATCCATGGCTTTCGAACAATCTTTCCGGTTCCGGTGGCCATGGCTGCGTCATGGGATCCGTCCCTAGTGGCCAAGGAACAAAGCATCGCGGCGGAGGAAGCCAGTTCGGTGGGCATCAAGTGGGCATTCGCGCCAATGCTGGACATAGCGCGTGATCCGCGATGGGGCCGCATGGTGGAAGGAGCCGGCGAGGATCCCTATCTCGGCTCGGCAATGGCCAGGGAGCAAGTACGAGGCTTCCAAGGGGATTTTATTGGCTCACCCGACCACATTCTCGCATGTATGAAACATTTTGCCGGATACGGAGCCGTGGAAGGCGGCCGCGATTACGACGCCTCGTATATTCCGGAGACTCTTCTCTACAACGTTTACCTGCCACCGTTTCATGCTGCGGTGAAAGCGGGAGCGGGTTCAGCAATGAGCGCCTACATGGACCTAAACGACGTTCCCGCTACCGGAAATCGATGGCTATTGCATGACGTGCTGCGCGAGCAGTGGGGATTTGACGGATTTGTAGTGAGCGACGCCGACGCAGTGAAGAGCCTGGCCACCCACGGATATGCGAAAGACCTGTACGATGCTGCGGTGATTGCGTTGAACGCCGGGGTGAACATGGAAATGGCCATCGGGAAATCCGCGTATTCAGAAAACCTGGCCGCCGCAGTCCACAAGGGTCAAGTCACGGAACGGCAGATTGAGGATGCAGCTCGACCCATACTGGAAATGAAAGTGCGGCTTGGGCTCTTCGAACATCCTTATGTGGATGTGCCTCAATCTCAAAAAATCCTGGCCAGCACGGAGCACCGCACCGCAGCACGTGTGGCTGCGGAGCGCACTTTTGTTCTACTGCGCAACGAAGGGGGACTGCTGCCACTCAACAAAGGCCGGTACAAAAAAGTTGCGGTGATTGGTCCAATGGCCGACTCGCAAATCGACACGCTGGGGTCATGGGCTTTTCAGCAGGATCTAAAGGAAACAGTGACGGTCTATGCGGGAGTGCGAAATCAACTCGGCTCAGCAGCAGAGGTCAGCTACGCACCGGGAGTCCAAATCAGTCGCAAGTTTCCCTCCATGTTTAACGATATTCTGAGTATCAAAGAGCCTCCTGCCTGGAGCGCGAAGCAGAGTAGTGACGAGATGAACAAAGCGGTCAGCCTGGCTAAGTCCTCGGACCTGACGATTCTGGTTCTGGGCGAACTGCAGAATATGAGCGGTGAAGCGGCATCGCGCGAATCGCTCGAGCTGCCTGGTGCGCAAGAAGAGCTGCTCGAGAAGATTGTGGGAACGGGCAAGCCGGTCGTATTGCTGTTGATGAACGGAAGGCCGCTGAACATCCAGTGGGCAACCGACCGTGTTCCGGCGATTCTGGAGATCTGGTATCCGGGCACACAAGGCGGCAATGCGGTTGGCGATGCGCTCTTCGGGGGCGCGGTTGCTGGTGGCAAGCTTCCATTCGCGTGGCCGCGTGACGTTGGACAAATTCCGCTCAATTATGCACATAATCGGACCCAGGCTCCCGAGAACCAGGGCAAACGCTACTGGGACGAGGAGAGCACGCCGCTGTATCCGTTCGGTTACGGTTTGAGCTACTCCACATTCGCATTCACAAACCTGAAAGTCAGCAAACCTCAGATCAAGACGGGCGAAAGCCTCGACGTGGCGGTGGACCTGGAAAACACCGGAAATTGCGCCGCAGATGAAGTTGCCCAGATTTACATCCACCAACTGTACGGCGGTACGTCACGACCAGTGCGTTTGCTCAAAGGCTTTCAGAGGGTCAGCCTGGAGCCACACGAAAAGCGAACGGTTCATTTCTCACTTGGTAAGGATGAGCTCAGTTACTGGAGTTCCGCTAAAAAGGACTGGGTGGAGGACCCCTCGATGTTTGATCTGTGGGTTGGCGGAGATTCCCACGCCACACTACACGCCAGTTTCGAAGTCGTACAGTGAGCCCACTCTAACGAACAGCGGCTAATGCCATGTCCGGACGTAAACCGGTCATCGGGTCAACCCGTTTGTTGAACGACTGCTCGACGAAAAACTTGGGGCTGATTCTCTTCGACCAGCACACCATCGCGAAAGCTGACAAATTGGCGAGAGTTGGCCGATACTTTTTCGCCTGGAACAATAATGCCCGCCAGGTTCAGCGGATCGGCGGCAGCGATGGTGACAATTTCTCCTGCGGGAGGTTCGGCGCGGGAAGCGCGTAGCGATTCCACGGCCACCGGTAAGGCAAACTGCTCGCCCAGAAAATGACTGACGAAGCGCCCACCGCGGATGTCGCCGCGGTCCTCCAAGCGGCGCATTGCAATCAGCACCTCGCGCCAGCGTGGCAGGATAGATTCACGGGTCAAGAGTTCACGAAACACCACGCCATAGCGTTTCAATAGCATCCAGCAGCTTGCTTCCATTTGTTTGGAGTGGTCTTCCGGCTCACTGGTGAAAAGCAGGGACCAACGGCCAAGGCTATCTCGCGGGCGGGCAGAACGGCCGCTACCTTGGCCAGCACGCCGTTTCGGGTCGATTAAGGCGCGCAAATTATCGAAACCGTCACCCGTAATCAGTCCGACGGCGACCAACTCCCACAACGCGGCTTCCACTTCGGCCTTGAGTTTCCGTGTTCCGCGCACAATATCGGCAAAAAAGGATGCGCCATGTTGCTTCAGGAATTGCAGCACCTCCCGAGCACCAAAACTCAGGCTCGAACGTTGCTCGACTACTTGGCGGTCGGGCGGATGAGACATCCAATCCGCATCTTCTCGAACGAAGAAGGTAATCGGCGCCACACTCGTTGGGGTTACTCGCCGGCCCCGCTCGGCCGAATCCACCAGCATGGCCGGATGCGGCGACAGACGACCCCAGCCGACAGCCCCACCGAGACACAAATGGTCGAGGTTCTTCGGGTCGTATGTGATCAAGCGACGAGCCATTATCTGGCTTTCCCAAATATTCGCCGGTGCCTCATAACCTTGCAGTTGGTGCAGAACTTCCAGGGTTCCCCGTTCGCCGACAAGTTGCGTGCCCGGCGCGACATGCTGCCAGCGAAACAACCAGCGCATGAACTGCGCTTCCGTTACCGGTTCGATCTCGCGACGCAGCTTTCCCAGCGTTAACCGGTGAATCCGCGCCAGCAGTCGGCGGCCACACCATTCCGTTTCGGTACCAGCGCCGCCGGTGAACTTTCCCCGAATGATCGCTCCACTGGATTCAATACCGAGCAAAGTGCTATCGATGTCCGCGCGAGCCAGACCGAGCACATCGGCTAGATCCTGGGCGGTCACAGGGCCGCAGTGCTCCATCCAGCCAGCAACCAAGGCGCGGACCGTATCTTCTCGACCGTCAGTGTTCTGGTCCACATTGGCCAACGGAGTAGCAAAGATGGCGTTGTTGAAAACCTGCAAGAAGCTCTTGGTGCGCTCGGCAGGAACCCAATAATCCCGACCGGAAACGCCAGCGATAGTAGCGCGGTTTTGCTGGACGAGTTGTTCAAAGTGTGGGCGCCAGGAGGCTGTCGATTGTCGCACCAATCTCGCAATGCGACTCTGCTGCTGGTCGCTCACAATGTCCGGCAGGGCTAACAATGTTTGCAGCACATCGTGGAGTTCATCAGCATCGCGAACATCCGGCCAAGCTTCCGCGCAGACTTCCTCAATAACAGCGCCGTCGAGCTTGCCGACTTCCGTAAGGACCGTCTCCGGCAACATTCGCCGCATTTCAACGGCACGGGCACGACGTTCCTCCAGCGGCGCGTCATCAAGGTAGGCGAAAGGATTCGCGTTCAAAATCTCATGCGAAAATTGCGAGGGTATGGGCGTATCCACAGCCACACAGTGAATGCTTCCATTCAGCACCTGCTCGAGCACCTGCTGTAAGCCCTCGGTATCCATCGCTTCGGTCAAAGCGTCTTTCATGACCTCGCGTATCAATGGATGATCCGGAATTCGGGGCTGTGTCTCCAGGTTCTCCGGGCACGCCGCCGCATCGGGGAAAACCGAAGCAAGCAGGTCATCGGCGCGCATGCGTTGGATCTGCGGCGGGACTTTCTTGCCTCCCTGAAAGCGTTGTAGCACCAGCGCGCGAGACGCATCCCACCTCCACCGCGCGGTAAAGATGGGAGAGGTTAAGACCGCTTGCTGCAGCACTTCGGCAACCGAAGATGGGTGCAGGAATCGGAATACATCCGCCAAGGGAAAGCTATGCTGTTCGGCGAGAGAAATATTAATTCCATCGTCGGTCGCCGCTGCTTGCAATTCCAGATTGAAGGAGCGGCAAAAGCGCTTACGGAGCGCCAGGCCCCATGCCTTGTTGATGCGGCCGCCGAAAGGCGCATGGAGCACCAGTTGCATCCCGCCGCTCTCATCGAAAAAACGCTCGGCGATAACCGTTGATTGCGAGGGTATGGCACCGAGCACGGCACGTCCCGCAACGATATGTTCGATGACCTGCTCGGCGCCCGAGCGGTCGAGCCCACACTCATTCTGCAGCCACGTTGCTGCCACGCGTGCTTCCTGTGACTCACGCAAATCTGTGTCGGGCCGCACGCCGCGGGTCAGTTCGGCCACTTTCTCTCGGACATCCGCCACCTGGCGCGAGAGTTCCGGTGTTCGGGCAGGGGCTTCGCCGCGCCAGAATGGAATGTTAGGAGCCGCCCCGTGTGCATCTTCCACAATGACTCGGCCAGCCTGAACCCGGCGAATCCGCCAAGAACTGTTGCCCAGTAGCATGATGTCGCCCGCCAGGCTCTCGACTGCGAAGTCCTCGTCCACGGTGCCTACCAACGTACCTTCGGGGGCGGCGACGACCGTATAGAGAGCGTTATCCGGGATCGCGCCGCCGCTGGTGATGGCGATCAACCGGCTGCCACGTCGCCCGTGAAGCCGGAGATTGACCCGATCGCGCAACAGGTAGGCCCCATAGCGGCCGCGGCGCGCGCCCACTCCCTCGGAAAGCATTTCGACAATGGAGTCGAAATCGGCTCGTTTCAGTTGACGATAAGGATAGGCTCGTTGCACCAGCGCCAAGAGCTGGTCCTCTTGCCAGTCCTCGCAGGCGCACATTGCCACGATTTGTTGCGCCAACACATCCAGCGGCGCATCGGGAACCGCGATGCTGTCCAGATCGCCTTGGAGCATGGCGCGGACCAAGGCTGCACTCTCGATTAGTTCATCGCGTGTAGTGGCAAAGATTCGCCCCTTGGGAATGGCCCCGCGCCAGTGCCCGGACCTTCCAATGCGTTGCCAAGCGACGGAAATGGACCGAGTGGAGCCGAGCTGACAAACCAGCTCCACCGCCCCAATGTCGATTCCCAGTTCCAGAGAGGCGGTCGCCACCAGTACCCGAATCTCTCCCGCTTTCAGTTTCTTTTCCGCGGCAAGCCGCAGTCTGCGGGCGAGACTGCCATGATGCGTTGCAACGGCATCGTTCTCCAAACGTTCCGCCAGATGATGAGCGACGCGCTCCGCCAGACGCCGGGTGTTCACAAAAACAAGCGTCGAGCGATGCTGGCGAACCAATTCAGCCAGCCGGTCGTAAATCTCGTCCCACATTTCGTGGGAAGCCACTGGCCCCAATTCGCTGCCGGGCACTTCCACCGCCAGATCAATCTGCCGCTGATGGCCAATTTGCACGATGACTGGATCAGGGCGCCCGCTGCCAGTTAGGAAATGAGCAATCAACTCAATTGGTTTTTGTGTGGCCGATAGTCCAATGCGCAGCGGCGTTTGTTCGGTAAGCGCTTCCAACCGCTCCAATGACAACGCCAGATGCGCGCCGCGCTTATCGTCGGCCACCGCGTGGATCTCATCGAGGATCACGGTGTTTACCGATCGCAGCATTTCACGGCTTTTCTCGGCAGTCAGCAGGATGTAAAGCGATTCTGGCGTAGTCACCAGGATGTGGGGAGGACGTTGTAGCATGGCCCGGCGTTCGTGCATCAGGGTGTCGCCGGTGCGCACCGCGGCGCGAATTTCCGGCATCAGCAGACCGCGATCGAGGGCCATTCGCTGAATCTCGCCCAGAGGGATTTCCAGATTGGTCTTGATGTCATTCCCCAAGGCTTTCAGGGGAGAAACGTAAAGTACTTCCGTCCGGTCCCGCAGTTCCCCGCTAAGGGCTTTTCGGAACATGCGATCAATGCACGTGAGGAACGCGGCTAACGTCTTTCCGGAACCCGTCGGGGCCGAAATCAATGTGGTGGCGCCCCGTAAGATGTGGGGCCAACCCTGCTCTTGCGGTTCGGTGGGATTTCCCAGTCGGCTCAGAAACCATTCCTTAACAAGGGGGTGAGCCCAATCGAGTGCCGACGGCAACGCAGCGGTCTGAGTGGTGTCCATGAGAGCCTCAGGCGACCTCGGTGAACGCAGATAGTGCTGCAGGGTAGAAGTCGTTCGCGGGAGTACTTAGTTTAGCGCAAAAACAGGAGACGGCCAAAACGTGCCTTAGGGAAGCTGGGTGGCCCATGAAATTGGGGATTACCGATTGTGGGTTACGAGATGCGACGTTCACCCCGCCGGAACATGCGGGGTTCTTTAGAGAAGCAGGCAAACGGAAGAAATCTGGTAATGCTGTGAGACCTCTGCTTTTGGAACCGTCCCATTTTGGGATCTCCAACTAAACGCAGGAGTTGCCAGAGTTCGTTTTGCAATTTCCTATAATCCTCCACGCGAATGGGCTTCAGTTCCAGGGAAACTGACTGCCCCCGCATCCGGCTGTCGAGCCCGAGGGACGGAGTTTCCACCGAAGCGAACCCTCTTAACAGGGATTTTTTCAGGGAATTCTTTCTCGGGTCGGGCTAAATGCGCCGCGAAGCGCCTTATTCTCTCACGGTTACACTCAATGCGGGTCCCCAGAAACAAAGCGGATCAGGGAATTTGCAGGGAACCAGCCGTCGGACCATCAGCGAAAACATACCACAAAGAATTATCTGTCCCGATGGGGCAGCCATTTGGTTGGACCAGGAGCAGCCGTGGGTATGTTGCGATAGCTGATCTGAAGGCATGGCGTGTTAACAGCTAGTTTCGCCATCGCGGCTTCGAGTCGCTTCCCGGAAAAGCCGATGATGAAACCCGATTGCGGTCCACCACCACCAGACTGGAAAGTCGCTAGGCTTGATCGGAAATGCCTCGGGCAGAAAAGCGTCCATAGATCGAGGACTGGGTCCGAGGCATTTTCGATAAGCAGACTAGAAGGAAGGCGCTGGCGGTTGCGGGGGACGCGTTGAGCTATGGGGATTGAATAGCAGTTTGGTACCGAGAGAGAAGAGGGTACGTCGTGGAGTGAAGGCATGGAAATGAGAGGGATGACGTGAGGGGATGGGGATGGCTGCGGAAACGGTTGTGAGAGGAGTGCCTGGTCGCTTGTGCGCAGGGGACGGACACACGAGTGTGTCGACGTGCTGGAGCACGACAGATGGGCAGGTTGGTTGAAGCCTTAAGAAGAATCGAGACGAACGCATAGAGCCAGTTCTGCCGCCGTGAATCTTTGCAGGATGATCATCGCCGCACCGCATGAGGGACACTGCCAAAGCGAATTCGCGCAGGTAGCCGGAGTCGTTTTTGAATCGGCGGTAGGGGAAAGCGGAGTGAGCAGTTGGCGGCACAGGGATACTCGAGCCGCGCGGAATCGGTTAGCGAGAAACCCGAAGTGGCGGATGCGCACGAACGCTTTGGGCAGCACATGCAGGAAGAAGCGGCGCAAGAACTCGCAGGCGCGGAGTTTCATCTGACCGTGCTTGCCGCCGTGGGCATAGTCTTTCCAGCGAAAGGTGACGTGCTCTCCATCAAATGCCAGCAAGCGATGATTGGAAATGGCCACGCGATGGGTGTAGCGGCCCAGGTAGGATAGCCCGCGAACTACCGAACGCTAATCAGTTTGTTTCTTACATCGATGCGATCGGAGAACTGGATGGAGTTCGGTGTGTCATGGACTGGAAGACCACGTCCAGCCGTTATCCCGACGAACCCGCCAGACTGCTCACTCTCGATCCCCAGTTGATTTGCTATTCCTGGATTACCGGCATCTCCGAAGTGGCCTTGGTTGTGTTCGTGCGAAAACATCAGCCCGAAATCCAATATCTAAAGACCTCGATTTCGGACGAACAACGACTGGAATTTGGTCGGCTGCTGGCAGCCACCACCGGTCAGATCGAGTCTGCCCAGTTCCCTTTTCATAGCGGCATCCGTTTCCCGCACAATGGCTGCGTCAGCTGTTCGCATGTCGGGTTATGCCTGCAAGACCAGAAATTGATCGACGCCAATCTCATTCGGACATCAGGAGTAGATGACCTTGCCTGGCTGGACGACCCTGTGGATTAACCGAGGGGCGATGGAAACTCCGGAAATCAATCGACGACGGGCCACATTCGTACTTGGCCGGATCGATGAGATTCTGGCTTGGGACCGCACCAAAGAAAACGAAAAGGACGTGCGCTTCGTGGAGCTGGGAGAGTACCTCTGCGAGGTGCGTGCCAAGCAATACTGGCGTCTTGAGAAGCTGAACTCCTTCGAGGAGTTCCTACAAAAACGGTTCGCGGATTCGCGCCGCAAAGCGTACTACCTCATGGCCATTCATGAAAAGCTGAACCGGATACCCAGGCACGATCTGCAACAGGTGGGGTGGAGTAAGGCTACCGAACTCGTGAAGATTGCTCGAAAAGAGGGCGACAAGTTTGATTGTGCAACCTGGTTGCACAGGGCGAAGGAGATGCCGAAGGAAGGTTTCCGGTGCGCGGTGGAGCGGCACCTGACTGGGAAAGAAACGGAGCCTTGGGAACTGCTCTACTTCAAACTCTATAAGAGCCACCTGCCGGTCGTGGAGAGGGCGCTCGAAGTGGCGGGCAGGATGCTGGGTACAGATAAATCCCGGGGATATTGCCTGGAGATGATCTGCGCCGACTTCCTAGCGGGCGCGGCCATTTCCCCAGATGAGTCCGAGAGCAAGCAGATTCAATGAGTCTTCGGCAAAAAAGGCCTAGGATCAAATTGGATCCGGACGAATATATTTTGTTAAAGAAACAGGTCTTGGAACGAGATGGCTGGCGCTGCCAGGACTGCGGCTCTATGGAAAACTTGCAAGTCCATCATTTGAAACTGCGGAGTAGGCTGGGCAACGACACAATAACGAACCTAATCGCGCTATGTGCTTTTTGTCATGGAAAGAGGCATGGAAAATAACATCACCTAATTTTTTGCAACATCTCCGAACGATCGAATCCAATATTAAATTCGGTGATTCCGTTTGATATCTCAGAATTTGCCACAGAGGATAACTGTGCCGGGCGAGCCAGACTCAGCCAACAATCAGCGCATGGGACAACCTCCTCGACGTCATTATTTCTTCCTTTTCCTTCCGTCAGAGACCATCTTAGAGGCGGTATAGAGCAGTATCGCGCGATCTTCGGCGCTCATGCGGGATAAGGCCTGCCTCATTTTCGAGATATATCTCGCACCTTTGCCGAAAGACGCCCAATCTGTTTTTCCGCGAGGCTCCACGCGTAACTCGGCAGTTTCTTCTTCCGTGTACAAGAGTTGATATAGTGGTACTTCCAGGGCACGTCAAAACCTTCTAAAGTTTCCAAGGCGGGGACCGTATGCCCATTCTCGACCCTTGAGATGTAGCAACGAAGCAAACCCGTCCGCTGCTCAACATCTCCTTGAGACAGCCGCTTCGCTTCGCGCAGGTCGCGCAATCTTGCCGCCAGGTACATAACGCCTCCGTGTACTCTGTAATCGAGCGGCATTCCGCTCTGCGCCTGGAGAGGTAGGACTACCAGATTCTTCTGTTCCGGGAGCACCAAGCTTGCCGCTCGGTGAAGCGGAATCCATCGCCACAGCGATATCGCGCTCAAGACTAGAATCACTGAAGCCACCACGCCGACAGTGAGGATCTTCCTCTGCCGCATCACTCGTGGTGCGAGCGACGCGGTCTGCGTAATCCTCACACCTGACTCCGTCTCGCGCTTGAGCTTCTTCAGGTCGCTGCCCAGATCGGACGCGCTCTGATAGCGCAGATCACGGTTCTTCTCGAGCGCCTTATCGATGATCGCTCCGAGTGCGGCTGGCAACTGTGGGTTCAGCGTGACGGGCGGCTTGGGCGCCTGAGTCAGGATCGCCGTGAAGACTACTGCGGACGTGGTACCTCGAAACGGCACCTGCCCGGTAGCCATCTCGTAAAGGACAACGCCGAATGAAAACAAATCCGTTCGAGCGTCCAGGACTTCGCCCCGGGCCTGCTCTGGTGACATGTATGCGACGGTTCCGAGTGCCGCCCCCGGGGTCGTAAGTTGTTTCTCCGAATCCTCTAGCGTTGCGTCCAGTGAAGCCGTCTCTTCCGCCCAGGCAGTCAGGCTTTGGACTTTTGCCAGACCAAAATCCAGAATTTTCGCGTGTCCCCGCCCAGTCGCAAAAATATTCGCTGCCTTGATGTCGCGGTGCACGATCCCCTTGGCGTGGGCTGCTTCCAGGGCGTCCGCGATCTCGATTCCCAGCGTCAACTGCAACTCCTGCTCCACGGCCTTTCCAGCTATACGGTGCTTTAGCGTGGCGCCGTCCAGGTATTCCATGGCGATGAATGCCCGGCCTTTTTCCTCGCCAATCTCATAAATCGTGCAGATATTCGGATGGTTCAGAGCAGACGCCGCCTCCGCCTCTCTCTGAAATCGCGCCAGTGCTTGAGGGTCTCTCGCTAGATTGTCGGGGAGGAATTTCAGGGCCGCGAATCGGTGGAGCTTCACGTCCTCGGCCTTGTACACGATCCCCATCCCACCGCCACCTAGCTTTTCCAGAATGCGGTAGTGGGAAATGGTCTGGCCGATGAGCGTGTCGGTGTCCGCTACAGTGAGGTCATCTTAGCACCGTCCTAGGGCAAGTCAACGAAGCACCCAGAAACACGAAGCACCCAGAAACACCTGCCAATTTCGGACGGCTTAGTCACACAAACCTGCGAACTGCGTAATTCTGTTTCTAAGTCAAGACTGCGCCCGTTGACCTTCTTGGCCAAACCCGCTACTGTCTTTTTAAGATCCCACAGCGGAGGTTCCAAATCTCTTGTTCGAGGTTCCGCCCGTACCAAACAATTCGCCACAAACCAGTTGTATCTTCCTAGAGCTGGCTGAGATCTTAACGGTAAGTGCCGTTCCATTTAGAAACACTGTCACGCAAATCGCTTTCGCAATAACGTTTCTGTAGCATGATAATGGTCGCACCATGGAGGAATTTCCTAAATGAACGCTAACGATGAGATGTCACGCCGTAGCTTTATCCGTGATGCCGCGATAGCAGGTGCAGCGGTTTCGATTGTTCCGCGGCATGTACTCGGAAGAGGTTTCACGCCGCCCAGCGACACTTTGAATATCGCCTGTGTCGGCGTGGGCGGAATGGGGCGCAGCAATCTGATCAATTTGGCCAGCCAGAATATTGTGGCGCTGTGCGACGTGGACTGGGACTACACGGACAAGAATCTTTCGCGCCTGGATACCGATGTGGCGAACCTTCAGGCACACATCGATCACCCGGACGCCACTCCCGCTACCGGCAGACCGGCGCCGAGAATTGATCCGGAGAAAGCCAAAGCGCGTTTGGCCAACATTTTGCATCTCAAAAATGACCTGATCCCTAAAGCCGCGCGCTACTCCGACTATCGCAAAATGTTGGATCAGCAAAAGGACATCGATGGAGTGGTGATTGCCACTCCGGACCACATGCATGCTCCGATCGCCCTGGCCTGTATGGACCTGCACAAGCATGTCTACGTACAGAAACCACTGTGCTGGTCCGTGGACGAGGCGCGCAAACTGGCAAAACGCGCCGCCGAGACGAAGGTAGCTACCCAGATGGGAAACCAGGGCCGCTCACTTGACGACACTCGGACGGCGGTTGAGTGGGTGTGGTCCGGTGCGATTGGTGAAGTGCGCGAGATTCATGTTTGGACTGACAGGCCAGTTGGGTTTTGGCCGCAGGGCGTGCCGCGTCCAAAAGCCGCGGTTGAGCCACTGGACACACTGAAATGGGATCAGGGCGGCGTAGAGACGCGATTGGCTGCTGCGATGGCTGGTAATTACCCTGTTCCGCAAACGCTTTCCTGGGATTTGTTTCTTGGTGTGGGTCCGGAAGTGCCGTATCACCCCATCTACCATCCGTTCAACTGGCGTGGTTGGACAGATTGGGGCTGCGGCGCTATTGGCGATATGGGCGCACATTTGCTGGATGTCTCGATGTGGGCACTGAATCTCGGCCTGCCTACCTCGGTCGAAACAGTTTCCACTCCGTTCAACGGCGCTTCGTACCCCAGCGCCAGCCTGATCTATTACGAGTTTCCCGCACGCGGGTCGATGCCTCCGGTCAAACTCACTTGGTATGACGGTGGCCTTATGCCGCATAAGCCCGAGGAATTGGGAGATGAGGAGTTGATTAAGGAAGGTGGCGCCATCCTGGTCGGCTCCAAAGGCAAGCTGATGCATAGCACCTATGGCGCTCACCCACGTCTGCTCCCACAATCGTTGCAGGATGCCGTCGGAAAACCGCCCGAGAAATTGGCCAGAATCCCCAACGAGGCTCACGAACTAAACTGGGTGGACGCGGCCAAAGGCAAAACCCAAGCGGATTCGCCCTTTGAATATGCAGCGAAGCTCACTGAGGTCATGCTCCTAGGTGTGGTGGCACTGCGCGCGGGTAAGAAAATTGCCTATGACGGTGCCAACATGAGCGTCACAAATGTGCCAGAAGCCAATCAATACTTGAGCAGACAATATCGCACCGGTTGGTAAGCACTCGCTCGCATTTTGCCCAAGCTCGCGGCGACGGCTAAAGGCCCGACTCAACGCGGTCCTTAGCAAACGGTTAGGGGAAGCCGGGCTCCAGGACTAAACGATCGGTTTGGGGCGGTACTCTCGCGCCCTGGGACACGGTTCGGGCACCGTCAGCTGACGGCCCAGAAGCATACGACAAGCGCAGAGTTTCAATAGTGTTCAACACCAAATCCCGGATGCGTGGGTCCCGGGTAATAGACTCGTGCCCTACTCCGGCTACCTTAACGTTCGCGATAATTTTTGTGTGTGCGGGATCCTCGGCGCGCAGATGCTTCGTAGTCATGAACACCAACACATCATTCGTGTGAAAAATGGCTGCCGACTTTACATTTCGCGGGACTGTGTAGTCGGCAATCCCCACACTATCCACCTGAACCGTTAACTCCACCGGGATGCCGTGACTGCGCAGTTCTCTCGCTAAGCTTACGATGGCCCAGCCACCCATGCTGTGGCCCACCAGGATTACCTTTGGAGAATGCCGCACTTCATCCGCAGTGAGCGGGCCATGATGCGCGGGAAAGTGCTGGAATAGCCAGGCACGTCCTTCATTCCAGGCATATGGCGAGAACGACTTCGCGCAAACGTCAGGGTATGCGTTGCTTTGAAGAAGTTGGCGAATCTGCACCACACCGGAATGCTTGTTATTTGGCGGTTCCAAACCTCCGACGAAGCCCACATAAAGGATGCGACAGTTTCTTGCGCTCGGAGAACCATTCGGGGAAATGGCTGGACTGGTGCCTCGCAAGCTCTCGCTTCCTTGACCTAAAATGCCGCCGGAGAATGACAGTAGCAAAAACGTCGACACCGCGATGCGTGCGCGCCTGGAGCAGAAAGCTTGTCGACGTTGGGCAGTGCAATCGATAGAAGAGGCACCTTGAGTTTGATTGGTCACGGCTTGAGTTCGAGTATTCCCCAATAAGTGCTGGCTTGTTCTCGCATTATATTGGTCTACGAGTTCGGGTCAAGTCGGGACATTCGGGCAGTAGCTGAAGAGCTACTTCAGACGGATGGAACACGTTCATTTCACTTTTGGTGGATAATTTTTCAGCAATTTGTCGATGGCCTTGTCCAGGTTCTTCTGCCTCTTCTCCGGCTTAGCGCTCGGATCCAGGGTTTTAGAAACTGTACCGCGCCAGACCAGCCGGCGGTTTGCGGAATCGTACATATCCAGGTCAAGTTGGCCAACGTGAATGGTTTGAGAGGTAGCGGTGCCCATGCCCACTCCGCCACCCCAGCGCGGTCCATAACCCCAACCGGTGTTATACGCGTTCCATTGCTTTTGAGAACCGATAGCCGTCTGATAGGCGACGTACAAATCGGCATTATCGGCATCGGTTTTTGTCAGACCTTTCTTTGCCAGACCCGCGTCAATGGCTGCGGTGATTTGGCGCGCGGTGATGTCGTCTACTTGCTGGGCGTTCTTGATACTCACCCACTTGTAAGTTTTGAACTTCGAGAAATCAGCGTCCTGATCGTAGTTGTAAGTCACATCTTGCGCGGACACACCGCTTAACCCCAAGCCCAACAGGATGAACAGCACAAAGAGAATTCGCCTCATGCAAGTCTCCTTCGATCGCCTCGCTGGATTGATTCGGGTCCGAGTATACATGTGCCCCTGCATCCTTCCTATTCATATATAGCAAGATTGGCGGACCGGTTCTCGCGCGCGGTTCAGAACAATCCAGGCGTGTCGAAAGGCAGGCCCACATAGTTTTCAGCCAGAGTCGTACAAGCTGCGCGGGAGCTGGTGACGTAGTCCAGTTCGGCCAAATGGATGTTGTGTGAAAAGCTATCTTCATGGGGAAAGCGATGCAACATGGAAGTCATCCACCAGGAGAAGCGCTGGGATTTCCAGACGCGCCGCAAGCAGCGTTCCGTGTATTGCCGAAGAGACTCTGCATTGCCATCTTTGTAGAATTCCACCAATCCCTTTGTCAGCATGCGCACATCAGCCACCGCGAGGTTTAGTCCTTTCGCACCCGTAGGCGGCACGATATGCGCCGCATCGCCCAGCAGAAACAGCCTCCCGAACTGCATCGGAGAAGCAACAAAGCTCCGCATGGGTGTAATTCCTTTTTGCAGAATGGGGCCATCTTGCAATATGAACTCCTCGCGCGTTTGCATGCGGGTGCGCAATTCTTGCCAAATTCGGTCGTCCGACCAGTTGTGAATGTCTTCGTCCGGCCCACATTGCAAATAGAGCCGCGAGATTTCGGGCGACCTCATACTCAGTAGCGCAAATCCCCGTTCGTGGTAGTTGTAGATCAGTTCGTCGGACGCTGGAGCAACCTGTGCCAGAATTCCTAGCCATGCAAAGGGATAGTGCCGCTCATCGATTTGCAGTTGTTCTTGCGGAACCGCGGGACGACAAATGCCGTGAAACCCGTCGCAACCAGCTACGAAATCACAGGACATTTCGTGGGTTTCGCCTTCATACCTGTAATGGATTTTCGGCTCTGATTCGTAATTTTCAATGCCAACCGCCTCCGCTTCGAAATAAATTGGCGATTTGTAGCCGATACGCGCAACGATCAGATCCTTCACAACTTCCTGCTGAGCATAAACGGTGATGGACTTGCCCACCAGTTCCTGGAAGTTGATACGATGCCCATGGCCAGCGAAGCGCAGTTCAATACCCTGATGCTGTAAACCCTCACGCTTCAGGCGCTCACCCACGCCGGATTGGCACAGAATGTCGACGGTGCCTTGTTCTAAGACGCCCGCACGCACGCGCGTTTCCACGTATTCACGGGTGTGGCGCTCCAGAACTATGGACTCAATACCTTGCAAGTGGAGCAAGTGCGCCAGCGTCATTCCGGCAGGCCCGGCTCCGATGATGCCAACTTGGGTGCGTAGTTTCACCATGAGGTTCGAATGGCAGTCAAGAAAACTTGGCGATCACTTCCTTGGGAATCGCTTGCCCTTTTGGTTTCGGCGGGTCACCGGGAACCCGTACGGTCCACACTCGTTTTTCCACGCCTTCGACGGCCAGAGCTTCTTCCCGGAAAAGTCGGTGTTGCACGGTGAAGCTGCTTCGGCCCCATTTGGTTACGCACGAATCCACGTGAACAACATCACCGAACGAGGACGGCGCAATGAAATTGCAACTCGCCTGCACCAAAGGTATCCCCGCGATTCTGTATTTCCGCAGCATTTCGGCTTTTCTTAACCCCAAGGCATGGTGAAAGAGCGCGTTGGTGCACGCGTCGAAATACTCGAAATACCGGGGGAAAAACACGATGCCAAATGGATCGCAGTCGCCCCACTCAATCTGGATCTGTGTCCGATGAATAAGCATGGTTGCTGAGTAATGTGCCGGCCAATGTGCCCTTTCGCGAGTCTATCTTAGACCGGTCTCGGTTGCATCGAATTTGGTCTGGGCTAGTGTGTTTACGGTAGACTGGGATGAGGAAATCGGTCTATCAACATGCCCGACGCTTATATCTGTGACGCGATTCGCACGCCGTTTGGCCGCTATGGTGGCGCACTTTCCGGTGTCAGAGCCGACGACCTGGCGGCAGTTCCCATTAAAGCGCTGGTCGAGCGTAACCCGTCTGTCGATTGGAACGGTTTGGATGACGTGATCTTCGGTTGCGCCAATCAGGCCGGAGAAGATAACCGTAATGTGGCCCGAATGGCTTTGCTGTTGGCTGGATTGCCAAAGGAAATCTCCGGAAGCACCGTGAATCGTCTATGCGGTTCCAGTCTGGAAGCGCTGGCGGTGGCCTCGCGTGGCATCAAGAGCGGTGAAGTGGATCTTGTCATTGCGGGCGGAGTGGAAAGCATGTCTCGCGCGCCGTTTGTCATCGGCAAAGCGGACGCGGCGTTCTCTCGAGGAATGAAGATCGAAGACACGACCATTGGGTGGCGCTTTGTGAACCCCGCCCTCAAGGCGCGATACGGCGCAGATGCAATGCCCGAGACAGCCGAGATTGTTGCCGAAGAATACAAAATAGCGCGTTGTGATCAAGACGCCTTCGCGCTACGCAGCCAACGGCGTACCGCCGCGGCCATGCAGTCGGGACGATTGGCGGAAGAAATTGTGCCTGTGTGCATTCCGCAGAAGAAAGGGGAGCCTCTTCGCGTGATCGTGGACGAGCAGCCCCGGCCAGATTCCACACTCGAGGGACTCGCCAAATTGAAGGGTATCGTTAAGCCCGAGGGAACCGTAACAGCCGGCAATGCTTCGGGAGTCAACGATGGCGCCGGAGCTTTGCTAGTCGCTTCGGAAGCGGCCATGAAAAGCTACGGGCTGACACCAAAGGCGCGCGTCGTGGTCGCGGCGACGGCCGGCGTGGCTCCCCGCATTATGGGCATGGGGCCGGTGCCAGCAAGCCGGAAAGCCCTGGCGAAGGCTGGAATGAACCTCGGTCAGATGGATATCGTGGAACTGAACGAAGCGTTTGCGGCACAGGCACTGGCGGTCCTGCGTGAGTTGGGACTGCCTGACGATGCTCCTCAAGTGAATCCGAATGGTGGCGCCATTTCTATCGGTCATCCTTTGGGAGCGAGTGGGGCACGGCTGGCCACCGCCGCCACATATCAGTTACAGCGCACCAAGAGTCGTTACGCACTGTGCACTATGTGCATTGGTGTGGGCCAGGGGATCTCACTGATACTGGAACGCTCCTAGTCGGAGGGCGCCGGGTGAAGTCATTGTCACTGCGGGAATATGGCCGGGACACGCCAGGAACGCATCAACCAGAAAAATTGACTTGGGATGTACACTTGCAAGGCGATCACGAAACTGTGTTCTTCGAAAACTGAGGCTCGAAGCTTCTCTGTCCCATGATCTACGATCATCTTTTTTCGTTCGCCGAGTTGGAACGGGCACTGTCGGATACTTCACGTGTCAGACGCATTTTGGAGTTTGAAGCGGCGTTGGCAAAGGCTGAAGCTCGCGCTGGTATCATTCCGGAGCGCTGTGCGCGCAGCATTGCGGAGCAGTGCCACACCGAACACTTTGACCTCGTGGCAATCGCAGAACAGACCGCCCCAGCGGGAAATATCGCCATTCCGCTGATCAAGATGCTGACCGAAGCTGTCTCGCAAAAAGACAAAGATGCAGCCCGCTTCGTGCATTGGGGGGCAACAAGCCAAGACGCCATTGATACTGGATTTGTTCTGCAGTTGAGAGACGTGTTCGACTTAATCTCGAAGGACCTCGTACGACTCAGCGAAAGCCTTGTGGCCCACGCCAACGCAAATCGTTCGACGGTGATGGTGGCGCGCACCTGGATGCAGCAAGCCCTGCCAACCACGTTCGCGGTGGTCGTGGCTGGCTGGCTTGACGCCATATTGCGTGACCGCCGGCGTTTGATTGAGATTCGACCCCGCGTTATGGTGCTGCAATTCGGTGGAGCCGTCGGTACCCTGGCCTCACTGCAAAATGCTGGACTAGCCGTTGCTCAGGAGCTTGCCACAGAACTCAAATTGGATCTGCCCACGATGCCGTGGCACACACAGCGTGACCGCATGGCAGAGGCCGCCACCTTTTCCGGCTTGCTTACGGGAACTCTGGGCAAGATTGCTCGCGACGTTTCGCTGCACGCGCAGACCGAAGTGGCCGAGATGTTCGAGCCCCCAGTCCATGGGCGAGGCGGTTCGTCCACAATGCCACACAAACGCAATCCCGTGACATGTGCGACCGTATTGGCCTCCGCCGCACGAGTTCCCGCCCTGGTCAGCACAATGTTGGCAAGCATGCCCCAAGAACATCAACGCGGTCTGGGCGGCTGGCACGCCGAGTGGGAGACGCTTGCCGAGATCTTGCGACTCAGCGCCGGCGCCCTGCATAACCTGGCCGATATGCTTCCCGGCTTGGAGGTTGACAAGCAACGAATGCAACAAAACCTGGAGGCAACCAAGGGCTTGATTTTCGCCGAAGCCGTCAGCATGGCCTTAGCAGACCGCATGGGTAAAATGCCTGCTCATCTGCTGATCGAAGCTGCGTGCCAGAAGGCGCGATCGGAAAATCGGGCTCTCAAAGACATTCTCCTTGAAGAACCGAGACTGCGCGGATACCTGGCGCCGGCGGATCTGGAGAGTCTCTTTGAGCCTCGCAATTACCTCGGGAAAGCGGAGGAATTCGCGGTAGGTGTTATCGCTCAAGCTCGCGAGTTTCCAGCCGGGGGTTAACCACGGAGGATCCTGGTTATGCCATTCGCACATTTGCCCGACGTGATGATTCATTACGAATTCGACGGAGACGCACACTCGCCAGTCCTGCTGCTTTCGAATTGTCTGGGCACGAACATGCGCATGTGGGATCCGCAAATGGACGTGTTTGCCGAGCATTTTCGAGTGCTTCGCTACGATACTCGCGGCTTGGGACGGTCCGGTGTCACACCTGGTCCTTATACCATCGAGCGGCTAAGCCGGGACGCCCTCGGGCTTCTCGACGCGCTACAGCTCGATCAGGTTCATTTTTGTGGTCTTTCGATGGGTGGGATGATCGGCATGTTCCTTGGAACCAATGCGGCCACGAGATGCAAGAAAATTGTGTTGTGCAATACCGCTGCCAAGATTGGCACCGCAGAGTCGTGGGAGGCCCGGATCCAGGCGGTACAAAATGGCGGCATGAAAGCAGTCGCCAACTCGGTTATTGAACGCTGGCTCAGACCCCAATTCCGCTCTTCGCATCCGGGAGAGACTCAGTGGGTACTGGCGATGTTGGAGTCGGCAAACCCGCAGGGATATGTGGCAAATTGTGCGGCAGTGCGCGACACGGATCACCGGAATACGGTGAAAGACATTCATGCGCCATGCCTGGTAGTGTCGGGTACACACGATCCGGCGACCACGCCAGCCGACGGGCAAGCACTGGCCAAGGCGATTCCCGGAGCGCAGTACGTGGAACTTCCCGCCTCGCATCTCTCCAACATCGAGGCACGTGACGATTTCAACCGCCAGATTGTGCAGTTTCTTCTGTCTTGAGGGAGCGCTGGATGGACGAACGAAAGCGTTTTGCAAAAGGGATGAAGGTCCGACGGGCTGTTCTGGGTGATGCTCATGTCGATCGCGCAGAAGCTAATAAAAACGATTTCAACGCCGACTTTCAAGACCTGATCACCCGCTATGCGTGGGGCGAAATTTGGGCTCGCCCGCGACTATCGCGAAAAACCCGTAGTCTGCTCACCATTGCGATGATGGTGGCGCTGAATCGAACCGATGAGCTTCGCATGCATCTGCGCGCCGCTACAAACAACGGTGTAACCCGGCGGGAAATTCAGGAAGCACTGCTGCAAACCGCGATTTACTGCGGGTTGCCAGCGGCCAACACGGCATTTCATATCGCCGAGGAAGTCTTTCGAGCCGGCAAGGAATAGCATGCGGCTCAAACCATAGCGGGAACCTGGTCGAGCACTTCACTGACCCAGCGTACCGAACGCAAGTACAAGTCCGGTAGAAGCTCTTCATGCAGGCCAATGTGCCTGGCGGACTGAGTCAACTGCTCCCACGAGCCGGATTCGTAGTCCAGCACCACTTCAAACACCGGACGATAACGGCTCGGCTTACCCAGCAGGGCTTTTCTGATTTCCTGGTCAACAGGAATCTCGGGAGCACTTCGGCCATAGGCATGTTCAGCAGCGCATCCATTACCGATAGCAAACCGACCAGAAACAATTCATTGGTTTCGCGCACCATGCCAATTTTCTTGCCCACCAGCTCACAAAACATGGCTCGCAACAGGGGCAAGCGCAATAGACCGTCGGCCACATGGTCGCCGAGGGCCGCAACACTCACCAGCGAGATCCATTTGCGCATGGCTCGTTCGCCCAGAAGTGCGATCGCGTGAGGTATGGAATGAACCTCCGTTTGTAAGGCAAATGCGGCAGAATTCAGGTAGCGCAGTAGCCGATACGAGAGAGACACATCCCGGCGAAAAATCGACGAAATTCTGTGAATGTCAAACTCACTGGTATTGGCGGCCTGCAGTAGTTGTATATATACCGTCTTGTTCGCAGGAATGCTCCGCCGAGCCACAATTTGCGGACGACAAAAAAAATAACCTTGGAAATAATCGTAGCCAATCCGCAAACATTGGCGAAACTGTTCTTCGGTTTCCACCTTTTCGGCAATGACGGGAATGTTCTGTTGGTGACACAGATTCACCACGCGCCCTTGTTCGGGAAAAGTTGTGAGCAAAACGTCAATTTTGACGAAGTCCGCGACCTGTAAGAGCGGGCGCGTTTCGGGCAAATCGCAATAGTCGTCCAGAGCCAGCCGGTATCCTTGTTTCTTCACGCGATGACAAGCGGCCGGCACTTCCTCATCCGGTGGTATTGTCTCCAGAATTTCTCCGACGATCGGATCTTTGGGTATCAGCGTGAGATAGTCGCCCAGTAAAAAATCCCGGGTGCAGTTCAGGAACGTAGGAAGGCCCTCGGTTATGGTGCGCATGCCCATCAGGAACAACTCGTCCATGGCTTTTTCGGAAACGGGGCTCCCCGGAACCGGAGAACAGTAATTCTCAGGCCCGTAACGCGACAGCAGTTCGTAGGCGAAGAACTTTTTGTCGCGCGTAAGGATGGGTTGACGGGCCAGAAACCGGTTGAATACCTCTCCTGGACTCATACTGTAAACGCACGCAGCGCGTTAGTGGACACACGGCCTTTCCGAGCAACAGAGATGCCAATGAACGGCGCCAACCAGCCGCTCACGGTCGTCGTGGAGATCCTGGGTTTATCAGTGTAGTGCGATCATGTAGCCCGAAGGTGCCGGGCGTTGCGTGGTCGGGAAGAACCCGGGGGCAAACAAATAACTGTTTCGCTAAAGCAGGTTGTGTTCCCAAGCGAAACAGTACCTTAGTCGTTGAAAACGTTGGCTCGCAGCGTGTACGAGCTAAGAACCTTCATATAGTTGCCGCGTTCGAACGCGCTGGGATCCGGGACCGCCTCATGGCTCATGCTCCCGCACATTTGTTGCACCGAGCTGTACTCATGCTCGTCCAGCCAGCGATTCAGCTCGGTCAACACGTGCGCGGCATGGTGCACACCATTGCGCAGTAGCGCGGAAGTCATGAAGGCAACTTTGGCTCCTGCCAAGATGCATTTAATAACGTCCCGCGAACTGTGAACCCCGCCAGTAATTCCCAAGTCTGCCCGGACGTGGCCGCAGAGTATGGCAGTCCAATGCAGACGGAGTAGCAGTTCTTCAGGACGGCTAAGGGTCAGGCTCGGAGAGATCTCCATGTGATCGATGTCGAAGTCAGGTTGGTAGAACCGGTTGAAGAGAACGATTCCATCCGCACGCGCTTCATCCAAGCGGACGCCCATATTGGCGGGGGCACTCAAGAAGGGCGAAAGCTTGACCGCAACAGGAATCCGAATGCTCCGCTTCAGCTGGCGAACAAGGTCTATCTGGTCCTGCTCGACTTCATTTCCACTGATTGCGGGATCACTGACCACGGTATAGATGTTCAGCTCAATCGCGTCGGCCCCAGCCTCTTCCATTAAGCGCGCGTACTCAAGCCAGCCGCCCTTCGAAACTCCATTGAGGCTCGCGATGACAGGAATCTGCACCGCCTCTTTGGCATGACGGATCAATTCAAGATAGCCATCTGGTCCAAGATTGTAAGTCTGCAAATCGGGGAAAAAGTTGGTGGACTCGGGAAAGCTTTCCGCGCCACGGGATAAATCGGACTCGACGCTTAAGCTTTCCAGCTGCAGTTGCTCCTCGAAAAGAGAAGGCAAAACCACGGCCGCCAAATGTTGGTCTTCCAGGCGCTTGATATTATCAACCGATTCGGAAAGCGGCGAAGCAGAAGCCACCAGCGGTGACTTGAGACTCAGCCCCAGAAATTGTGTGGAGAGATCACTCATTCCTCTTCCCCTCCCTTTTTTACTGGCTCAGACTCCTTGTCTTCCGGAGCGATGTGCGGCGATTCCGAGCGGCCGGCCATAGCGGCACGGTTCGCATAGACACGCCATTGCCGCTCAACGTCGTCTTGAGCAAGCTTTAGCAATTCGCGGGCCGCCTCTGGTTCGCTGCGAACCAGCATAGTATAGCGGGCCTCCTGGTAGGCATACTGCTTCAAAGGAATGCTGGGCGCTTTCGAATCCAGAATAAATGGATTCTTACCTTCGAGCCGGAGCGCGGGATTGTAACGCATGAGTGGCCAGTAGCCACTTTGGACTGCCTTTTTCTGCTGGTCCAGACCCAGAACCATGTCGTATCCGTGGGCAATGCAATGGCTATACGCAATGATCAGTGACGGTCCATCGTGTGCCTCGGCCTCTAAAAACGCCTTGATCGTGTGCGTATCATTGGCGCCCATAGCGACTCTGGCTACATACACGTAGCCATAACTCACTGCCTCCATGGCCAGATCTTTCTTAGCAGTGTGTTTGCCGCCGGTCGCAAATTTCGCCACCGCAGCACGGGGCGTGGCCTTGGACATCTGACCACCGGTGTTGGAATACACTTCCGTGTCCAGAACCAACACATTGACATTGCGACCTGAGCCCAACACATGGTCGAGGCCTCCGAAGCCAATGTCGTAGGCCCAACCATCCCCGCCGACCAGCCAGATGCTCTTCTTTACCAACGAGTCTGCGACTGCTCGCAGGGCCAGCGCCTCCGGGGTGTTTAGGCCAGCGATCTTCTGTTTCAGTTCAGCAACACGTCGGCGTTGCTCCTGAATTCCAGGCTCCTTCGATTGATCGGCCTCGAGTAGGCCTTTCGTCAGCACCTCACCGAGATGGCCACTCAATCGTGTTACCAACTCCTTGGCGTACTGGTTTTGCTGATCGACAGCTAGACGCATACCTAACCCAAACTCAGCGTTGTCTTCAAAAAGCGAATTCGACCAGGTTGGTCCGCGGCCATCCTTGTTCTTCGAATATGGTGTTGTAGGAAGATTGCCGCCGTAAATCGACGAGCACCCTGTGGCGTTGCCAATCATGACGCGGTCACCGAACAGTTGGGTCAGCAGCTTGATATAGGGAGTTTCGCCGCAACCCGCGCAAGCACCAGAAAATTCAAACAGCGGCTCTAACAGCTGGGAGTCCTTTACCTGTGAATGGGAGATACGGTCACGCTCGAATTCGGGTAACGACAGGAAAAACTCCCAGTTGACGCTCTCGGGCTGGCGCAAGGGAGCTTGTGGCTCCATGTTGATGGCCTTATGTTTCACTTCGGTCTTGCTCTTGGCTGGACACACTTCCACGCACAATTTGCAACCGGTGCAATCCTCGGGCGCCACTTGTAACGTGTAGCGCAGCGTCTCAAACTCGCGCCAGCGAGGTTTCGCTGATTTAAAAGTTTCCGGCTTATTGTTAAGCAGCGAGGAATCGTATACCTTGGCGCGAATCACGGCATGAGGACAAACCAAGACGCACTTACCACACTGAATGCACAGTTCTTCGTCCCAAACTGGAATTTCCTTGGCAATGTTGCGCTTCTCCCACATCGCTGTGCCTGTGGGGAATGTTCCATCGATGGGCATAGCACTGACAGGCAGTGAATCCCCATTGCCCGTGATAATGGTTCCCAGAACATTGCGAACGAACTGCGGGGCCTGTGGCGCAACCGCCGGCAGCATGTCGAAAGTCGCGCTGACCTTGTCCGGCACCTTGACCTCGTGAAGGTGTGCCAGCGTCTGGTCGACCGCGGAGTAGTTTTTCTGCACCACCGCGTCGCCGCGCTTCCCGTAGGTTTCCAAGATCGATTTCTTGATGGCCGCAATAGCTTCCTCGCGCGGCAAAACACCGCTGATCGCGAAGAAACAGGTTTGCATAATGGTGTTGATACGGCTACCCATGCCGGCTGCGCGCGCTACGCTGTAACCGTCAATTACAAAGAAACGCAGTTTCTTATTGATGATGGTTTCCTGAACCTGGCGGGGAATGTGCTCCCAAATATCTTCGGGGCCGAACGGAGCGTTCAAGAGAAAGGTCGCTCCGGGTTCCGCCGCCGCCAAAACCTCGATGCGGTCAAGAAACTGGAATTGATGACAGGCTACAAAGTTCGCCTTGTTGATCAAGTACGTCGAGCGAATGGAATCAGGACCGAATCTCAGGTGCGAGACCGTGACTGCGCCTGCTTTTTTCGAGTCATAGACGAAATACCCTTGGGCGAAATTGTTGGTTCCCTTGCCGATGATTTTGATCGAGTTTTTGTTAGCGCCAACCGTTCCGTCGGACCCTAGCCCATAGAACAAGCCGCGGACGGTCCGTGGATCCTCCGTTGAAAACTCCGCGTCGTAGTTCAGGCTCGTGTGGGTGACGTCGTCCACAATGCCAACCGTAAAGTGATTTTTGGGCTGGGGCCTCTTCAGTTCATCAAGCAGGGCTTTCACCATCGCCGGTGTGAATTCTTTCGAGGAAAGCCCGTAGCGCCCTCCAATGATCTTGGGGATGCGCGCACTGGGACTGGTCGAATAGCGCTCCATGTACGCGGTCACGACATCTTGATATAGCGGCTCACCTAACGCGCCGGGCTCCTTGGTGCGATCCAGAACAGCAATCGATTTCACCGTGGCGGGAATAGCCGCTAAGAGCACATCTCCCGCAAATGGCCGGAACAAACGTACCTTCACCAAGCCGACTTTTTCGCCGGCCTTGCTCAACGCGTCTACTGCTTCTTCCGCCGCACCCACGCCGGAACCCATCAGGATGACCAATCGTTCTGCGTCGCCCGGACCGTAATAATCGAACAGGTGGTAGTTGCGTCCCGTGTGTTTGGCAAAGCGGTCCATAACGTCTTGCACGATGGTTGGGCAAGCGCGGTAATAGGCATTACACGCTTCCCTGGCCTGGAAAAACACGTCGGGATTCTGGGCGGTGCCACGTAGAACTGGCCGATCCGGCGTCATGGCGCGCTCCCGGTGTTGCCGCACATATTTATCGTCAATGAGCGCGCGCAGGTCATCATCGCTGAGTCCGTCAATCATGTTCACTTCATGCGAAGT
>Ga0187782_10000109_pt1 | contig 47736 bp, 23 predicted proteins | sample 0715_SJ02_MP15_2_FD_132454 | JGI IMG/M metagenome (GOLD analysis project Ga0187782, IMG submission 132454) | Tropical peat soil microbial communities from peatlands in Department of Meta, Colombia - 0715_SJ02_MP15_20_MG | ecosystem: Environmental > Terrestrial > Soil > Wetlands > Peat | place... | reverse complement strand
CTTCGTAGACCTGCTCGAGGCGATCGCGAACAGCGCGATGGGTTCTGTCTGCGAGGAGCGCTTGCTCGAGAGCGTTTCTTGCTTCGGCCGGTCGGCCCGCTCGCTCGCACGCCTCCGCGAACGACAGCGCCGCGTCCACGGCGGCGGTTCCCCCTTCGAGCGCAAGGAGCTTCGACCACGCCTCGCTTGCCGCATCCCAGCGCTCGAGCGCCGACTCGAGCGTCGCTCGGACTCGCCAAGCCTCCCGGTCCCGGGGGTCGTTCTTCAGGAGAGCCTCGAGGGCCGCTCGGGCGCCGTCGGCATCTCCGGCGAACGGGAGTACCTGCGCGAGCCGCAGACGCGCGTTGCGCACTCCTGCCTCGTCGTCGATCGTGGCCGCGCGCGCTCGCGCACGGTCGAGCTCCGCTGCCAGCGCGGCGGCATGCGTCTCCGGCTCGATCGAGAACGCGGCCTCCAGGTCCTCGAGCTGACCGGTCTGGTCCCCCAACGCGGCCTTGACGCCTGCGCGGGATGCCAGAAGGGGCGAGCGCCGGACGTCGTCGTCGGAGAGGGATCCAAGTACCCCGCTGAGCTCCGACAGTGCGCTGTCGAAGTCCCGCGCATGCAGGAGCATCTTCACGTGATCGAGGATGAGCGGAACATCGTTCGGCGCCGCTTTTCGCGCGAGACCGAGCGCGTCGGCTGCGCTCTTCGGATCGTTCAGCTGGTTGAACCAGATGTCCGCCGCGTCTCTCAGTCGAGCCGTTCGAGCGACGATGTCCTGCCGAGCGCGAGCCTCCCCGACGAAGAGCTCGGCGAGGCGGCCCCAATCTCCGCGCCGTCGGTAGGTGTCCTCGAGCCGGCCCGGCAGGACCTCGCTCTCCGGGTGCGCGGCGTAACCGAGAACCAGGGCACGCTCCGCGGCGGACTCGTCCCCCGCATCGCTGCGAGCTCTCCAGAGAGCCATCGCCATGGACTCGGCCTCGGGTCCCTGCTCCAGGGCAAGGCGTCGTTCCAGCACGTCGGCGCGCTCGGCGGCGTTATCCTCCGATTCCAGAAGCCGCAAGAGAGCGTCCAGCAGCCCCTTGTCGTTCGGTTCCCAGTCGAGCCCGGTGTAGTAGACGCTGCGCGCGCCGTCGCGATCCGACGATTCGACCAAGCTTCCGAGGCGTAGCGCCAATGACGCGATGCATGTGGCGTCTCCGCGGTCCTTGGCCGCGTCGATCTGACGCACGAGCAGCGCGACGAGCTCCTCCCTGGAACCGGCACGTTCGAGGATCTCGGCGAGCAGGAGAGCCGCTTCGATCTGCCCCGGCTCTTCGTCGAGGACTTCGCGCAACAGAGGAGCGGCTTGCAAGTCGCCCACGCCGAGGCGCTGCATCAAGCGCACGCGCTCCAGCCTGAGCCGCGCCCGCTCGGCCTGATCGTCGATACTTTCGATGACGGACTGCAGCAGCGTTGCCAGCTTTTCCGGTTGGTCCTGCCTTCGGTGGACCTCGGCCAGAGCTTGCCATACCTCCCGATCCGCGGGGTCCGCGCGGTGCAATGCCGCGTAGGTTTCCGCGGCAAGGCTCAGGTCCCCGAGCTCATTGGCGGCGATCCGCGCGACCTCGAGTCGCAGTCGCCGACTCTCCGACGGGTCGGCCGTTTCGGCAGCCCTGGCCTTGAGACGGACGGCTCCGCGCAGGTCGCCCGCTTGCTCGCGCAGGCTTGCGAGAGTCGCGAGCGCCCAGGCCAGGGGACCCGCGGCGCGATCGCCGCTCGCCTCGGTGTCGGTGAAGCGAACGAGGATCGATTCGGCCAGTGTCCGATCTCCGAAACGCAGCGCTGCCTCCACCGCCTCGCGAGCTCGGGCCAGCGAGGCGCCCGGGAGCATCGCGCGCAGGCGCAACGCGTCGACGAGCGCACGTTCGTGCCCCGGTTCTCGGCCGACCCGTTCGTAGACATCGAGTATGCGCGTGTCCTGCGGGTCGAGCGCGACTGCCGCGCTCAGAGCCCGTTCGGCGCGCTCGAGCTGCGGATCGAGATCGAGCGCCAGCTTCAGCCTCTCCGCTCCCTCCCCGAGGGTCTCGCGCGAAGCCAGACGAAGCTCTGCGAGCCGATACAGCGCGTCGCTCGCCTCGCGCGTGCTCCCGCGACGCGTCTCGATCTCGATCCGTGACGAGAGAACCCGGGCGCGTCCCTCGATGTCGCCGAGTCGCTCGTAGACCCGGTCGAGCGCCGCAAGAATGTCGCTCGACGAAGGCTCGAGCCGAAGCGCCCGCTCGTAGACGGCCGCCGCGCGCGCGGCCTCACCCCGATCGGCTTCCGCCACCGCACCCAGCCGCAGCAGCAGCGCGAGCGCGAGCGCGACGTCACCCGCGTCCACGGCTTTCTCGACGATCGCCGTCACTCCCTCGACATACTGGTCGACGCGTCCCGTGGTCCGTGCGAGCGCCAGCGCAGTGTCGTGGGCGATCTGCGATCGCGGATCCAAGGCGATCGCGCGCATTCGCATCCGCAGGGCGTCGTCCCGGCGCCCCAGCCGATCGGACAGCACGTCCGCAAGCTCCGTCAGGAGCTTCGAAGCCCCCGGACCCTCGGGCTCGACTGCGAGCCGCGCCTCGAGCACTCGAACGAGCGTTTCGCCATCGCCCCGCGCGCGCAGAGCTGCCTCCAGGCGCGCTCGTTCGAAATCGCTGTCGGCCGCCGTCTCGAGCGCGCTTTCCAGGATCTCGCGTGCTCTTTCTTGCTCGCCGCGTCGGGCCGCGATGGCGCTCAACTCCAAGAGCACTTCGCTGCGTGCCACCGTCTGATCGGAGACTTCCGCTCGACGGCGCAGGACGACCAGCAGAGCGCGGTAGCTCTTCTCGGCGCGTTCCAGCTGACCGTCCTCCTGGGCGAGCCGTGCGAGCGTCTGCAGTATTTCCGGGTTCTGTGGGTCGATGCGTGCGGCTGCATCGAGCTCCACCAGTGCCCGGGTACGGTTGCCCGTCGCCAGCTCCAGCTGCGCCATCTGTCGGTGGATCGAGGCCCGCTCCTTGGGACGCCGGCCGCCGAACGCATCGATTTTCGACTGCACGATGGCCCGCGCCTCCTCGTATCGACCCGCCTTGCCCAGCACGTCGGCGAGCGTGAGCTGGATCGAGGGGTCCTCGGGGGCGATTTCGATCGCCTCCTTCAGGAGGGCGACCGCGCGCTGCGGTTCGCCGCATCGGTTGGCGAACAGCTCCGCCGACTCGAGGAGTCGCTCCAGTCGCGCCGTGCTGTCGGGGCACCGCTCGGCCGAGTCCGCGACGACGCAGGCGAGCTCGAGCCATTGGCCGGCCTCTCGATACAGCGTCGCCAGCCGCTGGCGGAGCCGGTCGGCGTCGCCGGTCTTGGCGATGGCCCGCTCGAGACAGTGAGCCGCGCGCTTCGATTCCCCGGCGGCGACCAGAACCTCGGCGAGACGAAGGGCCACCTCTGCGTACTGCTCGGGCGGGACCACCTCGAGCCATTTTTCCAGCCAGCCCGCCGCCGCCAGCGGTTCCGAGCTTCGCTCCGCGAGCAGGGCCAGGGCTGCGAACGACTCGGCCCGTGGCTCGAGCGCCACGACCTTCTGGTGGTAGGCGGCTGCCGCGGCGTCGTCCCCGAGGCGCTCGGTGGCGATGCGCGCCGCTCTCGCCCACAGGTCGCAGGCATGCTTCGCATCGGAAGCCTGTGCCGCCTGCTCGACCAGCAAGTCGCGTAGCTCCGGAAAGCGAGAGGCGGACTCGAGGACCGTGGCGAGATATTCGACGCTCGCGGCGTCCCTGGGTTGCTCGCTCAGGCTGTCGTGGAGCGTCGCCACGGCGCGATCGACGTCCCCGAGCTCGGCGAGCAGTCTTGCGGCCTCGAGGCGCAACGCGATGCGCTCGGCGGCATCGGGAGCCGCCTCGATCTGCCGCTCTCGCAGGCGCAAAAGGTCGGGTCTGCGCTCGGGCTTGGCGTAGATCGAGACGAGACGCGCGACGGCCTCCGGGTCGCGCGGGGCCTCCTCGAATATCGACAGGTACAGGGCGACGGCCCGTTCTTCGTCGCCGAGCCGATCGAGGGCAACGCGTGCGGCCCGGCGGCGCAGGTTTCGTTTCAATTCCACGTCGAACGGCAGACCGTCGTCAACCGCAAGGGTGTCGACCACCGACCTCGCGTCCCCGGCCTCGTCGTGTAGCCGCGCGATCGTTTCGACCGCCCACTCGGCGCACGCCGCTGCGTCCCCGGTGCTCTCACCGGAGGCCCAGTGTTGCCGCGCGAGCTGCAGCACCGATCGGGCGAGCTCGAGAGTGAGCGACTGATCCCGGACCACGTCGCGCGCCAGCTCGGTCGCTTCCCGCAGCAGTGTCAGGCTGCCCGCAGTCGCCTGCGACAGCGAAATGAGCGTATCGACCAGCAGGCGATCGGGGCGCCGCCTTCGCGATTCCACGAGCGCGGTCAAAAGCCCAACGTTCGAAGGGTCCTCGCTGAGCGCGAGCTGAAGCGACTCCTCGGCGGAGTCTGGATCCCCGCGTCGGTCGCGGTGCCAGAGCGCGATCCGCGCATGGACGTCCCGAGCCGGCAATCCTCGCAACCCGGAAGCGCGAGCGACGTTCGTCAGGGCGAAAGCGGCGGCCTGCCACGCGTCGTGCTCGGCGGCGGCACCCTCGAACGCGTCGAGGACCTCGCCTGCGAACGGGCTCGAAACGATCGTCCGATCGACGACCACACGCGCGCACTGATCCCAGCGCCCCAGGCTTCCGGCGGTGCGAACGGCTGCGCAGGCAGATGGCGCATCGGGGGACATCGACACGACATGCAAGTAGGATTCGAGTGCGCCCTCGAGATCGTGGAGACGAAATTCGAGAGTGGCGCCGATGGTGCTCCAGATCTGAGCGGAGAGGGCGCCGTCGTCGAGGTCGGCGACGGCGCGTCGATAGGAGTCCACGAGGGCGGGCCATGCGTCCGAGATCTCCGCGAGACGAGCGACGTCCCGCTGGACCCGCTCGTCGTGCGGCGCGATCGAGAACGCCTGGCGCATCGCATCGAACGCTCGACGCGCGTCTCCGGCGCGGCCTTCCGCGAGCTCGGAGGCCTCGATCAGAATGTTGACGCGATCCGCCTGCGACGCGGCCAACGTCACGCGCTTCGACGTCAAGGCCAGTATGGCCCCCCAGTCGTCACAGCGGCGCAATGCTGCGAGGAGCACTTGCAGCGCGGACCCGGCGCTCGCCGGGTCGTCCGTCAGCGCCTCGAGCCCCGAACGGGCGCGCGCATTCGTCGGCTCCTCTTCGAGGGTTCTTGCGTAGGCGCCGATCGCCCGGTCGGTCTCTCCGAGTCGTTCCCGCAGAACGTCACCCAGCTCTCCCAGATAGGCGCCCCGCGTAGCGAGATCGCTCGCACGTAGGGCACCTCGGTCGAGCAACTGCGACAGCTGTCCCCATTGCTCCGTTTCTCGCAGCAATGTCGCGAGCTCCGAAACGGCGTCGTCCGCCTCTCCGAACTCGTTCTCGATCGCGATCCATGCCGCGATTGCGTCGTGCGGGCGCCCGAGCGTTTTACCGAGAAGCTTGGCAACGCGGACGAGGTCGACTCGCCGGAGCTCCGGGCTCGTCGCGGCCATGGCACGAAGCTCGAGGACTCGGGCCAGTCGATCGTTCGAACCGTCGACGCTCAGCAAGGCGACGAGCCCGTCGAGCGCGTCTTGGTCGCGCGGATCGGCGGCGAGTCGCAGCTCCCAGGATGCGATCGCCCGCCCCTGATGTCCGAGCTCTATGGCGAGGCGCGCTGCGCGTCCGATCGCGTCGCGCCGGAGAACCTCGTCGTCCTCGATCGAGGCGATCAGCTCCTCGACGTCGAGTTGCTCTTCGAGCCGGCCGGCCGCTTCCAGCAGAGGTTCCACCGTCCGTGCGGCGACGAGCGCATTCGCCGCGCGTGCGCCTCCCCCCGGCGGGAACAGAATCGGCAGAAGCAGAGCGATTGCGCCGGTCGTATCTGAGAGTCGATGGGCGCGTACCTCCGCCGCTTGCATGGCGAGAGTCGCGCGCAACGCCAAGTCGGCCGTCGAGTGGGCCGCCCCCGCCAGGACGTCGGCAAGCCGCTCGAAACGTCCCATGCGGTCCGCCAACTCGGCGAGCTTGGCGCGCAGCGCCTCGTTCTCCGGCGCCAGCACGACCGCGCACCCCGTCTGGTCGATGGCGCTCGCCAGGTCTCCCGCCCGCTCGTAGAGCTCGGCAATCTGGACGTGCCGAGCGGCACGATCGTCGGGCCGACTGATCGTCTCGAGCTCGACCAACAGCACCCGCGCCAGATCCACCTCGCGTCCGGCGGCGGCGTAGTAGCTGCGCAGCCACTTCGCGGCTCGCAGACGTACGGCAGAATGCGACGAGTCTCGTGGCGCTCGTTTTCCCTTCGGTCCAAAGTCCGCTTCCTCCAGCGGCGGCAGCGTCGACCACCGCGCGTCGGGCTCGGACACCGACTCCAGAATGCGCTCGAGCAAAGTCCATGCGCTCGACGTCAAGCCACCGGCTGCAGCAGCATCGCCGAGCAACGGCTCGACGACGTCGAGAGCCGCGCCCGGGTCGTCGAGCTCGTCCAGCCACAAGGTGGCTATCCGAATGCGGGCTCGGCGCGCCTCGTCGCCCTCGAGCGCGGGAAGACGCGCGCCGAGCAACGTCACAAGCTCGCGGTGCTTTCGTTGCCGTTCGTACAGGCGCTCGAGCGCGCTCGAAAGTTTCGGGTCCGATGGTCTTATTTCCCGCAGCTGCTCGAGGTAATGGGTGGCGCGATCGGGGCGATCGGCAAAATCCTTGGCTGTCCGGGCGGCATCCTCGAGGAGTGCCTCCCGGCGCGAACCGGTAGCCGAGCCGAGGACGCGATCGTAGAGCGCGAAGAGATCGTCCCAGCACTCCGTCGAATCGAGCAGCAGCTTGAGCCGATCGAACGCCCAATCTGCATCGGGATCGATCAGCAGCACTCGATCCAGGATCGCGCGTAGGCGACTCGGGTCGTCGAACCATTCTTCGCAAAACCGAACGGCGCGCTGCCCGAGCGTTCCCGCAAGCTCGACAGACAGCGGCCGCCTCAGCACCTCTTCGTAGAGGGCGGCGACCTCGTCGACGCCGCCCTCGACCTCGCGCGCGACGTCGACGGCGCGATCCCAGAGTCCTTCGATTTCCGGCGAAGCACGGACTGCGCCCGATGCCGTGGTCAGCGCCTCTGCGTAGCGACCTGCCTCGCGCTGCAGATCGCAGAGCCTTTCCGACCACAGACTTCGCCTCGCAAGGCCATCGGGATTGAGTGGGATCGCGATCAGATAGGTCAGGATTCGCTCACGGGCGGCCGCATCGTCGGCGCTCTCGCACGCCCGCTCGAGAACCTGCATCGCCGCATCGCGCACCCGTGGCTGCATCAACGCGTCCGCGGCGAGCGCCAGCCCCTCCCACTCCGTGGGAGCGGTCGCAAGGACCAGGCGCAGAGATTCGAGCGCCTCGTCCCAGCGACCTGTGCGCGCGAGGGTGCGGGCGATCTGGAGCTCGATCGTCCCGCGAGTTGGCCCCCGAGCTCGGTCCCGGCGCGTGCGCATGGCGGCGAGCGCTTCCTCGGTGGACTCGGCATCGAGCGACAACCGTGCGACCGCGGCGAGGGCGTCGTCCGAGTCGGGATCGAGCGCCAGGGCACGTCTGTAGAGGACCAGGGCGCGCGTGGGATCCGCGAACTTCGTCTCTTCTGCGCGCGCCCAGTCGAGCGTTCGGACAATCCGATCGTCTCCGACCGCATGCTCGGCGCGCCACTCGAGCAGCCATTCGTGATCGGCGCGCCGGATCGGCGAACCCGCGTCGCCGGCGACGAGAGCCTCGAGGGCCGAGAGCGCCTCGGCGCGGGCCGAGTCCGACCCGCCGTCGTCCTGCACCAACTTGCGATAGACACCAATCGCCTCGTCGATACTCCTCGGGTCGCTCGCGAGCGCTTGCGCGCGGGCGAGCATCAGGAGACTGCGATGGTCGGCGTCAATGGGTGTCGCATCGCTGCTCGCTCGTCGCAGGACGTTGTCGACGGACTGCTCGAAAACGTCGGTGGCGCCCGCCTTCGCGCCGAGGTCCTGGAACGCGAGAAGGATGTCCTTGCGCTGTGGGGCAAGCTCGAACGCACGGGCTGCATGGCGAACGGCGGCATGCACGTCCCCTAGCCGCTGCGACAGGACCTGCGCAGCGCGAAGTGCGTACTCGACGCGCCGGTCGTCCGACTCGCTTTGTTGCTCGAGCGCAAGGTAGAGCGCCGGAAGCTCCGTCCATTCGCCGGCACGCTCGTGGAGCGCGGCGAGCCGCTCCATCACTTCCGCGTCCGTGGGCGCAAGCTGGCGCGTCCGAGAATAGAAGCTTCTCGCGGCGTCGTCGTTCAGGGCGGACTCGGCGAGCTGCGCGGCGCGTTTCCATGCGGCGGCCGCGGCCTGAGGATCGTTGCGGCGATCGAGCTCGAGCGTTGCGAGACGATCCAGCCACGCCACTGCGTCCCCCGCATCGGTGGCCGCGTCCGCTCGTCGGCTCAGCACGGAGCGCAAGAGCTCGACCGCATCGACCCGATCGGCAGCCGCCTGAACCGTGGCGAGGTGGATGGGCTCGAGCCCCGGGTCCTCCAAGAGCCGGGCAGAGTGCTCCTTGACGCGGGTCCCGTCTCCGTGCTCGGCCGCGATCTGCACGAGCTTGACCCGCAGATCGCGGCCGGCATCCCCTCCGCGCTGCGCGACCTGCATCTCGAGCAACTCACACAAGTCGGCCCAGCGTCCAGTGCTCGTATACAGCTCCTCCAGCACGTCATGTGCTGCCGTGTCGCGAGCGTCGCTCTCGAGCAAGGTCTGGAAGGTCGTGATCGCGGCTCCGAAGTCGCGGAGGTCATTTCGCTGGATGTCGCCGATGCGACGCAGAAGCTCGCGACGTCGATCCTCGGTGGCGCGCTCGAGCGCCGCTCTGCAAAGGGCGACGCGCTCCACGGCGTCGCCTTGCTGGCGCAGCAGCTCGTCGATTCGGGCAAGCAGATCGGTCGAATATGGCTCGTAAGCCAGGGCGCGGCGGTACATCTCAATCGCGGGCGCCAGGTTTCCGCTCGCGACGAGGGCCTCGGCGGCTTCCTTCGCGAGCGCGCTCAGCTCGGCGCTCTCCACCGCCCGATCGCGCATCGCATCGACGAGGATGGCGGCCCGTCGTGCGGGCTCGACGCGGGCCTTGCCGAGTCGCTCCAGCCACTCGCCGAGCGGTTGCGCGTTCGACGTCGCCTCCTTCAGGCCTCGCCCCACAAATTCGAGAGCGGTTGCGCCTTCGGATCCGGCGGTGTCCGTCGCGACTTCCGCGGCCTCGCGGAGGACGGCGAGCCGAGTCGCGATGTCGGGCTCGTGAGCGGCGCGGATCTCGAGCATTCGCAGGAGCGCCGCCCGGCTGCCGCTGCGGCGATAAACCGGCTCGAGCACACGCGCCGCGGCGACGCGGTGCTCCGCGGTCGCGGCGAGCGCCTCGAGCGCCGCTCTCGCAGCCTCGTCGTTCGCGTCGATCGCCAGAGCCGACTCGAGCGCGGAGATCGCTCCATCGACGTCGTGGAGCCGCTCGAGGCGGATCATCCCGAGCCGCGAGAGGAGCACGGCTCTTTCGGGGACGTCGCTCTGAGCGATTGCCAGGGAAAGAGCCTCCGCAAGCTCCAACCACAATCCTTCACTCTCGAGCAAGGGCACGAGCAAGCCCAAGACGTCGGGGGCCGCTCCGAAGAGGCGAATCACGGTCTTGCACGCGCCGATCGCCGCCGCCGGGTCGTTGGCTCCGCGAGCGTAAGTCTCCGCGGCGCTCAGGAGAAGACGACGGGCTTCCTCGGAATCCGTGGCGTCCTTCGCGCGCTCCTCCAGGAGCCAGGCCCGCTTGGCCGGCTCGCGCGTCGCTTCGTAGAGGGAAGCGAGGGCCTCGAGCGCTTTCGGTCGGGCGGTGGTGGTCAGGAGCCGCTCGTAGGCTCCGATCGCCCGCGGGACGTCCTTCAGCCGAGTCGCGAGGGTCGCGAGCTGCTCGTCGACCTCGCGCCGCCGTGGCTCGTCGGGCTCCGTCCGGCCGATTCGTTCGAGGATCTCGCACAGGATGCGCGGGTCCTTGTCGTCGCTCCTGATTTCACGCAGGAGATAGGCCGCGCCGAGCACTGCCTCCACGGGCGCGTCGGCGGCCGCCATCACTTCCGCGGCAAGCGACGACGCGCGCTTGATGTCGCCTGCTCGAAGCAACACCTCGGCCAGCTGTACGCTCAGCCGGGCTCGCGTCGCCGGCTCCTTGACGTTGGCCAAGAGCCGCGTGAGGGCCCTGGCGGCATCCGTTTGCCGTTGCAACTGGAGGGCGAGTGCGACGTACCGGGAACGAAGATCGTCGTCTCCCGCATCGATCGCGAGCGCCGAGTCGAAGCATTCGAACGCTCCCGCGGGATCGGCCATCTGCTCTTTGAGACGTCCGAGACGTACGAGCAAGGCCGCCCTCTTTGCGCCGCGGGTGCTCTCGAGCTCCAGGGTCAAGAAATGGGCGACCTCCTGCGGCGAACCGAGTGCTTCGTATGCGCCCGCGAGGGCCGATGCGGCGCGGGCCGCGAGGCCCTTGATGCCCACGAGCTTGTGGGCGACGCGGCGGGCCTCGTCGTGCGTGGGTTCGAGCGCGAGAAGCTGCTCGACGTGAGGCAGGGCGCGTTCGGGCTCTTGCAGCTTGTTTGCGTAAAGGTCGACGACGCTCGAGAGAAGCTTGATCCTCGTTTGCGACTCGGCGACGAGATCGCCGGAGAGCGCCTGCTCGTTGAGGCGAATGAGATCCCGGAAGCGGCCGGTCTTGAGCAGTCGCGGCTCGAGCGACTCGCGAGCGTCGTCGTCGGCGGGGTCGAGCCGCAGTCTCTGCTGGAGCAGCTCTACCACTCGGTCGTCCGAGCCGCCGGCTGCAAGGAGCAGCTCCGTCGCCTGCCGCAGAAACCCCGGCTGCTCCGCCCGCGCGCGATGCTGCGCCGTCGCGGCGTAAAGCTCGGCGAGCTTCAGATGCTGCTCGGAGCTTCGCAGCAGCTCCTCGAGCCGGGCGAAGGAGGGCGCGTGTCCGGGTGCCAGCGCCAGGGCCCGCTCGAAGTACGCTGCCGCAGCATCCAGCTTCCCCAGATCCTCGGACAGACGGCCGGCCTGAAAGAGGAACTCCGCGGCGGCGGCCGGGTGTGTCGCCTTCAAGCGCCTGCCTTGCGCCACAGCGTCGAAGGCGAACGCCAGCTCACTCAGCCGCTCCTCCGCGCGCGCAGTCTCGTATACCTTCTCCCACGCGCCCTGAGGCAGAACGTTGCGCGCGAGGGAGGCGAGCATCGACTCGAGCGTTTGCTCTTCGCCCGTGCCCCTCGCTTCGAGCGATGGCCCCGTGGCCTGTAGGGTGGGGGTCCCCGGCCGCTGCCGAGGGGGTTGTTGTTGCATTGCAGCCCTGGCTGCCGTGACAGAGCGAGAGTTCTTGCCCGGCAGCAAATAGAGTAACCCGGGGACAACGCCGATAGAAACAGAATGAATTCTTGCCCTGGGTTTTTTCTCTTTTGGGTTCTTGGGTCACGTGGTCAACGTGGTCATATGGTCAAATGGTCATGTGGCTCATGTGGCTCACGTGCCTCACGTGCAGCGCGGCAGCATCGGGGGGCGAGTCGCCCCCGGACCCCCCCGCACGCCGCGGCGCCGGCCGCGAGAAACGTCCAGCCGAATGCGACGGCCCGCAGTCCTGCTGGAAAGCGCGCCTTCCCGATTGGGGAAATCGGCCGGTGTCAGGAGATCGCGTCTGGGCCTGCGTCGGGGCGGCTATTTGCGATTGCTCTCTGGTAGACGCGAGTGATCTCGGCTTCGTCGAGAAAGCCGACGATCCGGCCTTCCGGTCCGACGACGACGATCTCCCGCAAGCCGTGCTCCAGAATGGTGGCGAGCGCGCGATGCAGATCGTCGGTGTCCTTCACGCTCACGGCGGGCACCATCAGATCATGAGCGATTGCAAATTCGCCGATGTCGGGATTCGCAGCGATTGTGCGCAGCACGTCGCTGAGGACGATGCCGACGAGTTTTCCCCCGTCGTCGAGCACCGGGAAGACGTCCTGCCAAGTGGTGGTGGCCGCCTTCTGGATGACCTCGGCAGCCGGTGTCCTCGTCGTGAAGGCCGAATAGGGCCGGTCGCGAATGACGATGTCCCCGACGCGAACGTCGGTCAGAACGTCGAAAATGAGCTCGTCGCGATGCGCGGGAGACTCGCGCTTGGTCGGGACTTGAGAGCGATAGAGGCTAGTGCGGCGGAGGGCGACGAAAGCGATCCCCTCGGCAAACATCAGCGGTACGAGCAAATCGTAGCTTCCCGTGAGCTCACACGTCATGACGAGCGACGCGATGGGCACGTGGGCGAGGCCCCCGTAGAAGGTGCCCATGCCGACGAGGGCAAAGGCTCCGGGGTCGATGCGCGGATCGTGCAGGAGAATCTGCGCCGCTCGACCGAAGGCGCCCCCGAAGATGCCTCCGATGACGAGCGACGGGCCAAAATCCCCCGCGCTCCCTCCGGAACCCACCGTCAGGCACGTGGCGACGATTTTCATGGTTCCCAGAAGAGCGAGCAGCTGGACGCCCCGCCAGCCGAGCGGAAACCACTGGGCGCCGGTGATCGCCAGCTGGGCGGCGCCGTATCCTCCCCCCAGGATGCCGAGTCCCTGACCCGGCTGTCCGATCTGCGGACCGATGAAGATGATGAGCGGCGTCGCGAAAATCCCGAGCGCCAGCCCTCCAATGCCGGGCTTCGACCATTCCGGGATGGTGAGGTTGCGTGTGGTTCGCTGCACCCAGCGCAACATGGACAGGAACGCGCTTGCGACGAGTGAAACGATCACGGCGAGGAGCGCGTAAAGAGGCAGATGCGCGGGCACGAAGGGATAGCTGGGCGCGTGCGCGAAGAGAGTCTGCTCGCCGAAGAACGCGATGAACACGGAGTAGGCCACGACGCTCGCGAGAACGCTGGGGACGAGCGCGTCGGCCTCGAAATCGTCGCGGTGCAGCACCTCGACGGCGAGAAGGGCCGCTCCGAGTGGGGTGCGAAAGACAGCGGCCATGCCCGCCGCGGTTCCGGCGACGAGCAGGATGCGTCGCTCACGGTCGGTCGAACGCAGAAGCTGCGCGATGAGCGAGCCGATGGCGCCGCCCATCTGCATGGTGGGTCCCTCGCGCCCCCCGGATCCCCCGGACCCGAGCGTCAGGATCGACACCACACCCTTGACGAACGCCACGCGCTTTCTCACCAGCCCTCGGTGCTGGTGAAACGCGTCGATGATGGCATCGCTCCCCCCACCGCGGGTTTCCGGCGCCAGCCAGGTCGAGAGAGCCCCTCCGAGCAGTGCACCGGCTGCAGGGATGATCAGCAGCAGCCATGGTCGAAAGGGCGTGGGATGGTCAAACTCCCCGAGGATCGTCTCGCCCCCCGCGCGCAGGGGCGCGTAGCCAGCTGTCGATTCGAGAATCAGTCGCTGGAACGCCTCCACGCCGGCGAAAAAAAGGGACCCCATCAGCCCGGCGGCCGCGCCGACGAGCGCGGCCTGAAGCAGCATGCGCCCGAGGATCTGGAACTCTATGGGTCCTCGAGCGACGTTGATCAGCCGCCAGAGCGCGACGCGCTGTCTTCGCGGAGGCGGAGGCTTGGGCGTGGGCGTGGGGAGTGTTGCTCGAGCGCCGTGCTCCATGTGCGGCCCCGGCCCGACGGTGTAGCGCGGGCTATCGCGAGGCGCGACCTACTTCGCCGGCAACACGCAGGACGGCGAGGCCGGAGCTTGGATCCAGGCCGGACTGACCCGAGCGAAAGACAATGCTTCCTGCACCCTCGTGTCCGCGGAGCTTGCGGCTCCACGTGGCCACGTAGGCGACGCCGCGTCGAGTTGCCGACTCCTGTACAATCGGCCAGGTTTGCGGGTCGTCCATCCAATGTCGATCGAAGCGCCGCCGATCGAGCCCGCTCAAGATCTCGACCGTCGCCTCGTCGCAAAAGATCGTGTTCTCCTCGGGTACCGACCGAAGGTACGCGCCGACGGCGACGCGTTCGGGCCAGCCGCGTTCTATCGATGCCCTCCAGTCCGTCATCCAGCGGTCGAGGGCGACACCGACCCAGGCCAGTGAGCCGACCGCGAGCGCAGCGGCGAGCCAACGCCCGCTGGACATGGCCAGGGCGATGGTAGAAAGGCGCGTCATCCACGCCGTCACCGCGTCCCCGACCGCGGCTGCTCCCTGAGCGACGAAGATCGCGTAGAGCGGAACGACGACGACGAAGTGTCGGTCGAGGCCGAGCGAAGATCGTGTGATCCAGCTGACGGATACGAACACCAGGCAGGCGAGCAAGACGCTCACGAACCTTCCCCCTTGCTCTCGCACGGTTCGACCTATGCCGAAGGGCGCAAGCGCGATAGCCGGTCCAAAGAGGCGCGCCGGAACGAACAGCGGGTAGTGCAGAATGTCCGCGAGCACGCCTGGCATCGTCCGGTCAATCGCGGACTTTCCGCGCATCGCGTCGTTGGCGAACGAGTGTGTCTGCGAAAGAAAGCCGAACCAGGAGCCGTCGACGGGTCGGCGGAGCGCCGACCATGCGAGGATGAGAGCCGTCGGCGCGGCCACTGCGAGCCAGGCCCGGCGGGTGACGCGCGTGGCGGGGGTCGCGCTCAACCGGTCACGCGACGCGCTGAAGAAAATGATCGCGGAGATTGCCACGAGCGCGGCCCACGCCTCATAGCGCAGAAGGACGCCTGCCGTGAGCCATGCCGCGGTCATGCCATAGCGCTCGGCCTGGAAAGCGGCTGCCACGCAGAACATCGTGATGGCGAACAGCGGCTCGGGTTGCGCCGTCGTTCCCATCTGCATCGCGATGGGGCACGACGCGGCGAGGATGGAGGCGAACAGCGCCGTCGAATCCGCCGAAGTCGAAGCATGCCCAGGTCCGCAGCGAGCGATCGTCCGCCGCACGTAGAGAAAGACCATGACGGGCAAGGCCGCCGAGGCGGCGATGTTCGCCCAGCGCACGTCGTTCATCGTTCCCCCGAGCGCGATGAGCGGAACCTGCAAGTAGTGAAACAGCGGGAGCCATACCCAGTGAACGGCCAGATCGCCCGGATCGCCGAGGATCGCCCGAGCAATCATGTGGTGGGCGTAGGCGTCCGTATCGACGTCCGGGCCGGCGAGAACGCACGACGCCCGCCAGCCGGCAAGCGCCGCAAGCACGATCGCGAGCGCAGCGGTGCACACGGCGCGCGGACGCATGGCGGACGCTATACCACGCCACGGGTGCGGGCCCGACGCATCATCGCGCTTCGCGTCCTCGAACGAGTGCGACCAGGGAGGCCGCGAGCGCCATCAGGGCGCAGCCCAGCAGCGCGGCCCGCATGCCGCGCAGGAAGGCATCCGCGACGAAAGGCGTCGCGACGTGCTGTCCGCCGCGCAACGCTCGGGCGGCGCCGCTCCCGCCGAACGTGGTGAAGAGAACGCCGGCCAGAGCGACGCTCAAGCTCTGGCCCAGAACGCGGGAGGTGGCCATCAACCCGGCCGCGACCCCTTGGCGATCGCGCGGAGCGGATCCCATCAGCGCGCTGTTGTTCGGCGGCTGGAAGATCGCTCGACCGCCGCCGACGATCACCAGGGCCATCACGATCCGCAGCACCGGCGTCTCGACGTCTGCCAGTGCGAGCCAGAGCAGCCCACCGGCGGCGATCAGCATTCCGCCGGCGGCCAGTTGCCGGGTGCCGACCCGATCCGCGAGGGCTCCGGTCAAAGGAGAGAGGAGCGCGACGGTCAGCGGCAGGGGTGTCAGCAAGATCCCCGTGCGTTCGACCGGCCAGCCGCGGAGCTGCTCGAAGTAGAACGGCAAGACGAACGCGACGGCGAACGTCGCGACCGAGCCGAGCAGCAGACTCGCGCTCGCCGACACGAAGACCCGGTTTCGAAACAGCTTGGGGTCGACGATCGGGTCTGGGCGCTTCAGCTGACGATACCAAAACCCCACGAGGGCGAGGACCGCCGCAACGCTCCCCGCGAACGGCGGAAGAAATGGGCTGCGCAGCTCCCCGCCGAACGAAATCGTGCCGGTCATCGCACCGATGCCGACGGCCAGAAGAACGGCGCCTGCGACGTCCAGGCGTCCACCTACGGCCGTGCGTTCGCTCCGGAGCATCGCGAGACTGGCGAGCACGCCGAGCGCCCCGAGCGGAACGTTGACATAGAAGATCCATCGCCACCCGAAGTGCTCTGCGATCATGCCTCCCAGCGTGGGTCCGAGGCTGATACCGAGTCCGACGACCACCGCGTTGTACCCGAGCACACGCCCCCGCCGCTCGGGAGGAAATGCACCGACGATCATCGCGGGGCTGACCGCCATGATCAGAGCGCCGCCGATCCCTTGGACGGCGCGAAATCCAACGAGGGCCGGGAGCGACGGAGATGCGCCGCAGAGCGCGGAGCCGAGCGTAAACAGGACCAACCCCCAGACCCACGCCCGGCGCCGGCCGACCACGTCGGCCAGACGCCCCGCAGTGAGCAGGAGCGCCGCGACGACGACGAGGTACGCGATGATCACCCATTCGACGGCGCCGCCGAGCGCAGCGCCGAAGTAGCGGGCGATTACCGGAAGCGCGACGTTCACGATGGACGAGTCGATCGTCGCCATCAGCACGCCGATGGCAATGATCGCGAAGGTCGTCCACCCGTTTCGCAAGGCCGGGCTCAGCGCGCTTCGAGGTTCGGAGCGACGTTCGTCCTCGAAGCTCATTCCATGCCCCCGGCCCGGCGGCGCGCGAAGCGCTATTCCGCACAGTACCGGGTCACATCGTCGATCTCGCCGCGCGCCTCTTTGAGCTTCGCCTTGACGAGATCGTCGGTGCCGTCGGGCGGGGACGGGGTGGCCTGCAGCCGAATCGTCTCGGAGAGCGTCTTCAGCGTCGCCTTGGTGCTCGATGCGTATTCACGCAGGGGCTGGTCTTGAAACTGAATGGCCGAGACCGAGCGGCTTGCGGTGTCCACGAGCTCCACGCTCGGCGTTCCCGCTGCCAGTGGCTTCATCGCCGCGAGGAACTGATCGCACTCTTGCTTGCGGGTCCCGTTGCACGACACGAGCGTCACGAAGACTGCCGGGGCGAAACGGACGGCATGCATGGGTCACCTTCTTTGGAAACACCGCCTGGAGAACGCCAGATGCGTCCACCTTGGCCGGGAGCGGACAGTGCGGTAAACGGCGCTCACGACCCGTGCGTATACTACCGCAAGGCGGTGAAGACGAGGCCCCCACATGGTCGCCCCGGAGCCGCCGGCGCAGCGAGGCGGCGACGCGATCCGCGGCTTCCCCGGTCGGGCTTTTCGCCCTGGATTCGCCGCGCGCGACGCTCCTCTACTGGGGCAGCGTCGCGCTCGTGGTCACAGGCTTGTTCGCGACGCGCCTGCTTCCGTGCGTGGACTACCCCCAGCACCTGGCGTTGAGCGACGTCGCCCGCCGCCTGCAGGCGCCGCATGCGCCCGAGGCCGCGACCTACGAGCTCAATTTCTTGACGTACAACGGTCTCTTCCACCTCGTCGTCGCGTGGCTGTCGAACGCCCTTCCGATCGAGCTCGCCGGCCGCGTGGTCCTCGCGGCGTCGCTCGTCGCCATGGCGGCGGCCTGTCTGGCCTTGGTGCGGGTCCTGGGGCGACCCCCGGAGCACGCCGCCCTCTTCGTTCCCGTCCTATTTTCGTTTTCGCTCGGATGGGGATTCGCGAATTACGTGCTTGCGACGGCCATCGTCGCGTGGACGCTCGTGCTCGTCGCACGAGCGACCCTTCGTCCGTCGCTCGCGTCCGTGGCGGCCATCACGGCGCTCGGCCTCCTTTGCGCCTTCGCTCACGTCCTGGCGATGCTCGTGCTCTGCGTGATGGCAGCTGCTCTAGCGTTGGAAGTGGCCTGGCGGCACGCGACCGGGGACTACGGGAGGCGCGTCGCAGGCACGTTGCTGCGGGCGGCGATCGTGCTTCTGCCGCTTGCGATCGGCTGCGCCTACTGCGTGGCGGTCTACCGGAGACAGTACGTGTGGGACCCGGGCATGTACCGGGATCCGACGATCGAGGGAACCGCTCCGCCCTTCTGGCAGAAGGTCGTCATGTTCGGTGCGTTCGCGCTCGATCTGTTCGATGACGCGACCGATCAGGTGATCCTCTGGGTCGTCATCGGCGTCATGGCCTGCGCGGTTTTCTGGCGCCGACAAGAGGCGCGCGCCGGCGCGGTTTCTCCCGAGCGGCCGGCGCCGATCGTCGCGCCGTTCGCCTTGATGACGATCGCGTACTTTTGCACGCCGATGGTGTGCATCGGCACGCACCTCATCTTTCCGCGGCTCGGCCAGTGGTTGATCTTCGGCGCGGTTCTGGCGATGCCGCGGTTCCCGGCGCGGATGGTGGCGCGGGCTCGACGCTACGTCCTCGGCCTCGGAGTCGTGGCGGGAGTCGACGTGTTTCTGCACTGCGCGCTGTTCGGGTGGGAAACGAGCGACGCGTCCGCAGTGATCGACGAGCTACCGGCCGCGCGCGCAGCGACGGCGGTCATCTGGGAGCCCTGGACACACGCATTCCGCAACGGAACGCTGACCCACTTGGCTGCGTACTATGCCGCGCGCAAGCACGGTCAGTGGGCGTTCGCGTTTGCGCGATATCTGAGCGTGCCCGTGCGCTTCAAGCCGAACTCCCAGCCCGCTTGGCCCGCACGGGGCTGGGAATTCGACGCCGAGGCCTACGATCCTCGATGCAAGTACGCGCGAGCCTTCCCGCTGGTCATCGTGAAGGCGCCCGAGGGCGTGCCGAGGGACGCGACCGGCGAGCCGATAGTTCGCAAACTGGTATTCAAAGGCGACGCGGACACCGTACGCCTCCTCTCGCATCACGGTCGCTTCTGGGCATTCGACACGACGGGGCTGCCCGAAGACGGGTCGCTTTAGGTCGAGGGCGGTGCTGCCCGCTCTGCTGACAGCGCTTGGGATTTCGTGGTATTTGCGGCGACCACATGCACGTTTTCGTCGCGGGCGGAGCGGGTTACATCGGGTCGGTGCTCGTGCCTCGATTGCTCGAGCAGGGACATCGCGTCACCGTCCTCGATCGGTTCTACTTCGGCGACTCGCTGGCGGGCTTCCGATCCCGCTTCGGTGAAAGGCTCCGCCTTGTTCGGGGGGACGTGCGCAGCTTCGAGCACGAGCTGCTGCGTTCGGTCGACGGCGTCGTCGATCTGTCGGGCATATCCAACGACCCGTCATGCGAGCTCGAGCCGGAGCTGACTCGCAGCGTGAACGTGGACGGCGCGAAGCGCCTCGCCGTCATGGCCCGAGAAAGCGGCGTGCGCCGTTACGTATTCTCCTCCTCCTGCTCCGTTTACGGCCACGGCGAAGGACTGGGCCTCGGCGAAACGAGCCCGCGTCGGCCCGTGTCGCTTTATGCCCGAACGAAGGCCGACGCCGAGGACTTCCTCTTCGCGTTCGCGCGGGCGTCGTCGGATGCGATGGGCGTCACCTGCCTGCGCCTGGCGACCGTCTTCGGCCTGAGCCCGCGCATGCGCTTCGATCTCGCCATCAACGTCATGACCAAGAACGCATACGTGAATCGACGCATCACCGTGGAGGGCGGCGGTCGGCAGTGGCGCCCCTTCGTTCACGTTTGCGACGTCGCTCGCGCGTTCGAGCTGGCGTTGACCGCGGACCGAGCCATCGTCGCCGGCGAGGTATTCAACGTGGGCTCGGATGCGAGCAACGTTCAGATCCTGAACCTCGCGTTCCGCGTGCGCGACGCCGTGCCCGGCACCGAGGTCGTCCATGCGCCGACCGACCCCGATCTGCGCGATTACAACGTGTCTTTCGACAAGATCCAGCACGCCCTGGCGTTTCGAGCGGAGCGCACCATCGACGATGGCATCCGAGAGGTGCTCGGCGCTCTGAGGGAGGGAGTCGTCGACCCCGACGACCGGCGCTGTTACACGCTGCGGCAGTACGCCTTTCTCCGGGACGCCGAACGCGCGCACCGCGAGCTCGCGATCGACGGCCAGTTGCTGTCGCCGGCATCATGACGACCAAGATCGAGTTCTATCGACACCAGCTCGGTGACGAGGAAGCGGGATCGTGGCGGCAGGTTCTCGATACCCTCTTCCTCACGCTCGGTCCGCAGGTTGCCGCGTTCGAAAGGGAGCTCGGCGAGTACCTCGTTCGAGGCCGCGACGCAGCGGAGACCCCGGACGGCGCGCAGCCTCCGCACGTGGTCGGTACGACGTCTTGCTCGATGGGGCTTCTCATGGCCCTTCGGGCGCTGGACGTACGTCCCGGCGATGAGGTCATCACCACGCCGATGACGTTCGCGGCGACGTCGAACGCGATCCTGCACGCGGGAGCCACTCCCCGTCTCGTCGACGTCGAGCCGGCGACCGGCCTCATCGATCCGGACGCCGCACGCGCGGCCGTGGGTCCCCGCACCGTGGGCCTCCTGCCCGTGCACCTTTACGGCCAGCTCGCGGACATGAAGGCGCTGCGGGCGCTGGCCGATCGTCATTCGCTGTTCATCGTCGAGGATTCCGCCCACGGCATCGAGATGGAGCGTGACGGCGTGCGCCCGGCGCAGCTCTCCGACGCCTGCGTCTTCTCCTTCTACGCGACGAAGAACGTCACATGTGGCGACGGCGGCGCGATCGCGACGCGTGAGGCCCGCATCGCCGAGCGTCTACGACGACTGCGCAACCATGGAGTCTCCAAGGCCGCAACCGAGCGGCACGGCGCCACGTATCAGCACTGGGACCTCGTAGAGCTGGGGTACAAGGCGAACCTCACGGATCTCGACGCCGCGCTCCTTCGGCCTCAGTTGCCTCGAGTCGAGCTCAAGCGTTCGCTGCGCGAGCGCATCGCGCGACGTTACGAGTCGGCGTTGCGCGAGCTCGTCGGCGATTTGCGTTCGCCTCCGCCGTCCGGGTGCCGGGTCCCCTGGCTCGTCGAGGCCCGCGGACGCAGCTCCCACCACCTGTTCACCGTCCACGTTCGACCGGGGCAGCGAGACGCCATGCTCGCCAAGCTGGGCGCCGCCGGGGTCGGGACCGCGGTCAACTATCGAGCGATCCACCTTTTGACGTACCTGGGGGAAATGCTCGGAATGCGTCGGGGAGCGCTGCCCATCGCCGAAGAGATCGGCGACCGGACGATCAGTCTGCCGCTGTATCCGACCTTGACTGCGGACGAGCAGGACCGGGTCGTCTCGGCGTTCGCACACGCGTGGCGCGAGCTGACCGCCGGCGGATGACCGCCGCACCGCTCGTGAGCCGTTCGTTCAGAAGAGGCCGATCGCGAAGTGAAACGCACCGAAGTCCTCGTAAGACTGCTTGGTCACGTTGATGCCGTAATCGAAGACCAGCGGTCCGACCGGCGTGTCCACGCGAACGCCTGCGCCGACGTCCGCGCGCAGGGCGAACGGGTGGCTGAAGGGATAGCTGGGATCGACCCATAGATTGCCGAGGTCCCCGAAGATGGACGCTTCGATGGGCAACCGGATCGGGAAGCGCAGCTCCGCTCGAGGATTGAACATCAGGTTGCCACCCCGAATGGGCACCCCGGTGCAGTTGGTCTGATTGTTGATGCACAGCGAGTTATTTTGGCGAATCTGATCGACGTAGTCCTGAGGGATGAAGCTGTCCTGCAGCCAGCCGCGCATCGAATCGAAGCCTCCCATGAAGAAGAGTCTGTCGGGATAGGTGCAGCTCCAGTGAGCCAGGGGGGTTGGAGGCATCGGAGCGGGCCGCTCGAAGCACCAGGGTGTGACGTTCTCGCCCAGGCGCAGCTCGGCGGCGAACGTGATGGTCTTCGTCAGCGGGACGTAGCCGGCGATGGTCTGGGTCAGTCGAAAGAAATGGCTCTCGTACTGCTCGTCGCCAGGAAAGGCGACGGCTCCGACGGGGTAGGAGTTCACCTGTTCAACGGAGGCGGCGACATAGGTTCCCCTGTGAGCATTGAAGGCATTGTCACGCCGGTCCCACGTGACGACCACGCGAGCGGCGATCACGTTGCTGTCTCCATCAGGCACGCGCAGAAGCGTCGAGAGCGCCGCGACGTCCGGTGCGCTGGATTCCATGAGCGTTATCATCGGACAACCGGGGATCGTCGTGCCTGGGTTCTGCAGCGAGTTCAGATAACAGTCGATCGACTCGTGGGCGAAGAGGTAGACGTCGTTGTTCTCGTAGTCGGCGCTGACGCTCATCTGCACCTCTCGGGTCGGTCGCCAGATCGCGGTCCCGACCGCGGCCGCCTTGCGCAAGGTGAAGTCGCGCTCCAGGTCGTTGACGAACACGCCGTCGACCTGCGCACGGATCGTCGGCCCGAGGCCGATGTCCGGCCACGAGAACGTGAGGGTGTCGCGTGTCGCGATGCGCTGTGCGGTCGAGAGGGTCGAATAGTTCTGAGCGACTCCTTGGTCGAGGATGAGGAAGTCGGGCAAATACGACGCCTGCAAATGAAGGATCATCGCCCACGCCTCGCCCAGAAGGTTGCGGTGGCCGTACTCGAGCACACCGCGGAAGCCTTCGCCGGTCGAGAAGCCCGGGCGCACCTCGACGTATTGCGAGGTGCGCTCGACCACGTCGATGATCACGTCCTTGTTCGCCTGCGGAACGTAGGGATCGCTCAACGAGACGGTGACGCTGGAGAAGACGCCGAGCGTCGAGACGCGCTCTTGGGTCTTGCGCACGTCGCTTTGGCGGTAGGGCTGACCGACCGCCAGCGCGACCCGGCGCTGGACGACCCCCTCGTTGGTGCTTCGCAACCCGCGCACGACGATCGCCCGCACGATGATGAGCTCGCCCTCGGTGACGTCGAACCGGACGCGAGCCCGGGTGCTGTCCGGGGACGCTTCGAGGGCGTATTTCACGTCGGCGTAGTAGTACCCGCGCTCTTTGTACCAATCGATGATATGCCGCCGCACATCCTCGAGCTTGGTCGTGCTGGCAGCGTCGCCGAGGGGGACCTGCGCGGCCTCGGCAATTTCCCGCTCGCTCGCCGCCTTGACGCCGGTGAAGGCCACGTCCCAGATGCGCGTTCTCGGTCCGAGCTTGATGGGCATCACGACCTGCACCGTCGGCGCGCAATCGACCCCGTGCTCCCGGTCGGGTCGACACGTCAATCCCTGCGGCAGCGGCTCGCTCGGCAGCGGCAATCCTGACGGATCGTAAGTGCACGTGTCCGCGGCCGCGGCGGGAGGCGGTAGCGGCACGCATCGCTGCGGCGGCGAGCGCGGATCGCACTGGGCGCGGACGATGCCTACGGGACCAACCTCGGCGTGCAGGAAACCTTCGTTTCGATAGAGCTCCTGCACGTGCTGGGCGGCATGCTCGTACGTGCTCGCCACGTAGGTCGCGTCCGGTCGGAGATCGAGCGGCACCGGAAGCTTTCCGCTACCGACCTGGCCCGAGCCCGAGCCGATGGTCCCCGCCAGTCCGGCGTAGAGCAGGTCGGCGCCTGGAAGCTCCTCGTCGAGATAGCTGTCGATCTCGGTGCCGATGTCCTTGGGGGAACGGGGGCCGCCTCCGTGCAAGCTCTTGATCGCGTCGATCTTGAGGCACGGATAGCTACGACTGGTGACCTGAACTCGGTGGTGCTCGTCGATGTGGAAGACCGCGACCTGCAGCGGGTCCTCCGCCCCGCGCAGCTCGAAGCGCACCTCGACGTCCATAAAGCCGCGCTTCTGGTAAAAGGCCCTGAGCTTGTCGGTCAGGTGGGCCGGCGAGCGGTCGGTCTCGGTGTCGAGCGCGAGCACGGCCGTCAAGACGTCTCGATCGTAGTGCTCGTTGCCCTCGAACTCGGTGGCGAGGAGCGGCCCGGCGTCGACGCGAATGCGAAGCACGACGCTGCCCGCAGCGGGCCCGGATGCCACCTGCGCCAGATCGTGCGAAACGTCCGCTCGGTACCATCCCCGTCCGCGCAGGGCCTGTTCGAGCGCGGTGTCCGCCTGGTCGAGCGCAGGCTCGTCGGCCCGTGTGCCCAGCCGGGCGCCGTAAGGCGTGGCAACCCGGAGTATCTCGTCGCGGCGCGCTCCGAACACGTTGAAGACGCGCTCGTGAATGATTCGCGACTCACGGGGCTCCACGTCGACGAGGACCAGAGCGCGCATCGGATCGCTGGTCTGTCGGACGGTGACGGCGGCCCGCGCCATCGGAAAGCCATGAAGCGCGAAGCTGGTTTCGATGCGTTTCGCGATCGAATCGACTTCGGTTGCGATGATCTCGCCGCCCTCCGTCAGGCCCGCATGGTGCAGCAGCTCGTCGCGATCGATCTGCGCTCCGTGCAGGTCGAGGCTCAGGCGGCCGATGAGCTTGCGGGGCACCACCCGGAGGACGAGCGCGGCGCCGTTGCCATCCGCCCTGACGGCGGCGCGCGCGCTGGCGAAACGACCCGAGCCGAGCAGCTCGTCGAGCGCCCGTCGGGCGGCCGACGCGTTCAGGGCGTCGCCGGCGCGGACTCGCGTGATCGGGGGAATGCGGACATCGTCCCAAACCTGCCCCTCGAGCTGCACGTCGATGCGGACGATCGGCTTACCGGCCAGCCCGGACAGATCGGCCGGTGGCTCGAGGACCGGCACGACCGGCGGCGGCTCGACGGCCGTCGGGCGCGCAATCGGGACGAGACCGCCGGGTGCAACGTCGTCTGCCCGAGCCTCGGCGCTCAACGCGATCGCTGAGAGACCGATCAGCCAATCCAAGAACAGAGTGCGGAATCGCATCCAGTCCGTCGACTGCTACTCGAAATCGAGTCTCCAGCGAAGATCTACCCCGAGATTGCCCAGGGCGGACGACGACACGTCGTTGATGTTGTCGTACGAGCCCTGGATGCTCAGGCGATTGTTCAATCTCCACTCGATATTTGCGCGAAGCTCGCGATCTTCGGTCAATCCCGCCTGGACGCTCGCGCGCAGGTCGTTGGTGAGGCGCTTTCCAATCGTGAGCTGCGGCTCTGTCTTTCCGGTCACAGTCGAGTAGGCGCTGCCGAAACGAAAGTCGTCGATGATGGGGATCGCCTGTTTGACCGCCCGGTTCGCTCCGGTCGCCTCGCCGATGACGTTCAGCGCCACGCTCTCGCCGATGCCTCCGATGCCGGTCGTCTGGAGCTGATCGAGCTCCGCGCGCGTCATTCCCACCGCGAGCAGCAGGACGATGTCGTCCTGAGAGAGTGCCGGCTCGCTCGTCAGCTCGACGTGAACGTTGTCCGCATCGCCGTAGGCGTGCATCGTGATGCGCCACTGGGATCCGCTGCGCGTCGACCCGGCCGATTGGGCCGACGGGCCGCCGCCGGTGGTCGCTCCCGTGGAGGTCCCCGCGCTCGTGTCGCTGTACTGGCGATACTCGGTCACCGCCGTGATGTCGACGTTCGGATCGACGCGGGTCGGATCGTCGAACCGGATGAGAGCCTGCTGCACGTCGAAGTCATTGCCCTGGAAGTGGAAGCGCCCGCCGGGAAGCGCGCGCAGGGCGCCGCGCAGCCCCACGCGCTGATTGGTCCCGGACGCCTGGATCACCCCCGAATCGATTGCGAGCTGGACCTCGATGAGATTGTTCTTGATGACGACCGGAATGCGCGACTTGATCCCTACGCTGAAGACGACGAAGTCCAGCGACGGATCGTACGCGTTGACCAGCGTTCGCTTTGCGTGCGCCGAGGTGAGATCCAGGTTGAAGGTGATGGGCCGGGTGTAGCTGAGCGAATCGATCGTCACGTCCCCCGTGACGTGCGGCAGGGCCGCCGCCACGCCCTCGGCCTTCGGGTCGTAGGCGACCCGCAGATCTCCATCGACACTCGCCACAACACCGTCTTCGGGGTTGAGACGAAGCCCCTGAAGCGCGATTCGCGATTCGAGCGGCCCGAGATCGAAACCACGAACGGGGATGGCGGCGTGGGCCGCGATGGTCCCGCCGGCGAATTTTCCAGTGCCCGATGCCGTGAGCTGGTTCGAGCTCGCCTGAACGTCCAGCCGCAGCTCGCTGAGGGCGCTCGGCAAGCCGCGCACCTCGATTTCGTCACCGATGGCGTGCACTTCTCCCGAGATGTCGGGAGACCTGGCCTCCCCGTCGATGTGCACGTTGCCGTCGAGGCGTCCGCTGGCCCGTTCGATCGAGGGCACGATCTTTTGCAGCACCGCGAGGTCGACCGGCTCGATACGGGCTTCGATCGCGAGCGTCGGACGGGTGGTCACTCGGCTCACGTGACCGCTGATCTGGAAGCCGCCGCGGAAACCTCCCTGCGTGTCCAGCACGACCTCCAGCGTAGGGACGCTCAGAGCGTCGTCGGCGAGAACGAGCGGATCACGCGGCGGCTGTAGCGTGACCGTTTGCCGGTCCCGCGACACGATCGTCGGTCCCAAGAAGAGTCGGGCGCGAGATTTCGACGGTGAGTCGACCCATCCGTCGTCGACGATGAGCTCACCCCAGATCTGCCCACCGATGGCGTGAGCCTGTCGGCCCGCAAGCGAATCACCGGCCTCGGACCTCGACGGGGGCGACACGATGCGTGCGAGAGCGCCGGCGTCGAGGCCGCGGAGCGACGCACGACCGGTGATTCGCGGCTGCCGGGCGCGCGTCAAGACCACCTGGCTCAGGTTCAGCTGTCCACCGAGCAGGCTGCCGTTGACCGTCCACTCGCCGTGCGTCGAGGTGTCGGCCAAGTACGCAGCCCTGTCGAACGGCGGCGCGAGGAGCGCTCCGCACCTGGAACGACCGGTGCTGCGGGTCGGACGCGGCATCCGATGGGTCATCATGACGTCGAGGTGCGAATCGGCGAGCGCGACGTCGCGTACACGAGTGCCGGACACGTCGACCCCCGCCCGGACGGTGAAGCCGGCGTCGGGCGAAAAGTCGTCCACCGTGCCCGTCACGTGCGCGATGCCCGAGACCCGTCCCTCGACGTCGTGCTGCAAGGTCCCCAGTGCGTCGATCCGTCCGAGCGGGACACCCTCGATGGCGACGTTCGCCGCCAGGGCGCCTCCGCGCCGGATCGTGGCGGAGCCTACGACCGTTCCTGTCGCTCCGATCCGGGTCCCGGTGGCGGTCTGTACCTTGTCGAGCACGAACGAGCGCACGTCGATGTCGGCGCCTGCGAGTCCCTGGTCCCGGTCGAACCACTTGAGCACGACGTCCGCGTCACCTTTGGCAAACTGCTCGCCGTAGATCTCGACGTTTCGCAGGTGGCTCCTCGCGCCGACCGCGACGAATCCGCTTGCGCAAGCGTCCTCCGGACCACCCACGGCGACGTGCACGTCCGCGCCGGTCGCGATCTCGGCCTCCAGGCCGTCAAAACGCGGATCAGTCTCGAGCGAGAACATCGACAAGAAGTCCCGCAGGCGGAGCTTGTCGCTGGACGCTCGGGCGTCGACGACGAAGCCACGACCCCCGCGGAAGCTCAGCCGCCCCGTGGAAACCTCATAAGGGCTCTCCCCCCGCCTGGCTCGTACGTCGCTCAAGTCGAGCTCCGGCTTGTCGACGTCGACACTGATATGTCCGGCGCTCAGGTCGCCGAACGCAACGCTGGCCACGACGAGCCCAATCGCCGACTTGACGTCGCCCTGCGGCAGCGGCCGCTGAAACACTCCGCCGACGTGAGCGCTCGCCTCCAGGATTCCGTGCATGGGTACGGGTCCCACGGGTGAAATGTCGTCGAGATCGGCGTGGAGCCGGGGGACCTCGACCCGCAGGTCGTTGTGGAAGCCGAGGGAAACGAACCCGCCGTCCGCGTGCGAGTGGGGCAGGCTCGCATGGAGGTCGAAGAACTTGATCGCGTCGGGATGGATCGTCAGATGGGCGGAAACCTGCGCCTCGGAGAAGCCGAAAAGGCGCTCGCGCGCCGGGTCTTCCGCGGGCCGATCGTAAACGCCGAAAACGCCCGTCTTGGCTGCGAGCTCGCCGTCGATTTTCAGTGGAGCCAGCGTCCCCGTCAGAAGCGGCGCATGGATCTCCCGAATGTCCCAGCCGACCCACGAGCTCGGATGAACGCCCAGGTTGCGCAGAAGCGTCGTGAAGTCGACCCCGGAGGCGTCGAGGCGCGTCCGCTCGAGCCGTACGCCGGCGGCCAGCGGCTCGACGACAGTGTCCGTGAGCGTCACCATGCCGTTCGCGAGGCGCACCGTCGTTTTCGGGCTCCGAACGACATTGCGGCGGACGGTCAGCTCGCTGTGCAGCTCTTGCGCGAAGGCGTACTGCGCGACCCGGATGCCGTGCGCTTCGAGCGTCCCGTTCAGGTCCGGAATGGCGGTGTCCGCGGCATACCGGACGTCCACATCGGCCCCGACCCATCCGTCGATGTCCGGGAGTGGCGCCACGCGGGCCGCGAGAACCACCGGGGCGCGCACGTGCACGTGTCCGCTCACGGCTGGCCAAGGTGAGCCGCTGCGAGGCCAGCGAACGGCGACGTGTCCGAGCGACAGCTCCACGCGGCGCTGGTCACCGGGATCGCATGGAGGCGGCGCCGCTTCGCTCGGGTCGAAGTCGGCGACGGCAACCGCGTCGAAACGTCGCACCACGACGCTGTCCGGTTCGATGCGCCCACGGGTCTCGAGCGAACAAATGGCGTCGTCGTCGCTGACCCGTGCATGGCCGGAGGTTCGCCATCGGTGGATTTTCGCGTCGGACGCGCGAACCGCGATGTCGAATGAAGAGCCCACCCTCCGATCGTCGTCTGCCGTGACGTCGACATCGAGCGAGCGCGCGTGCACCACGATTCCGTCGATGTCGAGGTCGACGACGCCGTCGGTCATGGAGAACGTCGTGAACGGCGCGTGGATGGGTCCGCCCGTGCCCGGCTGCTGCGGCAGGCTCAGATTGGCAACCTTGCTCCCGCGAACGACCGCCCGTATCTGCGGCGCATCGACGTCGATTCCGTCGATCGCGAGCTTGCCGGCGAGCAGTGCGAAGACTTTCGGCCGCACGAGGACTCGGTTCGATACGAGCGCGGGCGCGCCCCCATCCGTCGACTGCACGATCACGCGGTCGAGTTCGACGGAGAGAGGAGAAACACGCAGCGAGGGGGCGTAGGTCGCAGCAATGCCTTGTGCGGCCAGAAGACGCTGGGTTTCACGCGCGGCCCAAGCCCGTGCCCACGACGAGCGCACGACCATCGTTGCCAAGAACGGAAGCAGTCCGAGCAGCGAAAGGACGACGCAGACAGCCCGTGCGATTCGCCGGTCCCACGCCATGCGCTTTCGGCCCCGGCGTTTCCTGGTCGTCGCGGGGGTGTCGGCACGCCGGCTGCGGGTGTAGGGCAGCGTCATCCGTCGAAAGGGCACAATCGCCCTGGAGAGAACTCTAATCCGTGCGCCCTGTCCCAGCGAGCACGGGCGCGGAATTCCCTACACGCCCCGCCGAAACCGATTCGAGGTGCGGCGGGGGCTCTAGGGCTCGTCGGACGGGCGCTGGATTGCCCCATATTTCAGTCCGCACTCTCGCTGGGCTCGAGCGTGCGGCCTAGCATTCGGAGCATGCGGCGCTCGACCGTGGGCGTTTCGTTTGGAGGCTCCGGGGACTCCGTCGATGCGCTCATCGCCCGGGCGGAGGCGCACGATCCCGAGCGCGTCGTACGGCTGCTCGAGCCGATGGTGACGGAGCCCCGCCGCAGACGGCTTCGCGAGGTCATCGCCAACCGCCTCGCGAGCGTGACCGTCGTATTCGACCGGCCCTACGATCCTCACAACGGAGCGGCGATCTTGCGCTCGTGCGAAGCATTCGGAGTCCAGCACCTTCACGTGATCGAACGACCGGGCGTGCGCTTCGCCCTCGCGCGCTCGGTCGCGCGGGGCGCCGAAAAGTGGGTCGACGTCGTGCGCCACCAGTCGTCCGGGTCTGCCCTGGCTTGGGCCGAGTCGGCGGACATCGCGCTCGTGGGGGCGGATCCCGGCGGGGAGCTCGTTCCCGAGGATCTGCGCGCGCTGCCGCGCATCGGACTCGTCGTCGGCAACGAACGAGAAGGCATCGCGCCCGACCTCCTGGCGGCTTGCGCGGCGCGAGTGCGCGTGCCGATGCGCGGCTTCATCGAGAGCCTGAACGTCAGCGTCACGGCGGCAATCCTCGTCCATGCGGCGACCCTCGGGAGGTCGGGCGACCTCGACGCCGCGACTCGGCTACGGCTCTACGCGCGAGGGTTGTATCTGTCGGTCGTCCACGCCGAAGAGGTTCTTGCTGCAACGTGAGCCCGTCGGATTGCTATAGGGCCGCCGTCGATTTACCTTCCGCGCGAGATCGACGATGGCCGAGGACCTCTACGCCATTCTCGGCGTGTCGAAGGACGCCGAGTCGGGCGCGATCAAAAAAGCGTATCGCAAGCTCGCCGCTCAGCTTCATCCTGACAAGAACCCCGGCAATGCCAAGGCCGAAGCTCGGTTCAAGAAGGTGAACCACGCGTACGACGTCCTGGGCGATGCCAAGAAGCGCAAGCTTTACGACGAATTCGGTGAGGAGGGGCTCCGCGAGGGCTTCGATCCCGAGCAAACGCGAGCGTATCGCCAGTGGGCGGCCCGCCAGCCTCGCGACGGAGGAGGCGGAGGAATGCCGGGCGCCGGGCGGCAAACCGTCGACCTCGAGGATCTATTCGGGGGCGCGGGAGGCGGTGCGGGCGGTTTTGGCGACCTCTTCGGTGACTTGATGGGCCGAGCCCGAAGGCAGAGAGGCCCGACCAAGGGCCCCGACCTCGAGAGCGAGATCACGATCGATTTTGCCTCTGCCGTGCGCGGGGCCACCCTCTCACTTCATCCGCAGGGTCAGGGCACCGAGCCCGTGACGGTACGGATTCCCCCAGGAGCGAGCGACGGGAGTCGGGTGCGTATCGCCGGCCAGGGCGCGCCATCCCCGAACGGGGGGCCGCGCGGCGACCTGGTCCTGGCGGTCCACGTGACGCCCCACAAGCACTTTCGCCGGGAGGGCGAGGATCTCCATCTCGATCTGCCGGTGACGGTTGCAGAGGCGTACCACGGTGCGAAGGTCAGAGTCCCGACGATCGATGGGGCCGTGACACTCAAGGTCCCGGAGCGCGCCCAGAGCGGGCAGGTCGTTCGATTGCGCGGGAAAGGTGTGGTGCGCAAGGGCCGCCCGCCGGGCGATCTTTACGTTCATTTCTTGATTCAGATCCCCACGGACGGAGGGGCCGAGGTCGCACGCCTCGTCGACGGGCTCGCCGCGTTTCAGCACGACGACCCGCGACGAGACATCGAGCTGTAAGGGAGGACGGGCATTCCTCGTGGGGAGGTCAGCGCCGCCGGCCCTTGCGGCTCTTCTTGCCCCGCCTGGAGGTGTTCGCGGAGCCGGCGCGCGCGGGTCGGGCGGTTCGGGCTTTTTTCGGCGTCTCGTGGGACCTTCGCGACGCCCGCTCCGAGCGCGGGCCGGTCCGCGTTCGCTTCGGCCCCCGGTCCGCTTCGGCCAGGGCGGGGGCGCGTTTCCCGTAGACCGTGCGACGCAGAATCGACACGTCGACCACCTCGACCGTCATTCGATCCCCGAGAGCGACGACGTCACCCGATCGAGCGGCGAGGGCTCGAAGCGACTCGTCATCCACCTCCCAGTGGTCGTGGCCGAGATCCTCGAGACGAACGAGGACGTCCACGAAGGGCGCGTCCAGCTGCACGAACACGCCTGATCCGACGACGCCCGTGACGGTCCCGACGAAGCGATCGCCGATGCGGTCCTTCATGAGGTAGGCCCGGTAGAGATCGACGATGGCGCGCTCGACTTCCATCGCCCGACGTTCCGCGACGCTCGACTCGAGTGCCGCTTCAGCGAGATTGTCGCTCATGCCGTCGTCGCTGCTCGCCCCTCGTCCCGACAGGACCCGATGGACCGCGCGATGGACGACCAGGTCCGGATATCGGCGGATGGGCGAAGTGAAATGCAGGTATGCCTGGGACGCGAGGCCGAAGTGCCCGATGTTGGCCACGTCGTACGTGGCTTGCTTCATCGACCGCAGGAGCAGCGAGCTGAGCACGGGGGCGAGCGGGTGGTCCGACACCGACTTGAGCAACTCGCCGAGCTTCTTCGGATCGCTGGCATCCTCTGCGTCGAAGTCGATGCCCAGTGAATCGCACATCGACGCGAACCGCTCGAGCTTCTGCTCGTCTGGCGGGCCGTGAACCCGATAGATCGTCGGCACGCCGCCCTCCTGGAACCATCTGGCGACGACCTCGTTGGCCAAGAGCATCAGCTCTTCGATCAGCTGATAAGCAAGCTTGACGCCTCCCTCCTGCGCGCGACGACGGACGTCGACCGGCGCGCCCGTATCGGGATCGAGATCGATCTTGGCCTCGGGCAGCTCGAGGTCGAGCGCGCCTCGCTGCATGCGGAGGGACCGGAGCTTGCGTGACAGCTCGTAGGCGACGCGGAGCCCTTCGACGAGGTCGTCGGCCGCCCGCTGCCTCGGGCCCTCGCTCGAAAGTCCAAGGGCACGGGCGACACCGCCGTACGTCAGCTTGGCGCGAGAGCGCATGATGCCTCGCACGATCCGACTCGACACCACGTGCCCGTGGTGGTCGAGCTCCGCTTCGACGCAGAGGCAGAGTCGGTCGACGTCCGGCAGAAGCGAGCACAGATTGGACGACAGAGCCCTCGGAAGCATCGCGATCGCCCGATCGGGCAAATAGATGCTCACGCCACGGGCCCGGGCCTCTGCGTCGAGCGCCGTCCCTCGAGTCACGTACGAGCTCACGTCGGCGATTGCGATCCAAGCCCGATAGCCGCGATCGCTGCGCTCGACCCATACGGCATCGTCGTGGTCGCGCGCGTCCTCGGGGTCGATCGTGGGAAGCGGCAAGTGACGAAGATCGTGGCGTCCCGCCTTCAGGCTCTCCGGGACGTGCCCGCCGAATGCCTCGGCCTCGGCGATGGATCCTGCCAAATGCGCCTCCTCGATTGCTTCGAGCACGAGGATCTTCGCCACCTCGACCGAGAGGTCGCCGGGCCGACCCAGCACGGTCTCGATCCGTCCCTCCGGCAGCTCGTCGCGCGACTCCGGAAAGCGGGTGATTGCGACCACGACCGCGTCGCCGTCGTTGCCGCTGTTGCCTTCCGGTCCCCCCGCATCGACGGCCCGCGTCAGCATGATGGGACCGCGGATCCGGCCATCGTCCGGCTCGAGCCAGGCGCTCTTGCCCTTGCGACGAAGAGTCCCCGCGACGCGGCTCATCCCGCGGTCCAGGATCGCGACCACCTCGCCCTCGGCGCCCCGGGCGCCGCGCGATCGCACGAGCACCCGGACCGTGTCTCCGTGCATGGCGCCGCCGATGGCATCCGGTGGGACAAAGACGTCGTCTCCCGCCACCCCGGGCGGAAGGCTCGCGACGAAGCCGAAACCCCGCGGATGGACGCTGAGCAGTCCTTCGCGCTCGATCCCCCTCGAGCGGCTCGACGCCGCGCTGAGCTTGAAGCGCTGCCCGGGCCGGGACGCCAGCACTCCCTCGAGGCTCAGATCGTCGAGTAGCCGCTGCAGCCCGAGATAGTCGACCTCGGCGAGCTTGAGCCGCTGGGCGATCTCGCGCGCGTGCATGGCGCGTGATTCGGAGCCGAGCAGATCGAGAATCGCGGTGCGGGTGAGGGGCTGCGCCATCCGCGAGCGACCAGTAGCACGAACGCGTCGATTGCGTGACCCGCGTCGTTACCGTGCGCGTGTTACACGACAGGGGCGCATGACGGAGAAGCGTACCCTTTTCGCTCGCGAGGCCCTTCGATGGCTTTTTCCCGCTCCACAGGCAAGATTCCGATTCGCGCGACCGACGCGCTCGCGCGGTCCTGGACCGCTCTGGTCGCGCTGATCCTGTCGCTCTCTCCCGCGCTCGTCGGGCTCGCGGTGAGCGCCATGCTCGCGGTCGACTACCGGCGGACGGTGCCGATGTTCTGTGCGGAGGGCGGTGGCTGTGAAGTCGCGAGACGCAGCATTTTTGCCTCGTTCTTCGGCATCCCGACGCCGATCTTCGGCCTTGTCGCGTTCGGAACCATCGGAATCGCGGCCCTCTTGCCGGGGCGAGTCGCGCGCTACGCACAGCTCGCGCTTTCGTCGGGGGCGGCGGTCGTGGGCGCGCTGCTTCTCTTCGCCCAAGGTATGCTGGGGCGGTTTTGCCCCTACTGCACCGCCGCTGACGTGAGCGGTCTGGCGTGCGCCCTGACCTCCGGATGGCGCTTGCTTCGTGTCCCCACGGTCGCGTCGCCCCCGGCTCGGGGCCTGGGGGCGTTGGCGCTTGCCGTTGCGGGTGTCGTTCCATTCGCCATGGGATCGAGGGCCTCGGGCGTGCCCGTCGTGATCCGTGCGGAGCAAGCAGCCACCCCCAGGGGCGACGTGACCATCGTGGACTTCGTCGACTTCGAGTGTCCCTTCTGCCGAGAGGCCCAGGCCAGGCTCCAACCGATCCTCGAGGCGCATAGTAACCATGTGCGCCTTCTGCGTCGTCAAGTGCCCCTCCGCATCCACGCGCATGCGCGCGACGCGGCGCGGGCCGCGTGCTGTGGCGAACGCCTCGGCAAGGGCGACGCGATGGCCGAAGCCCTCTTCTCTGCGCCGGTCGATCAGCTCACCCCGGCCGGCTGCGAGAGCCTCGCCCAGCAAGTGGGGCTGGCGCTGGAATCCTTTCGTGCCTGCGTGGCCGATCCGCGGACGGACGCGAGCATCGACGCCGATCGAGCCGAGTTCAAGGCGGCCGGCGGCGAGGCCCTTCCGACGATCTGGATTGGAGGGCGCGAGCTGATCGGCGTCCCGCCGGCGGAATCCGTGGAGCGCGCGCTTGCCGACGCCCTCGCCCGCGCCGGCGGATGAGAGTCTTCGATTGTCGGCGCGGGTGCGGCGCAGTATCGGTCGGCGCAGTGAATCGCCTGGCGCTCGTTGCATGGATTCTTGCGGCGTTCGCCTGCACCGTCGAGTCGCCACCGCGCGGGCCCGAGGCGACCTGCGTCAAGGCGTGTACCGCACGTGCCGGCGCGTGCACGGCCAGCGAGTGCGCCAGGGGCTGCAATCTGGTGCTCGATCGCCTCGTCGAGCGCGAGGGTGACAACGTGATTGCCTGCATGGCGCACCGCCGACCGCCCTGCGACGATCGAGCGTTTGCTCACTGCGCCGCCCGCATCGGTCCGCACGCCGACGGTGGACCGCCCCCCCCGCCGCCGCCGCCGGATGACTTCGAAGAATGAGAGTGTACGACGATCGCCGCCGAGCGCTCGATTTCGCCGCCCCCCCGCGGCGAGTCGTCTCTCTCGTGCCCAGCGACACGCTCAGCGTCGCCGCGCTCGGGTGCGCCGATGCGCTCGTGGGGCGAACGGATTACTGCGATCTTCCGGTCGGGATCGGAGAGCGCGTGCCGAGCGTGGGCGGTACGAAGAATCCCCGCGTGGCCCAGGTCCTGGCGCTCGCCCCGGATCTCGTCCTCGCGAACCAGGAAGAGAACACGCGGGGCGACCTCGAGACGCTGGCCCGGGCGGGTGTACGCATCTACGTCGCCTTCCCCAAGCGAGTCGCCGACGGTCTCGCCCACCTCGCGAAGCTCGCGCTCATTCTCGGTGTTGCCCGAGACATTGGAACGAGAGCGCTGCTCGAGCGCTCTTACGAAGCGTATCGCGCCGCGGGGAGCGCCAGGGCTCGCCAGAGGCCCGTTCGCGTGTTCTGTCCGATCTGGATGCGGCCTCTCATGACGATCCGGGGCGACACGTTCATGAGCAACATGCTCGACGTGTGCGGCGCGGCCAACGTCTTTGCGGATCGCACGCGGCGCTACCCCCTGATGGCGGATCTCGGTCGGGCGACGCCGGTGCCCGCCGAGCAGCTCGGGGCCCGGGACGTCCGCTACCCGAGGATCACCGTCGACGAGGTCGTCGCGCGTGCGCCCGAAGCCATCGTGCTACCCGACGAACCGTACTCGTTCACCGTCGCCGACGCGGAGGCGTTCCGCGCCCTCCGGACGCCCGCGGCGGATCGTGGCGCCATCACGTTCTCGAGCGGTAAGGACCTCTCTTGGTACGGTGCCCGGAGCGCCGAGGGCATCGGCCGCGTTCGCGCTCTCGTCGACGGGCTCCGTTCTCAGAACACCTTGTGAACGACGGTCGGCGAGATCGCGGTGCCGGCCTCGATGGCGGGAGCGATGACGTAGTCGACGCTCCCCGTGTTCGGCTCGGTGGTAACGGTCACCGAGTTCTCACCGGCGGCGTATGGGTTGACCACGCCGACGCTGAGTGAATCCGACGGCGCAAGAACGTACAGGGCCGTTCCGGTCGCCAGCGTTGTCTGGGCCGTCACGTCGAGCAGCCCAGTGCCGCTCGCGAAGGCGGGCATTTGCCCCGCTCCGGTTCCGCCGTCGAGAATGACCACGATCCCTCCGGACTGGGTGAAGGTAGCGAGCGTCGCCGCCCAGCTCGCGCCGAGAGCGCCGAGGTCGACATCGCCGAGAGCGTTGACCTGGTCCGCGACGAGCAGAACGCCGTAGGTCTGGATCTCGAGCGTGCCGGGGATGTCCGAGTCGGTGTTCGTGCTCGTGATGTCGACCGTGCGACCGAGTCCCGCGCCTGCCCCCCCGACGATGGCATCGATGCGCGAGAGCGTCGTCGCGTCGGCATAACGCTCGTAGCTGAGCACGCTCACCGGATCGGTGGGCGCGAGGAGCACGGCGTTGGCCAGCACGCGGGCCTGGGCAGTGCCGGGCATCGTCGTCGCGTAGTCGTGGCCGATGAAGACGACGCTGCCGGCCGTCGATCCGACGCATTTGGAGGCCGTGCAGATCTGCGAAGGACAGACGATGCCGCAGCCTCCGCAATTGAGTGCGTCGCTGGTGGTGTCGACGCACGTTCCATCGCAATCTTGAAGGGGGGCGCACGAGGCGACGCAAGTGAACGTCGATCCCGATGGGGCGCAGAACGGGGCGGCGTCCGCGCACGACGTCGTGCAGTCACCGCACTGGGCCGGAGTGTCGAAGGGGGTGACGCACGAAGGCGTCGAATCGGCCGCTGCTCCGTCCGCTGCCCCATCCGGAGCGGATCCATCGGACGCCTGGCCATCCGCGGGGGTGGCGTCGCCTCTCGAGCCGTCGGTGACCGGACCGTCGCCCGCAGCTCCGCCGGTGTCGGAGCCGTCCAGGGAGCCATCCTCCGGCGTCGTCGAATCGCCGGGGAGGGTGCCGTCGGCGGCGCCGTCTCCGGGAGCTCCGTCGCCTCCCCCGGTCGATGCATCGCCGAGCGCGGCGGCACACTGGCCCATTTCGCAGACGCCGGTCGCGCACGTGAGACCGCAGCTGCCACAGTTCTCCGGATCGGTTTCGAGGTCGACGCACTCGAAGCCGCATTGCGTGAGGGGGTAAGCGCACGCGCCGCCCACCAGCGCGTTGTCGGCTCCACACCCGGCGGCCACCACCCCTCCGAGCGCGACGGCGGACGGGACGAGCGCCCAAAGACCATGGAGGCGATGCCGGCTCACTGCGGGGTGTCCTGGGGTTGCGGCAGAGAGGTCGTCCCGCCTCGCGCGTTTCGGACCTTGGTAATGATGAACTCGACACGCCGGTTCTGCCGCCATTCGTTTTCGCTATGCCCCTCCGCCCGCGGATGGCTCGTCCCGTAGCCGACGGTGGTCAGGCGCCGCCCGTCGACGCCGAAGTGGACGAGTCGCTCTCTGACGGCTTCGGCCCGCGCTTGCGACAGGCGTACGTTGTAGTCCTCGTCCCCACGCTCGTCGGCGTGCCCCGTGATGTCGACTTGCTCGATATCGGGGTTGGCGTTGATGAAGCGCGCCAGCTTCTCGAGGATGGTCCAGGACGCGTGATGCACGTGCGCCTGGTCCGTGTCGAAGTGGATGACGTCGTCGTACTCGATTCGGTCTTTGACCACGTGCACCTGGTCGCCGGCGGGGGGGCAGCCGTTGGTCTTCGGATCGTCCGTTCGAATGCCGGGCACGTCCGGGCACGCGTCCTCGGCGTCAGGGACGCCGTCGTTGTCCCGGTCGGGCGGCGCAGCGGGCGGCGCAGGTGGAGGCGGGGGCGGCTGGGCGTGTGGCGGCTCGGAGAAGACCGTCGCGGGTTGAACGAAGCGCTGGCGCGGCTCGGCGCCTAGCGCGATGTGGACTCCGAACGCGAGCACGTGAGCGTCCTGCGGGCGAAGCGTGTCGTTTGGCTGGATGATTTGCAGGTATCCGACGTAGGGCCCGGCGTCCCAGCGGGTTCTTTCGCCGATGCGCCAGTCGTATCCCAGGTCGATTTCGAAGCCGAATCGATCGAGCTGCCCGGTGCGCACGTATCCCGCGTTGGCGTCCGCCCACGGACCGGCCACCTCCGTGAGCGGGCGAAATCGAAGTCCGGCCATCACCGTCAAAGCCGTGCCGTCACCATGGTCGGCGAACTGCAGGTCCACGGGCGGGTTCGTATGCGGCAGCCATATCCCGCCGACCCCGAGCTGAGTGCCGATCGCGCGCGTCAGAGGCACCTCGAGCGCCAGGCGTCCGCTGGCACCAAGGCCGAACTCGTGCGCCTGGGGGTCGCCGAGCGGCTGGCTTGCGCCCACCTCGAGGTGGACCTGGACGGGATCGGCGACCGCGCGCCCGGCGAGCCCGAGTGCCGTCCCCAAAGCCCACACGGCCGCGAAGCGCGCATGAATCCGCACTGGAACAGCATAAGTTTCGGCGCGTCCAGCGGTCAAAAGATCGCTGCTGCCCCTAGCCTGCGGGTAGGCCGTCGCTCACCAAGAGAGCAAAGAGTGCGTGATCGAGCCAGCGCCCCTGACAGCGTTCCGCCTCGCGGGCAATCCCCTCGAAACGGAAGCCGAGCTTCCGGATGACGCCAAGCGATGCGACGTTGTCCGTGGCTGCGGCGACGCGAACTCGATGGGCATTGAGCCGCTTGAACGCCCAGTGGAGCGTGGCCCCCGCGGCCTCGGTCATGTAGCCGCGGCGGACTCCGTCCGCGCGCAACCAGTACCCGAGCTCTGCGCTCTGGTGCAGATGGGCCAGCGACTCCAGGCCGACGACGCCCAGAAAGCGCCGATTGACGCGGTCGCGGATGGCGAATCGAAGGGCGCGGGAATGGTCCCAATCGTTCGCGCTCGCTTCGCAGTACCTCCAGCTTGCATCGAGATCGGTGTTGAAGGGCACCCATGGAAGCCATCGTTCCAGGTGGCCGCGCGACGTGTCGACCGCGAACCATAGGTCGGACGCATCGGTCGGCTCGACGGGCAACAGGATCAGGCGCTGCGTTTCGAGCGGACGATGACGGAGCTCGGCGCGATTGGGGACGACCAGCATTTCCAACTTGGCAAAGTACGACGAAAGCCCCCGGCGCGCGAACGCGAGGCCCAAGCGGGCGCGAGGCTGCCCGCGAAGATTATCGCTCGGCCCTGCTGGGATGCCGTCTCCAGCCGGAATGGCTCCGCGGCGCAGGGTAGTCGCCGACCGTCGCGGCGCTGGGCCGCTCGGTCGCCTCGAGAGGGCTTGTGACCAGCTCTCGGCCATCCCCCGCAAAATAGATCGATTCTCCGACCCGCGGCTCGCCGGGGTTGGGGGCGATGGCTCCGTTGTCGAAGAACCTGAGCCCGCCCTCGACGCGACGGTGGACCGCCAGGTGGCCCTGCAAAAACTCTCCGGTTCTCCGATCGCGAACCGCCACGCAGCAGCTGTCGCGCACGTGGTACTCGGTGTTGCGCGTGATGTAGACCCGGTGGCGCCGCCGCTCGGGGCCCGTGTATCCTTGACCTTCGCCGCCCTCGAAGCTCTCGAGCTCGTGCGCGCGCGCCGTGTTCGCCTCGGTCCTCATGGCGACGACCATGCGCCGAACGTCGACCCTGGGCCAAGTTCGCGCCCCGCGCGCGCGAGCGGCTGGTGCGCGCCGCGAAGCGCTACCCCGTTCGACATCCCACCATCGAAGCATTATAGATCGCTGGAAAGATTGGAGCCCCTATGGCCGGCGCAAACGTCCTCGAGATCAATGATCTGAACTTCGACGGCGAGGTTCTCAAGTCGAGCCTACCGTTTCTTCTCGATTTCAGCGCCGTGTGGTGCGGTCCCTGTCGCGTGCTCGCCCCGATCGTCGACAAGATCGCCGACGAATTCACCGGCAAAGTCCGCGTAGGCAAGCTCGACATCGACGACTCTCCCGCGACCGCGACGAAGTACGGCATTCGCGGCGTTCCGACGGTTCTCGTCTTCAAGGACGGCAAGGAGTCGGCCCGCCACGTCGGCGTCGCGAACAAGGAAACGCTGGTCAAGCTGATCGGCGTTTGAGCACTTCGACTGCAGACGTCCATCGCGAGGCCGAGGCCGCTCCGCCGCGCGAGCGAGCTCATCAGCGTAGTCGTCGCGCCCGCATGGGGCGATTTCTGCGGATCCTCGTGGCGATCACGACCCTGATCCACCTGCCGGTGGCTCTCGGAGCCGGTGATCTGCTCATGCGCCTCGGCGTGCAGCGCCCGTTTCTGTGGGGAGGGCTCTGGGCGCTGCTTGGCGTGGCCGCGTTCGTGGGCAGGGCGCGCGCGGGCATGCCGGACCGGCGACGCAGAGCCATCCTCGTTCGTCTGGTCGATATTCCTTATTTCATCCACTGGTGCGCGGCGGTGTTCGCCTTCGTGCCGTCCGTGCTGGCGACTCTGGTGGCCCCCCTGGCCGCGCTCGTTTTGGGCGCGCCCGCTCGCGTCCCGATCGATGTGTACATGGCGAGCTACATCGTGGGGCTCGTCGTCTGCGGATACGGTGTCCTCGTCCGGCGGCGCTGGTTCAGGGTCGTCGAGCGAGTGGTGGTCATTCCCGCGCTCGATCCGCGGCTGGAGGGATTTCGCATCGCCCACCTGTCGGATCTGCACATCGGCACGCTGACGCCGCGGAGCTGGGGCCTCGGCTGGGCGAGATCCGCCAACCGGAAGAAGCCTCACCTGACCGTGGTGACGGGCGACTTGGTGACCAGCGGCAATGATTACCATCCGGACGTTGCCGATGTTCTCGAGCACTTGCAAGCCGAGCACGGCGTGTTCGCCTCGATGGGAAATCACGATTACTTCGGCGACGGCGAGCGGCTCGTCACTCTGCTGCGACGTCGCGGCGTCCGCGTGCTTCGCAACGAGGGCGTCCTCATCGAGCACCAGGGGGCGCGTCTATGGCTGGCGGGTCTCGACGACACCTGGACGCAGAGGGACGACCTCGAGGCCACCATGCGGCATCGGCCGCCCGGAGCCCCAGCCGTGCTCCTCGCGCACGATCCGACTCGCTTCGACGCCGCCGTCGATGCAGGAGCGGCGCTCGTCCTGTCCGGCCACACGCACGGCGGCCAGATCGGGCTCCCTTTTCTGTACCGGTTCGTGAACGTGGCCGCGATGTACAGGTACCGTCTGGGCTTCTACCGGCGCCGTGCATCGGTTCTCTACGTCCACCCAGGGCTTGGCACGACCGGTCCGCCGATTCGTCTCGGGGTCGTCCCCGAGGTGACCGTCCTCGTGCTCCGCTCTATGGGCTGACCCAGGCTCCCGTGTCGACCCACTCCATACGCGCGAGCGGCTCGTCCTGCGCGTAGACGACGAGCGGCGCCACCGCACGTGCGATGCTCTGCACGGCCGGCGGAAGGGCCTCGAAGGCTGCGCGCTCGCGCTCCGAAGGCATGCCCGTGACCGCGTCCAGGGCGCGCTGCAAGAGCGACCGCTCCTCGCGCGGCAGCTCCAGGATGGGAGCGTCTTGGGGCAGCCCCGCGGCGCTGCGGGCTGCGTCGAGGGCATCGCGAAGGCCGCCGAGGTGGTCCACGAGGTGGTGCTGGATCGCCTGCTGCCCCATCCACACGCGGCCTCGGCCGACGGCGTCGATCGCTTCCTTGCTCATGCCGCGTCCCTCGCTGATTCGATCGAGGAAGGTGTCATAGAACTGCTCGACCTTGTGGGTGAGCTCGCGCTCCTCTTCGGGCGTGAATCCGCGGAACATCGACTCGGCGTCGGCGCGCGGCGCGGTCTTGTACGTGTCGACGGTCACGCCGATCTTGGCCAGCAGGCCGCTCAGGTCCGCCTTCCCGTAGAAGACTCCGATCGACCCCGTCAGCGTCAGCGGCAACGCAAAGATGTTCCGGCTCGCGCTCGCCACGTAATAGCCACCGCTCGCAGCGACCGTCCCCATGGAGACGACCAGCGGCTTTTTCTTGGCGAGCAGGAAGAGCTCACGCCACATCACGTCGCTCGCCAAGGAACTGCCGCCGGGGCTTTCGATCCGCAGCACCACGGCGCGCACCGACGAGTCGTCGCGCGCCTCACGAATCGCGTCGGCCATCGAATACGACCCGACCAGACGCATGTCCAGAAGTGGAATATGCTCCGAGCGCCCGTCGACGATGTCGCCATCGAGGTAGAGGAGAGCCACGCGCCCGCGCGAGCCGAAGCTGTTGGGCGCGACCTTCTCGTCCTCGTACTTGCGGTATGCGATGTCGCGCCCGACGAGCTCTTTGGTGGCGCGATCCAGCTCGTCGTCGAACACGAGGCCGTCGACCAGCCCGGCGGCCCGCGCCTCGGTCGCGACGAACGGCCCCTGCCGCGCGAGCTCCCGCGCGCGCTCCTCGCTCATGTGCCGAAAGAGCGCGAGATTCCGATCGAAGACCGCTTCTTGCTGCCTCAGCATGTCGAGGTGGTCCTCTTGCGCGACCGGTCCTGCATGTTCGTTCGTGAACTGCTCGGGCGCGGTCTTGTGCGGACCGATTCGAACGAAGTCCGCGCGCACGCCGATCTTGTCCAGTAGACCCTTCAGGTAAATGTACTCGGCCCTGAGCCCCGCGTAACGGACGCCGCCGGCGGGCGTGACGACGATGCGGTCGGCGCTCGCGCACGCGTACAGTGCCCTCGGCCCCGCGTCCTCCACCGAGCACAGGACCTTCTTGCCGTATGCCCGCAGGTAACGGATGGCGTCGGCCAGTTCCTCTGCATGGGCAAACGAGTTCGCGGGCTCTGCCCGGAGCACCAGGGTCACGGCCTCGACGTCCCGTGCTCGCGCGAGAGTCCACAGTCGGCGGAGCAGGGCGACGTGGCCCCGCGTCGAGGGCGTGGTCTCGAGCCGCAGCCACACGGCCCGTACGGGTCGGGGAATTCCCGGTTGACGGTAGGCGGCCACGGACGCGGTCACGTACTCCGCGGCGGTGCCGCTACCGCCGAGACCATCGCCGAAGAGGGCGCCGCCGCCAGCGCCGAGCCCGAGAAAGTGGAGCTCCAGCCCTGCGCTGCCCACGACGCCGCGACGCTCGTCGCTCGAGAGATGCGCGACTTGGATTCCCGCGAAAGCCCGCCCTACGTCGGGGATGTCCACCCCGAGCGTTCCGCTTTCCGTCCACTGACGGGCGCCTTCCCAGTATTGCGCAGAGAGGCCGATGTCGATGGCGCGCCGGCCCGTGGGCCGGATGGCGACGGCCAGCGCGTATCGCCCGTCGAGGATGGGCAGGGAGTCCGTCGACGGCGGTTGAGGGGGTAGCAAGTCCGGGCTCGGACGGTTGAAGTCTCGCGCCACCGCGGCGAGCGCGATGTGGGTGTCAGGCCGCCAGGAGAGCGCCGCGCTCAGCCCGAAGAGCCCGTCGAGATCGAGGGACTGCGAATAGGAGCGCTCGAGCGAGACCCCGAACGCCGCGTTGTCTCCGAGCTTGGCGGCGACGGCCCACGTCACCCATACGTAGTCGTTCGCCCGGTATGGAAGCGGCACTCCCTCGGTCAGGAGCGGTCCCCACGGCGGCTGTACGAGGTCTACGCGCAGCGCCGTGGAAAGACCGAAAGGCAGCGGAGTGCCGATCGCCCAGGCATGGCCGCACCCCACTTTGACGGCCTCGTTCGGGCAGTTGACCCACGTCCAGCGCAGCTCCGGAGCCGGGAGCCATGCGAGGTTCGCCGGGTTGAGCACCACGGCGTCCGTCGTATCGTCGGTCGCAATGCTGCGCCCGGGCGTATCGACGTGCTCGGCGCTCGTGGGAAAGGGCTCCGACGCGACGGCGTTCCCAGGGAAGAGCGCCAGGCCCGTGAGCCCCAGCGTTGCAACGCCGACCGCCTGTTTTGCTCTCATCCGTCCGAGCCTCGTATCACTCCGGGGGCACAGTGTCGCCCGGGGCGTTGCTGGCGGTCGCGACCGCCGCGTGCCGGAGCAGGTCTTGGCGGTGCGCTGCCGGCCTTACTCGCAGGCCATGATGGAGTTGCCCTCGATGTCGATGTCGCTCTGACAGGTGGTCCCAGGGACGCCGGCGCAGCTATTTCCGGCCGCGCAGAGCGAGAAGCACATGGTATCGCCCTCGCTATCGTAGTTAATGCACGCATTCGCTTGCCCGGTTTCGTTGACGCCGGCGCTGAAGCTGCCCTTGCAATCGGAATTGACCGCGCACTCGTTCTGGGGGGAACACCATCCGGCGCAGGTCGTCGGCGTGCAGTTCTCGTTGTCGTTGACGAACTGATAGCCGTCGTAGAGGCACTCGAGGCCGGGGACGCAGTTGTCCCCCGAATTGCATTGATCCCCCGCTCCCGAAGCAGCGCAAATGGCGCAATCTGCCGTGTTCGAGAGCGCGCCGCACATGGCCATGGCCTCGAAGAGCTGCAGCGCCTGGGACGATCCGCTGCTGCAGTTGCAGGGGCTCGCCGTGCACGTCTGGATGCACGACTCGATGGCCATGCAGCCCGCGTTCGCCTGGCAAGCGGTGTATGCCGAGCAGCACGCCGTCTTCCAGCATGCGATGCACGTGGGATCCGTGGCCTCGACCGTGCACGCCCCGGTTCCGCCTCCCGCATCGCCTCCGGCATCGCCCCCATCGAACACCTCTTGCTTGCCGGAGTCGGCCGCGCGGCCGTCGCTTTCGGCCGCGCCGTCCTCTTCGACAGCGGCATCGTCCTCGTGTCCGCCCGTTCCCGTCGACGTGCTCTGGCTGCTGGAGGTGCTCTGGCTGCTGGAGGTGCTCTGGCTGCTGGAGGTGCTCGAGCTGCTGGCCGCCACGGCGGCATCCGGTGAAGTCACGAAGTCGTCGGTGCCCACGAAAAGCTCGCACCCGGCAAGTGCGGCCGCGAGCAGGGCGGCCGTAGCCACAGCCGCAAGCTGCGCGGAGCGTCCGGTAACGCGAATTGCCGGAGAACTGCTGCCGACCTCACCCCGACGGGCCAGAAATCTCACGGGAAGCTCCCTCCGATACCGGCCGAGCCGGGCGCGATCCAGGGCCGAACCTCGAGGTGCGCCGTCTTGGGGGGGGCGCTCTCCGAGTGTGCAGTGACCAACAGAAAAGTTCCGACCGCGATGCCGGCGACTCCCACCGCCCAGCCGGCCGTCGACACGATGGGGTCGGTCTTGTACGCGCTGATGTCGCTCTGCGAGCTGAGGGGACAAGTCAATCCGTGACAGTCCGACTCCAGCCTCGACTTGGCCCCAAGGGCAAGGACTCCGAATACGGTGCCAACGACGACTCCGGCCGCGCCGACCGACAGAAGGACGTATGCAGGCACGCGGTTCGGGGGCTCCGGCGCCGCTGGCTCGGGGCCCGACGGGCCAGGGCTCGCGGTCGCGGTCGCACCGGCCTGGGACCCCGCGGGTGCCGCCGCCGTCGGAGCGGGCGGCTGAAGGTGGAGACTCACCGATTGCGTTTGCCCCTCGGTCAGCACCACCTCCGTCTCGACCGGTGGCGATCGAGGCGCCACGGCCGCGACCCGGTGAGTGCCTGGGTCGGTCGGGCGATCGTTGTCGAGCAGCACGATGGGAACCGACTCCCCATCGACGGTTACCCGGACATCCGATGTGGCGCCGCCAGGTCTGTCGACGTGAATGCGCAGCTTGGGAATGCGCGGGGTCGCCGCGTCGAGCAGCGTCTGGGCCTGTTGCCTGGCGTCGGTCCACGACTTCGGCGCGCCGGACGGGAGCGTTTCGTGCACCACCCGATTGAGAATCTCGGTGCCTGCCACCAGCTTGCCGAGCTTGATGTCGCATTGAGCGAGGGGCACGGCCGTAGTCGGTGCGTGGACGAGCGCTTCCGCGCGCGTCAGCTTGTCTACGGCGGCCGTACAGTCGCCGCTGAGCGCGAGCTTGACCCCCTCGGTCCCGAGGATGCGCGCCGCGGCCTTCTCGTCATCGCTCGGCGGCGACGACGCGTCTGCGTGGGTCACGGTTCCCCAGAACCCGAGTCCGAAAAGCGAAGAGATTGCCATGGCCCGCGTGGCGAAGCGGTTTGTTCGAGGCATGTGGGAGACTCGTGTAGGCTCGTTTAGTATCCGAGATCGACCGAAGTGGGCGGTTTACTTGGGGGCGGAGAGGCCGGAGCCTGAGGGCGAGTGACCGCAGGCGTGTGCGGCTCGCCCGGCGCGGGTGGCGCTCGACGAGGAGACGTCGACGCGCTCGGCGGAGCAGGCGTGTGAGCGGCCGCTGACGGGGCGCTCGCCGCCTGCTCGACGGCCAGGGGAGCGAGAGTCGCCGACGAAGGTCCCGTCGAAGATGCGGCCGGCGGTGGGCTGGTGGTCTTCGGGCCCGCCGCCGCCGTCGTGTTCGAGTCCGCCGCCGGAGCATGCCGTGCGTGCCGCGTCGAGAGCGCGAACAGCGTGAGGCCGGCGGTGACCACGAGACCCGCGAGCACGCTCACGGCCACCGCAATCCCCGTCTTGCCGTGTGCGCGTGGAACGCCGGCGCTCATTGCGACGCTGGTCTCCGCTACGCTTTGCACGACGGGCGCGGCTGGAAGGCGCCAGGGGGCGTCCGAATCGGCGACCACGGGCGGAGCCCCAAGTTGCGCGCTCAATGCGCCGCTGGCCGCCACCGAGCCGACGGCTCGCATTCCCGCTGCTGCGCGCAGCGAATCGATGAACTCCTGCGCGGAGGCGCACCGCTGCACCGGGTCGCGCGCACACACGCGTTGCATCCAAACGTCGAGGCCGGGAGGTACGTTTGTCGTGATCCGCAGTGTTGGAAGCGGCTCCGTGCAGATCTTGAGCAGGATATCGCCGAACGATTCACCGTAGAACGCGATCCGGCCGGTGATCATGGTGTACGCGACGATGCCCAGCGAATAGAGATCCGTCCGGTGGTCGATGTTCTTGAGCCCGCGCGCTTGCTCGGGGCTCATGTAGAGCGGAGTCCCGAGCACGGCTCCGGTCCTCGTCGCGGACTGGTCGGCGACGCCGGCGCCGCTGGCCATCGTGATCTTCGCCACGCCGAAGTCGAGCACCTTGACCACATAGCTGTCATCGTCCGGCGACTTCGAGAGGAAGATGTTGTCGGGTTTGATGTCGCGGTGAATGATGCCGACCGAGTGAGCTCGTCCGAGGGCCTTGCAGCATTGCCCGAGAATCTCCACCGCCTCCTCGATTGCCAGGGGCCCGGAGCGGTCGATGCGCTGCTGCAAGCTCTCTCCCGAGAGCAGCTCCATGGCGATGTACGGCGTGCCGTCCTCGAGCGTCCCGTTGTCGTAGACCTGAACGACGTGGCGCGACTGGAGACGCGCCGCTGCCTTCGCCTCGGCGTCGAAACGCCGCAGCGCTTCCGGTGATCGCACGAACTCGCGCGAAACGAGCTTGATTGCAATCTGGTTTCCCAGCCCGAGGTGCGTCGCGCTCCACACCGAGCCCATGCCGCCCTGTCCGATGCAGGAGTCGAGGCGGAATTTGCCCGCGACCACGAGACCCGCCCGTGCCAGATCCGAGGTAGGCGAGTCCTGCATGCGACAGCCCAGCGTAGCAGAACCGGCCTTTGCAGGGCCTGTCAACACGCGGCCCCGCGGGCGATTGGAGCGCCGCTCCCCCCACACCGTCTTGCCCGTTCTTGCCCTCTTTTGCCCGTTCTTGCCCCCCCTCTCTCTTGCCCCCCTCT
>Ga0187782_10000108_pt1 | contig 47936 bp, 51 predicted proteins | sample 0715_SJ02_MP15_2_FD_132454 | JGI IMG/M metagenome (GOLD analysis project Ga0187782, IMG submission 132454) | Tropical peat soil microbial communities from peatlands in Department of Meta, Colombia - 0715_SJ02_MP15_20_MG | ecosystem: Environmental > Terrestrial > Soil > Wetlands > Peat | place... | reverse complement strand
TCAACGGTGGCTGCGCTGGAGGCCTCGACCAACCCACAGCAGATACTCTCCTACGAGCAGAAGATTCAGGGCATTATAGCTGATTACCTGCCCTCGATACCTCTCTTCTATCCTGACTTTATCTGGGCGTATAACTCCCAGAAGGTAGCGGACTGGCCGACTGCGCCTAGTTCCTTCGAACTTCCTGGTCTGGTCTGGAACCTCACCGCCCTCGCTTACCTCCGACCTTCCAGCTTGGTCATCACCAATTCCTCCACCACCGCCTCAACAACCTCGACTTCTTCCACGTCGAGCGTTTCCACTGCCACCACGAGCTCCACGGTCTACTTACTTGCCGCAGCGGTAGTGGTCCTTCTGGTGGTTGTGGTCGCCCTGGTGGCCATGAGGCGCAAACCACCCCCCAAGCAATGAACACGACGTGAATAGGGGATACCTGGTCCGCCGGGCCTTCTACGCCTTCGTGACATTCCTGATAGTCCTTGTTCTGAATTTCATAATCCCGAGGCTCATGCCAGGTAGCCCAGTCCAGTACTTCGCCAACCCGAAAATCCTTCCCTCGATAGAAGCAAAGCTTCTGACTCAGCGGTTCGGGCTCGACAAACCAGTTTGGGATCAATTCCTCCTCTACATCACCGGGGTTTTCCGCTGGCCCCCGGACCTCGGCGTGTCCTACACGTACTATCCGGCACCAGTATGGTCGGTCATAATGAACTACCTCCCCTGGACCCTCCTCCTGGTCGGATCTGCCACTGTGGTTACGGCGGTCGTAGGGATTCTGGTAGGAATCTGGATAGGCTCTAAGCAGGGAACGAAGACCGATACGGTGGTCACGTCTGTATCCCTCTTTTTCTGGACCATGCCGTTCTTCTGGCTCGGTGCCATCCTGCTCTGGTTCTTCAGCATATACCTACACGTCTTCCCTGCGGGAGGGGCGGAATCGACGAATCTGTCTGGCATGCCCATATTGAACCAGGTGGCGGATATCGCCGAACACGCATTCCTACCGGGGCTCACCCTGACCCTGGCGGCGTTCGCGGGGTACAGCCTAATCATGAGGAACACCATTGTCGAGGAGCTGGGCCAGGACTACGTGACAATAGCCACCGCCAAGGGTTTGTCACACAGGGCTGTGCTGTTCAGGCATGCGGCGCGGAACGCCCTTCTCCCGATGATAACCCTCATCGGGCTCAACCTGGGATACGTTGTCAGTGGAGCGCTACTGGTGGAGGTGGTGTTCTCGTACCCGGGTGTCGGATGGCTCACATATCAGGCCGTTCTCTCTCACGACTACCCGCTACTTCAGGGTCTTTTCCTGGTGCTATCCGTGGCTGTCATAATCGCAAACTTCCTCGCCGACGTCGTGTACTCCTTCGTCGACCCTCGAATCAAGTGAGATGGGAGAACGGCTTCACTCCTGAATAGATTGAGGCTAGTGCGGCTCCCAAGGGATCGCAGAGTGCTCGTAGGGATCTCCATACTGGGTTTCTTCACGTTCGTCGCAATATTCGCTCCCTTCCTTACCCCCTACGGCCCGCACCAGGTCTCTGGTCCTCCCTACTCTTCTCCCAGCTTCCAGCACTGGATGGGGACCGATGAGCTAGGGGAGGACATCATGAGCCAGGTCATCTTTGGGGCCAGGATCAGCCTGACGGTTGGATTTTCGGTGGCTCTTGCTGCTACCTTGATAGGTTCCCTCGTCGGACTTGTGTCCGGGTTCTACAGGGGAGCGGTCGATGAAGCCCTGATGAGGCTCACTGACGTTGTTCTGATCCTTCCTTCCCTCCCGCTCGCCGTAATCCTAGCGGCCTATCTGGGGCCCAGCGTGCAGACAATCATAGAGGTCCTCACGGTCACGGGATGGCCCTTGGTGGCGAGAGTCGTCAGGTCGCAGACCCTTTCTCTAAGGGAGAGGCCTTTCGTCGACGCAGAGAGGGTAATAGGGGCGGGGAACGCACGCATCATGTTCAGGGTCATCATACCAAACCTGCTTAGCCTGATTGCGGCCAATGCGGTTCTCGCCATTACCGCAGCGGTAGTTGGAGAAGCGGGGCTGGATTTCATCGGCCTTGGGAACCCTTCAGTGGTCAGTTGGGGGACGATGCTCTACTGGTCCCAGAACTTGAATGCGATACTAAGGGGAGCTTGGTGGTGGATGCTCGCTCCCGGGCTCTGTATAGCTCTGGTAGGGCTGGGAGCCGTCCTTATCAGCATCGGCATTGAGAACATATTCAACCCACGCCTCAGAGGCAGGTAGTGGAAATGGCTCTGCTCGAAGTAAGAGGGCTTTGCATAGACTACAAACTGCAGAATAGATACCTCAGAGCGGTCGACAACGTCGCGTTCCAAATCGACGAAGGAGAAGTGCTTGGGTTGGCGGGGGAATCCGGGAGTGGGAAATCAACGATAGCTCACTCGATACTGAAGATTCTCCCCCGTTCCGCCAGAGTGTCCGGATCAATATTGATTGACGGGACAGAGGTGGTTAAGATGGACGACAGGGAGGCGAGGGCCTACCGCTGGAAGGTTGTGTCCCTGGTTCCTCAGGGTTCAATGAACGCCTTTGACCCTGTCATCACAATCGGCTCTCAGATAGTGGAGTCAATCAGAATTCACCGCAATGTCGACAAGGCTGATGCCTGGCGGAGGACAAGGGAGCTGTTTTCGCTAGTGGGAATTCCCGAAGGGAGGGCCAAAGGATATCCACATGAGTTCAGCGGTGGGATGAAGCAGCGCGCCGCCATAGCGATGGCTCTCTCGTTGAACCCTAAGCTCGTCATTCTGGACGAACCGACGACCGCCCTGGACGTCGTTATACAGAGGCAGGTGCTTGGCCTGCTGGCCAGGCTCAGGAGAGAATTGGGAATCTCATTTCTCTTCGTTACCCACGACCTGTCAGTTCTTTCGGAAATCGCCACCAAGGTGGCAGTCATGTACGCCGGCAGGTTGGCCGAGATTTCAAACAGTGAGACGTTGTTTGCCTCACCCAGGCACCCGTACAGCCGCGCCCTCATTCACGCCATCCCTACCTTGAGCGGGGATCTTTCCTTGGTGAGATCAATCCCGGGCGTCCCCGCGAACATCCTCAATCTTCCGCCAGGGTGCAAGTTTCATCCGCGCTGCCCTTACGTTTTCGACAGGTGCAGGAAAGAAGAGCCTCAGCTCCTGCATATGGATGACGGTTCCAGCATCGCCTGCCATCTCTTCGATAGGAGGGAGAAAAATGGCGGAGAATGACACCCCACTTCTTGAATTGAGAGATCTCACCGTCAAATTTGTGTCCGGGCGGGGGCTCCTCTCCAAGCAGGTCGTAAATGCGGTCGACGGAGTGTCAATCTCCGTCAAAAAAGGCGAGGCTCTGGGACTGGTCGGACAGAGTGGGAGCGGGAAGACAACGTTGGCAAGAGCTGTGGTGAAGCTAGTCAAGCCTCAATCGGGTTTCGTGCTCTTCAAGGGGAAGAACATCTTCGACCAGAGGGGGGACGAAGCGAAGGCGTACAGAAGGCAGGTCCAAATGATTTTCCAGGACCCCTACGAGTCGCTCAATCCCCGGGCCACGGTGGAGAAAGCCATCGAAGAGCCGCTCGTCATTCACAGGCTGGCCGGGGATTCTTCGGCCAGACAGGAGAGAACGCTAAACCTAGTCAGGTTGGTGGGATTGAACCCAGAAGCGGTCTCTAAGAAACATCCTCATGAGCTGAGCGGAGGAGAGAGGCAGCGTACTTCCATTGCTAGGGCACTGGCGGTCAGTCCAGAACTTCTATTGGCCGACGAGCCCGTTTCCATGCTTGACGTCTCCATCAGGATTGGAATAATAGACCTTCTGAAAGAACTCAAGCGAAAACTCGACCTGACCGTCGTCTTCATAACCCATGACCTAGGAGTAGCTAGATACTTCTGCGACCGAATCGCTGTTATGTACAAAGGAAAATTGATTGAAGTGGCGGCGACCGAGGATCTGTTGAGACATCCTTCAGACCCATATACCAAGCAGCTACTAGAGTCGGTACCCGATCCGGCCAGATCTGCAAGAGAGAAGTCGTCGACGATCCAAAAGAGTTAATGCGATTGCGGCGGTCGCTATGGATGGCCAGTCATGAAGCTCGTGAACTACGAGAGCAGCGGAAGCGCCAAGGTCGGCTTCCTGAAAGACGGCAAGGTATACCGGATCGGGTCCGCTTCAAGCATCGAAGAACTGCTTTCGTCGGGGACGCTCGACGAGGTCAGACGAAAGGAAGCGGATTCCGAGAGAGAGGAACTGAGTAGGATTAGGATAAGGCCCCCAATCGTCGCACCAGACAAAATCCTCCTTGCCGCAGTAAACTACAGAGCCCACGGCAAAGAACAGGGGGGTCCGCTCCCGACCGAGCCTTATTTTTTCACAAAATTCAGGAGCTGCATAATCGGACAAGACGACCCCATCATCATTCCCAAGGTCTCGAAAAGAATGGACTGGGAGGCGGAATTGGCGGTCGTGATTGGGAAGAGGTGCAAGTACGTCCGAAAGAGTGAGGCCCTTTCCTATGTGGCGGGCTATACCGTGGCCAACGACATCAGCTTCCGTGACCTTCAGTTCCCTGAAGGGTGGCCTGGGAAGCTAAACCCACTGGGACAGAACTGGGTAAAGGGCAAGGCGCTTGACACCGCCCTCCCGCTCGGTCCATCCCTGGTGACCGCCGACGAGATACCTGACCCTCAGCGGCTGCGGCTCTCGCTGAAGGTCAACGCCGTCGAAATGCAGAACGCGAGCACGGAGGATATGGTATTCTCGGTGGCCGAGCTAATCGAGTACTTGTCCTCGGGTCTTACTCTTCTCCCCGGAGATCTTGTTTCGACCGGGACACCAGCGGGAGTTGCGGTTTTCTCCGGAATGCCTTACCTGAAAGATGAGGATGTCGTTGAGGCTACCGTCGAAGGGATTGGAACGCTGAAGAATCCTGTAAGGGCGGAATAGTTCCAGCCCTCCCACCCGTGACAGGATGGGCATAGTCAGGCGGACTTCCCACGGCGGACTGGTGATGCGAACCTTATGGGTCTGTAACAGCTCCAGTCGACGCCTGCGAGACCAGCGAAGCGTATTTCGCAAGCACGCCAGTCCGATAACCGGGCTTTGGAGCCGTCCAATTTGATAGCCTCCTTGTGACTTCCTCACCGCTCAGTTTCAGATCCAGCCTCTGCCTAACGATATCTACGGTGATCTCGTCGTCCTGCTCCACAATTGCGATTGGCCCGCCCACGGCCGCTTCGGGGCACACGTGACCAATCATGGGCCCCTTTGTAGCGCCGCTGAATCTGCCGTCAGAAACCAGGGCTACCTTCTGAAGGCCGGTGGCAGCTATGGCGCTTGTGACCTTGAGGAGTTCCGGCATGCCAGGTCCGCCCTTCGGGCCCTCGTACCTCACGACGACTACTTGTCCCTCGCCAACTCCCTCGCTTTTCAGAGCTTCAAACGCCCGGTCTTCGCTGTCGTAGACCCGCGCTCTGCCGACGAATCGTTTCAGAGACGTTGCCGACACTTTGATCAAAGCTCCGTCTGGCGCAAGCGTTCCTCTCAGCACCCTTATCCCTCCGGTTGGACTGAAGGGCGCAGCAGTCTCCTTAACGATGTGGCTGTAGTCCGCGTCTGGAAACGAATAGCTTGCCAAGTTCTCCTCCATCAACTTACCAGTGACGGTGAGCGTTTCGCCGTGCAACAATCCAGCCCTCAGTAGTTTATTCAATACGAGTGGGACTCCGCCCACTTTGTCGAGGTCTGCCATTGCGAAGTCACTGCTCGGGCTGAGACGAACCAACACCGGCACCTTCTTCGCCAGCTCGTCAAAGTCGTCGAGAGATAGCTTGATGTTGGCTTCGTGGGCCAGAGCGAGCAGATGTATCACCGCGTTGGTCGACCCCCCCATGGCCATCAGAAGGACGATGGCGTTCTCTAGTGCTTCGTATGTTATGATGTCTCGGGGTCTGATCCCGCTCTCCAGCAAGCTTGTCAAGGTCCGACCAGATTCCTTTGCGTATTGCATTCTCCGGGGCGAGGTAGCTGTCGGGGTTGCGCTCCCTAGAAGTGCAATTCCGAGGCTTTCCGCGAGGGCGGACATGGTGTTCGCAGTGAACAGCCCTGCGCAGGTACCGACCGTGGGATGGGCATGTTTCTCTATTTGGTAGAGTTCGTTCTCTGACAGAGCACCAGCAATGTAGGCCCCCATGGCTTGGTACACGCTCTCCATCGTCAGTTCCTTTCCGTTGTACCAGCCAGGCTCAGCCGTTCCACCGTAGAGAAAGACTGCGGGCTTATTCATCCTGAGCATTGCCATCAGCAAGCCCGGCTCGGTTTTGTCGCACCCCGCGATGCCTATCAGTCCGTCGAACGCGTGGGCGTTGGTCTGGGCTTCGACCATATCGGCAATAAGATCCCTGCTGACCAGACTGTATCTCATCCCTTCGGTCCCCATTGTGATGTTATCGATAACTACCATGGCGGGAAATGCCAAAGCCGATCCGCCGGTCTCCCTGACCCCTTCTTTCACGAGGTGCGACAGTCCCAACGCATGGTAGTTACAGGGTCCAACTTCGCTCCAGGCTACGGCGACAGCCACAAGCGGCTTGGCGATATCTTCGTCTGTGAACCCAATTGATCGGAGGAAAACCCTGTGGGCTGTATTGTAAGGGCCTGCGAACCTCTCCTTGCTCGGCAGATCAGCTCCCGTCATGAGTCAACATCTCCCCTGATTCGCAGCGGCTGGAATCGTAGAGGTCAAGGCACCCATTCGGGACAGCTCCCCAGTGCTCAATCGTCGAAAACGAAGGTGTCAAGTCCTCTAACCCCTGTCTCGATTCTGAAAAGACCGCCTGCCGGAGACCCCTTCGCCGCCTCCTCAGGTCCGATACCCGCCCTGGCTGAGGTAACATACAGTTGGTCCAGCTTTCTTCCCCCGAAGCAGCAAGACGTGACCTGGGATGCAGGTATGTTCACGTAATCAAGCGCTTTCCCTGTCTGGGGATCAAATCTTGTCACTCTCCATCCTCCCCAGTGCGCCACCCAAAGCATACCTTCTGAATCAACAGCCATTCCGTCGGGGTAGCCCGGCTGGTCTGTCATGTCCACTGCTGTTCTTCTGTTATCTATTTCTCCAGTCGAATCCGAGTAGTCATAAGCGGAGACAAGCTTGGTGGGGGAATCGATGTAGTACATCGTTTGATGGTCTGGACTCCATCCCAGCCCGTTGGAGACGGTGACATTGCCCAGTGCCCTCCTGACGCTCCCACCCTTCTCGAGGACGTACAGAGCACCGAGTGGGCGCTTTTCCTCGATGTCCATGGTTCCAGCCCAGAATCTTCCACCCGGATCGCACTTGCCATCGTTGAATCTGTTCTGCGTCAATTCCCCCTCAACCTCGGATATGAGGGAGGGCTTGCCCCCCAGGTTCAACCTATAGAAGCCATGCTGCAGGGTGACGATGATACCCCCCGAGCGACTTGGCACGACGCTACTCACGTACTGGCCCGCCTGAAACGCCTCATCCTTGGATTCGTAGGGGCTGTATCTGTGGACGAGGCCCAAAAATATGTCTACCCAATAGAGGATGCCGTTCCTGCTATCCCAGCTTGGTCCCTCTCCAAGCTCGGATCTCGCGTCCAGAAGAAGTTCAGATTCCAAGTCGAAAGCTCCGCCCTCGCCCTCAGTGTATATTCGTTTGGTGGCCAGCCGATTGGCTTCCTGACGCTGCATTGGCGTCTGGACCGTGGAAACTGGGAGTTGTGCTAAACCGACTTGGTGACTTCGGTAACGCATTCCGAGAAAATGTCCATCATCGAATCGGCCTCTGCGAGGGACATGATCAGGGGAGGAGCAAGTGCGACCCAGTTTGGATCGGACCTCATGATCAGCCCTTTATCGAGCGCTTTTTTTCCTACCCGAACGCCGAAGCCCACTTCGCTCGGGAATGGTTCTTTCGTCTTTCTATCTTTCACAAACTCCACCCCTGTGATCAGGCCTTTGCCCCTTACATCCCCTATTACTCCGAGGTTGTCCAGTTCTCCAATTCTCTTCCAGATACGGGCCCCGATATTGGTGGCAGCGTCGGCGAGTTCCCTCTCCCTGATTTCGCTGATGCTCGCGATGGCCGCAGCCGACGACAGAGGGTTGCCCCCAAAGGTGTGGCCGTGATTGAACTGGACCCCCTTCGACTGGTCCCCATAGAAGGCGTCGGCTATCTTGTCACTGAATGCCAGACCGCCCACGGGGGAGTAGCCGCTAGACATCCCCTTCCCCATGCAGATTATGTCAGGCGTCGTCTTGAAGGTCTGCGCAGCGAACATCTGGCCCGTCCTCCCAAATCCGGTGATTATCTCATCGAAGATCAGTATCACGTTGTACTTGTCTGAGATCTCGCGAAGTATCTGGAAGTATTCCTGTGGAGGCGTGATTATTCCTCCTGTGTTACCTATCGGTTCAAGGATTATCGAGGATACTGTCGCCGGGTCTTCGCGTTTGATTACGTCTTCTACAATACTGGCACAAAGGATGGCGCATTCGGGGTATTCGAGGCCGAAGGGGCACCTGTAGCAGGTCGGGGGGAACACATGGATGTATCCACCGGGGAGGGGTTCGAACGTAGATCTCCGCGAAGTCACGCCCGAAGCAGCGAGAGCACCAATCGTAGCCCCATGGTACCCTTCATACCTCGAAATCACCTTGTACTTGTGCGGATTTCCTGTTTGCCTATGGTACTGTCTTGCCAGCTTCATGGCCGCTTCGGTGGCTTCTGAACCTCCGCTGAGGAGCTTGACGGTGTGGAGGTCGCCGGGGGTAATGCTGGCGATGAGCTTTACTAGCTCGATCGCGCGCATGTTTGTGGAGTGAAGGGGAGGAGCGAACGTTATCTCGTCGAGTTGCTTCTTCATGGCTTCGATTACTCGACGGTTGCCATGGCCTACGTTGACTACGAAGACGCCTGAAAGGCCATCGATGTACTTCTTGCCGTTTACGTCCTCGTACCATATTCCCTGGGCCGTTTTCATTATGATTGGATGCTTGGCGAATTCCTGCATCTGCATAAAGTCCAGAAACATGTGCTTGATCGTGTCACCATCGGGTTCCATGGTCATCGAGTCCACCGTCTGCTTCTCCCCATCTGGAGTAATTTATACAAATCGCGTGTTATCAAAGACTAGCGCGAATTCGAGTCCCTCCCCTGCCATAGGCAAAAACATAAGGAGACACGAAACAGACAGATGGAAGACAGCATATGCCAAACATCGCGAGCGAACTCCTGGGGTTGGAGGGCAGGTCTGCGGTCGTTACCGGGGCGACCAGCGGAATAGGAAGAGAAACAACTAGGCTCCTGTCGAGCTTGGGGACCAACGTGGTTGCCGTTGGCAGGACTTTCAGGGATGACTGGTCCAAGTGGGCTTCGACTGGGAAGGTGATCAAGTTCCAAGCGGACGTGTCAGATCCTTCAAAGGCGGAGGAGGCGGTGGCGACCTGCGTGGAGAAGTTCGGGAAGATTGACGTCCTCGTGAATAACGCTGGGATGATCAAGGGAGGTTCGATTCTCGATTTCAAGAAGGAAGACTGGGACAGGATAATGGAGGTCAACCTCGGCGGGTACAGGAACTTCGCCAAAGCGGCAGCAGCGGCAATGACAAAGGCCAAGACTGATGGAAGAATCGTCAACGTCACCTCGGTCGACGGATTGGAAGCAGAGCCTGGAGTGCTCGCTTATTCTGCCTCAAAAGGCGCAATTATAATGCTCACGAGATGCACTGCCCTAGAACTGGCACCTTACGGCATAAGGGTGAACGCAATCGCTCCGGGTTGGGTTGACACTCCAATGGGGACGGGGGTACTTGATCCCAAGTCACGGACCATCGTCGACAAGAAGATCCCACTTGGGTATATCGCCCCTCCAGAAGAGATTGCCAGGTCAGTGATCTTCTTAGCGTCAGACATGGCAAAATACATGACTGGCGCCATAATGGTTGCCGATGGTGGACTCACCATGGACATCAGCATTCCAGGGCTTACGTACGAATGAGTACCATCGATAGGAAATAATCGGACCTCGCTATGGGCTTATGTTCCCCGTGCGGCCACTCGGAGCGGGAACGTACATAGCTAGGCCGAACTTGGCAAGAGTCTCGCCCACGGCCCTGACCGTCCTGTCCGCTTGTTCGGCACTGAGTATTCCCATGTGGCCGATTCTTATCATTTTTCCGCCGAAATCGCCAAGCCCCCTTGCCACCTCGATCTTGTGAGCGTCCCTGAGCTCCTTTTGCACCTGTGGTGCCATCCCCTCCTTCACAATGAAACCGGTCAACGTGTTGGCCCGGTACCCCTCCTCCGCTACGAATCCGACGTCCATACTCTCAAGACCATTCCGGATCTTCTCGGCAAGCACTCTGTGTCTCTTCCACCTCTCTTCAAGGCCCTCTTCCTTCAATTCGAGTAGGGCCTCTCTGAGCGCCAGCATCAGTTGAACCGCAGGCGTTGCCAGGTATATCTTAGGATCGTCCATTATGGGCTTCCATCTGAGGAGATTGAGATACCAACCCTCTATTGGCTTCGCTCTTTTTTGGAAGTATCCGAGTAGCTCGTTGGAAACAGCGATTAGGACCGCCCCCGGCGGAGCCGCAATTGCTTTCTGAGATGCTGTGAATACTATGTCAGCACCTAGCCTGTCAAAATCGAGCTCTTCCCCTGCAAGGCCGCACACCGAATCGACCACTGTGAACACTCCAGCATTCTTGCACTCGGCGACCAAATCTTTGACAGGATTGAGAACGGCGCTTGAAGTATCAACGTGTGTGATGAAAACTGCTCTAAAATTGTCCTCCCGGAGTTTTCTCTTGATATCGTCAGGGTTGCCGTGTGTACCGATCGGGTATTGCAGCTGGACGACTTTGGCGCCGTGAGTCTCGTTGATGCTCGCCATCCTCTGCCCGAAATACCCGGTGTCCAGAACGAGGACCTTATCCCCAGGCTGGACGGTGCTGACGACAGAAGCCTCCATCGCCAAAGTCCCCGAGCCTGTGAATGCGAATTGGCTGCCACTGTTGTTCTTGAAAGCAAACCTCGCTAGCTTCAGCATCTCCCCGAACTTCTCTGTGAACTCTGGAGACCCGTGGCCCTGCTGCGGCCGTGACATCACTTCCCTAACTCTCTCGGAGATATTTGTAGGACCAGGTATCATCAGGAGAGGTTCAGCCATATGAATCGCGCGAGATTCCGTGGTGATGCCTTAAATGGGTTCTCCCTTACATCGTGACTCCGGAATTAGAAACCTCTGAGCCCTGGTGAATCAGTGGCCGTTTCCCAACACGATCACCACGTCGTTGACGTTGGTCCCTGTGGGACCGGTTACGATGAGGTCCCCAAGCGATCTGAAGAGCGTGTAAGAGTCGTTGGACTTGAGTGATTGTGAGGGGCTCAGCCTAAGCGTTCTTGCCCTATTGTAAGTGGACGTGTCTGCGATAGCGCCCGCCGCTTCCGTCGGCCCATCGATTCCATCTGTGGCGAAGGAAACGAGCGTGATTTTCCGTTCGTCCCTTAGCGCCAATGCGGCGGACAAGGCGAGCTCTTGATTCCTCCCTCCCCTACCCTTTCCCCTTACTGTCACCGTAGTTTCGCCTCCTGCGACCATGGCCCACTTCCTGTGCGAAGTGTATGAGATTGCGAGGCCGGCTAGTGCCTTCCCAACGAATCTCGCCTCCCCTGTGAAAGGTTCTTTGGGATACTTCACCCGATAGCCAAGACCCTCGAGAGCCACTCGTGCTGCCATGCACGCATCTGAGTTAGATCCAATCACGAAGTTGTGAACCCTTGCAAACGCTGGATTCCCACACTTAGGAGTCTCCCTGATCCCCCTGGCGATCCCTGACTGAATCACGGCACTGACTGGGAGCGGCACGGAATCCCATACCTTGTACCTTTCTAACACGTCCCTTGCCATCCAGAACGTGGTCGGGTCTGGAACAGTCGGACCGGAAGCCACCGAGGCAGGATCGTCTCCTACGACATCGGAGACAATCAGTGAAATAACTTCGGCACCCGAGGCTCTTTCGACTAACCTTCCTCCTGCGATCTGGGAGATGTGTTTCCTGACGCAGTTGATTTCCTCTATGCCTGCTCCCGAGTTGAGCAGAAACGAAGTGGTGCTCCTAAGTTCCTCCAAGGTGATGCCGGATGCGGGCAAAGGCATGAGGGACGAGCCCCCTCCTGAGAACAGGCAAATCACGAAGTCCCTATTGTCAACCCGGTCGAGAATTTTGAGCGCCTTTTTGGTCGCGAGAACCCCCTTCCTTGTTGGGAGCGGATGTGACGACTTCTCCAGTCGTATCCTACCCAAGTTGGCGAAGGAGCTCTGGTTCTCAGGAATTACGACGACCCCCTCTTCGATTCTTTCTCCTAGGATCTGCGCAACCTCCGCCGCCATCAAGCCGGATGCCTTCCCTGCTCCGATGACAACTATCTTCCGAAAGTTGTCGAGAGAGTACCTGCAATCACCGACGGTCAGTACCTCCCCATCCAATGCGAGGGCCCTTCGTACAAGTCTTCTGGGGTCAGAACTTTCCAGCGCTGCCATGATCGCCCTGAGAGCGTCTCTTCTTTGTCCTTCGGCCCCGACTATGGCTGCAGCGAGCAGACTTGCTGCCCTTGACTCAGTCACTTCGTGCGTCGCCCTCTCCGTGAGTTACTCCCCCACACCGATGCTATCCTCGCTATAATGAGCGGATATATGCAAGTCAGCCCTGGGTGATTCTCGGACATGGAGTTTCCTTGAGTCTCAGAAGGCGCGACACTCACTCGGACGAAGGACCCGGTTCGTTTACATCCAAGATAGTCAGACTCGATCTTCGGCATACATGGACCACGACTATGTCATCCAGTTCTTATCGAGACACGCTCCACGTAGCCTACTGCAGAAATGGTATCACAGGTTACGGAGAAGGAGCGCCCATAATTCGCTATCATGAAGATGCCGAGAGCGCTAGAAAGGCTGTGGAGTCGATGGGCGACATTCTGCTTGCGGCTGATCCAATGCAATTCTCCAACATAATGGGGGAGATTTTTCAACGATTTCAGGGCGAATGGGCAGCGAAGGCTGCTGTAGATATTTCGCTCATGGACTGGGTTGGTAAGAGGCTAGAGATACCTCTCTACGCATACTTTGGGTTGGACCCGCGAGACACCCCCGTGACGACGTTTTCCATTGGCATTGACACGCCGGAGATTACAAGAGCGAAGGCGAGAGAAGCTGAGGAGTATCCTGTCTTGAAAGTTAAGGTGGGCCTAGGTACAGATGAAGAAACGATCTCAGCCGTTCGCAGCGTAACATCCAAGCCGTTACGAGTGGATGCAAACGAGGGATGGAAGGATAAGGAAGAGGCTGTGAGAAAAATCAAGTGGCTTGAAACACAAGGTGTTGAGTTTGTGGAACAGCCGATGCCTTCTGACATGTTAGATGAAATGCGCTGGGTGCGAGAACGAGTGCACATGCCCATCATTGCTGACGAATCATGCCAGCGTGCTAGCGATATACCAAATCTCAAGGGCATCTTCGATGGAGTGAACGTTAAGCTGGACAAGAGTGGAGGAATGCTCGAAGCATTCAGGATGCTCTCGATTGCAAAGTCGCTTGGCATGAAGACTATGCTCGGGTGTATGATTTCAAGCTCTGTATCTGTGACTGCCGCGGCGCATCTCTCACCGCTTGTTGATTTCGCTGATCTTGATGGTAATCTTCTAATCGCCAACGATCCTTTCCAAGGGGTGCAGGTCGAAAGGGGCAAGCTCGTTCTGCCTGACCGGCCCGGATTGGGCCTGATCGGCCCGGAATGGGCTTAGTGGTAGAGGAAGGGGCGGTCGTCCTCTACTATCAACCGGTGGCGTAACCCCGCCGTCGGTCTCCTGCTCACGATTCGTAAGTCATTCTCAGACTTGAGACTCGCCTACCCTATTCATATCAGATTTGGAGCCCCTTTGAGGAGTTAACGTTGCGGAAGCCAGCTCAGACTGAGGAATCCGGGCCCGAGCTCTTCTTCCAGTTGGCAAGCTCGGACAGAAAGAGGATTCTGTTCGAACTCGAGAAAGAGGAACTCCGTCTTAACGAGGTCGCAAAACGGCTTGGTATGACTTCCACGGAGACTCTCAGGCAACTGCAGAGGCTGACCGAGTCTTCTCTGATTCAAAGAGAGCCCGAAGGCCCCTACGCCATGACGGAATACGGGCGCCTAGTACTCCAGCTCTCTTCCTCTTTGGAGTTCATCACCCAGCACAGGGACTACTTCCTGTCCCACGACGTCCGATGCCTCCCCCGCAGGTTCCTTGACAGGATCGGCGTGCTTGCAAACGCGAACTTCGTCTCACAGACGTCGGAAGCCATGAATGGGTTGTTGCAGCTCAGAACTGAAGCCAGGGAGTTCATATGGGGCGCTGGAGTCGAGGGGTCGTTCAGAATAGGCCCTCCGCTCAGCGAAAGGGTATCGCAGGGCGTGTCATTCAGACTGCTCTTCCGAGAGAAGTCCCTCCCCCCGCTGGCCTTCCAGCGTATTTCAGGCGTCGAATGGAGAGCTCTCGACGACATCCCCGTGTCCATCGTGCTAAGCGAAAAGGATGGAGCGGTATCGTTCTGTTTGGTAGGCGGGAAGGCCGATTACACAGGTTTCGGAGGCTCTGACCCGGAATTCTACGACTGGGTGAAAGAACTCTTCCAATACTATTGGGAAAGAGCTAGGAGGAATCTTTCTCCCAAGACGAAATAGCTACCGGATAGAAGCTCTGTTCCACCGCTGAGCTGGTCTACAAGCCTACTGCATTGCTCTCGGTCAAGCCCATCAAGTCCCCTGCGTGGTCCTTGGAACGCTGCGTACCCAGCCCGATATCCAGACAAAAATCCATACGATTACCCGCAGATGGATGTTTGTCAGGGATGCTCCTAACTGCACGGAGAAAACTGTCAGCGTCCCGAAGATTGGCATGAGCGACACCAACAAGATGGCGGTGGTAAGCAGAAGATAGTTGCGATTCCTTCTGTGTTTGGCGAAAAGGCTCTCCGGAACGAGCTTTCTGTCCTCATCTCCAAGATAGTGCGCAAAGACTGCCAGGACAGCGTACATGGCAGCAAGGTCGACGGAAAAGACCGCGGATGTTGTTGACCACATGTTACCGGAAGTAATGAGAATCTCTCTGAAGATGTACGGCTCTACCGAAACCGAGAAGAGAAGGATAATGTTTAGGTCCATCAAGTCCTGTGTCTCTACCGGCATGCTCGACAGAATTGACGTGTAGGAAAGCCAAACTCTGATCACTATCAGGAAGCTCAGTGTATAATATGCCAAAGAGACAAGGAAATCCTGAGAGGTGACAGGTGCCGCTCCAACCAGAGTGACAGCCCCGATGGAGAGTGCAAGTCCGAAAACCATGTCAGAAAGCGTCTGGATTCGAGGTCGAGTGTAGGGCTGAACCGTCCCTCCGGTTCCTCTTCCGACTTCCACTATGGTAGCACCCCAACGAAGTGGCCGATCAGGAAACCTGCGACGCCGGCCGCGAGCCCTATGGCCGCCATCTGAAGCCCGCTCCTCCACAGAGAACCAACAGTCGACTTCGCCTCATAGTACCCCACGAAGAAGAGCACGCCGCCACTGAGGACCAGCGAGCCAATGGCACCCAAGAACAGATCTCCTCTTGCGCAGAAGTAGGGCGCGAGTGGAACGAAGGAACCGAAGATCGTCGAAGCGAACACCACAATGAAATTGTTTCTCGGCTCGACCTCCGAGACCGGTTCCAGGTTCAGTTCGTATGACATCACGAAAGCCAACCATGCCTTTGGGCTGCCAACGATCGACTCGGTCGCACGTTGGAGCTCCCTCCCCTGATAGCCCCAGCTTTGGAAAATCCCGCGGACCTCGTTCATTCTCAGCCGTGGCACTTCGCTGATTTCTTGCTTCTCCCGTTCGATCGCTTTCAGGTACTGCTTTCCATGTTGCACACTAGGAATGGTCAACTGTTGTTCCGCGGCACCGTCAGCTTCGTGAGGAAGTGCCCTGTTCAACATCGACGCTGTCAGCTCCGAATTCCTCCATTAGGCGGCGAAGGCGGCGGCTGTGGAGGCGGTGTGTGGTCTCGATAATCAACGTTCGGGGGGGAGGTGAGGGAGGAGGAGTCCCCACTCTCACATGGCTACCGCAGTATTCGCACCTGGTTATCAGCTCCCCAGGTCTGGGAGCCAAAGGTGCACCACAGCTCGGGCACTTCACAAGCTTCGTACCTAGAGACATCAAGGCCTGACACCAGCAGGCAAGATTCGGCGTGGACCGAGTTTACTCAGCAGGAACACCTTGAGCCAGTCATTTACGACGAGCGAGGCAACCGCCGTAACGGATAGCACGACTACCAATGGGATAGTTCCAATCGGAGAAAGGTCCAAGAAACCTGCGAGAGAGATTGCACAAACGATCAAGATCTCGGCCCCTACGGTGATTAGCAGAGAGTTGCCGGGGCGAGACTCCCAGAAGTGGTGGCGTTCGCGCACTATCAGCAGATTGAAGATTCCCGCCAGCACTAGGTAGGTGAAGCCGAAGGTGTAGATCTTGCCGACGTCTCCAGCCAACCCGAGGTACGCTATTCCCCCAAGAGTCAGCACAACTCCTTCGATTGTGCTCGCCAAACCAAGGAACGCCCCAAGCTTGAACATCCAAGGGATATCGAACGAGACGGGTTTCATGGAGAACTTCACGTTGTCCGCCGACATCGACATCGTCGCGAAGTCCCCCAGCAGCAAAATGAGCACGACGCCATCGACTGAAACCACGAAGTAGCTGGTCAGGAGAAGTGTTACGATGATGTAGGCCATCACGAAGGTCTTCTTTGTTAGGAGGTTCAGCACCCAGCTCGTCAGTCGTTCGTAAATCGTCCGCCCCGTCTCGACCAGCGCGACCGTTCCCGCGAGTCCGTCGGTGACCAGAACTGCGCTTGCGGAGTCCTTGGCTACGTCCATAGAGTTCTTGACGGCTATTCCCACCTCCGCCTGTTTGAGAGCGGGCGAATCGTTGACGCCGTCACCCGTCATCCCTACAATGTGCCCCGATCCCTGAAGGCTCTTGACCAGGGCGTACTTTTCGTTGGGGTAGATTTCAGCGATGCCCGCGGCTCCTTCGATGGCTGATGCAGGCAGCGCTTCATCGCCCTGCTTGCATACATCGGGAATCGTCTCTATTTCGCCCGTAAGACCGATCTGCTGGGCTACGTTTCTGGCGATAGGGAGCGAGTCTCCGGTAAGCATCTTGACGGATACGCCGTGTTCGTTCAGCTGCTCGACCATGGACCTTGAGTCATCCCTGATTCTGTCTGCGACCCCGGCGAGGCCGACGAGCTCAAGTCCGCAGCCTGGCTGTGACCTTGCGACTGCAATGGCCCGAAGCCCTTCTTGGCCAAATTTCTCCGACACCTTATCCAAATCCATCATGTCTTGGCGGCTCATTCTGCAGGCAGAACCTATCGAACCAAGAGACCCCTTCCTGACGATGAAACCGCCCTCTGGTCCTTCGATGGTTGCGCCGGTCATTCTGGTCTGGGTGTCGAAAGGTATGAAATCCAAACGACGGTATGAGTCAAGTTTCATGCTAGACGACGTCGCAGCCTTGAGGAAAGCCTGGTCGATCGGGTCTTGATTCGACTCGCTAGATGCGAGAGTTCCGTAGAGGATCACATCGCCCGGTGTGTACCGATTGAATGGAACCTCCTTTTCGACATACAGCTTGTTCTGCGTCATTGTCCCCGTCTTGTCGACGCACAGGATGTCCATGGCGGCCGCATCCTCGCTTGCGCCAAGTCGGGTGACGAGAACTCCCTCCTTCGCCAGAGTTGAGGCTCCGAGTGCCATGTTTAGAGTGAACATGGTCGGCATAGCCACTGGGACCGCAGCCACCAGCAGCACTACTAGCATCGGGAGGAAGACTGCAGGTGGAATCCCCTTCATTACAGCGTAGGCCCCCGCCACTACTATTCCGACCATAGAGACCTTGGCCAGGTTTCGGGTGACCTTCGCCACTGTAGCCTCCATGTGCAGCCTCGGCTTGGCGAGGTCGACCAACTCAACGGTCTTCCCAAAATGAGTTTTCCTACCGGTCGCCACCACTATCGCCGTGGCCTCCCCCCGGGCCGCGATTGAGCCCGTGAAGATCACATCGCCAGAAGATTTCGTTGCGGTGACAGACTCGCCTGTCAGTGCTGACTGGTCGAGGTCCAACGAACCATCGATTATCTTCGCGTCGGCGGCCACGATGTCACCCGACCTGACCCTTATCACGTCCCCGGGAACGAGCTCCCTCGATGGGACCACTGCCCAGGTTCCATCCCTCTTCACTCTGCTTTGGATCCTCAGCCGCTGCCGCAAGCTTACCATAGCCTTCCTCGCGTTCCCTTCCCTCACGAGAACTAGGGCAGCATTGAACACAAGCAGCGCTAGCATAATCACTGCCTCCGGCAGGTTCCCTGTCAGCCAACAGATTACAGCGATGATTTCGAGCATGTTGGACATAGGGCCCAAGAAGGGTTTCGCAATTCTGACTGCGGTGCTCGGCCTCTTCACTGGGATTTCGTTGTACCCGTACTTCTCTCGCCTCGATTGGACTTCCTGTTCACGGAGGCCGTCTTCGCCAGGCCCGATCTCCTGGCTCAAGAGCAGTTCGACCCCCCTTTGGTGGAGTCCATCTGGCCAATCGGTCGAGAGACGTTTGCCAAGTCCTCCATTGATAGGTCAATCCTCAGAACACCCCTCGTCCCCGCTACCTCTAGCACCGTATTCTCGACAAATCTCGCGTGCACGAGGCTTCCGATGGTGCCTTCCATCATAACCCCGTCGCGTCCCGAGCCCCCCAGCGCCGCAGACTTGACGGCGTCGCTCGACTTCAAATCCACCGAAAAGACTCGTTCTCGCGTCCCGACATTCTTGCGGGCCATTATTGTCTTGCACCTGGCCTACGAGGAACCCGTGGCGCAGATAGTACTTTGTTGATGAGAATGTGTATCAGTGCACAAAGGTGTGTATGCGGTAACCCCTCTAGCTTTCTAGATCATGAAGCTCATCGACTGCGTATTTCCTATGGTGTCATGAAAAAGAGGGAAGGGGAGGAGTCTCCCCATCAAGCGTTAGCTGGCCAGATCGTGGGCTTGCGTCGAGTGCCGCGAACCTCTGAAGGTCCAGAGGCCTGCAATCCAAACCCCGAGGAGGATCAGGAGGCCTCCCCAGAAGAACTGCCACGGCAGATCAGGGTAGAAGGCGGCCAGGCCCGCCGCGATCAGAATTGTCGCTACTATGAGACCGCCTAGGTGAGGACCGGGACGCTCGGCCCGCCTTTGAGCCCTCATCTCGCGCCTAGACATTACGACCGCGGGCTGGTAGGGGGGCGTGGGCGAATATACTTGCTCAGCGCCGCAGTTTGGACAGAAGTGTGCGCCAGCTTGGAGTGCTGTTCCGCATTTGTTGCAGTATGTTGCTGCCATTTCTCATCGGCACATGATTAACCAGAAAGCGAGATAACATCTGCTTGACGTCGATGTTTACCCATACACATGGATGTTTGAGTTCCCGAACGACCGAAGAAACGTCGAACAGATGCTCTCTTTCACTTGCCGGATTTTGTATCTGCGGCCTGATCAGTCCCGAACCCCAGTCCCTGAATATCACTGGCGAATTTCTCAGGTTTAATCTGACTCCTCGGCGCCAAGGGAAGTCGAGTCCAACCGGAGGGTCATGGACTGACGCAGAAGACGCTCTGAGTAACCAAGATCAAAAGTAAGCTTGGACAGGAACCAGTCTGTCCCAATTCGCATATAGTCATGCCTCCTGTCTTCCTGTATCTCCTTCATGAGAGGTATCAACCCTGGGAAGCCTTCGCCATGTCTTCCTTCGAGAAGTCGATCTTCAGTACGCCTTCTGTCCCCACCAACTCCAGGACACTCCCTTCCACGAAATCAGCGTGTTTCAAAGTCCCTATGCTTCCTTCTAGCACTATGCGCTGCGCCCAGTTGGTGAAGTTCACGTTCTTCAGGTCGCTCCCTGAATTGAGTTCTATTGCGAAGGCTCTTTCATCTGCATCACGCTTTCCTTCTGCCATTGCTTTTTCACCCGGGCAACATGTGTTGCTGGAAACAACATATCATTTCGTTGACTGCTATGTTGACACATACACAATGATGTAGAAGACTTCTTGCTTATCGGAACTCGTCGAAATAAGGGAAAGGGGAGAGGTTCTCCCCTTCAAGGAAATGCCTGTTCGGGTTCTTGGTCTTGCGGAGAGGATTTGGCACTTAATAGCGCCCAGAGGAATCCGGCCCACACCGCAAGGAGCAGTACGAGGACAACCCAGAAAGCTGTCATGGGGATTTCAGAGAAGAAGTAGGTCAGAACAGCTGCCACCAAGATGGTCACCGCTGCCAGCCCTCCTATTCCCTTGCCCCGGCTGCTTCTGGCCATTGCTTTCCCTAGGACAATCGCCTTCACCTTGTCTGCTTTCAGGCGATCTCCGAGGAAGACTGCCCCGACTCCGAGCGGACCAAGGGGCCCTGGCATCAGGTATACCCAGGACCCGACCGTGATGTTTCTCATTATTCTTCGCCTCGACAGAACAGTCTGTCCCGAAGGCGACATAACACCTCGTTGACGGCGATGTTTCATCCTAAACATGGATGTGTAAGACTTGAGAACAATCGGGAGCCTTTCATGGGGAGCACCTGGATATGCTAGAGTCTTCCAATAATGATGGTTGACTCCGTTCTTCAAATTGAAGAATCACACTAAGCACTTGGAGAGGAGCCTGGTTCAGGGAGCTGCTCGATTCCCATGCAACAAGTCCATATTTTGACCCAAGTCCTGGCCCATCGGAGTATCCTCAGAGGTTTTATTGGTCTCCCCAAAACAAATTGATTGAAGGAGATGTCAAGCTGACCTTCGAAGCGATGAGGGAGGCGGGCCTAGAGTTGGCTAAGGAGTTCTGGCGATAATGAGCTCCGTGCTAATCACGGGAGTTTCCGGACGCGTCGGCGGCCATCTCGCGAAGCGCATGTCCGACGGTGGACTAACTGTGCATGCCCTCGTTCGCAGCGAAGAGCAAGCTAGCTTCGTCCGGAAGCAGGGATGGAAACCGGCAAAGGGCGACCTAACCTCGCCCGAAACTCTCACCTCGGCGTTGGATGGGGTCGATTTCGTCCTGCACTCGGCCGCGTACTCGGGCCATCCTGGCCCGTTGTACCAATCCGTAAATGTGGACGGTACTCGAGAACTGGCGAACCGGGCCTTGGAGGCGGGCGTAAAGCGATTCGTTCAGATCTCCACGATGTCAGTGTACGGTGAACCTATTCCGGCTGATATGGATGAGGAGAGCCCTCTCGCCACCACTGACCCCGAACCGTACTGTGCGACCAAAGCACTAGCTGAGCTTGAGCTAGTGAAGGTTAGAGCTGCGGGTCTTCCGGTTTCTATGCTGCGGGCCGGGATGATTACCCACTGGGTACGTTCCCAGTGGGGAGACGAAATGGTCGAGCGCATCCGCTCCAAGGGCTGGCCAGATTTCATACATCCAGACGATGTAATGCCATGGGTTCACACCGTAAACCTGGCGGAGATGGCATGGCTCTGCATCACGCACCCCTCCGTCCCTAGCGAAGCGTTCATCGCCGTCGATTGCAACGTGCAAATGAAGGACTTCTACGGTCCGATCGCTGATGCCCTCAATCGACCCATCGTCATTCCAGACCGTCCTGCGACGATCAGTTCGGGTCGTCTAGGTAAGATTGGTTCAAAACTCGGTTATAAGCCTCGGTTCACGTTCGAGGAAACCGTTTCTCGGCTGGTAGAACTGGCGAAGGACCCCGGTCGAGAAAACGACGCCGATGCGCCCCCATCCTATCATGTTTGAAAGAGTTAAACACAGAATCGCCGTCCTCCCCTTCGCGAACATGAGCCCCAGCCCTGACCAAGGGATGGAAGGAATTCTACCGTCGACCACTGAAGAAGAACTTCGGGACGGTTCTCCCCCGGCTACGAGATGTTGACAATCCTATGTTTGTGAACATGGCCTTCGTGTCACCCAAACCGGGAAAAGAGAAAGCCATGACAGAGACAATGCGCTCCTTCGCAAAGGCGCTCGATGGAATGCCTGGATTACTGGAGACGTTCGTTTTGTCGGAGGAGGGGGAAAAGAACCTGGTCGGTGTATCCATGTGGCGGGACCGGATGGCGTTTGAAGCGGCGATGGGGAGGGTCCATCCTCCCCCACCTCCTGAACCCCTTGAACAGATGAGGGAGACTACGACCATCAGACAGTTCGAGTCAATCTAAGTCCGAGGAATCCTGCCTTTTGCCTAAGGACTCACGGTCAACTCGAAGTCGTCCATCAACCTTCTCCCCTCGAATATGGTCCATCTCACCCTCCCGGGAAAATCGACCCCTTCGTAGGGGGTCCACCCGCACTTGCTCCTGATTAACCGAGAGCTCGCCTTCTCTGGAGCCTTCAAATCGACCACGGTCAAGTCAGCCCTCTTGCCGACAGTGATGGACCCTCTGTCTTCAAGCCCGAAGAACCTTGCCTGGTTTCCCGCGCAGACCGCGGCAATTGTTTCTGGGGCGAAGCCTTGACTTCCTATCAACCAAGATACCATATTGCCGTAGTTGTCAAGTCCGGGGACCCCGCAGGCGCCTTCGTTCTGCTTTTCCATCAACGTGTGGGGGGCGTGGTCTGTGACCAGAAAGTCGATCTTCCCCGTTTTCAAGCCCAGCATCATGGCTTCCCTGTCGGATTCGCTTCTAAGCGGGGGGTTCATCTTCAAGAGCTCACTACGGAACATGTATTTCCGCGAGAAGAAGAGGTGATGCAGGGCGACTTCGCACGCCGCCTTGGAACTTCGCCCGCGAGATTCCTCCACAAGCCCGAGGGCACCTGCGGTTGAAATGTGGCAAAAGTTGACCTTGGTACGCCCCTTGGCGGCAAGGACCATCCGCACAGACTCAATCTCGGCTTCGGGAGGCCTCAGGTCCGAATGAAGGTCGGGCCGGTTCTGGCCAGCGAGTTCCTCTCGCCTCCGGTCCAGAATGGACTGTAGTTCGCAGTGGAGGCTGGCCGGCCTCCCAGTCCTTCCCACCGCAGCCAGAACCTCGCGGAGCCTCTGATGGGGGGTCCGGAGGTTTCCGGTCGTCTCCGCTAGGTAAATCTTGTACCCTATTACCAGCCCGCGAATCTTCCGGATAAGGGAAAGCCTGCTGTCAACCCCACCAAGAAATTTGACATCGATGAGCCCTCGAAATTTGGCAAGCTTAGCCTTGGTCTCAAGGGCCCTAACATCCGTCGCCGGGACGGGATTGTTGGGCATGTCGAAGACCGTCGTAACACCGCCGTGGACAGCAGCCGCGGTCCCCGACGCGAAGTCCTCCTTGTGTTCCCACCCCGGTTCCCTGAGGTGGACGTGGGTGTCTATGAAGCCGGGGAAGATAACGCACGATGACGGAGCGGCAATTTTCTTCGCTCCGCGAAGGCCTTGCCTCTTTATTTCTGCTATCCTGCCTCCCCTGACTCCAATCTGTAAATTTTGTGTACCCCTCTGGGTTACAACCGCCCCCTCCAAGACCAGGTCATGATCCAAAGATGCCTACGCCATCACGTAGTCGGGAATCTTGTCGAAATCTATGAGGGTGTCACAGTACGCGCACTGCAGCATCCTGTCTTTTTTTATCGTGTGGAAACTCGTCGTCAGGGGTTCCCTAGGGGCGTTGGATATGCATGAAAGCTCGGGGCATCGAATCCTTCCCCTTATCCGGTCAGGGACCCTTGGAGGATATTTGGAGACGCTCCAGGAGTTTATGTAGTTAATCGTCACTGTTGGGAAGATGAGGCATACAAGATCGGCTTCGCCTTCGTCAATCCGCCACCCATCCACCTTGATGACGTCCTTCCTTCCTAGGACCCGGCTGGAGACATTCTCGAGAATGGCCACAGAGACGTCGGCCCTCCTCCTTTCTCGCCTGTCGAGCCTCAGCACTCTCAGCACTAGTTCAGAGTTCCAAGCAGGAACGTGATCTATCACAGTGCCTTCCTCTATCTTCCTGACCAGGAGCTTGTCCTGAGCTTCTTCCATCTACCCCCCCACCACCGATCTTAGCAGAGCCATCCTTAGCGGAACCCCCACAGCCGCCTGGACAAAATAACCCGCGTAGTCCGTGCCGTCTATCTCGCTCGCGAGTTCATCCACCCTCGGGAGCGGGTGCATGACCTTCAGCCCCTTTTTACCCTGTTTCAGAAGATCGAGGGTCACCCTGTACAGGCCACGGACCCTCTCGTACTCTGTGGGATCTGGAATTCTCTCCTTTTGTATCCTCGTGACGTAAAGAACGTCCAGGGAGCTGATGACGTCCTTGACATTCGTGACCTGGAACAACTTTACCCCCTTCTCGTTTAGGTAACGAAGTGTCTCCCTCCTAGCAGAGAGGAGGTCGGGTGCCACCATTGAGATTTCCACGTCGTAGTTCGATAGGGCATAGCTCAAAGACGAGGCAGTCCGACCGTACCTTAGGTCCCCGAGCATCCCTATGTGCAGACCATCAATCTTACCGAAGGCCTTCCGAATGGTGTAGAGATCCACCATTGCCTGCGTGGGATGTTCCCTACTTCCATCCCCTCCACTGATGACAGGGACCGAAGCCACCTCAGCCGCATATCTGGATGCACCCATGAGGTTGTGCCTCATGACGATGCAGTCTGCTCCATAGCCTTCGTACATCCTTATGGTGTCGTGGAGTGTTTCCCCCTTGGCAACCGACGACTGGTCGGGGGCCGTGAATCCCGTGGTACCGCTCCCGAGCCTTTTCGCCGCGATTTCGAAGCTCGAGAAGGTCCTGGTCGATGGCTCGTAGAAAATGAGGGCGACAAGCTTCCCGTCCAGTACCTTGGCTGAGCCTCCCCTTTCGACTTCGGCGGTGGAGTCGAAGATGTATTCGAGTTCATCCCTCGAGAAGTCCCAGATGCTCACGATGTCCCTGCCGGCGAGATTGATCTGATCCGTCATGGGCTTGTCCTGGCTTTGGCCTCCAGTAGTCCCAGCGATATCTTCAGACCCATACAGGGATCCAGTAGTGCGCCAGTCGCGCACTCGACCACGCTTGCCCCTCTGTTTCTCAGTGCAAGGGCATCATGTACGCCGAGAACCCCGCCAAGGCCTATAATCGGGAACTCTCTCCGTTCGCCGCGGAGCCTTGCGAGCCTCGAAACAGCGTCTCGCGCCTTCCGGCGGATGGCCGCTCCGCAGATTCCTGCCTTCCCTCCCCTATCTGTAAAGAGCGCCCCTCCGAGGGAATCACGAACCACCCCGGGGACCGAGTTTATCGCCACGTAGGCAACCCGATCGTCGTACGTCTCGTCCACCAAGGTTCTGTAATCGCTTAGATAGCCTATCTTGACGAAGATTGGGAAGCTCGAACCTACGCCCCTACGAACCGCATCAACCACTCTACCGCTCAGCTTAGCGTTACTGTAGGTCTCTCCTCCCTCTCCAGGGAGGACGTTAGGACAGGATAGGTTCAGCTCGACGGCATCGGCGCCCAATCGCTTACTTTCTAAAGCCAGTGCGGCGAACTGCCCAAGCATGTCTCCTTCGCCTCCCCCTTCTACTGTGGCTGTCACACTGACCACGAAGAAGCAGTCACCCTTGCTCCGGGCTATTCGGCGAGCGTCTTGCTTCCAGACGCTCGGCTTCGGGGTCGGCATCCCTAGCGAGTTGGTAATGGAACTCGTCCTGTCGTCGGCTGCGATGAACCCCGTTCGGAAGTTTCCACGTACGTAAAGCAGGTTCGGCATCCCATGACCGCGCCATTCCCTGTCGCGCATTGTTTTGTACGTCAGAATCCCGTACCCAAGTTTCGAGAAGAACGCCAGCCACTTGAAGTTGGGCGCGGGACCTGACGCTATCCCAACAGGGTACCGTATCCTCTTTCCGAAGAGGACCACATCTGACCGAAAACCCTCATCCCGCTCCGTCCGATCGATCCGCTCTTTCAGCCCGTTGACGTCAGCCTCTTCCTCTGCGGTCAGCTTCCTTGGGCCTTTCGAATAGTTATCCCAGAAACTGAGGGACATATCATAGAGAGGTGCCGGACGAATCTGGTCAAAGAGGAGATTGGTGCTGATTGTAAAGCCCTGAGATGAATCCCCTGACGATTTTGGATTATAAGGGTTTATGATTTTGGTCCAGAAGGTCCTCTTCTAGCCCGATTTCGCGCAGCCTCCCCCGCACCTTCGCCCCGACCTCAGGTATCAGCTCAGGGTATCCCTGGGTCAGCACCTCAAGGCCCTCAGATCTCCTGATTCGTCCACCCTCGGCAGCTATCCTTTCCGTCAGGAACCGTGGATTCCTTCTGAGAAAGTCGACCGACCACTGCTCGGGGTCAGCCAGGTATTCTTGTACCGCATTCATTTGAGTGCCTGTCAGACTCCCCCGGTCTGAAGCGAAGGACAAGAATTCATCGTTCAATTCCAGCAGGGAGCGGACCCTGACGTCCTCCATGTCCAGAGCTTCCCTCCCTCCTTGGTTTCTGTCGAACACCACGACATAATCATTGACAACCCCTCCGGCCTCCCTGATCACATCGATCCACTGGAGAGCGCTTGTCCCCGAAGTAATCAAGTCGGACACATGGACGAATCTGCTCCCAGGGTTGACCTCGCCGATAAGGCGCCCTCCTGTGCCATATCCCTTGGGCTGCTTCCTTATCGCCGTGTGAGGCAGGCCGAGTTTGAATGCCACTGGTACGGAGAAGAGGAGGTCGGCCAACTCCCCCCCAGACACCGCATTTATGTTCCCCAGGCCCCCGACGACTTCGACCAATGCATCTACGGAGGCTCTCCACCCTTCGGGTTTTGTGGTCAGTCTTCGGACATCCACGTAAACAGGGCATATCTTTCTTGACGCAAGGATGAACGGGTCCGAGGTGTCGAACCTGAGGCCCCCGACGTCAAGCAGCGCGATGGCGACCTCTACGTGCTTCATGCCTCTCCTCCAAGCGTTCTTTCTCGCTCGGCGAGCAGCCCCCTGCAAGCCATGACCGGGTCGGGACTGTCATAGATGGCATGCCCTACTATAGCTCCGGAGCTCCTACCGAGCGTAGAATATACTTCTGAAAGGCTCCCCCCCTGCCGACCCACACCGGTCGCGACCACCAATCTGCTAGTTAGCTTTCTGTAATCCCTCAGGACCTCGACTTTGTTGGCAGGACCGATGTACCCGTCCACCCCCAACTCCTCTCCGATGAGGAGCGCAAGATCAGAGATCGTTACGCTCCGACTCCGCCAGCCCTGCTGAGCCATCTTTGTCCCCGCCAGCTCGACAATCCTATCGCCCAAACGGCTCATTCCCAGGTCGGCCAACGATTTTGAGACGTGGCTCATGTCTATCGGATGGTCGTAGAAGAGTCCCGCGCCCACATGTGTCATGTAGGGGAGGGAGAGCACCTTTCCACCCAAAGAGTGGGCAGTTGCGACGCACTCATCCAAGCTCGGCACCCCCATGATGGTATGGCAGATTACGTAATCGATGCCTGCCGAAACGGCGGTTTCTACGATTTGCCGGTTTGTACCGGACCAGCCGCCGGCACCCTTTCCGGTACTGAATCCTATGTCCGCGACCTTAAGATCAGCAATCACCGGGCCGTCAAAAAACTCCTTGACACCTGCGACTATGGTCGAGGAATTCGAGAGCAGCGTCGGAACTCCCAGCTTGATGCCATCCACCAACGGACCCACGCGCCCTGCGAGTTTCAGCACCTCCCCCCTATCACGGCCGTCGATGGCCAATACGAGCCCGTACTCGCAAAGGGTCCGCAAGAATCGAGCAACGCCCTTCGGCTTTCATTTTAATATTCTGAGATGGGTCTTACTTAGTTGTTCCTTGGCCTTCTTCTCCGGGCACCGAGCACTAGTCCCCCCGCTGCAATTGCGATCACTGCAACGACCGCCCCTGCGGCGAGCCAACCGGTAGAATTTGACCGTGCAATTGCCGCCGTTGGGGTGGAAGACCCAGCAGTCGTCGGATTCACGTCGAAGACGTACACCCGGCCTGCATATGCTTTGGCGTTAACAGTCTCACCAGGAGCTCCAACGGCCGCGACAGTGCCGCTCACGGCGACGGAAAAGCCAAAGTTTCCATTGTATTGCGGGTTAGCGCTTGCGAGGGTGGCTACCAGGGTACCATTCTGGGCATCGAAAACGTATGCATGGCCTGCACTCGAGTTCTCACCAACAGTCTCACCTGGGGCGGAAACGACGACGAAGTTCCCATCGGTCGCGACTGATTCCCCAAAGTCTCCAAAGTATTGTAGATTAGGGCTCCTCAGGGCAGCTATCAAGGCACCCGTCGCAGCGTTCGAGATGTTCGCGCTGCCGGCATATGCATCACTACTTACATTCGCAAAGGGCGCGCCGACTACAACGACATTGCCGCCTGCGGCAACGGAATAACCGGCCGCTCCAGAGTCCTGTGAATTGGGACTCTGCTGTATGGCTATCAGGGTACCTGTCTGGGCGTTGAAAGTGTACGTGTTGCCATTCCCTCCAACGACGATTTCATTTTCAATTATGGCGACAAAATAACCGAACTCTCCGTAGTACTGCGAGTTGGGGTCCACGAGCTGGACCACCAGAGCCCCCGTCTGTGCGTCGAAAACATACGCAGCGCCTGCCTGCGTGTACCCGCTGACACTCTCTTCTGGTGCACCGACGACCACCAGGCTTCCGCTCATTGCGACCGAGTAGCCAAACTCTCCATTAAATTGCGGGTTGGGACTCGTGAGGGTAACAATCGCCGGGGGCTGAGCCGAAACCAAGAGAATCGGACCAGCGAGCAAGAGAATAGAAGCAACACCAGTCAAGACTTCAGACCGACGGTTTGCGACAGCAGACATCTCCTACGCACGCCCCTCGTACAAAACTACGTCTTATGCGCGTCTCTCTTTCTTAAACAGGCAGCAGCTGACTAGTCTTGCGGCCGTATCTGTGGGTTCCAGACCACTTCCCAAAGGTGGCCGTCGGGGTCTTGGAAGTAGTCTGAGTACCCTCCCCAGAACGCGGGCTGCGCTTTCTTGACAATCTTTGCTCCCGCAAGCCTCGGGCATCGCCCGCCAAGACCTGGTATGATTCCTGGTTGCACAAGGTCCCACGGCGCTTCGTAGTGCTGGGGAATTTCGACCCGCGGTTGTAAAGGACTAATAAGCGCCTGCATCGGATGTAGTAGAACTATGACAGCGACCCAGGACCTCTTCACGCCAATCCACAAAGGGCTCCGCTCAATGCTCTATGGCCTCTCGAGTCGACTGCAGACGAACGACTTTTCTGACTTGGAAGCAACAAGAACTTTAGTCAACGACCTTGAGAACGACTTCGCCATCGCGCTATCTGCCGGATGTACGCTTTGCATACTCAGCCAACACGCCAACGATGAAGAGAACGCGATCTTCCCCGACGCGGCTAAGGCTGGGAATGAATTGATCGCCACCCTGATCGAGGAGCACCACGACTTGACTCGCCGCGAAGCATCAATCGCCCATTCGGCGCACGCTCTCTTGGCCATGGAGAACCCGGAGGGCCGGGCAGAGGCAGGAGTACGGCTGAATCAGTCGGCTAACGAGCTATTCGCGGCGTACATAGCCCACATGAATCGCGAGGAGACCGACCTCGTCCCATGGATGAGTGAGCACTTTTCAGATGCACAGATGGCGGCCATGAGAGGCGCCATCATGAGTCGGACGCCACCGGACAGGATGTCAGCAATCCTAGGATGGATGCTTCCGTCCCTCAACGTCCGAGAGTTGTCTGGTCTCATCCGCGAGGTTAGGTTTGGTGTCCCCCCTCAGGCATTCAAAGCGATCACCGACATGTGCGAAGCCAAGGTCGATCCCACTCGCTGGGGCATGGTTAGGCAGATTGTTGGCATCTAACCTGGCTCACCCCCAGGACTAGCAAAGGTGGGACCCTCTTGTGCTCGTGGTGCAAAACGATTTCAAGTCTGGGCACCCCTCCCAACAAGGCAGGAGCTCTACCATACACAGTTTCTCGTGGTAGATTTTCGACTTTTTTCCTGACGGAACACCCTCCCGTCCGGCAGGGGTATTTGGTGCGGGGGGTGGGAGTCTAGCCCCACATGTTGGGTGGAGGTATGATATGCGTGCGCATCGTGACAATCCTTTCGAGAACCATTCCATCGTCGTACGGGCAGAGTACTAAAGCGGTCACTTTATTAAGTATGAGCTTTGATAGCCTGCCATGGACGCCTTCTGTGCCCTAGCAGAACCGCGTAGGCGCAAGGTCGTCGAGATTCTCGCCCACAGGGGCCAGCTCAGTGCGACCCAGATTTGCGACGAGTTCGACGTGACCCCCCAGGCGATATCTCAGCACCTAAGGGTGCTGAGGGAGGCGAACGTGATCCAAATGAAGAAGAGGGCCCAACAGAGGATCTACACGTTCAATCCGAAGTCTATGTTTGAGATCAAGAAATGGGCATCGGACATGACCGAGATGTGGAACAGCAAACTCGACCGGCTGGACAAGGCTCTGAAGAATGATGAGGGCTCGACCAGCAGAGGGAAAGCGCATTGACAGCCAGTGAGCAAGGCGCCGTAAAGGTCACGCGTGTTTTCGACTTCCCGCGGGAATCGGTCTTCAGGATGTGGACAGACTCCAAGAAGCTGGCAGAGTGGTGGGGTCCCGAGGGGGTCGTCAACGTCCACTCCGAAGTAGACCCTAGGCCGGGGGGTATGATGAGAGTCGACCAACGCAGCCCCAATGGAGATGTCTATTCGTTCAAAGCAACCTTCGAAAAGGTCATACCGCTTGAGCTCTTGGTCTACAGGGCTGCGTCGCCAGGCACGACCGACGAGTATGGCGGTTTTTCCCCGTGGGAGGCACTCCATACAGTGACATTCGAGGTGCTTGGCCCCCGGAGGACGCGGGTGACGGCCGTGACGGAGGTCGTCGCAGGTCCATTGAACGAGCGTGAATCCCTCATGGATGCATTCAAGGAGGGCTGGGGTCAGTCCCTCAACAAGCTACGGAAAGCACTCCGCTAGCTCTTTCCCGTTCGGGGGCGCAGCTTGGTTCAACTACACTTGCGAAACTTCGTTCATCACGTTGCTAAGTCCAACGGTGTGTTTCTCACGTGCGAGAGCCGTTCCCGCCCTGCATGTTGGGTTGGAAAGGTGTCCCCCGCCTAACTAGGAGTGCGGGGAGTGGGATTCGAACTAGCATACCCCATACAGTGGACATGAGTGTAGGAGGGTCAGTCCTCTTGACGGTCTTTCATCACCTTGCGTATGATGTGTAAGAGGAGGCGCTACGAACCCTGTACACGGCGGCAGCCGGGATATTGCGAACTTGGGAAGGTCAGACCTTGGCCAGCATCTCAAGAAGCTCCTTGTTCTTGCTCATGACCCCCTCCGCCAGCTTCGTGAACTCCTTGTCCGGAATCGGCTTCGCCGTCCTCAATTTCTGGGCCATCGACTATCTTTCTCTCCTTAACTCGGATAAATGCCTTGCCACCCATCCTTCTACCTCGGTCTCGGGGACCCTCCCAGAGGCGACCCCAAGCAGGAATTCATAGGCGTCATTCGACCCTGAAACAAGCTCGTAGCCGTTTGCTTCTAGGAATGCCCCCCTAGACCGAAAGCGGTTCGCTTATTCCCGTTCAGAAACGGATGGATGACGACGATGTTGTAGAGGAGGAGGGCGGCCTTCTTCACCATGGCCTGTTTTTTGCTACTCGCCCACAGATTCAGAACAAACCGGCCCTCTGAAAAAGCCCGGCAATTCAGCTCGGCATGTTAACCCATCCAAAGTTCATAAATGGACCCCAGGGATTCTAGGCTTTACGCAACAATTTGGACTGCGTAAAGTTTTATAATCCTATTGATTTAATAGGAATGGAGCTGAATTGAAGGCCAAGGTTGCGAGAAGATATCAGATCACAATTCCCGAGGAAGTCCGCGAGGAAGTTGGAATAAACGTCGGTGACGTTGTGGATGTAAGCAGTCACGAGGGCAAGGTTGTGATTGAGAAAGTGGGACGAAATTGGGAAGAAGTCATGGACGAGACCAGGGGGGCTTGGAGGGCCCATCCAAGTTTCTCTGGCATGAAGGATTCTGTTGAGATAACCCATTGGCTCAGAAACAAACGCGCGAAGAAGTAACCACGCTTTCCCTGGACACCAGCGTGCTAGTCAGTCACCTCAGGGGAGACAGGTTCGTAGAAGAGACAGACTCCTTTCTTAGAAGGGCTATAGATCGCAAGAAGCAACTCGTCATGCCGGACGTGGTCTATGCTGAACTCTACACCGGGATTTTTCTTGCCCCGGAACCGAAGGCGGAGGAAGCACGCGTCCAGAGCCTGCTTAAGGTGAACGGGGTGGAGGTTCGAACCTCGAGGTCATTGAAAGTTGCCAAGAGGGCCGGCGAACTCTACTCGAAGGTGCTAAAGGGAGCAGACTCGCTCGGTCGAATCCTCCCTGACTTTCTCATAGCAGCTCAAGCGGAAGCGACTTCGCAAGCGTTCGTTACGTGGAATGAAATCGACTACAGAAGTCTTGGATTGCGTATTCCTGTTCTCAATCCAGCAAAGGTTTGACTAATCTCCGAGATCAAGGTTCGCCAGGAAAGCGATGCGAAGATCCATATCTCCAGGACCGGTTTCATTCCAAGTGATTCCTGATTGTACTGATCCACCATGTGGGCTCCCTTTGGGGGTACTCTCTACAAGACAGGGGTTCCACCATACACACTTTTTCGTGGTCGATTTCCGACGTTTTTCCCGATGAAACGACCTCTCATCCGGTAAAGGTATTTGGTGCGGGGGGTGGGAACCCAACTTTAGGTTAGAATCGGACACAAAGCGTAGCCTTGTAATCGTTCAGAGGCATCGCATCACCTGCCTAACGGGAACGGCCTAGCGGTCTTGGTGCAACCCGTATACCAGATTCGACCCCGGGTATTTGTTTGGGCCCAAATTCCATAAGGGCGATCTGGCGTTCCACTCTTTCCATCATCAGGTCGTATAGCTCTATACGATCCTTGAAGAACTCGATTCTGGCGGTCTTTACATTTCGGAGGCCCCGCATCTGTTCAGCGATTCTGTATGCTTTAGTGACGCTCGGGACGATTAAGCTGAACTGGGTGATACCTTCGCAGGGGTTATAGAACGTCAGGAAGTCGCCCACGAGGGAAAGTATCGCGGTCTCAGTAGCCATCTTCGACTTCTCGTTCTCGTACTGGACGAGGAGGTCGCACATCAAACAGTCTTTCAGCTGGCTCATATCGATCGAGAAAAGTGGCATAATCGCCCCATGTTGGACCATATTTGAGAGTCGCCGTTTCACCGTCCTGCTGGAAATGCCCAACATTTTCGCTATGTCTCGATGAGATCTGTTCATGTCTTCCAGACGGCACCTGATGATTTTGAAGTCCTCTGCAGAAAGACTCAACTCGCATTTTGGGAACACCGAGTGAGTGAAGATCTTCCTGCTTCCGCAACTCGAGATCTTGGAGATCAGATCTATCTTTCTCTCGAGAGATGAGGCGTCCGAGTAGAAGAATATGGCAATCGCGAGGCTCCCACTGTAATCATTGACGATCAACATGTCATCAATCAGCCTCAATTCGTCAATAACTTTCTCTTTCTGTGCCGACTCCGAAACGTCGAAGACCAGTATGCCATGTTTTTCTCCAAACAACTGGGGATTGACTATCAAGGTCCCCCGAGAAGGGGGAATGAATTTCTCGATCTTCCTTATTCTAGCTCTGATCGCGCTTTCAGAGACCCCGATTTTCCTGGCTAGCAGAGCGACCGAGGGCTTGGGGGTCTCCCTCATGGGGAACATCGTAAGGATAGGCTCGCCCTGGAAGAACTCTCGCACCAAGCGGACGTCCAGCTTGTCCAAAGCCGCGTCCAGCTCCACTAAAATGGACAGGCTCTTTTAATCGTTTGTCAGTTTCCTACTGTCGAACGCTCGGCAGCTTCAAGAGGCGCCACGGCTCACTTTCTTGCGGCCGACATGGAAAAGTATGTTGTCGGTACGAAGAAAATATTGAAGAAAGAACAGGTTCTCATAAGCATCTTCCTCATCTCAATTCTCGTTCTAAGCTCGGGAGGCATGGTGGCATTTGCCAAGAACAACGTTCACGTCGTCAAACCGACCGGGGTGGACGATACTTCAGACATCCAGAACGCCCTCAATGCATGCGTGGGAGCAGGTCCGACGTGCACGGTTCAACTACTGACGGGGACATACTACATCACTTCTCAGATTACCGTGTATGGGTTCCAAGGATCGTTCGTAGGGGCGGGCCAGGGATTGACTACCATTACGGTGCCATCAGGCATTAGCTTTCCGTCTCCTGGGGCCGCCTACAACATACCATGTACACTTGTGACACCTACACCCTCTACGGGACCGGCATGTGTCCCCGATACTGGTAGCGCATTCGGCGCAGGACTGCCAGGGCCGTCGAATCCATGGCCGGTGATGTTCACCTTCTTTGGTGGCGTATTCACAATCTCAGGCATGACAATTACTGATCCAAACTCGGTTGCGGTCTCACCAGGCTACTATTACTACCAAGATCCCTCATATACACTGTGGACCTCCTTGTATGCCGCCGTCTTCATCACAGGCGGAACACCTGACCAGCCACGGGCCTCTGCCATGATTGACCACGTGACGGTGCTCGGGGCGTCAGGAGACTTTGAGGGAACCAACATTCAGACCGCAATCCTCTATGCGGGGACCGTTCCTCAGCCAGGGGCCAGCAACTTCTTTTATGAAATCTTCCTTCCCGGCACATTCTCCGTGACCAACAGCTTGTTCGAAGGTGTTGCATCTGGGCCGTGGGCTTCTGCCGCGATCGACGCAACAGTCACGGTCTGTTACAACACGTTCACCAATGACCCAGGGCCTGCGACGGGTTTCGATGACGTCTCGAACACTAAACTAACGTTCTGCGGGAACCAATTCACGACCCCATCATACGGCAATGATATTGACGGGTTCCAGGGATTGGTTCCGACGCCACTTCTCCCCTCAACAATCTACATAACCAACAATAACGCCCAAGTCGGGGAGGGCGGAAGCGCAGTCGGCTTGATTGATTTTGGACCTACCAACTTTGGCAACCCAATATCCCTTAGCGCTGTCATATCGGGGAACACATTCCAGAATAGCTATCCCGTGGAAAGCTCATGGTATTACTCGGTTATCTACAGCCTCTCCCTCAAGTCCACCATTGTATCGTTGAACAGCATCGCGGGTGGAGGACAGCCGGGGATATACCTCAACGGCGGACCAGGGACGATAATTGGCAACAAGATCGCAGGAGCTTCCACAGGCATTTGGCTTGACGCAGTAAGCGGTGTCCAAGTGGCTGGCAATATTGTTACCAACAGTTTGATGAGCGGAATCGCTTTGACAGACTTCAACTATGGAGGATTTGGAACAACTCCATCCAGCAATAACATGATTACAGGAAACTTTGTGCATAACAGCGGTGCCTGTACTTTAACACAGGGGTGCGACCTGTGGTGGGACGGGTTAGGCACCGGCAACGTCTTTCACTGGAACTACTGCATGACCTCCCAGCCTTCGGGACTGTGCTAGGGGTTCAGAATTGGAGAGAACCTCGATCGAAAGGAGTGGGGTCGGACGGACCCTACTCTCCTCCTATATCGATTGTGCAGCCAGTGCGGAGGTTCCGCAACGAACCTTGGGTTAGAATCGGTCACAACCTTGGTCGTTTCATGAGACGTCAGGTGCGGGGGGTGGGATTCGAACATGAATACCCCCTACAGTGGACATAATCGAAGGGGGGCCCTCTTTGCTCATGAGGTCCCAAGGAAGCAGAACAGGCCCTCTAAGGAGGATAGGTGTTAGATGCCCGTATGCTTACGGTGTTCAACCGAGGTAAGGATATCCCGTTCTGTGATGGCTTGGCTATTCTCTCAGTATCCCTGCCAGTATGCGAAGTTCCGCTTTCCTCCTGTGGGCGGCCACAGCAGACTTGTGAAGATTCAGTTCCCTTGCGAGTCGCTCAGTGCTGACCCTCCGAGGCATGTCATAGTATCCCAACCTGTACGACGTGATTATGACCCTCCTTTGTTTCTCAGTCAATAAACCGAGCGGCGAGTCGGACGAGAACCTCGCATCCGTGAGCTGCGTTATTTTGTATCGCAGTCCCGACTTGTCCAACACCTTGAGAGTGCTTCTAATCTGAGAGGCGCTGCCGATGTAGGTTATCCTGAAATTTCCTTCCCTCACTTCTCTTGAGACGACATATCCGCCTCCTTCCCCGAAGACATAGCGACCAGGAGAGGTCTGCTTCGGCCTGTGTCTGACGAAGACTATGTATGTACCCTTCCCTACTCGTTCTATGATTCGCACCTGATAGGTAGTCTTGTCCAACAGCCTCAGGTACTCTTCCGCGTTTGGGACCTCTTTCTCAAGCACCACCCTGGATATCATTGTTATCTCTCGTGGAGTGTGTCGGAGGAGCAACAGGGTTTCCATAGTCCTCAGATTTTCGAGAGGGGACGACTCGCCTTCAATCTTGCTCAGTTCGTCCCTCGGGAACTCTAAGATGAGCCTACGCACGACACCTCCGTGGCACTCCTTCGGATATCTGCTTTGCTAGAAGCGGACGTGTCCGCTAAAACCCTCATCCGTCCGCTCTTTCCGACCCGACCTATGACAAGCATGACCGATGCAACGCACCCCGAGGCTACCACAAGCCGGAATCCTACTGGTTCGGAAACCGCCCCCGAAAGCAAACCACCGCTGTTTCCGGACAATGTCCAGTTCTGGTATGAAACCTGGCGCGCTTTCGGCGCTGCCAGCTACGGCGCAAGCGAGTTCGGCGAAGTCCTCTCTACCGCCCGTATCCAATCGGGCAGCTACGACAGTTGGCATGAAGAGTGGAACCGGACCGCCGAGAGGGTCGCTAGCGAGGCGGCTGATCAGCTTGCCCGCGGCCATCGCATCAGCGCACGGGACAGTTTTCTGCGTGCCGCCACCTATCATCGCGCTTCGGAATTTTTCCTGCACGGCAACCCTCGTGATCCCAGGATTGCAAGCGCGTATCGGAAATCGGTCGAGTGTTATGAGGCGTGTGCCCGGCTCTTCGAGCCTTCCATCGAACCGGTGGAGATACCCTACGAGCACACGACTCTGCCGGGATACTTCCATCGCGTCGATGCTTCTGACCGCGAGCGGCCGCTTCTTATCATCCACTCAGGATTCGACGGCTCGGCCCAGGAGGTGCACAACGACGGCGCGCGTGCTGCCGTTGAGCGCGGCTACAACGTACTGGCCTTTGACGGTCCGGGCCAATTCGGCCCTCTGCACCGGGAGGGTCTCACGTTCCGCCCCGATTGGGAGAAGGTCGTCACTCCGGTTGTGGACTTCGCCTTGAAGCTCCCGGGTGTCAATCAAGAAAAGGTCGCGTTGATGGGAATCAGTCTGGGGGGATACCTCGCGCCAAGGGCTGCGGCGTTTGAGAAACGGATCGCCGCTCTGATCGCCAATGACGGCGTCTACGACTACGGCGCCGCCAATCTCACCCACGTTCCCGCCGGCCTGCGTGCCGCCTTCGAACAGATGCTCACCGTAAAGGAGGCGCCGGAGGTCGACAGGGTGATTGAGGCTTCGATGCAGGCCTCTCCCACAGTCGCCTGGGCCATCACCCACGGCATGTATGCGATGGGAGCGCCGACTCCCAGAGCGTATCTGGCCGCAGCGCAAGCCTACAACCTGCGCGACGGCGTGGCTGAGGCTATCACATGTCCCACTCTCGTCTGCGAAGCCGAGGGCGACATTTTTTTCAAGGGGCAACCTCAGCAACTCTTCGATCACCTCACCTGCCCAAAGACCCTCATGAGGTTCACCGAGAGCGAAGGTGCGGGCGCCCATTGCCAGGTTGGAGCCGGTCGTTTGGCCTTTGCCCGTATGTACGACTGGCTCGACCAAACCTGATATCTGAGAACCACAGATTGCCAGACAGGGCTTGGCTCTCCTATGCCCAAAGTGCCACAGTCCATTCACAAAGCAGATAGTAAAGAGAGAGGCCGCAAAGGACCACACCCACGAAGGGGAACACTCCTCAGGAACAAGGAGCCGCCCATACAGCGTGGATGTTTCGAAAAGAGTTCGCCGATTCTCAAGGCTAAGAATCACCTGCGCAGTTTATGAAGAGAACCCCAGTCGCCAATTCGTGAGGCGGGTTTTCCTCTTTGGCGAGCGAGAGAATCGAAACCAACAGATCGTCCAAGATTCCTGCGGTGGTCGCCATAGTCGCCATCTTGGTGATCAGTCTCTACTCAGCGTATACCATCAACGGAGTGTTCACATCAAATGCTGTGACAACAACTGTCCAATTTACTCTTGGAACTGCCGAACGAAACATAGAGTATTGTAACTCGCAGACTCTGGATCTGTACATACCAACTGGTTCATCATCTACGATTCGTCTTCTTCCGCTGGTAATCTATGTTCACGGAGGGGGAATGGCATCCGGCGATAAAACAGACCTTAACCCGGTCTTCTTGAATGCGCTCGCTGCGACCGGCTACGCTGTAGCGAGCATAAACTATCGTCTCGCTCCACAATACAAGTTCCCCGCACAGATTGAGGATGTGAAGTGCGCCATCAGGTACCTTCGTGCCAACGCGCAAACGTACGGAGTAAATGCCAGCGAGATTCTTGCATTCGGGACGAGCGCTGGAGGACAACTCGTCGCGATTGCAGCCCTCACAGGTTCGAGTTCACTTTTCGATGTGGGTGCATATGCCAATCAGTCCAGCAGCATCAAGGCAGCGGTCGACATGTTTGGCCCCGCTAACGTTACTAGCTGTGGTTGTTACTCCACTCCACAAGAAGTCTTTGGGTCTCAGGCCAACGTGATACTGGCGAGTCCGACGCACTACGTTGCTGCGAACGCACCTCCACTCTTGATCATACAGGGTATGAACGACACTACCGTCTCAGAATCGCAGTCTGTTGAGCTCTACAACCAACTCAGGGATGTCGGAGACCAGACGCAGCTGGTCTTGGTTCAGAACATGGGGCACATGTTCGCGCAGGTTGGCCCACAACCGATTGATCCGAGCCTTGTACAGATTGCCCAGGAAATGGTGAGTTTCTTTGGAAACTACACGCAAGGTGCTGGAGGCTGAGTGCATGCGATGCCGACTATCAATTCTCAAGCGAATGCAGAACCCTCGAAGAAGGCCCTTAGTCTCGTGGTCGCCGGCTATTCTATCGGGGCTGCCGGGTTGATCGTCCTCCTCACAGCTAATGGTCATTCCCTTCCCAGTGCTGCTACAGTCGGGACGGACGCACCGGTCGTAATTGGACTTCTCGTCACCACAATGGGGATGATTCAAGCGGGCAGGCTTGCAAGGAACCGGGCCGAGAAGAGAACAGGTTCGGCAACGCGCGGACTCAATATGCAGGGAGTCGGCCTTGTTGGCCTTCTGATAGGAACTATCCTAATCATGGCCGTTTCTACCTTTACTGGTTGCTTGCTTGGCGCTGTGTTCATCACCATATCGGCGGCATTGTCTCTTGCCGGAGTCCTCCTGCTGAGGTGGTATTTCGTAGGACAAGGGATAGCGAAGCTTAGTCGCGTTGGAAATCTCATCTTTCTCGGGACTACCACGATATTCTCGGGGGCGGAACTAATCGCTGGTTCGAAAGTCGCGTTTGAGGAATACTTCATTTCCCAGGTTCAGAATACCGTGTATGTGGACATAGGTGCGACGATCTCTGCCTGTGGTTGCGTTATCGCGGCATATTCATACCTACAACTTCGTAATCGGATTTCTTGGTCCTTTGAAGAATTAACAAAGGAACTCACGAAGTCCGGATCTCTCGACGCACTATAAAATGAGCTTGAGCGACCGCAGGAACGGAGAGGCTGGGCGCTCCGCGACGTCGCCGTCGCATCATGCAGCATCGTGGGCGAGAAGATGGAGAAGAGCCTGGAGCCCTTGCTCGCCACTCCCACTACCGACGGGGAGTTGCTGTTGACGTCATTGGAGCGTGGACCAAGTATGATCCCGCAAAAATCATTCGTGGTATGACCTATGAGAGCAACCCCCCTACAAGACAGGGGTTCTACCATACACAATTTTTCGTGGTCGATTTTCGACGTTTTTCCTGATGAAACGACCTCCGTCCGATAGGGGTACTGGTGCGGGGGGTGGGATTCGAACACGAAGACCCCATACAGTGGACATCGTTGTAGGGGGTCAGGACCCTTGAAAGCCATTCAACAGCTTGCGTATGATGGATAATAACCCAGCCAGGAACGAGAGCGAGAAGTCCCCGTACAAGAAGAAGGTCGAAGTAAAGGACGTGGCGAGGCCCTGCAGAAGAAGGAAATCTTGTAGAAATCGCCTTTAAGGGATAAAGACGGAGACCACAATCCATGCCTCCCAAAATGATCTATACGGGAATCAGGGTCAAGGACATGGACCAGTCGATAGCGTTCTACACCGAAATTTTAGGAATGAAACTCGTTGAACGGCAAAAAACGCCCCAGACCGAAGGCGAAGTAGCCACTCTAAGGAGTGCTGACTCTGAGCAAGAGCTAGAGCTCAACTGGTACAAGGAAGGCAGCAGGTTCGGCATCCCTTATGTGAATGGCTCTGAGGTCGACCACCTCGGGTTCGACGTGGAGAATATGGACGAGTGGATAAGTTCGCTTGAGAAGAATGGGATTAGGATCTTGTTACGCATTCGCGAAGGGGGGTGGAACGAAATATTCATCGAAGACCCGAACGGAATATGGATCGAGTACCTCCAGCGTAATTGAGGCTAAGGCATACTAGGGGCGAGACGGAGATGATTGTGGACGGAGAGGATATGAGCAACTACTAGTCCATCGCAAGGACCCATGTCCGAGGCCAGCAGGGTCAGGCTGTATTTTGTTGACTATCTGCGGGCAGCTTTGGTGTGTCTCGTCATCCTTCATCACACGGCCATCACCTATGGTGGGTCGGGATCCTTCTATTATACCGAGCCAGCCACCGATTCAGCCGCGTCGGGATTGCTCTCGCTCTTCACTAACTTCAACCAGGCGTGGTTCCTAGGCGCCTTCTTCCTGCTCTCCGCTTATTTCACGCCAAGTTCCTTCGACCGGAAAGGTGCCAGGAAGTTCATCAAAGATAGGCTCGTCCGCCTGGGAATCCCTCTCCTCGTTTTCTTCTTCGTTCTGAACCCGTTGACGGTGTATCTTGCGTTCTACCACATGACCCCAGCCGAGCTGGTAGCAAACGGCATCACCCCTCCGATGGGGCTGAATCTGACGTTCATCTCTCAGTCGGTCGGTACGGGGCCGCTCTGGTTTGTGGAGATGTTGCTCATCTTCGAGTTCGGCTACGCTTTCTGGCGAGTCGTTCGGAGCAGTTCGGGGCGGAAAAATGATATGCCACGCCCCCTTCCCTCCTACCAAAACGTGGCCGCGTTCATCCTAGCTTTGACAGTCTCAAGCTATCTGCTTTGGTTCATCGCGCCCATCGGCGCCCAGATTCTGGGCTTTCCCTCGTTCTTTGACGTCCCTCAGTATTTGGGCCTCTTCATCGCCGGTCTGGCCGCCGCTCGCGGCGACTGGCTCGCGAAGCTTCCTGATACCATGGCTAAGCGAGTCTTCGCCGTCGCCCTCATCGCGAGCGCAACTCTCCTCCCGCTCGCGGTAATCGGCACGGACATCCCTTCACTCGGGTGGGGGAGCGTGGTCGGGTACGGGTCGCTTTCATCCTCTTTCTACGCGCTCTGGACCTCGACCTTCGCGGTCGGGATGACTATGTTCGCCGTCTCGTTCTTCCGCAGGCATCTTAACTCTCAAGGAAGGCTTTGGAACGTCGCCGCAAAGAACTTCTACACCGCGTACATCCTACAGGCAACAGTCATCGTCACTGTGTCTGCGCTGATTCTCTACCAACTTCAACTGGAGTCGATGCTCAAGTTCGCATTGGCCGCGATAATCATACTACCATCGACATGGTCGCTCGCTTACCTGGTCAGAAAGATGCCCTTCTTCGATAGGGTCCTTTAGAACGACAGGAGACGCCATTCCGTCCCGTGAAGGCAAAGTGCGGGGGGTGGGATTCGAACAAGAAGACCCGCTAAAGCGGTCATGAGTGTAGGAGGGTAAAACCTGCTGACCGCCAACAGCATGCGACGCGATTTTAGGAACGGTATCCTCAGCATCAGATTCCCCCTGAAAAGGGAAGACGGTAAGCTGAACATCGATCATGAGTCGAGAAGTAATGGGCAAAGCGGGGCCCTTCTCAAAGCTGATAATCGAAGCAAGTCCTTTATACTTCGCACCCACTTGTTCTTGTTGCTCGTCCGGCCAGGAAAAGGATGGATTCGCGGAAAAGAAGAGGCGTCGGGGAAGGCCTTGACGCCTGGTATCAGTCCGCGAGCGGGATGGTGGCGCGTAGAGACGGGGTAACCCGGACTTCACGAAGGCCAAACCGAGGGCGAACCGGGGCGGCGGCAATGAAGGAACGCTACGAAGCCGCCGTCGGAGGAAAGCCACATCCCTCCTGAGAGCCGGGCGAGTCAGCCAAATAATGCCCTTTTTGGCCTTTCTTGGTGAACGTGAGGCGTTCATGGACTTTCGTCAAGCAAAGGACAGCGAAGTAAGAGGTATCCTCGATGGAAGCTCGGCAAGGGGGTAGATAGTTGGACATCCGCAGGTTCGAGGGTGACCTGTATGAGTTGGCTACGAGGGCCACTGTGGGCGATAACAGGCAGGTGAGGTCGCAGGTCTTCGCGGTCGCTGATATTCTGGTGGCCCTTTACAGAAAGAAATTGGTGAAGATCAACCATTCCGCCTTGGAGCTGGTTTGCGCCAGGAGTCTGATTAAACAGGGATATGGAGTGAAGGTCGAGCACAAGCTCGACAGGATGCTTGTCTGCGATGTAATGGGAACGAAGGGAGACGAGCCCATGATTGTTGAAATTGAGACGGGGTTCATCCCACCAGAGGCCGCGCTTGAGCCTTCGGCCTATGCTCGCGGCCGGTTGGCCAGCAAAATAGCACGATATAGCAAGTTCGCGGGGAAGTTTGCTCTGGGGACGACTCCCTCCTATCTTCTCGACCTCCCGGAGTTCTTCGTCACCCCCCCTGGGGACCGAAGCCTTGAAGAGGCCAATAGGATAAAGACCGTGACCGACGTCCGTTACAACAAGCCATCCATTTCAATCCAGGAGCTCCTTCAAGCCAGACTTCACATGATCCTCGTTATCGACGTCGATTCGGCGACCATCCGCGAGGTAGACCCGGAGACTTACGTGAAGTCGACCTCAGCCCTACTGGACCACGTAAGGCAACTCCGAGGGTGAGCAGGCACGGACAAGCAATACGAGATCGAGTGCAATCCCCTACACGAAAGGGGTTCTACCATACACAATTTTTCGTGCTCGATTTTCGACACTTTTCCAGATGAAACGACCTCCGTCCGATAGGGGTACTGGTGCGGGGGTGGGATTCGAACAAGAAAACCCCCTACAGTAGACATGATTGTTGGGGGTCGGCCCCTGCATTACTTTCACGAGATGGCCCTCGGGCCGAGATGCCCCCTGGAGAGGTCCTTAAATATACCAGAATACTCTATACCAGGCATGGAATCGACGACGGTAAAGGTCTCGAAGGAAACGGCGAAGAAGCTCGCTGTTCTGCAGCACAGGCTGCACAAGGCGACCCTAGACGAGACGATCCAGACTCTTGTTGCCCGCCATAGGCGAGAATTGATAGAGGAATCCTTCGGTGCCGACAGAGGAAGGTTGCGCACCTTCAGTGAGGGAGACCGCGGTGAAGATCGTAGCTGACGCCTACTCGTGGATAGAACTCTTTGCCGGGACCCAGAAAGGAGAGTTCGTGAAAGGCAAGATGGAAGAGGCCGAGTCGGTGATTACACCGGACACAGTGTTGGCCGAAGTGGCACGGAAATACATTCGAGAGGGGATCAAAGAGGAAACGGCTCGCAAGAGGCTTTCGACCATTATGGAAGCTTGCGAGCCTGCCTATATCGACGACGAAGTCGCTCTTGAGGCTGCTAAGGCTTACCTCCAGCTGGAGAAGCGGGCAAAGGACGCCGGAATCGATAGACCCAGCCTGTTCGACGCAGTGGTCCTCGCAATCGCAAGAAGAAGCGACGGGAAGGTCCTTACAGGTGACGAGCACTTCGAGGGCCTCCCTGAAACCATGTGGATTGATCCTAGCTGAAAGGATAACCGAATCTGAATCCGAGCATGCATACACCCCCTACAGTGGACATAGGTATAGGAGGCTCGGTCCTCTCAAGCATCGTCTAACATCTTGCGTTTACTGTCTAGTGGGAATGTCCGGAGAAGGCACAACGAACCGTTGCTTGGAAGGTGGGCAATGCGGTCGACAGTTTCTGCGGTGAGACTCTCCGGTCGTGGTGCCAGCGAAGGTTGCTACGAAGCCCTGTCGCCAGCAAAGATGCCTGTTTTCAGGCCTTTTGGATAGCGATCTTGAGCTTCGCCCCAGGGAAGGCACCAAGCTTCGCCGCATCGTCTCCCGAAATCACCAACCAGATGTCGTAGTCAAATTCAGGGTCGTGCAACATGAGTTTCACATTCCCCCGTTCGTCCCCCTCCATCCGGCTCAACGTGACAGACCTTTCTGCCATGTACCCAATCGGAGCCGATTCTGCATTTAAGGCTTGAACCGCTGGAGGAGGAACAGCTGGCTGCTCGACAGCCAAAGGAATGGGGGAGATCGCCGCCGCGGCGGAAGCAGCCGCGCTCGATGCCTGTACTGTCACCTGGTCCTTGGGCGTCTCGATGAAATCAAGAACGTTCTTGGACCACCTTGCCGAGTCGTCCTTCTCAGTGGTGTTGAATAGCAGGGCGTCCGCAAAGTCGGCCTTCCACTGTTCGAAGGTGTTGTGCATGATTCTGGCGAAGAACCGCTTCCGCAACAACTTGAGCGGCTCGAGGTGCCCCGCGGCGTAAAGATACTTCGAGTACTCCGGTGTGTTCAGTTGGTCTTCCGAAAGGTAGATCGGCTCCCGGCGAAATCCCGTCGCGACAACGGCCTCGTTGAGGTCACGAACCACCTTCCCCGCCTCCTGGACGAACCTGTCCCGGGTTGCTGCAGGGAAACTCCCCCGGGGCATCACCCAGAAGAGGTAGGTCGCATGACCAGTTTCAGATGTGACCTCCATGGCGACTGCATTCCCTCCAGAATCCAATGTTCCCATCACAGGCATCATGACCCAGACGTAAACCGTCTCCATGCTCTTCCTGAGTCCCACTGCACCAAGGCCGGTATCCGCGACCCCTGAAAGATGCCTGTAGTAGTCTGCCAGGGGTGAGAGCTCGACGCACTTCTCCATTTTGGGCCAAAGGCCCGGGGAAATCTCGTCCACATCCTTCCGGTAGGCCGCTCGCCCTTCGACCATTAGCCTCCCTAGCCTCTGAAGCTCATCGAAGGTCACGGAGGGGACCATCGCCCTGACGGTCTCGATGGATGCCGCCTCGGTCGCCTTCATGGTCTCCCTCAGCTTGTCGACGAAAAACTGGGTCGCGACCCCAAGCTTGGAAAGCTCTATGGCTCCTCCGTCTGAGGTCGAAATCTTCGCTCTGTAGGACTGCAGATCCAAGGCCTCGATGTACGAAAAAGGGAACCGTATTGGAGGGGCGTCCGACGGCAGGACAACCATAGCGGTTTCGTAGATTCTGGCCCTACACGGGACGGGTGCCTTCTGGGACGTCGAGTAGTAGCAGGGGGCCTCATACACCAACTTCGGCTCCTCCATCAGGAGCGCCCTTGCCAGGGCGTTCCCCCAGCTCTCGGTCAGTTTCTGGGCGAAATTGTCGAACTTAGCCCCTAGCTGCGAAATGGTGATGGTCTGCCCACTGCTCGTGGTCAGAGTCGCATGGTAGTTGGAGGCCTCAATCCTCGCAGCATCGGTGTAGGGAGCGAATACTGAGCTCCCCGCGTTCGGCTTGACCAGCAAGCCCAAGCTCCATACTTCCGCTATTGCATCTACCTGGGGCTGACCAGCGGAAATCGAGGCCTTGCAGGTCGCATCAAACAACTTCTCGCCAAACGACGAGTCTGATGTGGACTGCTGCATTCTACATCGTGTCTACGATGTCCTTCTCGACGTGCTGAATATCCTTTTCTATTTCCTTCTTCTTGTCCTTGTACACACTGCCTGAAATCGTACCATCCTTCTTCATTTGGTCAAGTTCCTGCATTTTTGCCTGGAGCCCTTCCTTCTTTTTTTCAGTTCGGAGACCGCGTCCTCCCCCAGCTGAGACTTTGCAATCTGATTGTCTATTACGCGGATTTCCTCCTTATACTTCTCGATGTAGAACTGAGCATCCTTCCAGGAAAGCCCCTGGCCGATCGTCTGCTCCGTCTGCTGTATTTTGGACTCCAAGTCCCCCTTCTGCTTCCGCAGGTCGTCAACCGAACTCATGCTCTACATAGCGCCGAGCTTCGTCCCGCAGTTGTTGCAGAACATTGCGGCAGAAGAGACCGGTGCCCCACAGTTGGGACAGACCGTCCTTTCGAGCGGTGCCCCGCAGATCTCGCAGAACTTGCCGCTGGAAGCGCGCGGCTACAGCTTTGAATTTTAGTAGGTGCGGGGGGTGGGATTCGAACAAGCGTACCCCCTACAGTGGACATGGTTGTAGGGGGTCAGAGCTCTGAAACATCATTCAACAGCTTGCACATTCGGAAGAATGAAGAGGATGATGCCAGCCGTGTGTACTGCAAGCAGCCCACACCTAGGTACATTCAAGAATACCCCCGTATTTTTGTCCGAGAGTCCATGTCTCGGAGCCGTGGCATCTCCCAGAAGGTCTTCGTCATAGGGATTGTCGCCGTCATCGCGGTTGCCGGTCTTGCAGTCTATTTTGTGCAACCAAGGAACAACGGGTCGACTACGCAGACTGAAGTGTCTCAGAGCAGCTATCATGAGGGATCGATAGACCTATCCAAATTGCCAGTGTATAGCACGCAAGGAGGCTCCACCTACTATGTCGTTCCCTTGAATCTAACGATCAACTACAATATGTCCTTGTATTCCTACAACGGCGCTGAATTTGCGGTGCCAGAGTATGTAATCCTCAACTATTCGTGGGCTTCTTCTGAATCCCTCGCCCCCACTGTGCAGCTGGGGATAACGGTGCAGGGAGGCTCTTGCACGGGTTCCGCTAACCAGGGTTCAATCTATGCGGTCGTTTCTCACATCGTCACCGTGCTAGTGAAGGCCACAGCACCATCGACGGCATTTGCCGGGACTTTCGCCTATTCGTATGATCTCGTAAAGGTTCCCATGGTGACCACAGTAATCAACAATGGACAACCCGTAACGACTCCGGCGAGAATTGGTCCGCCGTTCGAGCTCTGTCTCCCTAGTACCCAGGCCGTTCATCCGGACTTCACCTATCCACTGCAGGCCCCGACAATCGGCGGATACGATTTCCAAAGCTGGAAAGGCTCCGGCCCTGGAAGCTACTCCGGTCCTTCCGCAAATATCACCATAACCATAACTGGTAACGTGACGGAGAGTGCCGGATACGCCTAGGCATGACAACAATTGGACTGCGTGTTCATACTGTCAAACAAATGCCGTGATTGCACCCCCTACACGGAAGGGGTTCTACCATACACACTTTTTCGTGGTCGTTTTTCGACTTTTTTCCTGATGAAACGCCCTCCCATCCGGTAGGGGTACTGGTGCGGGGGGTGGGATTCGAACAAGCGTACCCCATACGGTGGACATAGTTGTTGGGGGGTCGGCTCCCTCCATCGTCGTTCATCACTTTGCGTACAATGTCAATTAGATCCAATGGGATTCTCACGGGATTTGTCGATTCAACG